>Ga0182015_10000223_pt1 | contig 82766 bp, 80 predicted proteins | sample 712P3MmetaG_FD_120478 | JGI IMG/M metagenome (GOLD analysis project Ga0182015, IMG submission 120478) | Permafrost microbial communities from Stordalen Mire, Sweden - 712P3M metaG | ecosystem: Environmental > Terrestrial > Soil > Wetlands > Permafrost | place: Sweden: Stordalen | collected...
CGCCCGCTCCATCGCGGCCCTCGGATAAGCTTCCATGCTCCGCATGGTCTCCTATCCTCACCGCCTGCAAAGCGGACATATCACTTGCTATCTCAACCGGACATATCATGTGCTACCGACACCGCGACCGAGACGGAGTTGACAGAAATCAGTTTTTGGCCCAAAGTGTGTGCGGCGTGCTTATACCCTCGACTCCATCCCCCATGAAGAAGAGCCTGTTTATCATTGTTGCCGTGGTGCTGGCCCCGGTCCTGCTGGTGGGACTGGTGGCGCTGGCTGCGGGGGACTGGCAGCAGGTTGGCGCTACGGTCGGGGGCGATCAGGTTCTGGTCAGCTCGGTCACGGCCCAGAAGAACGGCCTGCGCAGCGCTTGGATCCGCATCGAATACAAAGAACCCACCAAGCTGCCGCAGGGTGGTCCTTTTGTGGAACTGAGGGCCCGGGTGCGCTTCAACTGCTCCAGCGGCAGCGCAGTGACGAACTCGGAATGGTTCTACTCCCGCGACCGCGGCGGCAAGCTCGTCGTTAGCAAGAAGACTCATCGCGACGACCAGTTTGGACAGGTATCGGAAGGCGACTTCGGCGACCTGGCCCGGGAGTTTGTTTGTAAGCAGAAATAATCAGGGAAGCGGTTCTCCTGATGCGATGGAGTCCGTTCCCTCGGCGGCTAAAGCGCTATTGCAATTCGATCCCCCTTCGCGTCCACCGTTCGGATTTCCACAGCATGGCACCACGGTAACCTCACACGTACTTCCCCACAGGCCGCTTCGCGCCCTATCCTGAATAGCGAAATGCAGCTTGCGGTTCCAGGCTGCCACTTCACCCTCAGTATGGATTCACTTCGTCTCTATTCGCTGATCTTTGCAGGTAGTGCGGTTGCGGTGGGAGCCTACGCGCTTTTGCGGCGCAAGCCCAAGGGGCCAGCGGAACTGGAACGCGAACGTCGCACCTTGCTCGACGGGATCGGTCGCATTACCGACGGTACGGTCATTGATGTCCAGGAACTGCCCGTCAGCAGCGGACACCATGCGGCCGTGTTGCTGATCTATAAATATGACGTAGCGGGCGTGTCGTATGAGTGCTCGCAGGACGTCACCTATCTGCGGCAGTGGATTAACCTGCACTCCTGCCGGCTGGGCCTGCCAACTTCGGTGAAGTACGACCCGCACAATCCCGGGAATTCGCTGGTGGTGTCGGAAAGCTGGATGGGGTTGCGACAATAGATAAGTCTTGCAGATTCCGGGAAGAGGTTTCAAAGTTTCACGTTTCAAGGTTTCGAAACCTTGAAACTTTGGAATTGTGAGATTGCGTCAGCGATTGCCCGGGCCTCCTGCCCCTGCTCCCAGTTCTTTCCAAACAGCGGGATCATCCGTTATATAAAATACCGGCTCCATTTTTCTGTGTTCGATAATTTCGGTTATGCCGTTTATAGTGATTACTTCGTAGGATGGATAACCAGGAGGAAATCCAGGCGGAGGATGTTTCAGTTGGAAAGGCTCTGAGCCCTTCACCTTGCCACTTACCTTTGTCAGTACTTTCCCTTTCTTGTCTCGTAATGTGAATCTCGCACTACTACCCCACGGCATAATGTAGTAGCTCATCGTAATTGTAACGTCGGCGCGTGTAAGTCCCGGTGGAAGGCTAATCCATTTCGGCAACCTCGACTCACTCGCCAGTTCAAAGGTTGCTTCGGGGAACCACTCGCACCCTGTTGCCGAACCGAAAATAGTTAGCGCAACCTAAAAGAGCAGGAATTTATCGATGCGCCTAATTATTTTGAACATTTGCAATCCGTCGTGTTAGCAGAAGGTCCGATAGTACATAGCCTATCTTAACCTTGAGACCTTTGTTTCAAATCTGATAGTCGTCCTGGAATAGATCCTGAGGAGAGATGTTCGGGGTTGAGGGCGCTTCGTCTGTGGTCAGGATGGGGCCGTCACCTAAGGCTTCGTGCGTGTGCTGTTGAAATTTTTCGCGCAGTTCGTGCAATTCCGTGGCCAGCTTGATGATGATGTCGGAGAGCGGGTCGCGGATGTCTTTGGGGTCGGTGATGACGACGCGTTTGCCGTCGCGCAGAACGATGTGTCCGGGGACGCCGACAATTGTGGAATTGGCCGGCACATTGCGCAGCACGACTGAACCTGCACCCACGCGGCAGTTGTCGCCGATAGTGATGTTGCCCAGCAGCTTGGCGCCGGAGCCGATCGATACGTTGTTGCCCACCGTGGGGTGCCGCTTGCCTTTTTCTTTTCCTGTTCCGCCGAGGGTCACCCCCTGATAGAGCGTGACGTCGTCGCCGACGATAGCAGTCTCGCCGATCACTGTGCCCATACCATGGTCGATGAAGAGGCGACGTCCAAGCTCTGCACCAGGGTGAATCTCAATTCCGGTGAAGACGCGGGCGACTTGCGAAACGAATCTTGCCAGGAAGCGCATGCCATGGTTCCAGAGCCAGTGGCTCAAGTGATGCGCCCACACCGCGTGCAGACCTGGATACAAGAGGAGGACCTCGAAGTAGGAGCGGGCGGCGGGGTCCGACTCGAAGACAGCGGCAACGTCCTCGCGTACGGAGCGAAAGAAGCTGATCATGATAGGTCGCTCATGGTAGGTTGCGTCTTCATTCCTCATGAACGTAGCTCAGTGAGGGGAATGAGCGCAAGGCAAGAAGCGAGTACTCAGAGTTGAGAATCGAGCTGGATTGGTCCTAGCTGCCGGTTTCGAAGCCGCCGCTGTGGGCGACGGTCATACGGAGGTATTTGTAGGGGTTGACCGGAGTATCGTTGATGCGGACTTCGTAGTGAAGATGGGGACCGGTGGAGCGTCCGCTGAGGCCGACATAGCCGATGGTATCGCCACGATGGACGTGCTGCCCGGGGGTGACGGCAAAGCCGGAAAGATGACCGTAGCGGGTGGAGATGCCGTGACCATGATCCATCATAATCGCCTTACCGTATCCGCCAAGGAAATCGGCGAAGGTGATCACGCCGTCTGCGGGCGCGATGATCGCTTGGCCGTAGGTGCTGCCGATATCCACGCCACTATGGAACGCGCCTTCGCCGTTGAACGGATCAATGCGCTCGCCGAAGCTTCCGGTCACCTGGCCTTCCACCGGCCAGAGATTGGGAGCGGAGTTAGCCCGGTACCAGTCGGCAGTGGTGGCGTTGCGCGTCATGCCCAGGCTGATGCCAACCGAGGCGGCGCCGGTAAGGGCGGAGGTGCGCAGGGCCCCAAGCTGGTCGAGTGAAGAGGTGACGTCAGCGTCCTGAATTTGCTGCTGCGAGGCCGTGACCAGAGTCGGCTGCGACTTCAGGCCATAAAGAGCCGAAACTTCGCTGGCGATCGAACCCAGAGAAGCAACTTGAACATCGCGTTCTTTGGCGACTTCTTCCAGCCGGGAATAACGATCCTTAAGCTGCTCTCTTTCGGTGCGCAGTTCGTTGTAGTGCGAAACCTTGAGCAGCATGCGCGCATAAGAACTGGCAATTCCGGTAAGGCTGAGGAACCCAATGGCCGCGCCGACTACAAACACATACAGATAATGGACGGGAATGGAGATTTTGCGTAACTGGCCGTCGTCCCCCCGGGCCACAAAAAGTATGTAGAAGCGCTTTTGCAAATGCTTTCCTTCTTCCGCTTTCAACGGTCTTCCGCGTTTAAGATCCGGGCCGGAACTCCAGGCAAAATCTGAGGTTGCAGAAGCCTGTTCGGACTACCTGATTTTTTCGGGCTACGCTTCCCATCTTGGGAATGGAGACTTAACGTACCCTTTGTCTACCGGAACCGATGCCTACCGGAACCGAGGACCAAGCCGAAAACACCTCGTCTGCAATTCCCACGGGATGCAGAACTTAGCTTGTCCAAAGCTACTGAACTCGCTCGCCCAAAAAGGTTTTGTGAATGACTGGTAAAAGGTAACAAACTGGGTTCCCCCTGTCAACGACCCGGCGGGGCGTTAGAAGTTACTTAAGGCGCGGTAATCGGAAGTACCCGGCGCAGAGGTTACCGGAGCGGACAGGCATCAGCGATATTGACCAAGGGGCCCATAACGAGCTCCGGCGCGCTCGACTCCCGCTGTCGTGAAGAGATCAAGCCTCAGAGCAGCACGCCCAGGCCAACAGCCGTCGCCCGGCCAAAAGATCATCTGAGTCCCGGGGAACGCAGGGCAGCATCAGTAGGTGGACCTCGCTTATAGTGGTTGCCGTGGTGATTTCCGAAAAAGCCCTAATTGCAAAAATTCGCCGCATAGCGACGGCGGCGAATCCTGCCGTTCAGACTGGAATCGGAGACGACTGCGCCGTGCTGCGACTTCTGCCGCGCCGAGGCAAGCAAACGGACACGCTGGTCACGACTGACTTCTCATTGGAGGGCATCCACTTCCGGCGGGACTGGCATTCGGCGGAATCCGTGGGGCACCGCTGCCTGGCGCGCGGGCTAAGTGACATCGCGGCCATGGGCGGAGAGCCAGTCGCCGCATTCCTTTCGCTGGCTCTTCCGCGCGATTTGCCGCAAAGTTGGGTCGGCCGCTTCGCCCGCGGCCTGATCAGCCTGGCGGAGAGATACGGCGTGACCTTGGCAGGCGGCGACACAGCGGAATCGCCCAACGGAATCCTGGCGGACATTGTTGTCGTGGGCACAGTGCCCAAGGGGAAGGCCGTGTTGCGCTCGCGGGCGCGGCCCGGCGATCGCATTTATGTGAGCGGAGAGCTGGGCGGCTCGGCGGCCGCAGTCGGGGAGCAGCAAAAGGACATGCGGAAGAAATCCACACGGAAGCTTAAGCCGCGGGAATATCCTCGGCATTTTTTCCCGGAGCCGCGAGTTGAACTGGGGCGTGTTCTGTGCAAGAGAGGCTTGATCTCCGCGATGATCGATACCAGCGACGGCCTCTCGACCGATCTTGCCCATATCTGCGAAGAAAGCGGGGTAGGTGCGGAGATCGAGGCAGAACTCATCCCTCGGGCCAGCGTGGGCAAGCCTGCGCGGGAAGTTGACCTCCAGTTTGCGCTGCACGGCGGGGAAGACTACGAGTTGCTGTTCACTGCGCATCCTGCTAGGCGTATTCCATCCCGCATTGCCGGAATCCCAATCACGCAGATCGGGCACGTCACGCGCGGGCGGAAGATATTTCTGATGAACCGGGGCGGCGTGGGGTACGAACTCCAGCCGAAGGGGTGGGAGCACTTCCGCAGGGAGTAACTTCGGTTACCTGTCACCATTCATGTATCTACCCTCGTGGAAAAAACGGGATTAAAGTAGGGTCATGTCGTACTCCCAAGTTGTCCGCCCCCGAGTTTTGCTGGTCTTACTGGCGCTCGTTGCCGCGTCTGCTGCGTTCGCCCACGACAAAAAACAGCCGCCTCCGCCGCCCGCGCCGGCCAAATCTCCTGTGCCAGCGGTCACCGATGAGTACGTCCACAAAGAGTTTGGCGACAACTGTTCGCTGGTGGCCGGTCCGCCGCAGTTTGTTGGCGATCTCGACGGCGACCGTGTCGATGATCTTATCGTGGTTGCCCGCTGCAAGAACCCGTTGGCCGACCAGTCTGAACACGGTTTTCTCGTCGCCGACCCGTATAACAGCTTTCTAGGTTTTGGCGCGGTCAAAGTCACTTCGACATTTGCCTCGGATGAGCCGGAGCGCAAAGGGCTTTCTCTGCTGATCGTTCACGGCGTGGGTCCCGAGGCGTGGCGTTCCGACAAGCCAAAGCCCAAGTTCCTACTGATCAATCTGCCTTTCAAAACCCTGACCGTGAAAAGGCTGGTGCTGAAAAAGAAGACCGTGCTCGCCATCTACATGGAAGAAAAGGGCGAGGGTGAAGAGACCTCTTCGGTCATCTTCTGGGACGGAAAGAAGTATCGTTACCAGATACTGGGCTCGGATTTGGAGTAGGTTCGCCCAGCCCCGATCTCCAACGCCTGTTACTCCTGGCCGAGCCGACTGAGGGATTCAACGGGTGCAAGTTCTTGCTGCTGGCGTATCTGTTCTGCGACCACTTCGCCACCGCTTTTGTACACTCTGTAAGCTCGCGAATAGTTTTTCGAGCTGATGACTTTGTAAAACCGGCCGTCGATGAACTCAATCGCGCAATTGTTCTCGATCGCGATTCCCAGGCCGCCGGTCCTCCGAATCATGTCCCGGAAGTGCTTCCTTCGCGGGATTCCCAAGGTCATACTGTTGTAGTGGGGGCAATGTATCCCGTGAACGAGTCCCAGACCTTTCACGTTTATGTATTTCCAGTTTCGTTGGTTGTAAAAGGACATCGAATCGGAATGCCCGGAATCAAACCAACAGATCGAGCCCGCGCTAATACCAGACAGCACAGTTCCGTTCTCATAAGCCGACATGAGAAGTTGATCGACGCCCAGGCGCCGCCAGAGGCGCATCATCATCAGGGTGTTCCCGCCGCCAACATAAATAATGTCTGCCGCTAAGATCTTGCTGCGGATCTGCTGTTTTGAAGGCTGTTCCTTGATGAGGAAGAGAACGTCTGTTTTACATTTTAGAAATTTGCCGAAGTATTCACGGATGTGGTTCCAATATATTTCGGAATCTGAACTCGCGGTCGGGATAAAAAGAAGTTTCGGATTCTTTTTGTGTGAGAGCCGGATAATCTCACGATCAATCGCGGCGGTGCCCTTCGTTCTTATGTTTCCCCCGCCGATGGCAACAATCGTTTTAGACATGGGTCTCATCTTAGCCTCGAATCCGTTCCTCCTGAGGAACCATCCACTGCCCAAGTTTCTATTTATGCACCTACGCGGTAAACTTTGCTGTTATGGAATGGTTCGAAAGCGAAGATTTTTGGCGCGATTTCTATCCCTACATGTTTCCTCCAGAGCGGTTCTCTGCCGCGAAGGAGGAGGTCAACCGGATTGTGGCTTTGACCCAATACAGCGGCGGCAGCCTGCTTGATCTCTGTTGTGGACCGGGGCGGCATGCGGTGGAGTTTGCGCAATGCGGTTTTCGAGTCACAGGGGTTGACCGGTCTCCATTTCTTCTGGAACGGGCACGTGACCATGCCTCCGAAGTCGGCGTCTCAGTTGAGTGGGTCATGGAAGACATGCGGAGTTTTGTTCGTCCGGCAACGTTCGACCTGGCCTGCAATCTCTTTACCTCATTTGGATACTTCAAAGAGGAACAGGATAATCTTCGAGTTCTACAGAACATTCATCACAGCCTCAAGGAGACTGGAGTGCTGGTTCTTGAGGTTGTGGGTAAAGAGCGGCTGGCGCGAACGTGGCAAAACACAATTAGCAGCGAACTGGAAGACGGTTCGTTGATAGTGCAGCGTCCTCAACTTCGTGACGACTGGTGCCGGGTTTACTCGGACTGGATCCTGGTGAAAGACGGATGCGCCCGCAGCTTCAGTTTTGAACACACGATCTATTCCGGTCGTGAACTCAAAGATCGTCTGTTGAGCTGCGGGTTTGGCCAAGTGCATTTGTTTGGTAATCTGCAGGGCTCCCCTACAATCTGGAAGCCACACGGCTGGTAGCTGTTGCCCACAAATCCAGGCTCTAAATCCGTTCCCGCGCCAACGCGAAGCGAGTGAGAGCAACTGGTCCAAAACCCAGTGGCACGTGATCCAGCCCACACCCGCCTGCCCACCCACCCGCTATAATCCTCCCGCCATGAATCTCGAAGAAAAACTTGCAGAACTGAAAAAGCGTAACCAGCTTGCCGAAGCCGGCGGAGGCGAGAAGCGGCGCGAGCGCCAGCACAAAGAAGGAAAAATGTCGGCACGGGAGCGCATCGAGTTTCTGCTCGATGACGGCACCTTCGAAGAGACCGACAAACTGGTCACGCACCGCTGCAACGACTTCGGCATGGCCGAGCAAAAGCCTTATGGCGACGGCTTCGTCACCGGCTACGGCCGCATCGAAGGCCGGCTGGTGTACGTCTTCGCGCAGGACTTCACCGTCTTCGGCGGTTCGCTCTCGGAAACGAACGCGGGAAAGATCGTCAAGATCATGGATCTGGCCGCGAAGATGGGCGCGCCTTTGATTGGATTGAACGATTCCGGCGGGGCGCGCATTCAGGAAGGCGTGGCGTCGCTGGCGGGATACGCCGATATTTTTCTGCGCAACACGCTGTACAGCGGAGTGGTGCCACAGATTTCGGCGATCATGGGCCCATGTGCGGGCGGCGCGGTGTATTCGCCCGCCATTACCGATTTCGTTCTCATGGTCGACAAGACTTCCTACATGTTCATCACCGGGCCCGACGTCATCAAGACGGTGACGCATGAGGAAGTCACCAAAGAGCAGCTCGGCGGCGCCATGACCCACAACGAGACTTCTGGCGTGGCGCATTTTTTGGCGCACGACGATGCCGAGTGTTTGTCGATGGTGCGCGAGCTGCTGAGCTTCGTTCCGTCGAATAATCTTGACGACCCACCCCGTAAACCGTGCACCGATCCGATCGACCGAGCCGATGCCGGGCTCGACAGGATCGTCCCCGCACAATCGAATCTGCCCTATGACATGAAGGATGTGATCCACGCCGTGGTCGACGATGGCTACTTCTTCGAGGTCCAGGAGCACTTCGCGAAAAACATGGTTGTCGGCTTCGCTCGCCTCGACGGCCACTCCGTCGGGATCGTCGCCAACCAGCCGGCCATGCTGGCGGGCACTCTCGATATCAATGCGTCGGTCAAAGGCGCACGCTTCGTCCGCTTCTGCGACTGCTTCAACATTCCGCTGATCACGTTCGAAGACGTGCCGGGATTTCTGCCCGGCACCGCGCAGGAATACGGCGGCATCATCAAGCACGGCGCGAAGCTGCTCTACGCCTTCGCCGAAGCCACCGTGCCAAAGGTGACGGTCATTACACGCAAAGCCTACGGCGGCGCTTACTGCGTCATGTCCTCAAAGCAAATCCGCACCGATGTGAACTATGCCTGGCCCACCGCTGAGATCGCCGTCATGGGGCCGGAAGGCGCGGTAGATATTGTTTACAAACGCGAACTCGACGGCGCCGCAAATCCGCAACAGCGGCAAGAATTGCGCCAGAGCAAGATCGAAGAATTCCGCGACCGCTTCGCCAGCCCTTATGTCGCCGCTGACCGCGGATTTGTCGACGCCATCATCCAGCCGCGTGAGACGCGTAAGAAGCTGATCCAGGCGCTCGCGATGCTGGAGAACAAGCGGGATAAGAACCCGCCGAAGAAGCATGGGAATATACCGCTGTAAGCTGATTAGGTTTCGTGGGTGAGTTACAGCGTTAGGCGGCAAAAAATAAGAGTTCCGAGGTGGTGTTGGGTCCATTCGTCTCGGCCAGTAGCTTGCGTAAGACCCTTGCTTGACCTGCGATGGCAGCTTCCCTTGCGGGGTGCCGCATGCGATCTTCGCTCGGGCTCCGGGCTTACCGCCAACCGGAAAAACCTACCCAACGCCTCGGAACTCTGTCCTGCCTTCGACTTTTCTTCTTGTTCTCCTCGCCCAGCGCTTTGCTATAGACCCTTGCTTGCCCTCCCTAGTCATTTGCATGAAGAGGGTGACTGCGCTTGAGTCCCGGACGCCGCACCAACCGGAAAAACTTTAGAAGCTGTCAAAGAACGATTATGGTTTTACTCTTTTTATTTTTTGCGTCAATGAAAAGTTTGCGTTTGTAACTCGCGTATTTTCAGCCGAGTGCGCGGCGTCCACAGGCGGGTGACCGGAATTGGTGCAAGGCGCGAAGCACTTTCGCGCAGAAGCCGTGCCAGGTGCGGGCTTTCGCGGTTTCGGGTCGGGGAAGATGGAGCCTCTGCATCCTCAGCAATTGGTTTGGGGCTTGTGAAAATCGCGCAGAATCCTTGCCGGATAAGGGATCCTCGGCACACCGATCCGGTGCTGGATGTCCCGTACTCGACCTCACACCATTTCGATGGCCTCGTCGACGAGTTGCTTGTCAGCTTCGTCAGACCCGGTGAGTTCAAACGAGTTGGTGATAGCCGCCTTTCCCTTTTCCACGCTGGTGATGACGTAGGAGCAGCCGAACCAGTGGGCTTCGGCGAGGTCGGTCTGCGACCAGCGCGCCGGGTGGTCGGGGTGGGAGTGGTAGAACCCAACAATGTCTTCACCGCGCTCGCGCCCCTCGCGCTGGATGCGCACCAGTTCGCGAGGATCGATGTTGTAGCGGTTCTGGGGCGAGTCGGTGCGAGTGTTACCGCAGCGCGCAGTCAAGGTTACGATGCGGGCTCCGTCGTTGTCCGTCTGACCGAGCAGCACGCCGCAACACTCATGGGGATAGGTTTCTTCTCCGTGACGGCAGAGGGCGGAATAGTCTTTTGATGCAAGTTTCAACATAGGAAGCGATTCACCACAGAGACACAGAGAAACCAAAAGAAAGAATTAAGAATCAACTCTCGCAACGAATTTCCCCGCCTAGTCCACGCCCCATAACTTTGATTTCGGTTTTCTCTGTGCCTCTGTGGTGAGATTTATTCCGTCCAGAATCTCTCACTCAAATACTTGTCGCCGGAGTCGCAGAGAATAGTGACAATCGTAGCTTGCTGATCTTTTCTGAGTTGAAGCTGTTCGGCGGTTCTAAGGCTGCCGAAAATACCCGCAGCACCAGAAATTCCTAACAGGAGTCCGCATTCACGTGCGAGGCGGCGGGCCATGGCGTAGGCGTCTTCGGTTGTGATCTCAAGATTGTCGTCAGCCAGTTTCGGATCATAGATTCTTGGAACGATAGCGCTGGCCATGTGCTTCGCGCCTTCGATGCCGTGAAAAGCGGAATCGGGCTGCAGCGAGATGCAGCGGATCGTGGGATTTAATTCTTTCAGGCGGCGCGTGGCACCCATGAAGGTTCCGCTGGTGCCCAGCATGGCCACGAAGTGAGTGATGCGTCCTTCAGTTTGTTGCCAGATCTCGTTGCCCGTGCCGTGATAGTGGGCCAACCAGTTGGCGTCGTTCGAATATTGGTCGGCGTAGAAATATAAATCTGGATGCCTGGCGGCAAGCTCGCGGGCCATGCGGATCGCTCCGTCGGAGCCTTCGCCGGGATCGGTATAAATAATATTGGCTCCGTAAACGCTCAAAATTTTCTTGCGCTCAACTGAGACATTGGTCGGCATGCACAGAGTGACTGGAAACCCTTCGGCCGCGCCCAGCATGGCATAGGCGATGCCAGTGTTTCCGCTGGTGGCGTCGAGCAGGATTTTGCCGGGAGCGAACTGGCCGCTACGGCGGCCTTCGGCGACGATATTGGCGGCGGCGCGGTCTTTCACGGAGCCGCCGGGGTTGTGCCATTCGGCCTTGCCCAAAAGTGTGACGCCGGGCAGATGCGAGGTGAGTTGATCAAAGCGGAGCAGCGGTGTGTTGCCGATGCGGTCGAGCAGGCTCTGCCCCAGGCGCGGGACGGCGGGTTCCGGCGCGTGATGCGCCGGGAAGGTAGCCGCCAGCCGGGCTGAACTCTGACTCATATCGAACTATTCTCTCGTGACTATCGTAATATGCAACGTCGAGCGAAACACGGTATGTAGTATGGTGTCTTTAGATGACACAGATTGCAAGTCGATGCAGCTCGAAGGTAACGATGCACTATTTGCGCGGAGCCTGCATCTAAGGAAGAGCTTGGAAGCGGAGAAAAATGTCCAAAGCAATTGAAGCACGAACCTACGAGGATGCGCTGGTCTGGTTGCGCGAGCACGGTTTCGATGTGCTGGAAGCTCCGGGCACGAACGGGCGTGTGTTTCTCAGAAAATATAACGTGTCGGCCGCGATTCAGAAGACGGCTGAGGATGGCGTGAAGATTTTTGCATATCCGGGATATCTGATCGGCAGTGAGATCTCGAAGCTGGTCAACCGCGGCTACCAGCAGTTTTTGAAGAACTCGAAGACGGAAATCCCGGCTAGTGCGGACCACCTGAAGGCGCTGCAGTCGTTTGCGGAAGAGCTGAAAGTGGCACTGGGATTGCCCAGCCTTTACAACGAGTCTCTGGGTACGGTGAGCGACTCCTACCACTACGACCGCCTTAAGGATGACGACAAAGCACCGGTTGATCGGCCGAAGCGTCCATGGGAAACTGCGGGCAAAGCGGTCGCGGCCAAGAAGGGCCGGGCGTAAGTCCTAAGGAATCGCTTCGAAATTCCTCTCATAATTTCCCCTCGTCGAAGACTTGTGCGAAACTGGTGCGCTCCTGCCTTTAGCAATATCCGGAGGTTTGCATGCGCAGCCGGTTTGTTCTTTCCTGCTTCTTCTTTCTCTTCCTCTTTTTCTTTTGTGGTTCGCTGATCAGCGGCCAGACTCCGATGAGCCGCTCCAACGAGGACGGTGCGAAGGCTGTTATTGAGAACGTGCTGCACACGCAGCAAGAAGCTTGGAACCGGCATGATCTCGAGGGATTCATGGCGGGCTACTGGAATTCTCCGCAACTTACGTTCTTCTCTGGTGCGAAGGAGCATGACGGATGGCAGGCCACGATGGACCGGTATCGTGCTGCGTATGCCAGTTCGGGGCATGAGATGGGGAAGCTGGAATTCTCCGGCTTGCGCATTGAAATGCTGGGCTCGGATGCGGCCTTCGTGCGCGGTTCGTGGCTGTTGACGATGTCCGATGGGAAGACGCCGCACGGATTGTTCACGCTGGTGTTCCGCAAGTTTCCCGAGGGATGGAAGATTGTGCACGACCATACTTCGGTCGCGGAATAAAGCAGCTTCCGGCTGCCAGCTTTAGGAAAAAAGATTGTAGCTACTTCACTATGTCATTAAGAAGTTTGTTTAGCCACAAGCCCTTCCTGTTTTATTTTTGGGCTCGTAGCTTTTCCGAATTTGCATATCAGATGGCCGCTGTAGCGGTGGGCTGGCAGGTTTATTCACTGACTAACAGCGCATTTGATCTGGGCATGGTGGGGCTGGTGCAGTTTATCCCCACGGCGATTTTGGTTTTTGCCGCAGGGCACGCGGCGGATCGTTATGACCGCAAGCGCGTGGTGCAGGTTTGCCAGATGGTCGAGGGGCTGACTGCGGCATTCCTGGCTTGGGGCAGCTTTGCCAGATGGCTGAATGTGCGGGAGATTTTTGCAGCTGTGGCGGTGCTGGGCACGGCCACTGCGTTTGAAAGCCCGGCCGCGGCGGCCTTGTTGTCCGGAGTAGTGCCGGAGGGGACACTGCAGAAAGGCACAGCGCTTTCTACCGGAGGGTTTCAGGCGGCGATGATATGTGCTCCGGCACTGGGCGGCCTGGCTTACGCGGTGTCGCCAGTTGCACCTTATACGGTGATGGCAGTGTTCTGGCTGCTGGCGGGGATATTGAACGGGACGATCAGGCAGGATCGGCGCGTGACAGCGAAAGAGCCGCCAACGTTTGCCGCCTTGTTCGCCGGGGTGGGTTTTGTGCGCCACAACCCGGCGATACTGGGGACAATATCGCTCGATCTGTTTGCCGTGCTGCTAGGCGGCGCGACGGCGTTGCTGCCGATCTATGCCCGGGACATTCTGCATACCGGGCCATGGGGGCTGGGCGTGCTGCGCAGCGCGCCTGCGGTTGGCGCGTTGTTCATGACTGCGGTACTTGCCCGCCACGCGTTCGACCGTCGAGTTGGGATACGGATGTTCCAAGCGGTTATCGTTTTTGGCCTGGCGACCGTGGTGTTCGCAGTGTCGCATTTGATCTGGCTCTCAATTCTTGCGCTGATCATTATGGGAGCGGCAGATACGGTGAGTGTGGTCATCCGCGCCTCTTTGGTACAGTTGCGCACGCCGGACGAGATGCGCGGCCGGGTGGGAGCGGTGAACTTCCTGTTCATCAATGCCTCCAGCCAACTGGGGGAGTTCGAGAGTGGCTTGACCGCGGCGTTGTTGGGTGCGATGCCGGCGGCCGTGCTGGGCGGGGTGGGAACCGTCTTAGTGGCGCTCCTATGGATGAAGTTGTTTCCAACTCTGCGTGATGTGGAGCGGCTGGAATAAGCGGAAGGACTGCGGGGCGGCTCTAACGCGACTACACTCCCCTTTTTACTCTCACTTGCACTCGTGTCCCTTCGGGGAGTTTACCGTGCGTTAATTCCACGACGCCGTCGCGTATTACGCCTTCCAGTTCTTTTGCTTCGTTGCCTGGATCGGTATTCGCGGGCACGAGTGCCTGCGCCACGCGGTCCGCGGACAGGCTCGCTTCGCTTCGCTGGACAGCCGAGGCGGCTGTCCCCACCTGGGCGGTGCCTGCATTTGCAGTGCTTCGTCCCATGCCTTTGTCCATGGCTGCGTTGGCCAGGCGGTCGGCTTCGGTGTTGTTTTCGCGGAAAGCGTGGCCTATCGAAAACCACTCCAGTTGGGCGATCAGCTCTTGAGCGCGACCGTGGAGATCCTTAAGAGTGGGATTCTTCACTTTGTAGATGCCTTTGATCTGGCGGACCAGCAATTCGGAATCGCTGATCAGCTTGAGGGCTTTGGGGCCGTGCTGCAGGGCGTACTCGAGGGCAGCGATGAGGCCCTGATACTCGGCGAAGTTGTTGGTCTGGTGGCCGAGGTACTCGCTGAGATGGGCGACCTTGCTTCCGGACTGATCCTGGATGACCACGCCGTAGCCGGCGGGGCCGGGGTTGCCGCGGGCGCCGCCGTCGCTGTGGGCGATTAGGTAGTGGTCGGGAGGATTTTCGCGGGGGGAGTTTTCGCGCTGAGGGAAGAGAGGTTTGGCTCCGGAGGTGCGGGGATATCGCATGCAGCGAGTTTACAACGGGACTTGAAGTGGCAGGGCAGCTTCGAATCGTCTCGGGAGGCAAGAGATGGAAATCGCGAAGGAGCGGTGGAAACGCATTGCGAGGTTTCGGGTAGCGCAGGCTGGCAAGGGATCCTTCGACTCCGTAAGACGATTCGCTTCGCGAATCGTCTTACTCCGCTCAGGATGACAAGCGCTAGTGGACTGCGGGATCTGACAAGCTTAGCGGCCGGCTGCTAGGCGGGTGGCTAGGCGGGCAGGCAGGTTGGCGGCGAAGATTCGGTCTTGCGCGGCCTTCAGGTTGTAGGGGGTGCGGTGGAAGTGGACGACCTGAGCATCGGTATCGAAGAGGGCAAAGGCTGCGCGCCAATCTCCGTCGCGTGGTTGCCCGATTGAGCCGGGATTGATCATGTAACGTGTTTCCGGCTTCAGGTGCAGCGAGACCGACTCGGCTTGCCCGACGGTGCGGTATTCCGGACGGAAACCATCTGCGCTGGAGCCGTTGGCGAAGAATCCGCCCTGCAGGTGGGTGTGGCCGAAGAAGGTCAAGGGCATGGCGAGTGTGACGAGAGGAGCGAGGGCATCGCCGAGCGAAACAATATAGGCGTCTTCGTCGATGGGCGAGCCGTGAACCAACTGCACCTGAGGGAAGTCTTCGAGGGAAATGGGGCCTTGGGGCAAGGACTTCAACCAACCGTGATGCTCGGGGGTGAGTTGGTCGCCGGTCCAGATGGCGGCCGCCGCGGCCATGGGATTGAAATCATCCAGTTCGAGCAGGCCGGTTGCGGCCTTGTCGTGATTGCCGCGGACGAAGATCTTTCCCAGGCTGCGAGAGCGCTCGATGACTTCATTGGGGCTGGCTCCGTAACCGACGACGTCACCCAGGTTGACCACAAAATCGAACGGTGGAGCTGCTGCCAGGCAGGCCTCCAAGGCTTCGAGGTTGGCGTGAATGTCGCTAAGCACCAGTATGCGCAATGAGCACCAGACGGATGGCGATTATAGAACGAGCGGAACGGAAGAGCATACAAGGGCAGAGTTTATTCCGCCATCGCTATTTCGCATTAACCACGGGGCAGCGGGCCCAATGTCCTGGTGCAACCTCTACTAGCGGCGGTAGTGCGTGGGCACACTCGGGAACGCGGAAACCGCAGCGTGGCTCGAAGGCGCAGCCGGGGGGCATGGCTAGCAGCGGCGGGACGGTGCCTTCAATGGTTTCGAGCGGATGCGTGCGATCGGTTTTCAGATCGGGCACGGAATAGAGAAGACCACGAGTGTAAGGATGTGCGGGAGACTGAAAGATTTCCTGCCGGGTACCGAGTTCGACCATGCTGCCGGCATACATGACGGCCACACGGGCGGCAACTTGCGAGACCACGGCGAGATCGTGCGAGATAAAGAGCATGGCCAGGCCGAACTTGGTGCGTAGCTCGGCGAGCAAGTCGAGGATTTGCGACTGGATGGTGACGTCGAGCGCGGTGGTGGGTTCGTCGGCGATTAGGAGCTGCGGGCGGTTCACGATGGCCATCGCGATCATGACGCGCTGGCGCATGCCGCCGGAAAGTTGGTGAGGGTAGTCGCGGGCGCGGCGATCGGGCTCGGGGATGGCGACATCGGTCATGGCTTGGACGGCAAGCTTCGCGGCCTCGCTTCTGGAACGGGCGCCGTGGGCCAGCACGGCCTCGGCGATCTGGTCGCCCACGCGCATGACGGGATTGAGCGCGGTCATCGGCTCCTGGAAGATCATGGCGATGCGCGAGCCGCGCAATTGGCGCATGGAGTCGGCGGGAAGCGTGGCGAGATTGCGAGCCGAGCCGTTCTCTGCGAAGAGGATGTCGCCGGAAACCCGCGCTTGGGGCGGAAGTAGGCGCATGATCGCGAGAGATGTGACGGATTTGCCGGAGCCCGATTCGCCGACCAGGCCGAGGACTTCGCCGGGAGCGATGGAGAAGTTTAGGTCGCGGACGGCGGGAAGGACACTTGGGCTTGGCTCAGAGTGGACGGACGAGTCGCCCGTCCGCACGCGGCTTGTTGCCGCACGGGTGTTGGCGGGGAAGTCGATGTTCAGATGGCGGACTTCGAGAAGCGGGAGCACGGTGTCATGGTAGCAGCGTTCGAAAGCGTCACAGTCCTGAATCTTCCCATTCTGCGGCGCATCTTTTATGGTTAGACTTATGAGCAAGATTCACATCCCTACGCCGCTGCGCCAGTATGTAGGTAAACAATCGACGGTGGAGGTGAAGGGTGCGACCGTGGGTGAGGCCATGAACGACCTGGTGGCGCAGCATCCAGAGCTTCGGCGGCATTTGTATGCGGACGATGGCAAGCTGCGCGCCTTCGTGAATCTGTATCTCAATGATGAGGACATTCGCTACCTGCAGAAGGAGGCGACCGCGGTGAAGGACGGTGATGACATTTCCATCGTACCTTCCATTGCTGGAGGCGCTGAAGATGCTAGCTTCTCTTGTCATCTCGGGCGGAGCGAGGGATCCAGGTTTTTGCTTGCGATCTCTGACTAAGTGGTGGCGTAAGAGGAACCAAGGTCCCTCGCTTCGCTCGGGATGACAAACTGTTCCGCTCGGGATGACAAACTTTTTCGGCGGCTTGCGTCCCTGATCTCCTGATTCGCAAATCCAGCAATTTAGAATTTCAACCGAGGAGTTTATGGCCACGACCACTACGGAAATTCCAGTGACTCTGAACAAAGATGAAATCCTGCGCTACTCGCGGCATTTGATCATGCCGGAGGTTGGCATGGAGGGGCAGCAGAAGCTGAAGACGGCGCGCGTGCTGTGCATTGGCACGGGAGGGTTGGGCTCGCCGCTGGCTTTGTATCTGGCGGCAGCGGGCATAGGCACGCTTGGCCTGGTCGATTTCGACGTGGTGGATTACACGAATTTGCAGCGGCAGATCATTCACTCGACCGCCGACGTGGGGCGGAAGAAGCTGGATTCCGCCGCGGACAAGCTGACGGCGCTGAATCCTTTTGTGAACCTGCGAACCTTCGACACGCGGCTGAGCAGCGAGAACGCACTGGAACTCTTTCGCGACTTCGACGTGATTGCCGACGGCACGGATAACTTTCCCACGCGCTACCTGGTGAACGACGCATGCGTGCTCACCGGAAAGCCGAACGTTTACGGATCGATCTTCCGGTTTGAGGGCCAGGCCAGCGTATTTGCTACGGAGGATGGGCCGTGCTATCGCTGCCTTTATCCAGAGCCGCCACCGCCGGGGCTGGTGCCTTCGTGCGCGGAGGGCGGGGTACTTGGAATTTTGCCGGGGCTGGTGGGCGTGATGCAGGCCACCGAAGTGATCAAGTTGATCTTGGGAGTGGGCGAGCCTCTTATCGGACGGCTGCTGCTGATTGACGCGCTGGACATGAAGTTCCGCGAACTCAAGCTGCGCAAGAATCCGGATTGCCCGGTTTGCGGGACGCATCCCACGGTGACGAAGCTGATAGACTACAACGAGTTTTGCGGGATTCGCGGGGAGGAAAAACCGGTGGCGAATGGAGTTCCGGAAATTCAGGTAGAAGAGCTGAAGCGGCGTCTGGATGCTAAGGAAGATCTTTTCGTGCTCGATGTGCGAGAGCCGCATGAGTATCAGATCTGCAACATTGGTGGACATCTGATTCCGCTGAACGATCTGCCGAAGCGGGTGAATGAGCTGGATTCGAGCCGCGAGATTGTCGTCCACTGCAAGATGGGCGGACGCAGCGCGAAGGCGGTTGCGTTCCTGCAGCAATCCGGCTTCAGCAAAGTGCATAACCTGGCGGGCGGGATCAATGCGTGGTCGGAGAGAGTGGATCCGAAGGTGCCCAAGTACTGAAGGGCAGTTGCCGGTTTGGAAGGGAACGCTTGCCAATTAGAGCCAGAAATGAAGACAGGGAGCACACTGTGTGCTCCCTGTTGATTGTTCCGGGTTGTGTTGCGGGCTACTGGCTGGAACTCTCTGCCTGCATGCTGTTGCTGGCATCGCCCAACTCCAGAGCGGTTTTCTTTCCCTGGAAGCGGATGCCGGTGAGCGAGTTGGGACCGCTGCCGTTCTGATGAGTGACAGCAGCATCGTTGTTGGCCGGGGTTTGAAGTTCAACTACGTGCGCCGGTACTTTTGCTACTACGTTCTTGCCGCGCAGGATGCTGAGTTCCACGTTGGGGCCGCTGCCCTCCCACTGAACTTTGTAGTCCCCTGGCTTTAAGGTTGTTCCGTTGACCGTCACCGGATTGCTGAGTTGCAAACTGCCTTTGGTTGCCGCAAAGGCACTCGAGGCCAACAGCAAAGCCAACCCCAGTACCAAACTCTTTGAAACTGTCGCGAACTTCATGACTGCTCCTTTTTCTTTCCCGAAATTACGTCGGGAAGCGGTTGGGGCGGCCCGGTTCACGACCTACGCGAGAAAACCTTATGTGTTTTGCCGCGAATCGCCTACAATGCAACCGCTGGGTTTCAGCAGACAAGCCGCAAGGCTAGTCGCGCTGTGCACGGGGGTTTTCTCACTTGGGCCGCCAAACCGAACGTGAGAAAATCCCCTAAACCCGCTGAATCTTGAGTAATGCACGACCAGTGCGGGACTTCATCCCCGGCCGTTCGTGTTCTTCAGTAAGCTACGTACCCGCCGCTCGAAAAGTTCCACGGTTCCTGCAACCACATCGTGCTTCTTTTGACGCGGCGCTTTTGCCTCCGTTAGCAGAAATCGTGATGGTATTCGCTTCAGGACAGCGGTCCAATGTCTTGTCTGGCTGAATTTTTCTGGCCGGACCTGCCTGGCCAAACCAACATACATGGATCGCTTGCGAGACGCAGCTTAGGCATGGGTAATGATTGAGATGTAATTTCAGATCCGGGAAAGAAGGACCACAATCAATGATGAATCCGGCGAACGCGCTAGTCTGCGTCGCCGTGCTGACGGCTTACTGACCAGATGCTGGCCTGATCTTTTTCAAACGGATAGACGTGCACCATCCAGTTAAAGATTACGGGACGGAAGGTTCCGCCCGCGGCATCGCAGGCTTCCTGCGTGGTGATCGAACCTCTTAAACCGAACTGCGGATGCGGCGACATCATGTCTTTCCTGTGATCGGGAGGCGGGGCGCAGAAATTCACGTGCTCGTGCCACTGCGCAACGCTGAGGGGAACGCGCTCGTCTAGTTCATCCTCGCCCATTCGCTTGGGCGCGGTGTACATTACGCCGATCAGTTTGTAGTCGTCGCCATGCTTTTCGTAGAGCAGCGACGTGGGGTGCTCGGGATTGAAACGAAAGGCGGCTTCCATCGCGTATCCGTAGTTGGTGAAGTGATACATCTTCTGCGGAATTTCGGGGTGGAAAATCTTGAAGCCGTCGGCCAGCGCCACATGATAGTCGAGATATTTTTCTGAAGCTTTGCGCGCGGATTCGACCACGTCTTTGGCGCGTGCGGCGTCGCCAGGTTTCGGCGGGCGCAGGGCCGTCATCTTCATGTGCGGGCCCATGTCCATGTGGCCTTCCATCGAATGCATGGCGGGGGCGCTGGCGTCGCTGTCTTTATCGGGGTCTTTATCCTGACCCATGGGCATGGTTTTCATGTTCGACATGTCGTGACCTGACATGTCCATTCCGGGCATGCTCTGGCCGTTGGGCGGGACGCTGTTGCCGGCCGGTTGCTGCTGGCCCCACGCTACGCTGGCTAACAGGAAAAGCGAAAGCAGAACGACGATTCGGTCGCGCATGGCAAGTCTCCTACGTTTCAGTAATATTAACCCTGCTGCCACGGAGTTGTTTCTGCAAGAGAACTGCGGTTACCCGGGATTACAGAGGTAACTGACAGTCGGCCCAAGAATCTTCTCAGGGGTTAGGGTGTGGATTCAAACGCCAGATTCCGGCATTCAAGTACGCTGCATAGGTGACCCATGCGAGGTAGGGCACGAGGAGCGCGCCTGACAAAGCGGAGATGTGCCAGAACAGGATGACACTGGCGAGAATTGCGGCCCAGAGCAACATGATCTCGATCAAGGCCAGACCCAGCGAGCGCAGGCCAAAGAAGATCACCGACCATGACGCATTCAGTGCGAGCTGAATCAGAAAGATAATAATCGCCGACGAGGCTCCGTCCCAGCCATCGCCGAGGCGCCACACATTCCAGGCGGAAACTGTCATCAGAAAATAAAGAGCTGTCCACACCGGACCAAAGTACGAGGCGGGTGGATTGCCGGGGGGCTTGCGAAGAGTGGGGTACCAAGTGCGAACGGAGCGTGCGGTAAATGCAGACCCGATTCCGGCGGCGGAGAATGTAAGCGCTATAAATGCCGCCAGAGCGACGAGCAGGTTTCTGGACAAGCGACCATCCTTGATGTTCTCTATGATTCGAGATTGTTGGATGCCGGGGCGGGAGGATGGCCGCTTGTCGGCAAAGCGCTTCCTACTGCAAGGGCTCGGAAACATGTTCGTGAACGATGAGCCATTTGCCGTCCTGATTTTCGAAAATTACGGTCCAGCGGAAGTTGCCCATCTCAACCTTGCCGGCTTTGGTCGTCATCTCTTCCTTCACGGTGGCGGTTGCCCAAACCAAATCTCCGTGAGGATGAATGGAAACGTCATCGTTCAGCGTGAACTTTGCGCTCTTGTAACCGGAGAGTTCATTCTTCACTCCGTTCTCGTATTCTTCCCAACTGCCGTATTTCAATGGAGCGATGTCGAAGAAGGTGTGCGGGCCGCTGGCATAGAACTTGGCCACGTTGGCGGTATCGAGAGTGGACCAGCCGTCCCAGATTTTCTGGAGGTAGGCCTTGTCGGGAGCGGGCGGGGCTGATGATTTCTTCGGAGCGGGCATAGGTGGTTGAGCGATTCCAGACAGCGTGAGAGCGAGCAGACACAATAAGACGGTCAAAAGGCGCTTCATTATCTTAAGGTTCCTTCCTTGGGTTCGTCCCGGTTCATATAATGTTCGGCGGAATTCTCGCACACGGATCGGCGATGTGCAAAGCGCGCATTGACCGATTTCCACAGCGCACGCTAGAATAGTTGAGTTTGGCTGTACTCGCCGACCCGTTCTGGGGACGCCTGCCTAGGCTGAAGCGCCGTGGCGGAAAACACAGCAAGCACAGGAAGTTTATGCGAACCCCAAGGGTGCGCTCGTGTGTGCACAGGTTGCGTTTGGTGGGCTGACTTTCACGATATTTTGACGGAGGCAGACGTATGTACGCGGTTATCCGCGCCGGTGGAAAGCAATACCGGGTGGCGCCCGGGGATGTAATTCGAGTGGAGAAGCAGGCTACTGGCACCGACGGCCAGGTGGAATTCCCCGAGATATTGGCTGTGTCGGGTGGGGATGGGCAGATCGGCAAGCCGCAATCGGAAGCGCGTGTGATCGGCCAGTTGGTCGAGGAAGGTCGCGGCGCCAAGATCCTGGTCTTTCACTACAAGCGGAAGAAGCAGTACAAGAAACTGCGCGGGCACCGGCAGTCCTACACTGCGGTGCGTATCACCGAGATTGCTTTTGACGGCCAGAGCTTCAAGGCTCCGGAGTTGCCGAAGAAAGAACCCAAGCCGAAGAAGGCTGCGCCAGCACACGAGCCCGACGAAGCCCATGAGTCTCATGCTGCGCCCCACGCAAAAGGCGCCAAGGGACATGCTAAAAAGAAGGCTGCGCCCAAGAAAGCTGGGGCAAAGAAAGCTGCACCAAAGAAGAAGAAATAGTATGCGAGGGCAAGATGCCCTCGCGACAAGCCGGCGGGACGCCGGCGCTACTTTTCGAGGGCGCTATTTTTCCGAGGATAGAGAGCTGAGAGTTGATCTATGGCACATAAAAAGGGACAGGGAACTTCACGAAACGGGCGTGATTCTAACGCTCAGCGGCTGGGATTTAAGGCATTCGGCGGGCAGATCGTACCCGGCGGTACCATCATCGTGCGGCAGCGTGGCACTCGAGTGAAACCGGGGCTCAATGTTGGCCGCGGCAAGGACGACACTCTGTTTGCCAAGATCACGGGACGAATCAAGTTCCTGAACAAGGGCTCGATGGGCAAGTTTGTGATGGTGGAACCGATGGAAGTGGCGGAGTAGTCGCGTCCGTTTGAGCAATGGCATTGCGCTTTAGCGGCCGCGGCGAGCTGTGCGACGCGGATTGAGCCTCGCCTTCGGGACGAGGCTTTTTGTTTTTGGCGGCGTGTTACGTCAAGGGTGGCCTATGGACGAAAAAGGGAAATGCGTTAAGCAAGGCTGCGTCAACGAGGGCAAGGAGATTAGCATCACCATCGCAGTCCTCCATACTGGTGGTTCAAAGTGTCCAGAGTGTCGGGAACCGTTGAAAATCACGACGAAGTCTGCTCCCAGCGGCAAGGGACGTAGATCCAAAGGACGGACTAGCAGCCGTCGCTGAGAAGTCTGCACCCATGTTCATCGACGAGGCAAGAATTCGGGTCAAGGCAGGCGACGGCGGCAATGGCTGTATGGCTTTCCGCCGGGAAAAGTATGTTCCGCGCGGGGGGCCTTCGGGTGGCGATGGAGGCAAGGGCGGAGATGTGATTATGGAGTCCAGCGAGCGGCACAACACGCTGGTCCACTTCCGGTTCAATCCCGAATACAAGGCCCAGCGCGGACGCCACGGCGAGGGCTCGAATAAGAGCGGGCGTGAAGGGGAAGACATACTCCTGAAAGTGCCGGTGGGAACAATCGTGTACGACGAGGAGACAGGCGAGAAGGTATTCGATTTTTCCGGTCCCGATCAGAGCATGGTGATCGCCCGCGGCGGGCGTGGTGGTCGCGGCAATGCGCGCTTCGCCACGTCGGTGCATCAGGCTCCGCGCGAACATGAGGACGGACGTCCGGGTGAAGAGCACAACTACCGGCTCGAACTGAAGTTGCTAGCTGACGTGGGCCTGGTCGGTTATCCGAACGTTGGGAAGTCCACGCTGATCTCGCGCATCTCGGCAGCCCGGCCGAAAATCGCCGACTATCCTTTCACTACGTTGGAACCCAATCTCGGCGTGGTTGCGGTGGGCGATCCCAACAACGAGGTCAGCTTTGTGGTCGCCGATATTCCCGGCTTGATTGAAGGCGCACACACGGGCTCCGGCTTGGGGACTCAGTTCTTGCGGCACATCGAACGAACGAGGCTGCTGGTTCACTTGGCCGATGTATCGGACGCGAGTGGCCGCGCTGACGTGGTGAAAGACGTGGAAGTGATTCTCGGCGAACTGGCCAGCTTCGGCGCTCACCTGGAAGAAAAGCCCATGATCATGGTGGCGTCGAAGATTGACGTGGCCAACAAAGACAAAGTCGCGGCGCTCAAGCGTTACTGCAAGAAACACAAGCTGAAGCTCTATGAGATTTCAGCCGTGACCGGCAAAGGAATCGACGAACTGAAGTACGCGCTGGCCAAGGAAGTAGATGCCTTGCGCGAGAAGGCTCTGCAGTTAGCCGAGGGCGTTGACGACCAAAGTGCCTAATCGAGGCATTTCTTTTTGCGGCTATGCCTCACTTTTACAGCTGCGTCTCCCTTACGCTTTACGCCTGGGGCAAATGCGATCCGTGCTGGAAGTGATACTGAAGGATCTTGGCGGCTAGCGCGGGAGGCATTTCTTCTCCGACGGGCTGTACCGTGCGGACGATTTCTCCACGGCAAACTACTTCGGTTGGTGAAAGGCCTGCGATTTCGGCCGGCAGCACGAGATTGATTTCCAGGATTACATTCGGTTGCAAGAGATCCTCCGCCTGAAACAGCAAGCCGGAACGGCTGATATTTCTGGTTTGCCCGTCGTGCCACTTCTCCTCATCGAGACGGCGATATTTCAAGGGTAAGTGAAGTTGGAAACGTTGTGCGCGCGTTGACGGTATCTGTTGCAGCCCCTGCGCTGCCGCATGAGCGGTTCGAACTGGCATGGCATCCTCCCGGGGGATTGGGGTGGAATCGAGCACTTCGCGAACCTTACTTTTGAGTTCACGAAGGGTGAAAGGCTTCTGGAGGAGACGTACACCGGCGTCCAGCGTGCCGTTGTGCCCGATCACATTTTCCGTGTAACCGGACATGTAAAGCACTTTCGTATTGGGGCGAATTTCCGCCATCCGCTGTGCCAGTTCGCGGCCGTTCATGCCAGGCATGATCACATCGGTCAATAGCAGGTGAATCACTCCCTCATGCGCGACGGCGATCTGCATTGCCACCGCGCCATCCGCGGCTTCGATCACCCGATAGCCTTGCTTCTCGAGGAACTGCCGAACCAGATAGCGCAGGTTGGTTTCATCCTCCACGATCAGAACGGTCTCCGTTCCCGGCTCGGTGGCGGCGGATTCCTCGTGCGAAGCCACTTGCGCGGGACTTTCGGCTCGTTCCGGGACGCGGGGCAAATAGATCTTGAAGGTTGTACCTTTGCCCGGTTCGCTGTAAACCCAGATGTAACCGCCACTCTGCTTGACGATTCCGTACACCGTCGACAGCCCGAGCCCGGTCCCCTTTAGTCCTTTGGTGGTGAAGAAAGGCTCGAAGATGTGAGACTGCGTCTCGGAATCCATGCCGAGACCGTTATCGCTGATGGCCAGCATAACGTAGTCTCCCGGCCGGAGGGGGGCGTGGAAGCGGGCATAGTCATCGTCAAGCGAAACGTTCGAGGTTTCGATGGTGAGCTTGCCGCCAGAGGGCATGGCGTCCCGTGCGTTCACGGCAAGATTCATGATGACCTGCTCAATCTGCCCGGCATCGGCGCGCACCGCGCCCAGTCCAGCTGCCGGCACCATCACCAGATCGATATCCTCGCCGATCACGCGCGTCAGCATCTTCAGGTTCTCCGTGACGACGCCGTTCAGGTCAAGAATCTTCGGGGCCATCATTTGCTTACGGCTGAAGGCCAGGAGTTGACGGGTGAGAGAAGTTGCTCGCCCGGCTGCACTGGCAATCTCCTGTGCCGGACCGCGCAGCGTGGGTTCAGGACCCAGGCGGTCGAGCAGAAATTCCGAGTAGCCTGAAATCACCATTAGCAGGTTATTGAAATCGTGGGCGATGCCGCCGGCAAGCCTTCCCACGGCCTCCATTTTTTGCGACTGGCGCAGCTGCTGCTCCAGCGCGCGCCGTTCGGTGACGTCTTCGGCGAACAGCTCGAAGGCCGTTCCCTTGTTACCGTCAGAAACGGCACGTCCGGAAACGCGAACTACCGTGCTCGTTCCATCTTTTCGCTTCCACTCGACGATGAGACCGTTGAGGGGAGCAGCCGAGCGCAAATGGTCGGCCAGTTCGAACCACTGATGCGTATCTGTGTAGAGCGCTCCGAGATGCTTACCCACGAGCTCCTGGGCTGAGGAATATCCCAGCACCGCCAGCAGCGCGGGATTTACATCCAGCAGTTGGCCGGCGGAATCGCAGCGGCAAATGCCGTAGGGAGCGTTGGTCACCAGAGAGCGGAAATTCATTTCGGAGCGCCGTAAGCTTTCCTGGGCGGCGCGCAATGCCGCGTTGAACCAGCAGATGAGAGCTGCCAGCACGACAAAGAGCGCCAGCCGGAGCATGGTCGAACGGAATTGCGCAGGCGTGTGCTCTCCGGAAAATGAAAAGTACGCGCTTACGGTGAGTGCGAACGAGGTGGCCACCAGTCCTGGTTTCCAGCCGCCGTACCAGGCGCTCACCATCACCGCGACGGCGAACACAGCCAAGCGGCTTTCCGTGATGTTGGGAAGCAGAAGCGCGGGGATCAGCGCTAGCGTAGTGCTGAGTACGGCTACGCCGTAGCGCAGAATGGGCGCACGGGCAGGTTGGATGCGAAGTAGGGGGAGGGTTACCCGCATGTGACCCATACTAATGCCGTATCTTTAGACGCGCGAGATTACAGGAGTTCATTCCAAATGCTTAAGCCACCTGTTTTCTCGGCGGCGAACTTCGGGCCAAACGGACAATGCAGCAATGGCCATCCGCCAATGCCTGCTACGCTTACACAGTGCCGGGTAAACATAACAATCAGAGTCAGCCGGAACGTTGAGCTTGCCAACGGAGCCTGCAAACAAAGAAACTAGCGCATGAACATTGGTCTATTTGGCGGCACATTTGACCCGATCCATCGTGGGCACCTCACGCTGGCTCGAGCCGCGCGCGAGCGCTGCGATCTTTCCCACATCCTCTTCGTACCGGCGAACGTTCCGCCGCACAAGCAGCGCCAGCCGCTATCGGCCTTCCCGCATCGCTATGCCATGATTGCTCTGGCTACGGCGCAAGAGAAAGGCTTCGTGCCTTCGGTGCTCGAGGCACCGGAAGACTTTGAAGCAGACGGTCCGAGCGCGGAAAAGGCCCGGGCGGCGAAACCGAACTACAGCAAACCGAACTACACCATCGATACCGTCAAGCGCCTGAAGCAGGGGTTCAAGAAAGCAGATAAGCTCTTCCTGCTCATCGGCATTGACGCCTTCGAAGACATTGCCAAGTGGCACCAGGCGGAGGCGCTATTTCGCGAGTGTGAGTTTGTGGTGGCCAGCAGGCCGGGTTACTCTCTGGCGGACGTCGCCAACGCGCTGCCTGTGAGCCTGCGCCCGCGGCAGGAGGTAACTCGCCCATTTCAAAAGCAAGCGGCCACAGGGGACCTGATGCTGAGCGGCGTGACCATCCACTTGCTGGACGAGGTCTATCAACCAATTTCCTCCACGACGATTCGCGGGGCTGTGGCCGCAGGCAAACCGCTCGGCAGATTCGTGGATCCTGCGGTTGCGGACTATATCAAGAAGATGGGACTGTACACGGGTCGTTAGTCGATGGTCGTTCGCCAAGGCCGCTCGCCGGAGCATCCGCCCATGGTGGAAAACGTGGAAAAACTCTGTCGTTTACAATGAGAGCACAGCCCGTACTGGGGCCAACGACTAACGATCAGCGACTAACGACTAACGACCGACTCTCTCTGCATGAAAAAAAACGATCTGAAGCTACAGGTAACGGCAGCCATTCAGGCTTGCCTCGACAAGAAAGCAGAAGAACTTAGCATCCTGGAAATGGAGAAAGGGTCGGGAGCATTTACCGACTACTTCGTGCTATGCAGTGGCACGAATCCACGGCAAGTCCAGGCCATTGCAGACGAAGTGGAGCTGCGCCTGAAGACGGCGGGTGTGCGCCCCGCGCACGTCGAGGGTTACAGACAGGGCGAGTGGATCCTGGTCGACTACGTTGACTTCGTCGTGCACGTTTTTTCCGAAAAGGCGCGCAAGTTCTACGATCTCGAGCGGCTGTGGAAAACGGCAAAACGGCTGGAGCCTTCGGAATTGAAACCGAAGCCGAAAGCGGCACCGAAGAAAAAGACGACGCCACGCAAGCGCGCTGCCGGAGCCGTTTCGCGCCGCAAGAAAATTTAGTTTTTATGCACCCGTGTAAGCCTTTCTATTCCCGCGCGCAAACGGCATGACAGTTTCTTCCAACGCGGAGCCTTTCGAGTCGGAGCCGAGCTGGGGAAGTTCCTACCGCCTTATCGCCTCCGACAAGTGGAAGGCAAAGTCGGCGGTGATGGGCAAGGCGGTGACGGAAGCGCTGGTGGAATATGCGCAGCCGAAGCCAGGCATGCGAGTTCTGGACTTGGCCAGCGGCACGGGCGAGCCCGCTATCAGCCTCGCTATGCGTGTGGGAGTGCGGGGGCAGGTCACTGCCCTCGATCTGAGCGCAGAGCTTCTGGAGATCGCAAAAGGAAGAGCGCGCGAGCGTGACCTGGATAATTTTTCCACGCAGCAGGCCGACGCACACGTGCTGCCTTTCGCTGACAACAGTTTTGATCTTGCCACCTGCCGCTTCGGAGTGATGTTTTTCCGCGAGGCGGGCGTTGCCTTGCGGGAACTGGGCCGAGTTCTACGCGTGGAATCACGCGCATGTTTTCTAGCTTGGGGACCATTCGAGCAGCCTTACTGGCAGAGCACAATGGGCGTGGTGCACCGGCATGTGGGTGGTCCGCTATTGCCGGCGGGCGGTCCCGATCCGTTTCGGTTTGCGGCTCAAGGAAGTCTTTCGACGGTATTGCAGAGCGCGGGCTTCCGCGAAGTGCGAGAAGAAACCAAGACGCTGCCTTGGACTTGGCCAGGGACGCCGGAGGAAGTGTGGGAGCAGGCGCAGGGCGTCGCGGTGCCGTTCCGGCCGATGCTAGATCGTGTGCCGGAAAGTCTGTGGCCGCAAATTCATGCCGAGGTGCGGGCGGCCGTCGGGCACTATGTTCGGGGGGAGAATATCGAGTTCGGCGTGTCGGTGGTGCTGGCATCGGGAAGCAAGTAAGGCTTATTACCTGCCGTGAAGATCAAAATCGTGTGGATCGGTAAGACGAAAGAGCCGGCGATTCAATCGCTGACGGACGAGTATCTGAAGCGGATTTCGCGTTATGTACAGGTAGAGGGTCTGGCGCTGCGGGATGAAGGTGCGCTGCTGCAAATGTGCGGACGGGCGCCGTCGACCAAGTCGAATAAGAGCACGAACGTTGGAAAATCGACCCTGGTCCTGATGGAGTCGGCTGGAAAGCAGTTTTCCTCAGAAGAGTTGGCGCGTTTTCTGAGAGGTTATTTTGATCGCAATCCGCTGCCGCTGGTCTTCGCGGTGGGGCCGGCGGATGGCTTCAGCGAAGCGGCTCGCGGCGCGGCGCAGCATACCATCTCACTGGGCAGGCTGACGCTGGCCCATGAACTGGCTCGCGTGGTTTTGCTGGAGCAGGTCTACCGGGCATTCACCATTCTGAAGGGGCACCCTTATCATTCTGGGCACTGAATAGGGCGCTGAGGGGGACGGCGTGTACCTTCGTGTGTTGTTCTGGAACCGTGTGGCTACTTACAGTTGTCAAAGGCACAAGTGGGGGAATGGATCGATGCCACTGGTGCAGTCCGGCGCAATCATTTTCGGGAGTTGAGTTATGAGAGATGTGATGGAACTGCTACGGGCGAAAGAGCAAGAGTTGTTGAAAGTCAAAAGGCAAGTGGAAGCATTGCGGATTGCGTTACCCCTGCTGAGCGCAGAAGAGGATCCGCTCGTGCCCAGGGCGAAGCTTATGGATATCAAAGGGGCGGAGAAGCTGGGATGATTCTCCATCATTCCATGCACGTGTCTACTGTGTGACGGTGGCCTGATAACTTACCGTTTGCCACTGGCCGTTGCGACGAACCCAGACGCGAGTGTAGCGATAGGGTCCGCTGAAATCTTCGCCAAGTTGGTGACCTTTAACGTCAGCGCGGGCGGTGACCACTGCGGTATCGCCATACACGCGTACTACCATATCAGTGACGTTCATGGCCTCGTAACGAAGCTGGCCGCTTCGGCGAGCAGAAATGGCTTCTTCTTTAGTGGTGACTTGGCCGAGCGGGGTAATGGCGACATAGTCTTCTGCGAGGGTGTGTAGGGGAAAGTTGGCGTCGCGGTGGAGGCTGGCTTCTTTGGACTGGCGTTCCATGTCGAGGATCTGGCGAATGATTTCCTGCTCGGCGGCATCAAAGCCCGGCCTGGGGTGAAGGGCGACGTGCTGAGCGGAAAATCCAGGTACGGTGACGAGTATGCAAAACAATAACACTACACAATTGTTAATCACGACGAGACCTCCGCAGTCTGCGAGGGAGAGAGATCTGCTTGCACCCGGATACGCAAGGTTGGATGCATGAGTTCCGCCCAAAAATTTAGGGTGTTCGAAAATACACGGGCATAAAGGTCGAGGAAAACCTGCAGGATAGCTAAGAGCAGTCTTCCGGGCGTTCTGTCCTTGTTCGGATGGGCAAAATCAGCGGCTGGTTGAGGGTCAGGGAGTGCAGTCCGACCTTTTGCGAGGCGTTCTAGTAGAATCAAATATCCCATAACTTATGACGGACGTACGTCGCGGTCTTATCATCGTGAACACTGGACCGGGTAAAGGGAAGACGACTGCGGCGATGGGGACGGCTTTGCGCGCGGTGGGGCAGGGGATGCGAGTCCTTATGCTGCAATTCCTGAAGGGTTCCTGGCACTACGGGGAACTGGATGCGGTGAAAGCCTTCGGCGATAAATTTGTGATGAAGCAGATGGGACGGGGATTTGTGAAGGTGGGTGCGGAAAAACCGGACCCTGAAGACGTAAAAATGGTGGAAGAAGCTTGGGCTGAGGGGGAGAAAGCGATTCAATCGGGGGAGTGGGATTTGGTGGTACTGGATGAGATCAATTATGCGATCAGTTATGGCATGCTGGACCCGGTGAAAGTGGTGGAGAGCCTGAAGAACAAACCGGAAATGGTGCATGTCATCTTGACGGGCAGGAATGCACATCCCACAATTGTCGAGGCCGCAGACACGGTGACGGAGATGCGGCAGGTGAAGCACGCTTACGAAAAGGGTGTGATGGCGCAGAGGGGGATCGAGTACTGATCGGGTGATTTGTGATCGGGTCATCAGGCGATTGGCTCGACTGTTGAGATTTTCAATCGCAAGGTCACCCGATCATCCGATCACTGAATTCTTATGGCTTGGTTTAAACGGGAATCCGGGGAGCTCAACGCTTCGGGCGAAAAGACGGTTCGCACCGAAGGATTGTGGGTGAAGTGTGAGAACTGCCGGCAGATCATCTGGAAGAAGGATCTGGAAGAGAATTTGAACGTGTGCCCAAAGTGCGAAAAGCACTTCCGCATCGATGCAAGGAAAAGACTGGCGCTGCTGCTGGATGAGAATCAGTATGAAATGTTCGACGGAAATCTGTCGTCGACCGATCCGCTAAAGTTTGTAGATCTGAAGCCATACTCCTCTCGGCTGCGGCAGGCACAGCACGACACGGGACTGAAAGATGCGGTGATCAATGCGCAGGGCAAACTGCTGGGACGGCCTGTGATTGCCAGTGTGATGGAGTATGCGTTCATTGGTGGCAGTATGGGCGCGGTGGTGGGCGAGATGATTACGCGGGCGGTAGAGCGCGCGCTGGATTCGCGCACGCCGCTGATTATTGTGTCGGCTTCGGGCGGGGCGCGAATGATGGAGGGCGTGATCAGCCTGATGCAGCTAGCCAAGATTTCGGCGGCGCTCGCCCGGCTGGATAAGGCGAAGGTTCCCTATGTTTCGGTACTGACTGACCCGACCACCGGCGGTGTGACGGCATCGTTTGCCATGCTGGGAGATTTGAACATTGCCGAACCCGGGGCGCTGATTGGGTTTGCCGGGCCGCGGGTGATCGAGCAGACGATTCGCCAGAAACTGCCGGCAGGATTTCAGCGCAGCGAATTTCTGCTGGAGCATGGAATGCTGGACGCAGTGGTGCCTCGCAAGGAGATGAAGCCCTACATCGCGCGGGCGCTGGATTTTATGGTGGTGTGAAACCCGCTGTCAGCTATCAGCGAAACCAACGATAGCGATGGCCAGCGTTTGCCGCATTAGCCCATCGAATCTTGTCTTCCAACTTGATAGTCTGAAGATACAAGCTGAAAGCTGACGTCTGATAGCTGAGAGCTTACTTATGTCCTACGAATCCGCGGTGGCCCGCATGTTTGCGCTGGGGCACGAGCTGGCGCAGACGCCTTGGCACAAGTTCGATCTGGAACATATGCGGGTGCTGTTGCAAGCGATGGATCATCCGGAGCGGAGTTTTCCGAGCGTGCTGATCGCGGGCACGAATGGCAAGGGGTCGACGGCGGCGACGCTGGCTTCGATCCTGCGGGCCTCGAGATTGAAAACGGGTTTATATACCTCGCCACATCTGATGCGGATCAATGAGCGCATCCGGGTGAACGGAAACGAAATCGGAGACGACGATTTTGCGGACCTGCACGGAAAGATCGATCGTATCGCGGAGCAACTTGTCGCTGAGACGGAGTTGCCGTGGCATCCCAGTTTTTTCGAGATGATGACTGCAATTGCGTTTGAGTATTTCGCGCGGGAAAAAGTTGACCTGGCGGTGCTCGAGGTGGGGATGGGCGGGCGGCTGGACGCTACGAATGTGGTTGAGCCACGGGTGAGCGTGATTACCGACATAGCACTTGATCATCAGAAGTTTCTCGGGAATACGGTGGGCGAGATTGCGCGGGAGAAGGTGGGGATAATTCGCCAGAGCGGCGTGGCGGTGACGTTGCCACAACAGCCGGAGGCGAATGACGTGATCGGCAATACGATACTGGACCTGGGGGCGCGAGCGGTGAACGCGGTCCCGTATGTGCCGCCGGTTTCGCCGGGGAGTCCCGAGTACCTGGTGCCGAGTACCGAGCAAGGCAAGCCTGGGTTTGTGTACCGCTACCCACTGCAGGTCATGGGCAAGGAGATTCTGGTGGAGACGACGCTGGTGGGGCGGCATCAGTTGCGCAATGTGGCGCTGGCGACTGCGGCAGCGGTGGAACTGAATCAGCAAGGGTTCAGCAGCATCACGGCGAAGAGTATTGAAAGCGGCATTCGTGAGACACACTGGCCGGGGCGGTTTCAGGTGATCGAGGCGAGGCCAGGATGGCCTGAGATGGTGATCGATGTGGCGCACAATCCGGCGGGCGCATGGGCGCTGCGGTCGGCCCTTTCAGAGCGGTATGAAGACCGTCCGCTAATTTTTGTTTTCGGAGCGATGCGGGATAAGGCAATCTCGGAGATGACGGAAATCCTGTTCCCGCTGGCGGAGCGAGTGATCGCGACTCGACCGGAGAATCCGCGTGCGGCATCACCGGAGGAGATTCAGCAAGCTGCGATCCGAACCGGCATTGAGGTTGAGGCGGTCGAGGACGTAATGGGCGCCATGGAACGGGCCAGAGCGCTGGCGACTGCGGGGACGGTGATTGTGATCACCGGTTCGATTTATCTGGTGGGTGAAGTCATGCGCAGCGTTGGGGCGGAAGTTTGAAGCAGCGCCCGGGAGAGGTTTTCCCCTAGAATGGAAGTGTGCAGGAAGTGAATTCATCGGTGGAGGTGGGAGGCGGCGCAGAAGCAGCGCCGGAGGTCGCGACGCGGCGCAGTCCGCACGCGGTTCCCGGGGGAAAGTACGGCTGGTTAAGCCGGCTGCGGTCGTATTTGATTATCGACCCGCTGATCTGGTTCTACACGCTGATTCTAGGATTGCTTGCACTTCCGGGGGGGATGTTCGACCGAAGCGGACGTCGTTTGCACTGGTTTTCGCGAGCCTGGTCGTGGCTCATCATGAGAACGATTTTCTCGCCGGTAAAGGTCACAGGACTGGACAAGATCGATACCGGCAAGCCGCACGTCTACGCGGTGAATCACGCTTCAGCATTGGACATTCCGGTTCTCTACGTTTACCTTCCGTTTCAATTCCGCATTGTTTTCAAGAAGGAACTATTGAAGTACCCGGTTGTGGGCTGGCAGTTAAAGCGTTCCGGGCAGGTGTGCATCGATCAGCAGAAGCCGACCAATTCGATTGCGGCGATCCGTTCGGCGGTGAAAAGTTTGAAGGCCGGAATGCCGCTGGTAATTTATCCGGAAGGCGGGCGTACGCCAGATGGGGAGATCAAGCCGTTTTTGCCGGGGGCCTTTTTTCTGGCTATCAAAGCGCAGGTGGACATTGTACCCGTGGCCTTGGTCGGCACTTACGAACTGCTGCCGATGGATACTTATCACATCAAGTGCCGGCCGCTGGAGATGCGTGTGGGCGAGCCGATCTTGACTGCTGGGCTGAAGATGAGGGATATGGAAGCGGTGTCGGCGAAGGTGCGGAAGGCAATGGAGGATTTGTACTACGCGCCAGCTACGCTCTCGGCTTAAATTTTGCCCCTAGTTCTTCGCTCGTGCCCATATCCAGATTAAAAAAAATTCCAGATCAACCTGCTAAATCTTTGAATTCAGGGAAGTTACGAAGCCTTGATCCGGTTGAAATCCAGCTAAAATATTGAATCGAAAGATTTTATCCGCAAAATATTGCGGACAAAGGATTTAGATTGCCCAATTGAATTTCAAAGAACAGGTGCTTATTTGGATCCATGATGACGCAGATTGCAGGTGAGGCGCAAGGTTGGATGTCACATAGGGACTGTGGATTTGTGACGCCGCAAGGAATGGGTTGCATGGCTCGCCCGCTTCTCGCAAAGTGCGCGAGAAATGGGGCGCCCCGAGGGACCTACGCGAATTCACCACGCTTAATTCACCACCCAATCCGTTTCAATCCCGTCACCTGATCGAAGTGGCGATCACGACTCAACAGCGGAAGCGAGTGCTGGCGGCAGAGGGCTGCGATCCAGAGGTCGTTGGTGGGGATTGGCTTGCCCTTGTGCCTTAGATCGAGAGTAATCTCGGCGTAGTGCTGGGTGGTTGGCTCGTTAATGTCGAGCACGGAGCAGTCGCGAAGAAGTGCGGCCAGCCAGTTTTCGTAGGTGGCGCGGTGGCGCGATTGGGCGATTCCGTAGCGATACTCGCCGAGGACGATTACGGGAATCGCCATCTGGCCGGCGCGGGTGAGAATGGCGATGACGGCGGGATCGTCATCGGCCGCGGCGGACAAGGCGTTGGTATCGACAATCATTGGGCGTCTCCGGGGCTAAAGCCCGCGCCGATTTTGGATGCTATACGCGGCGCTGAAGCGCCGCTCTTCCACGATGGCGCCGGCATTCGGGCCTCCGGCAAAGTGCTCGATCAGCGCCAGAGTTCGCGATCGATATGCTCGAAGGCCTCTTCCACCCGCTCCTCGATCCGCGTGCGCTCTTTGCGGAGGTGCTTGAGCTTGCCCAGATGTTTCGTCCAGGGTTTTTCCTGAGGCGCGATTCTCAGCTTCTCCTGGACAGCCTCGGTCACGAACTGGCGCAGAGGAATGCCGCGCTCGGCAGCCACCGACTTGGCCCGGCGGAAGAGAAAATCCGGGATTTCGAGGGTCGTCTTCACTGACCCATATTACCATATTTATGGGAACCCTTGGGCCGGGAAACGCCATTGGTTTCGGCGGCATTGCCGCCCAGCCTTCGAACCCCGCGAAGGCTGGGGCAGCCCAGTTATGGTGGTGTGATCAGAAAAGTCAAGGCTGGGCCAGCCCCCCCGTTCGACGCGCAGGAAGAGAGCCTGCGCAGGTCTTAGGTAGAATCGAGGCATGGAAATCGGCAGGAGCTTGCGATCACACAAAGCCGGGCGTGTATCGCTGCTCGTGCTTTGCGCTATCGGACTTTTGTTTGCAATCAACTGCCAGGCCCAAGATCGATCCGGTTCGCAATATGTTCGTCAGGCTGATAAGGATTCCGTGATCGTTTTTGTTCACGGCGTGTTGGGAGATTCGCAATCTGCTTGGACCAATGGCAGCACGAAGGCTTATTGGCCGGCCCTGATGAAAGACGATCCATACTTCAACGACTTCGATATTTTCGTAGTCGGGTACCCTTCAACACTTTTCCACTCGGGCTACACGGTTGACGAGTTGGTAGAGGTCATGCGCAGAGACATCGATAGCGCTGGAGTCTTCGCTAAACATAAGTACGTCTATTTTCTTTGCCACAGCATGGGCGGGTTAGTGGTCAGGGGATACTTGACTCGATATCAGAGTAGAGCCTCCCAAGTTCCGATGATTTATTTCTTTTCAACGCCGACTACGGGCGCTGAAATTGCCAGCCTAGCAAGTCTTTTGTCCCATAATCGCCAAATGCAGGGCTTGTTACCTATTGGCGCCGATGAGTATCTTGCTTCAGTTCAAAAGGGTTGGCTGGCCGCGCAATTCTCAATTGCCTCATACTGCGCGTACGAAACTCAAGATACCTACGGGATCAGAGTTGTTGGTGAGTCGAGTGCGACGAATCTTTGCAACCGGCGACTCGATCCGATCGACGCAAATCATCTAGACATCGTTAAGCCAAGAGACATCAAGGACGCCCCCTACATTTTGTTTCGGAACGCGGTGCAGGAGGTGCGACCAGAACCGACTCGGGAGCGGCCTCACTCTAGCGTAGATGGAGCAGGGGGAGGCTCAGGGGAGTTGTCCTCCTGAATGACGAAAGCGGCCCCCCAGTGGGCAACATCTCGCTGTCCGCCGGAGACGATGCCAGCCCCAAAATCAGCAACTCCGTGAAGGGCACATTCACCTTTGTGTTTCCCAAGAAAAAGGCCGGAGATTCCGTGCATCTCCACGTGAACTCGGAAGCGTATGCCGTAGTGAACGATCTCCAGCTTCAAACGAACCTGCCTTCCGACCCGGACTCAAATCCGGTAACAATCATTGTTTGCAAGAAGGCGGTTCAGGAGGAGATGCGATCCAGGTTCTATCGGCTGAAAAGTAATCAGGCGATCGATGCGAGTTACAAAGAGCTCGAAGATCGCTACGCGGCAGGCACCATAGCAATTGAACAGCTCAAAAAGGAACGCGATGAGGCGAAAGCGCTGGCCGCCAAAGGCGCGTATGAGTTCGCCAAGCAGGACATTGACACATCTTCCGAACTGTACCGACAAGCAACGCAGAGCTTCCTCGCTGGAAACGTTGAGGAATCTATCCACCTGCTCGACGAAGATAAGCTTAATCACCAGCTGAATGCGGCAGACGAACTGGAATCCGCTGCCAAAGCTACGAAGCGACACGTTGCGCAGGAATGGTCGCTCAGAGCGCGTCTGCTAACGTTGAAGTTTAGAGTCTACGAAGCGGACTATGCATATAAAAAAGCGGTCGAGGCATCGCCCGACGACGTCGACGCTGCTCGTGCGTATGCATTTTTCAAGAAAAATGAAGAGGTCTATGAGGCTCAAACCGCGAATGTCTTTAAATGCCCCAGCCCATGCGGCCACGGCCCCTACCCGGACGTGCTGCTTGAAGGAATGCCGGAAAGCTTGCCGAACATAAAAGCATTGACCGGATCGAGCCGTGTTTTGGCCACGCGCTTGTCCGATCTCATTGATGAGGGGAATTTGCTTGTTCGCCAATTCTTCGGCACGGACGATGTGGAGTTCTTAAGCAAGAACGAGATTATTTGGCAGGCAAAGGTTGAGCAGTTGTTGTCTCCTTCGCTCGACCCTCGCCTGGTCAAAGCGTTGTCTAAAGTCAGCTCGAAGCAACTGAGTGGAATGAACAACCACAACCAGCAGGGGATCGCAATCTGCAATTCGATCAAGGCGAAGACTGACCTCTTGACAATGTATTACAACCGGCTAATAGGGGTCGGCGATTAAGTCTCCTGTTGGTGGGGGCTGGGGGTGCCGAGCGCCTAAAGGCGACGGTGATAACGCGGGACTTTACGGCACGCCTGAAGGCGTGCCCTGATACGAATCCCACTTCCGGCGAATCCTTTACCGTAACTTTTCTCCTACCCAGCCGTTATCCCTTATGTAAGACTACTCCGCGCGGAGAATGTGTTGAAGGCTCTGAAGAAAGAAGCGGACGAGCGGCTTCTGATTGAGGCGGCGCAGAAGGATCCTGCGCGCTTTGCGGAGCTTTACGAAAACAATTTCGAGCGGGTGTATGCGTACGTGGTACAGCGGGTGGGAGATCGCGCGGAAACCGAAGACCTGACTTCCGAGGTATTTCATCATGCGCTGGCCAACTTGCGGCGGTTTGAGTGGCGCGGAATTCCATTTGCGGCGTGGCTGTTTCGAATTGCCGCGAACCTGATTTCGGACCGCTGGGAACGATCGAACCGGGAACAGGTGGCCGATGAGCCGGAACGGATCGAATCGGCGCAGGCTAAGAACGAGGGTTTCGAAGAAGTAGAACGAAGAGCAACGTTATTTCGTCTGGTGGATACGTTGCCCGTCGAACAGCGGCGTGTGGTGGTGCTGCGGTTTGTGGAGCAGAAAAGTATTAAAGAAGTGGCGCGGGAGATCCGCAAGACCGAAGGCGCAGTGAAGCAGTTACAGTTTCGCGCACTGAGTAGTCTGCGGGCGCGCATGGAGGGTGCCGATGCCTAAGCGCTCTCTGAATTCGCAAAACAACGACGCAAAGAAGGTCGAGCAGCTGAACCAGGCGGTGGATGGGCTGCTGCTCCGAGCGGATGGTAAAGCTCTCAAGGTCGAGGCAAGCATCGAGCCTTTGGTTCGCGTGGCGGCCGAGTTGCGCGATTTGCCGCGGGAAGAATTCAAGACACGACTTAAATCCGAATTACTAGGAGGGACAAAAACTATGAGCACCGTTGCTGAACCTGTTGCTGCTGTTCACACAGTTGCGACACCGAGATTAACTTTCAAAGATGCGGCCAAGGCCATCGAGTTTTACCAGCAAGCCTTTGGTGCGAAGGAAATCATGCGCTTCGAAACCGGTGGATCAATCCCGCATGCCGAGATTAGGATCGGCGATTCATCGATCATGCTTTCCGAAGAGTGGCCGGAGGGTGGAAGATTCAGCGCGGAAACGCTGGGGGGGACGCCGGTGCAGATGTCTCTGGTCGTCGAAGATGTCGATTCCTTTGCGGAGCGGGCCGTGGCTGCCGGGTTGAAGACGATTTTGCCGATCCGAGATCAGTTCTACGGCCACCGTGAGGGACGCTTTGTTGATCCTTTCGGTTACATGTGGAACATTTCCACGATAATGGAAGAAATGTCGGTGGAAGAAATGCACCGGCGCATGCAGGGGATGACGACAGGGCCCGAGGGCGGGAGGATTCCCGCGAAGGACGAGTTGAAAGTGGATCCGGTACCGCGCGGCTTCCGCATGGTCACGCCCTATCTAGTGGCGGCGGATGGTCCGGCGCTGCTGGAGTTTGCCAATAAGGCTTTCGGTGCGGAAGAAGTATTTCGCACCGAAACGCCAAGGGGAGGGGTGCATGGGGAGGTCCGTATTGGCGATTCCATGCTGATGATCGGCGGCGGCATTCCGGGGCGCAAGTTCCCCGGCACGCTTCATCCTAATGCGGTTCATCTGTATGTGGAGGACGCCGACGCGGTTTTCCAGAAAGCGATGGCGGCGGGAGCTACCTTGATTGACGAGCCGCGGGATCAGGATTACGGCGAGCGCTCCGCGACCGTGAAAGATGCGGCGGGGAACTTCTGGTACATCGCCACGCATAAAGGAGGAAGCTACGTTCCTAAAGGATTGCACAACGCGAATGTGTACCTGCATCCGCGCCGGGCGGAGCCGTTGATCGCCTTCCTGAAGCGCGCGTTTGGGGCGCAGGAGCTGGCGAAATACATGTCGCCCGACGGGGTGGTAAACCATGCGGAGATTCGCATCGGCGATTCGGTGGTGGAGATGGGCGAGGCGCACGGCAAGTATGAGCCCATGCCTGCCATGTGCTATGTGTACGTGCCGAACGTGGACGCGGTGTACCGGCAGACCGTGGCTGCGGGCGCGACTTCGTTTCAGGAGCCAACCGACCAGCCCTACGGTGATCGCCAGGCCGGCGTGAGGGATGCGTTTGGAAATACGTGGTACATCGCTACGCATGTGAAAGATGTGGCGATGTAGGAGTCCAGTCATTCAAAGCTGAGGGCGGGTAAGCACACCCGCCCTTTTTCTTTTCTCCATTTATGCCCCGGCTATGGTTTGACCCTCCCGAATCCCTCCAATAAACTAAAAGATTAACTACTCCTGTAGGTCCAACTCTTATGGCAGATAGCATTCATGTGAAGCTTCCGGATGGGAGCGTGAAGGATGTTCCCAAGGGCACTACCGCGCTCGATATTGCGAAGTCGATTAGCCCGCGGCTGGCGGACGCGGCTTTGGCGGCTAAAACTAACGGCGACCTCATCGACCTCACTCGGCCACTTGAGAAAGACACCGACCTGCGCCTTTTAACAGAGAAAGATCCGGAGGCGCTCGAAGTTTACCGGCATTCGTCGGCGCACTTGCTGGCGGCGGCCGTGCTGGAGCTTTTTCCGGAGACCAAGCTGGGACATGGTCCGGCGACCGAGAGCGGATTTTTTTACGACTTCTACCGACCCACTCCTTTCACTCAGGAGGATTTGGAAAAGATCGAGAAGAAGATGCAGGAGCTGGTGCAGCAGAACCTGCCTTATGCGCGCGAATTTCTGCCTCGCGATCAGGGGCTGGCGGAGTTCAAAAAAGAAGGCGACTTCATGAAGTGCCATTTCATCGAGCAATTCACCAAGCCCGATGAAAAAATTTCGATCTACCGCACCGGCAAGTTCACGGATTTCTGCCGCGGGCCGCACATCCCATCGACCGGCAAGATCAAGGCGTTCAAGCTGTTCAACGTCGCGGGAGCGTACTGGCTGGGGGATGAGAAGAATCAGCAACTACAGCGCATTTACGGGACTTCATTTTTCTCGAAGAAAGATCTCGACACGCACTTGCTTCAGATAGAAGAAGCCAAGAAGCGCGACCATCGCGCGCTGGGCAAGCAGCTCGATTTGTTTTCCATCCAGGAACTGGCGGGGCCGGGGCTGATCTTTTGGCATCCCAAAGGCGGGATCATTCGCAAACAGATGGAAGACTGGATGCGCGAGGAGTATTTGAAACGCGGGTACTCGCTTGTCTACACGCCGCATGTAGCGCGGCGGCAGTTGTTTTTTACTTCGGGACACGAGGGCTATTACGCGCAGAACATGTTCGATGCCATGGAACTCGACGACGCCGAATACCGGCTGAAGCCGATGAACTGTCCTGGGCACATTCTGATTTACAAGGACTCGCTGAAGTCGTATCGCGATTTGCCGGTGCGTCTGGGTGAGCTGGGAACGGTTTACCGCTACGAGCGTTCGGGAGTGATGCACGGCCTGCTGCGGGTGCGTGGGTTTACGCAGGATGACTCGCACATCTTCTGCACGCCGGAGCAGGTTGAGGACGAGATTACCGGTTGTCTTCTCTTTGCCCTGGATGTGCTGAAGGATTTTGGTTTCGACAAGTTCCAGACCGAGCTTTCCACCTGGAATCCTGACGACCGGAAGAATTTTGTGGGCAGCGAAGAGCAATGGATCCACGCCACGCAATCGCTCGAGAAGGTGCTGAAGGGCCGGAATATCGAATACAAGACCATGCCCGGCGAGGCGGCGTTTTACGGGCCGAAGATTGACATCAAGCTGGTGGACGCCATTGGGCGGTTGTGGCAGCTCTCGACGGTGCAGGTCGACTTCAACCTGCCGCAGCGCTTCGGCCTGGAGTATGTGGCGGAAGATGGTTCGCGCAAGCAGCCGGTGATGGTGCATCGCGCGCTGTTCGGATCGGTCGAGCGCTTCTTTGGCGTGCTGATCGAGCACTACGCGGGCGCGTTCCCAGTGTGGCTGTCGCCGGTGCAGGTGGCGATGATCCCGATCAGCGAGCGGCATGCGGAGTATGCCAACAAGGTTGCCGATCAGCTTAAGGCTATCGGCGTGCGCGTGGAAGTGGATGCGCGTAACGAAAAGATGAATGCCAAGATTCGCGAACATGCCATGCAGAAAGTGCCCTTCCTGCTGGTGGTTGGAGATAAAGAGGCCGAGGCTGGGAGGGTGAATGTTCGGACTCGCGGGAAAGAGAAGACTGAGGACATGGGTGCTGGAGAGTTTGTGGAGAAGATTAAGAAGCTGATTGCGGAGAAGAGCGCGGGGCTGTAGCTCAAGATCTTTTCACCACGGAGACACAGAGACACGGAGAAAACATTTTGGAGCTCTTTTATGGGGACGGCCGAGTTTGACTGTCCCCATAAGTGTTTTGTGTTAAGCCAGGTTGTACCATGTTTCCGTGCATGAACTGACGGAGCGCGTGTTGGGGCATATCCGGCGGGAGGAATTGCTGCGGGCCGGGGACCGGCTTGGGGTTGCGGTTTCGGGTGGGATTGATTCGGTTGCGCTTCTTCGGTTACTGCTCGAATTGCGTCAGGATCTCGGTATTGTCCTCTCCGTAGTTCACTTCAATCACAGGCTGCGCGGGGCGGAGTCAGACGCAGACCAGGGGTTTGTGGCTGAACTGGCGCGTGAGCATGGGTTGGAATTTTATGCCTCAAGTGGTGATGTGGGACAGCGAGCTGCTGAGGAACACTCTGGCGTGGAGGCGGCTGCGCGTGAGTTGCGATATAGATTCTTTCGAGAGCTCCTGGGATCGGATGAAGATTCCGAGATGGCGATCTCGCCAGAGGCACCTCAGGGGCTAAAGCCCGAGTTCCTTGTGGAGCTTAACGGCACGGCTGAAGCCGTGCCCTTCCCGAACCCGCTCCTGAACAAGATTGCTACCGGGCACACACTCGACGATCAGGCTGAAACTGTGCTGATGCGGGTGATTCGGGGCACGGGAATGCGAGGACTTGGAGGAATCTATCCGCGCATTGTGGTGGAGCACGAAGATGGGGAAGGTCACGGCGAGATCGTCCGTCCGCTGCTCGGAATCCGGCGGTGCGAGCTGGAGCAATATCTGGCCGATCTCAAACAGCCTTGGCGGGAGGACTCCTCCAATACCGATTCCAAGTTCACCCGCAATCGAGTGCGCAAGATGGTGCTTCCATTACTTGAGCGGGAGTTCAATCCGGCCGTGGTTGAGAGTTTTGCCGAGCTGGCGGAGATTGCTCGTGATGAAGAAGACTATTGGGAGAATGAAATCTCAGGCTGGCTGGGGACGGTGGTGCAGTGGTCGCAACCGGAATGGACACGCGGGCTGCCGGGCTTCGATGGCTCACAAGCGCTGGTGCAGATCCAATCGTCTGCTCCCGACCCTGAGTTATTAGAGCGGCTCGAGCAGCCCGGGCCGGCGGTGACGAATGCTTCCGTCAGCCGGCCGTGGCTGCTGACGGAGCCCAAGGCTGTGCAGAGAAGAGTGCTGAAGGCGATTGGAGAGCAAGCGGGGATTCCGCTGGAGTTCAAGCACATCGAAGAAATCCTGCGGTTTGCGGCCGAGGACGGCGCATCGGGCAAACAGTTGTCGTTACCATTGGGGTGGAAGATTGTCCGCGAGCCGGAGGCAATGGTTTTCGTCACGCCTGACCTACGGCGGCAGGAGCGGTCTCCGGACTACGAATACTCGCTGGCGATCCCGGGACGTGCAATGGTGCCGGAGGTGGGGATAGTAATCGAAGCGTTGCGGGTCGTTCCCAAGTTGATCACAGGGTCGCAGGTTGCGGAGTATAATCCGCAACATCTTCTATTGGCAGAGCTTTTGCCGGGACGGTTGACAGTGCGGAACTGGCGTCCGGGAGACCGGTTTTGGCCGGCGCACACGAAGTCGCCGAAGAAGATCAAAGAACTGCTGCAGGAGCGCCATGTGACGCAGCCTGGGCGCAGGCTTTGGCCGGTCGCAGTGAGCGGGGACGAGATCGTGTGGATGCGCGGCTTTCCGGTTCCTGCGAGATTGCGCGCTAAGCCGGGGCAGGAAGCGGTGTTGATCCGGGAGATGCCTTGGGAAGTTGAGGAGTCGGCGATTTAGATGTTGGTCTTTAGCGTAAGGGGAGTGATCTAAGGACAGTCTTGATTCTAGTATCAGCAGATTGATCAGTCTGAACCTAGATCAGTTGAGCTAGAGGATCGGGAGGCACGCCATTTCCATGAACGCACCGAAGGTCGAGCCGCTACGCCAGGTAATTGCCGCCGAGCAGATCCAGAAGCGCGTGAAGGAACTCGGGCGCCACATCTCAGATGATTACCAAGGGCAAACCATTCAGGCATTGGCCGTGCTGGAGAATGCGTTCATGTTCATGGCCGACCTGGTGCGGGCTTTGGAAGTTCCCGTAGTGTGCCAGTTCATCAAGCCCAAATACAGCAAGCAGCAAGGCAACCAGGCAGGAGAGATTACGGAGATATTTTTCAGCCACGAACCGGATATTCGCGGCGCGCATGTTTTGCTGGTTGAGGGCCTGGTGCATTCGGGCGTGACCAGCGAGTTCCTGATGAGCGATTTGCGCGCGAGGGGGGCGGCCTCAGTGAAGCTGGTGACGCTGCTGGACCGTCAGTCGGCCCGCCGCGTGGCCTTGCAGCCCGACTACTTTGGTTTTCTGGTAGACGAGGCATTTCTTGTGGGATACGGCTTGGGGGCAGTGGAGCAAACGAACCGGAATATCCCCTATTTAGCTGCGGGCCCAGTTCCGCCGATGACCTAAGTTATGAGAGGATCTACGCGCCTTTTTCCGAAAGAAAAGGTAGAATAAAAGCCTTAGGGAATTTCTCTATCGAAATTGGCTGAACAGCATCTAAATTAGTGGCAGGAGCCTCAGGGGTTTGGTGCGCTTAATCGGACCCCGGTTTCTCTAGGAGTTTCTTGGTGAATTCGACAGTCAAAACCGTAGCTTTCTGGCTGGTGATTGGGTTGTCCGCTCTGCTCTTGTGGCAGGTGATTCAGGCGGGGCGCAGCGGGCAAAAAGAAAAAGAGCCGATCTTTTCCCAGTTCTTGAGCGATGTGGCTCAAGGCAACGTGCACGATGTCACATTGGACGGCCAGCAGGTGCGGGGAAAATACCGCGACGGCTCCGCCTTCCATACCGTGGTTCCGGCGAACTATCCCGACATGTTCAAGGTTCTTAGCGACAAGGGCGTGTTGGTGAGCATTAAGGACGCAAACGGTGGAAGCTGGCCGCTGCAGTTGCTCGGGACTTGGGCTCCGCTGATTCTGCTGGGCGCGCTGTGGTTCTTCATGATCCGCCAGATGCAGACGGGCGGCAACAAGGCGCTTTCGTTCGGGAAGAGCCGGGCGCGGTTGCTTTCGATGCAGCAAAAGAAAGTCACGTTCAAGGACGTGGCCGGTGTGGAAGAGGCCAAGGAAGAGTTACGCGAAATTATCGAGTTCCTGCGCGAGGCGCAGAAGTTCCAGAAACTTGGCGGCAGGATTCCCAAGGGAGTGCTGCTGGTTGGACCTCCGGGAACCGGTAAAACACTCCTAGCGCGGGCTGTTGCCGGCGAAGCGAATGTTCCTTTCTTTTCGATCTCCGGCTCGGATTTTGTGGAAATGTTCGTAGGCGTCGGCGCCAGCCGAGTGCGCGATCTGTTCGAGCAGGGCAAGAAGAACGCGCCCTGCATCATTTTCATCGACGAGATTGACGCTGTGGGACGGCATCGTGGCGCGGGCTTGGGTGGTGGTCACGACGAGCGTGAGCAGACATTGAATCAGTTGCTGGTGGAGATGGACGGTTTTGAGTCGAATGAAGGCGTAATTCTTATGGCGGCGACGAACCGGCCCGACGTTCTGGATCCGGCGTTGTTGCGGCCGGGACGCTTTGACCGGCGCGTGGTGGTGAGCCGTCCGGATGTGCGCGGGCGCGAAGAAATCCTGCGCGTGCATACCCGCAAGATTCCTCTCGCCGAGGATGTCGATCTTCAAGTATTGGCGCGCGGTACGCCGGGATTTTCCGGCGCCGACCTGGCCAATATGGTGAACGAAGCGGCGTTAGCCGCGGCTCGACAGAACCGCAAGGCTGTGCTGATGTTTGACTTCGAAGTTGCCAAGGACAAAGTCCTGATGGGCGTGGAGCGCAAATCGCTGATCCTTTCCGATGACGAAAAGAAGGTTACGGCGTACCACGAAGCCGGACATGCGCTGGTGGCGGCGAAGCTGCCGGGCTCGGACCCGGTGCACAAGGTCACGATTATTCCGCGCGGCATGGCGCTGGGCGTGACCATGCAGTTGCCGGTCGATGACCGGCACAACTACACCAGGGAATATTTGAAGACCGACCTAGCCATTCTGATGGGCGGACGTTTGGCCGAGGAATTGTTCCTCAACCAGATGAGCACCGGTGCGGGAAACGACATTGAGCGGGCCACGGAAATGGCGCGCAAGATGGTGTGCGAGTGGGGCATGAGCGATCTGGGCCCGCTCACTTTCGGCAAAAAAGAAGAGCAGATATTTCTGGGGCGGGAGATCAGCCAGCACCGCGACTATAGCGAGGACACCGCCATCAAGATTGATAATGAGGTCCGCAAGCTGGTGAACCAGGGATACGAGACGGCAAAGAGCATTCTGGAAGGCAACCGCGATACGCTGCAGAAGATTGCGGCGGCTTTGCTGGAGCGGGAAGTGCTGGATGCCTCCGAAGTGATCATGCTGGTGGAGAGCAAGGAACTGCCTCCGGTGAAATTGCCTGCCAAGCCCGACGACGCCGTGCAGCAGGTGTTGAAGCCGGAGCCGGGACGAGGAATTGTGAAGGGTGGCGAAAGTCCGGCGCGAGCTTAAAATCGGTTGTCAGTTCTCAGTTTTGGGGCGACCTCGCGGTCGCCCTTTGGTTTTTGCAAGACTATCCGTTCACAATTTTCATCATGTGTTCGGGGTAGCGCTCGCCGGCGGCGGCGGCGAGGGGGAAGATTTCCTCGATGCGTCGCATATCTTCCGCGGTAAGCTTCACGTCGATCGCTGCGACATTTTCTTCCAGATACTTGCGGCGTTTGGTTCCTGGGATGGGGACGATGCTCTTATCCTGAGCGAGCACCCATGCCAACGCTAATTGCGACGGTTTGCAGCCTTTCTCCGTCGCGATCTCCTCGACTCGGTGCACAAGGTCCAGATTCTTCTGGAAGTTTTCCTCTTGAAAGCGCGGAGAGAACCTGCGGTAGTCGTCTTCCGGAAAATCCTCGAAGCGCGTGAACTGGCCGGTGAGAAACCCGCGCCCGAGCGGACTATAAGCGACGAAGCCAATGCCGAGTTCGCGGCAGGTGGCAAGGAGTTCGTCTTCCGGTTCGCGGCTCCAGAGCGAATATTCGGTTTGCAGTGCGGTAATGGGATGAATTTTAACGGCGCGGCGCAGGGTCTGCGGCGAGGCCTCGGAAAGGCCGATGTGGCGGATTTTTCCATCCCGCACAAGCTGCGCGAGCGCGCCAACAGTTTCTTCGATCGGAGTGGCGGGATCAACGCGATGCTGGTAATAAAGATCGATATTCTCAACGCCTAGCCGGCGGAGACTTGCTTCACACGAACGGCGGACATAGTCGGGCTGGCCGTTCACGCTGCGAACGCTGGGATTCTTGGGATCGCGGACAATTCCGAATTTCGTGGTCAGCACGATCTGGTCGCGCTTGCCTTTGATCGCGCGACCCACGAGTTCTTCATTTATGTACGGGCCGTACACGTCCGCGGTATCGAGAAAGTTGATGCCGAGTTCGAGAGCACGGTGAATGGTGGCAATGGACTCGCCGTCGTCGCGTGGACCATAAAATTCCGACATACCCATGCACCCGAGTCCGAGGGCGGAGATTTTGAGGCCGCTGCTTCCAAGTTCGCGAAATTGCATGATGGCTCCTAACGAAATGATGACACCGCCGGGCGTTCCAGAACCGCCTGCACTTCTAAGAGATGCATTAGCTATGCGTTGTGGCTCAGGCAATTTGTGAGTCCTCGAGCGCCACGGCGCATCTTTTATCCGCAGTAGTTATCGCTTTCGTTGGTGGAATCCATGAGTCAGGTGCCAATCTGGTTCGAACGTAAGTTCGAGTTTTCGTTTCCTGCGGAGCTGCATCCGAATTTGCTGGCGCGTTTGCGCGGCACTCCTGCGAGAGTCGAAGAAGTGCTGCGCGGCCGATCTCAGGAAATCTTGATTGAGAAGCCACAAGGAAAGTGGTCTGCCCAGGAGCATGCTGGGCACTTGCTTGACCTCGAGCCGCTGTGGCTGGCGCGCGTTGGTGACTATGCGGCGGGCAGTGCACAACTCAGCGTGACAGATTTGCAGAACCGAAAAACCGACGAAGCCAACTACAACGCGCGCCCGCTGGAACGGATTCTGGCGGAGTTCCGCATCGCAAGAGCAAAACTTCTGAAGCGCGTGGACGAACTGGATGCCTCGCTATTTACCCACGCCATTCCACACCCGCGGCTGAAGACGCCAATGCGGCTTGTAGATCATTTATATTTCGTCGCCGAACACGACGATCATCATCTGGCGCGAATCTGGGAGTTGGTCAGCACACAAAAGTAGAAGGCTGGCAAGCGATCAGAGCTGGACCACGATTACCGGACCATGATCAGCGGCTTGGTGCGGACCACAACTTCACCAATTTGTACTGCTGGTACCTTTGCCGCGTTGAGGGATTGTGTAAGGTGCGCGGAGTCTTCGGGTGCGACCGAAATCAGCAGCCCGCCCGCAGTCTGAGGATCGAAGAGAAGCCTGCGTAGGTCTTCGGAAACTCCATCGTCGTAATCGACCACACATTCGGCGAAATCGCGGTTGTTGTTGAGGCCGCCGGGAATATGGCCCGCCCGCACGCATTCGAGCGCGCCGGGAAGCATCGGAATACTGCCAGCGTGCAAAAGGAAAGATACGTTTGAGGCAAGTACCATCTCACGCGCATGGCCGATCATGCCAAAGCCTGTAACATCGGTCATGGCATGAATTCGGAAATTCCCTGGCTGGATTACTTCTGCGGCGCACTTGTTCAGCGTGGTCATCGAATGAATGGCAGCGTCGATCCAGGCTGGCTCTGCTTTGCCCTTCTTGATTGCCGTGGAAATTACGCCGGTGCCCAGCGCCTTGGTGAAGATGAGAGTGTCACCCGGCTTGGCGCCGGCATTGGCAAGAATTTTTTTCGGGTGGACGAGTCCGGTGACGGCGTAGCCGAACTTAGGTTCGTCGTCGCGGATGCTGTGGCCGCCGATCACGACGCAACCCGCCTCGACCATCTTTGACAAGCCGCCGGCGAGGATGCGTTCGAGAATTTCCAGGTCTGCTTTCTCGGGAAAACAGACCAAAGCCAGCGAGGTAAGCGGCTTTCCACCCATTGCGTAAATATCGCTCAATGCATTCGTCGCGGCAATCTGGCCGAAAACGTAGGGATCGTCCACGACCGGCGTGAAGAAGTCGACAGTTTGCACCAGCGCCTGATCGGGCGCGATTTGATACACTCCGGCATCGTCGGCGTGATCGAAGCCGACTAAAACGTTGGGATCGTGTTGCGGGGGTAACTTCCCAAGCACCTTGTCCAGCGCGGCCGGACTCAGCTTGGACGCGCATCCCGCGGCTTTCACCGACTCCGTAAGGCGGAATGGCTTTACTTCGGACATAAAGGCATTTTACTGGAACTGCGTCAGAGGGTTTCTACTTCACCGCGACATCGGTGACATGGATGTCGGGATACTGATGGTTCCACTGTGCGGAGATGCCTTCAAATGTCAGCCGAAAGGTTTGGCTTTGGCCGGGGCCAAGCGGCGAGACGCTGAAGTCTACGGCTTCCGGATAGGGACCGTTGGTTTTCAGCACTTGCAGCGGGATCTCTTCCCGCTGGGCGAGTTGCCCCATGTCATCTTTGAAGTTGACTTCGACAATCACGTGCGTAACGGTCTTGTCGCCTGAGTTGGTGACGGCTCCGTCAACGTAACTGACGGTAGCTCCGACGAAATTTTCGGCGGCGCTCATTTTGAAATCGGAGAGCTTGAGGTTCGCGGCGTAGGGAGGCGGTCCGGATGCGCTCTTCGGCTGGTGGCGAAGGAGAAACGCGAAGATAACGGCAACCGCGATGACGACTGCCACGGCAATGGCAATCGTCCGCCGGCTGGAATCGCGCTCTTCAACTACCGGCGTTGGCTCGATCAGGCCGCCCATGCAAGTCGATTGTACTCTGGAGGCTAGTTGCTGGTTTTGAAGAATGCGGCCAGGAATAAAACGCCGAACAACAAGTCGACGCCGCCAAGCGCGAGATCTTGCGGATGCAGGCGATGCTGCAGAAACAGCACAATGAGGGTAGCGCCGTAGCCAAACTTTTCGAGCACCGAAGGAATCATCATTGGCCGTAGGCGCACCGGATCCCTGGCAATCACAAAGAACGCGACCTGGAAGGCCAGCCCTACGCTGACGAAACCGTAATAAAACGCGGGATGCGTAATTGGTGGGGGATCCTGGCGTCCAATCAGATCGAATATGAAATACAGCGGGGTGAGCACCAACACGCCCCAGATGCCGGCGATCCAAAATACGATCTTGGCGAATTTCATGGAACGTCTCGCCTATTCTCCGCCGACGGTGAGCCCGTCGATGCGCAGCGTTGGAGAGGCCACGGAGCCGCGGAATTCAAGATCGTTTGCGATCTCGGAGATATTAAAGAAAATTTCTTTCAGGTTCCCGGCCACGGTGATTTCTTCGACTGGGTAGGCGAACTCTCCGCCGGAGATCCACAGGCCTGAGGCGCCGCGGGAATAATCGCCGGTTACCAGGTTCGCGCCATGTCCGAGGAATTCCGTGACGTAGAGACCTTCCTTGATTTCAGAAATCAATTGCTTCGGCGTTCTGGTTCCCGGTTGCAGAAAATAATTGCCCGGACCGATGCCCGGCGTGCCGGCCAGGCCGCGGGAGGCGTTGCCGGTCGTCTTAAGCCCCAGCTTCTTCGCGGTGTACGTATTCATCAGGTATGAACTCAGCACGCCATTCTCGATGACTATAGTCCGGCGCGTAGGTACACCTTCGCCGTCAAACGGGCTGGTGCCGAAACCGCCGGGGATGGTGCCGTCGTCGATGATGATGACGTTGTCGCCGGCAATTTTCTGTCCCAGCTTGCCCGCGAGAAATGACGCGCCGCGGTAGACAGAATCGCCGTTCACGCCTTCGAAGATGTGCTCGAGGATCGACGTGGCGACCATGGGATCGAAGATGATTGGAACCTGGGCGGTCTTTGCTTTGCGCGCGCCTAAACGGCGCAGCGTGCGCTCGGCCGCAACTTTGCCGACGTGCTCTGGTGTTTCGAGTTTTGTCAGCGTGCGCGCCACTGAGTACCAATAGTCGCGCTGCATTGCGCCATCTTCGGTTTGCGCGATGGGAACGGCCGAGATGGAGCAATAAGACCGGCGGTATTCGCCGACGAAACCATGCGAGTTGGCCAAAACCTTGTGGCCGGTGGCGGCGTCGAACGATCCGCCTTCGGAATTCTTGATGCGCGGGTCGAAATCGAGCGCGGCTTTTTCGGCGCGGCGGGCATAGTCGATGCGATCGGGGCCGGGCAGCGAATAAACGTCTTCGTGATAGAGATCGAGGTCGCCGGTGAGCGAGCCTAGCTGCGCCGGTTCGGGGATGCCGCCGAATGGGTCTTCTGAGGTGATCTTTGAAAGCTCCAGCGCGGACTTCACCATGCGGTCGAGGCTGGCGCGGGAGAAATCGCTCGAATAGGTGCTGGCTGCGCGCTGGCCGTTGAAGACGCGCACGCCGATGGATCTCGATCCGGATTCTTTGAGCGTTTCGACCTGGCCGAGGCGGACGAGCGTGGAGAATTCGTCGCCTTCGCGGACTACACATTCGGCAGCAGTTGCGCCACCGTTCATGGCGCGGCGGACGATGTCCTGGGCTAGGGAGCGAAGGTCAGTTTCCAGTTTCGGGTTTCCGGTTTCTAGTTGGGTTGAGGGCATAAGAAAATTCTTTACCACCGAGGCGCAGAGTCACGGAGAAAATCAAGAACTAGAAAAAGCTGAGCCTAAAGAATTTCTCCGCGACCCGTGTCTCTGGGGGTGAGCTCGATCTTACTGCATGAAACCGCCGGGATCTTTCTTGGCGGTGCCGCCTACGGTCAGGCGATCGATCTTGATGGTCGGAATGCCCACGCCCACGGGCACGGCCTGTCCATCTTTACCGCAGGTGCCAACGCCTTCGTCGAGTTTCAAATCGTTACCCACCATCGAGACGCGCGTCAGAACATCCGGGCCGTTGCCGATCAGGGTCGCACCTTTGATTGGCGCGGTGATGTGGCCGTCTTCAATCATGTAGGCTTCCGAGGCGCCGAAGACGAATTTGCCGTTGGTGATATCGACCTGGCCTCCGCCAAAATTTACAGCGTAGATGCCATGTTTGACCGAGCGAATAATGTCTTCGGGATCGTCCTGGCCGGCGAGCATGTAGGTATTGGTCATGCGCGGCATGGGGATGTGCTCGTAACTTTCGCGGCGTCCGTTACCGGTGTCGGCGATGCCCATCAGGCGTGCGGAAAGTTTGTCGCTCAGGTATCCCTTGAGAATTCCTTTTTCAATCAGCACGGTTTCCTGCGTGGGCTCGCCTTCGTCGTCCACATTCAGCGAACCGCGGCGCCAGGGCATGGTTCCGTTGTCGATTACCGTGCACTTCTCGCTGGCTACGCGCTTGCCGATCAGCCCGGCAAAGGCGGAGGTCTTCTTGCGATTGAAATCGGCTTCCAGCCCATGTCCGACCGCCTCGTGCAGCAGGACGCCCGGCCACCCGGGGCCGAGCACGACTTCCATCTCACCTGCGGGAGCTTCGCGTGCGTCGAGTTGGAGGAGCGCCTGCCGGGCTGCTTCTTTGGCGAAGAACTCGGGATTCTTGTCGCCGAAGAAAAAGTCGAGAGCCACGCGTCCGCCGCCGCCGGAACCGCCGCGAGCGGAGTTGCCTTCGGTCTTGGCGATGCAGGAAACATTCATGCGGGCGAGCGGCTGGGAATCTTCGGCGAAGGTTCCGTCGGAGGCGACGACAAGAATATTTCGCAGCTCGTCGGAGTAGCTGGCGCGGACTTCTTGAATGCGCGGATCGTAGGCACGCGCAGCCTTGTCGGCGCGCATCACCAGCTCAACTTTAGCAGTGATCTCGGCGTCGACCGAGGGCAGAGTCACGGGATACAGGCTGCGTGCCGCCGTTTGCTGGAACCCGGCCACAGGAGTCTTGGCCGGCGCGCTGGCGATCAGCGCCGCAGTGCGGGCCGCGTGCAGAATGCGGCTGGCGGAAAGATCGTCGGTATAGGCATAGCCGGTGCGCTCCCCGGAAACCACGCGCACGCCACAGCCGGCGGAAATACCCTGCGAAGCCGACTTCACCAGGGACTCATCCACCAGCAGCGAGGTGGAAGAGAGATATTCAAAGTAAAGATCGGCATAGTCACCGCCGGCGGAAAGAGCCGCGCCCAGGTAATGTTCGAGGTCGTTTTCGGTGACGCCGTAGTGGTCGAAGAAGAAGCGTTGTTTGTCCAGAAGCGGCTGTTTATCCAAGCTTTTATTCACTAGGCTTTTACTCACTGGAATTAGATGCCGCCAGGCTGGAGGCCGACTCAGTTGGGCGAATTTCTCATTATCCCATACGGAGCAGAGGAGGACGGGGGAAACATCCACAGCGGAAATGTGACGATGGTCACATGTCACAGACGGCTGGCTTGCGCGGATCGGACAATCCGGAATGGACAATACCAAATGCCGACGGTGACGCCTCAAGCTCTAACTCGCACGGTGCAGGACTTTCTTAGCGAGGCAGCGGGAGCCGTGGTGCTGGAAAACGGCGCCGTTGCCTTTGATCTGGCGCAATCCAAATACTCCATTTCAGGCGAGTACAACCGGTGCTTGCTGCACTTGTGGTCGACGGAACGAAACGCCGTGCGTCGCGTGCTGGATGCGGAGATCAAGAATGGCACGCTGCGGCTAGCCGTGCAGCGGCTGGGACAGGTGCGGCCGTCGAAACTGGAAATCTGCCGCGAACGTGATCGGCGTTCTCCAACGGCTCGACGAGCAGCCCGCGCTACCTATGAGCAAAAGTTGCGCGGGACCTTGGAACGGCACTTTCCCGAGTACAAAATCGTGCGGCTGACGAGTGGCGTAGATCTGGAGAAATCTTTTGGCCCGATCTATGCGCGAGGGCTTGTGCGGCAGGGACGCTCTGCTTTTGCGTTGCTGGGAGTGAACGCGCAGGAAACGCAAGCGTCTATCGATGCGGCCCTGACCTTCGGCATTCTCTGGCTCGATGTTTGCCGGCAAGCGCAAGCGGCGAATGTGCTGGTGGAAGGTCTCAAGATGTTTGTTCCTAACGGAACTTCGGCGCTGGTACGGGAACGGATGGCAAACCTAAACCTGGATGCCGCCAAGTGGTCGCTGTTTGAGCTGGACGAACGGCACGATGCGCTGGTGGAGATCGACTGCGCGGATCGCGGCAATGTGTCGACGCGGCTAGTGCATGCCGCCGATGACGACGCGGCGCGCGAGCGCTTCAAGGCGTCTATTGCGAGAGTTCAGGAGGTTCTGCCGAATTGCGAAGTGGCCGTGCTATCGGCGGCGGAGATCGTTTTCCGCTGGCGCGGGTTAGAGTTTGCCCGGGCACGGCTGGGGGGCATCCCGGGATCGTTTCGCAGTACCGAGGAAACCGTGTTCGGCATTGGCGCTGAGGAGCGAGTTCTGGAGATACGGAACCAAGACGAATTCACAGAGCTGGCCAACCGTTTGCGGGACACTCGCCATCCTTATGGGCCGCGTCAACACCCGTTGTGGCGACTGCGTCCGGAGAGATGGCTGGAGTCGCTGGTCCTGGGCGATGTGAGTGTGGTGGATGGGCGACTGGAGTCGTCGTGCCGGTATTCGCAGGTTCCGGCATTCTCCGCTTCTGACCGGGCGATGATCGATGTGCTCACCACCACCCATGCGGGCCGGCTCGCGGTAGTGGAACTCAAGGCCGACGAGGATATTCACTTGCCGATGCAAGGGCTGGATTATTGGTCGCGAGTGGAATGGCATCATGCGCGCGGCGAATTTCCTCGCTTTGGGTACTTCGGCGGGAGGGAACTCTCTCCTGAGAAACCGTTGCTATTCCTCGTGGCCCCGGCGTTGCACGTGCACCCGGCCACGGATACGTTGCTGCGCTACCTGTCGCCTGCGATTGATTGGGAGTTTGTGGGGATTGACGAGCGCTGGCGCGAGGGAGTAAAAGTCGTGTTCCGGAAACGGTCGGAGATCAATCAGAGGGTCTCGGATTTCCAATTGCCGATCGCGACTTAGCTATGATTCTCGTCATCTGCGAAGACGCGTAAATCTCACCCGTTTCGGGAACTTCCGTTTTCGTAACACTTCTAAAAAACTTTATACAAGACACCCAACATGCGCTAATATGCCGCGACTATTGGCTGGCAGGTGGCATTCGACTGCCGAACCATTTGAAAGCTCAAGAAAATAGAGAGGATAAGAACATGAAAAGAAATACTCCCCTATTACCCAGACTGGCTGCGTTTATCTGCGTGGCCGCGTTCATGTTGTTCACCATCCCAGGACAGGCCCAGCCGCAGCCCCTATTGACGCATCATGTGCGCGAAGCGGTTGCCAATGGGCAGGCGCAGTTCGTCGGGCAACTCCCGGCAACCGAGACCCTGCGCTTCGACATCGTTTTGCCGCTGCGCGATCGCACAGGATTGCAAAATTTCGTGCAGGAAGTCCAGGATCCTGCAAGTCCCTCCTACCACCAGTTCCTTACGCCGCAGGAGGTTACCGCGAGGTTCGGCCCCAGCCAGGAAGACTGGGACTCCTTGGTTGCTTTCGCGAAAGCGAGCGGCTTTGAAATCATCAGCGGAACCCGCGATGAAAGGGACCTAAGGCTCACCGGCACGGTGGCGAACATCGAGAAAGCCTTCCATGTGACCATGGGGAATTATCGGGACCTCACCGAAGATCGCACATTCTTTGCCGTGGACCGCGAGCCCACCGTGGACCTTCCCTTCCAGCTTTGGCACATCACCGGTTTGGACAACGATTCCAAGCCGCGTCCGATGTATATCAAGAAGAGTGACTACGCGAAGGCCCATGGGATCGATCCCGACAAGGTCGTGTCTCATGCCACCACCGGCTCCGGCCCTTCGGCTTCCTTTCTGGGCAGCGACATGCGCGCGGCCTACTACGGCGGAACGGCGCTCACCGGCTCCGGCCAGAACATCGCCCTGTTCGAATACGCGGGCACCGATTTGGCCGATTTGACCACGTATTACAAAAACGTCGGGCAGACGGAACCTTACACTCCCACCCTCATTTCTACAGGTGGGTATGGCACGAGCTGCGTCGATAGTGGCAGTAGCGCATGTGATGATACCGAGCAGACCCTCGATATGACGCAGGCGATGGGCATGGCTCCAGGCTCCACAATGCTCTACATGTACGTGTGCGGCGACGTCCTAGCCAGTGGATCAGGAAATATCAGCGATACTTCCTGTATCAGCGCGATGGTTTCGACTACGGACGCTCCTTTGTCCAAGCAGATCAGTTGTTCGTGGGGCTGGACACCGGCGGACCCCAGCACTCTGGACCCGTACTTTGAGCAGATGGCGTCGCAAGGCCAGAACTTCTTTGCCGCGTCTGGCGACAGTTCAGCTTGGTCTGCGTCGAATGAGGCCTGGCCAGCGGACGATGCAAATATCGTCTCGGTCGGCGGCACGGATTTGACAACCTCCAGCGCGGCTGGCCCCTGGAAATCGGAAACCGCCTGGGCAGACAGCGGCGGCGGCATCTCCCCGGATTCCATCCCGATCCCTTCCTGGCAGAAGCTTGCCGGCGTGATTACCTCCTCCAACAAGGGATCCACGACGTTACGCAATGGCCCAGACGTGTCGGCGAACGCAAATTTTACCTTTTACGTCTGCGCCGACCAAACCACCTGTACGGCTAACGACTACGGCGGAACCAGCTTTGCGACCCCCATGTGGGCCGGCTACCTGGCTCTGGCGAATCAACAGGCAGCGGCCAACGGCGAATCGATCGGCTTCATCGATCCGATCATTTACCCGGCGGCTCTGACCTCAAGCTATGGCACCTATTTCCACGACATTACCAGCGGCAGTTGCGGCACCTATTCGGGAATCACCGGCTACGATCTTTGCACCGGCTGGGGCAGCCCGAATACGACCGGGATCATCAACCTGTTGGCAGCCGGGGCTGCGACGCCGAGCTTTACTCTCTCGGATTCGCCGAGCAGCCTGACGGTTACGCAAGGCAGCAGCGGCACCAGCACCATCACGGTGACCGATGTAGGCGGATTTACCGGCAGCGTAACGCTGGCTGCGTCCGGCCTGCCCAGCGGCGTAACCGCAGCGTTCGGTACGAACCCCACAACCGGGACCAGCGTGCTGACTCTGACCGCGAGCGCCACGGCGACTACCGGAGCGGCCACGGTGACCATCACCGGAACTTCCGGCAGCCTGACGGCAACTACCACGCTTGCTCTTACAGTTAATTCGACGGCGACGCCGAACTTTAGCGTCAGCGCCTCCCCCGCTTCGCTGACCGTAACCCAGGGCAGCAGCGGAACGAGCACGATTACCGTTACCAGTACGGGTGGCTTCAACTCCGCGACCACGCTGAGCGCTTCTGGTCTGCCCAGTGGCGTAACAGCAACATTCTCAACCAACCCGGTGACTCCGCCGGCGAACGGCAGCGCGACCTCAACGCTCACGCTGACCGCTTCCTCAAGTGCAACGGTTGGCGCGGCTACGGTGACGATCACCGGAACTTCCGGCTCGACCACTCACAGCACCACCATCGCCCTTACGGTGAATGCTTCTTCAGGGACGAAGAACTTCACCATGTCGTTGTCGCCTTCTTCGTTCACGGTCGATGACAGCGGCAGCGTATCCACTACTCTCACCATCATCAGCGTGAATGGGTTCCATTCGGCAGTGACGTTGAGCGTGAACGAATTCCCCACCGACGTTTCGGCGACGGCCTCGGCCAACCCCGTGACGCCTCCGGAAAATGGCAGCGTGAAGGTAACCCTCACGTGGAGCGCTACCAGGCGCGCGCCTACCGGAACCACAACCATCGAGCTGATCGGAACTTCAGGATCACTCACCAACGAAATACCCGTCACCATAACAGTGGCACCTTGACGGCGATTTAAGCAACGATCACGACGGACCTGATCTTCGCGGTGCAGCAGTACACTAAAACCGCAACATTTGAAGATCGGATCGTCCATTAAGCAATCGAGCCGGTCCCGAAAAAGGGCCGGCTCGAACTTTTTATTGAATGACATCCTTAGCGTTAGGAGCTCGGTGTCAGCCCTTCCAGGAACCCAGCAGGCGGCGCAGATCCACGAATTGGCCCAGGTGATAAGCGTTGTGATCGGCCAGGAGCAAGGCCTCACGCAGGATGGTTTGGCCATCGCCCCAGGGGATACGGGCGTACGGATCGGTCTTGGGATTGGCAACCAGATCCTGCATGGCTTTTAGATCTTTGCGGAATTGCCGAATGCTTTTGTTCCATGCGTCTGAACTCGGCGGCGCTTCCGTTTTCGGCCAATAGTCCTTGGGCCATTCGGAAGCCTTGTATTTAGAGTTGCGGCTGAACTCGAGAATGTCCCACTGCGCCAGGCGAAGGTGCTCAAGCAGCATCCAGGCAGAGTGCGGGAGCCCGTCGGGCCTCACGCTGCGCAACTTCTCCGGCATGTCTTTCACGACATCGTCAAACCTAGCGTGAGCGCCGCCACCGTTGAGGAGGTAGAGCAAGTGCTCGCGAAGTTGTTTTTCATGAGATACCTTGATCGCCATCTAGTCCTCGTTCTTTCTTAACTTGGGATTTTCCTGATTTCGTCTCGAATCTGAGTCTGCATTGAGGGATCTTCTTCTGGCCCCTCACCCTTAAGCACGCGGCCGATGCCGCGGACGATGCGGCGCATGGGAAATACACTTTTTTCATCCGCCAGAAATATCTCGCCGATGCGGCTGCCGCGGTAATACCAGCGTTTGAGCAGCGCGAGATGCTCCATGGTTTCGGGGGCGGACCGCACTTTCGCCGGCGGGAACGCATCGAGAGCTCCCAGCACACGCGATTCCATGGATTGCGATTTTGTGTGCTCCGCGGGTTGGATCGAGAACACTGCCGGCCCGGAGATTATTCCGCTCTCCACACGGAAGAAGGTGATCGAGTCCGCGAGATGGCAGGGCTGAACGATGAGCGCCGAAAAGCGGTCGAGGCGGCGGACGATCTCGGGAAACTGGCTCAGGATGGGCTTCAGCTTCTCCAGGCGGACGTGAAGGGCGGCAGCGTCTTCAAATGCGAGATTGGCGGATGCAGCGTCGCGCTGCGCGGAAAACTCACGGGCTAGAGATTCTCCGGCGGAATCGAAGTAGGCTTGCACGCGGTTCACTTCTGTAGAGTATTCCTCGTCGGCGCAGCCTTTGAAGCAGGGAGCAAGGCACATCTTCATTTCGGAATAGATGCAGCCAGGGAACTTGGGGTCGGGATGCAGATCGTCGACGCAGCGGCGCATCTTGAAGAAGTCGAGTGAGTCGTTCATGAACTTCTCGGCTGCCGTGCGGGATTGGAACGGCCCGTAGTAAAGAGCGCAGCCAGTGAGGCGTCCCAGGCGCGTGGTGATGGAGGCACGCGGATATTGGTTTTCGAGATGCAGCTTTACCAGCGGCGCGAAGCGGAAGCGCATCCGGTGGCCGTAGGTCTTGGGAAACGTGGAACGCAGAATTCGGTAAAGCATGAAGCCGGATTCGAAGTCGGATCCCGTCGGTGCGTACTCGATCCAGCGGACGCGGTCGCGCAGATTAAGTTTCTTCGTGCGTTCTTCGACCGGGCCGAGGAGGCGTTGCAGACGTCGGCGAAGATTGGCTGTCTTGCTGACGTAGGGCTCCGCCTGCGGGTCGTTTCCGCGCAGCAGGAACACGGCCGGTGCAGAGGGGACAGCGGAGAAGACTTCGGCGTCGCGTTCAGGGACGAATTCCAGGCGCTCGGTCAGCACAAAGCCATTGTAAGCAAGTGCTCACCACAGAGGCACAGAGAAAACCAAAGCAAGGAAGACTCACAGCCCCCCGTGGAGCCCTCCGAAATAGTGGGCAAGGTTTAGCGACATGATCAGGATGCCTGCCGCGAGGACCAGCACGTGCGCGGTCTTGCGCAGATCGAAGTTGCCCACTCGACAGACGAGCAGGTAGCCGACGGCAAGGTTGAAGAGGCCCCATAAGACATTGACTACCGAGGAGGACAATCCCACACCGGGTGGTGATGCGAAGGGGCTCTGGAAGGCATGCCCTGAAATTCCGTTACCGAGATGGGGCAGGGCATTCGCGAGAAATACGCCACCGAAGAAGTACGCCACATAGTGGTACCAGCGCATTGTTGCTCCCTTCTCATTGAGGACCGTGTCGCAGCAAGCTGGACCTCATGATCCGCTCTCGGTAATCTTGGCCCTCCATGGTCACGATGCAGCACATCTGGTGAAGCCGTGAGCGCATGCGATTCCCGATTCGATCACCCAGAGTCTCGTTCTCTGACGCATATTTAGCAGCTTCCGGGTTTGTGGATCTTACGTTGCCTGGTCGCTCACGCTCCACGAGATTGCGGTAGTTTGTAGTGATAATCGTCGTGCGGTCGTCGTTGTAGCGGGTGTTGAGGATGAGGCTTACCGTATCCCAGACCCATTCCGTGGGCTTGACAGCCCCTAGCTCGTCAAGCACCAAAACCTCGGTTTCGAACACGGGCCGGAGCACGTCCAGCTCTGTCGTTTTGACAGTGTCATTGTACGAGTTCTGAATCTGCTTGAGCAGTTCTCGGTAATCATAGAACAGGCAAGCAATCCCTTTGCTGCGAATCAGTTCCTTAATAATTCCGACCGCCAGGTGGGTCTTGCCCACACCGATCGTACCGATTAGTAGTAATCCCGCTTTCTCGACCGGGTACTCCTTCACAAACGTGTAGGCGGTCGTTCGAGCCTTATCCAGCGAAAGGCAAGGCCCGTCAAGCTCGAAGTTCGACAGCTCACAATGCTCGTATCTCTTGGGAATGCGCGCCGCCGCCAGCAGAGTGTGACCCCGCGTCCGCAGCTGGCAATCACAGCGCGTGACCCGCCGGTCATTACTCTGTTTAGGCGCGCCGGGGCCGGAGGCAAGCGTCTTCCAGCCCGTTCCTTGGCATAGCGGACAGACTTCTGCCTGGGTTTTCGCTAGCTTCAATCCTGATTCTTCGATGCTCCTCAAATCCACCTTCTCGATTCCGCTTTCTTAAACTGTATCAGTTGACTCTGCACCCAGACGCGAGTTCCCGCAAGTGCGAAACCGCAGGCGCCTGTGTACAACCTGTGAAGGTGCGCCTGAGCCTGTGGAGGGCAGAGGAAAATCAGCCTCCGGCTTATTTCTTGGTCGCCTATGCCGATCGAAGTACAAGTTTTCCACTGCCGGCTCAGCCCAGAAGCCGCCCCCTCAGCCCCAATCCGGGACAGGGGGGTGCGAAACAGGCTTCGGGCGCGGATTTTCACAGTTGACATTCTCTGTAGAGAGAGGAGAATACCAGCCGTCAGGTTTCCCAACTCAGCCACAAGCTTTGTCCTCCCGGCGTGCGCTGGGTATGAACGAGACCTACGAGGAGAAACTATGAATAAAGCCGATCTGGTTGACAAGATCGCAGGCGCTTGCGAAATCAGCAAGGCGCAGGCTACAACTGCGATTGACACTGCCGTGAGCAGCATTACCGGCGCTTTGCGGAAAGGGGATCGGGTGGCTTTGATAGGGTTCGGCACTTTCTCGATATCGCAGAGAAAGGCGCGGAACGGGCGCAATCCGCAAACCGGAGCCACTATCAAGATCGCTGCCCGGAAGGTCGCGAAGTTTTCCCCTGGGGCCGAACTGAAGAAAGCAGTCAACAAGAAGTAAGCAAGACGGAGAATTTGAAGTTCACGAAAACGGCAGGGGGTCGGCCCTGCCGTTTTTGCTGCCTCCGGGACGTGATCGGGAATAGCTGCCAGCGTCTACAATGTCCTGAATATGATTGCCCACCTGCGCGGAAGATTGCTGACCAAGCATCCGAATCAAGTAGTGCTCGAGACGGGTGGGGTGGGCTACGAAGTAAACATCAGCGTGCCTACGTTTTCCGAGTTACCCGCCAGTGGCTCCGAAGTTGCGCTTTTCATCCACACCCACGTGCGGGAGGATTTGATTGCGCTCTACGGATTTCTCCACCCTGCCGAGAAGCAACTCTTCGAGAAATTGATGACAGTCAGTGGCATTGGAGCGAAGTTGGCGATCACTATTCTGAGCGGGATGGCGGCGGACGAAATGGCGGGCGCGATCCGCGGCAATGATGTGGCGCGGCTCACGCGCATACCCGGCATCGGGAAGAAAACGGCTGAGCGCATGGTGCTGGAACTGCGCGACAAGTTGCCTCCACCGATGGGGACTTCCGCGCCCGCCATTCCTGCGATGAGCGCAACGGAAGAAGATGTTCTCTCCGCGCTGATGAACCTGGGCTACCAGCGGGCCGCCGCCGAGAAGATCCTGGCGACCGTGGTCAGGAACGGGAAGAGCGACTCCTTTGACGCGATGTTCCGGGAAGCGCTGGCGGGGCTCTCGAAGTGATTAAGCCCAGTCCGAAATGACGTTGTCCGCATCGTCTGAATCAGACTGTTGTTTTTGTTTCTTGCGGCTGGCCTGATTTTGCTGCTTCGTCTGTTCCTTAAATTCTTCGTGCGCCCCAAGTTTTACCACGCAGGCTTCCTCGGAATCAGACTCGCCGGCCAGTTCTGCAGCAAACTCGAGAAGCTTCTTTCTGGTGTTCGCAGCTTCCCGTTTGGCCGCTGCCTTTTCTGCGGCATAGAGGGCATCCAGTTGAGTATTTGGATTAATCTGGTTGGGGTGAACGTGCATGGTTGTCCTCCTTCGTATGCACACATCTGCCGAACTTATATTCCGCAAGCAATTGCTGTACCGAATCAAGTGCCTTGAATTCGAGGTAAGCCATAAGTGCTGACAAGCCCAACCTTGAACGCGAAGCGCGATACGTTTGTAAGATTGGATTTTCCTTAGTTAGGAAGGACACCTGCCTTACGCCGCAGCCGCGCGGAAATGTATAGTGTGGATTGCTGTTTCTGAGTACGGGCAGTCCAGAGTAAGTGAGGCAATGCAGGTTGATGTGGCTGATTCTATATTTCGCTTTGGGCGTAGCCGTGTTGGGGACCTTGTCTTCCGGCGTGTTCCTCGGCCTTGCTTTGCTGGGAGCGCTCCGCTTTCGCTCGGAGACGCGAAAGCAGTTCAGCTCCGTTCCTGACGATGCGTATTTGCCTTCGGTCTCGGTGCTCAAGCCGGTACATGGTCTGGAAGCGCAGCTCAAGCAGAACATCGAAAGTTTTTTCCGGCAGGACTATCCCGACTACGAAATCTTGTTTGCGGCTGACGAGGCGACTGACCCAGCGCTGGAAGTGGTGCGGGAAGTGTGTGCCCGCTATCCGCACGTTCGAAGCCGCGTGTTGGTAACCGGCACGCCGTGGCCCAACCCGGTCGTGTATTCATTTCATTGCCTTGCAGAGGCAGCGGCGCACGAAATTCTAGTTACGACGGACAGCGACGTAGAGGTTGGCCCGCGGTATCTGCGAGAAATTGTGCCGCCATTACTAGACCCGAAGATTGGCATGGTGACGTGCGTGTATCGCGGCAAGAATGTAGCGGGATTCTTCTCCGGACTCACGGCCATCGGCATGTCGGTGGAAATGACGGCGGGAGTGCTGGTGGCGAATCTGCTCGAAGGAATGAAGTTTGGATTGGGGCCGACCACTGTGGTGCGCAAGGATTCACTGGCGAGCATCGGCGGTTACACCGCGCTGCGTGATTACATTGCCTATGACTTTGCTATCGGCAACCTGATAGCGAAAGCCGGTTACCGCGTCGTGCTCTCGGGCCACACCATTGATCATGTGGTGAACCAGAAGTCCTTCGGCCGCATGTGGCAAAACCAATTGCGCTGGGCGCAGACCACGCGTTATTCGCGTCCCAAGGGCCACTTTGGAAGTGGACTGATCTTTGCCATGCCCTACGGTCTGCTTGGATTCCTAGCGGCTGCAGGGCTGGGACACTGGGGAATTGGAGCCCTGCTCCTAGGCGTGGCTTTGCTGAACCGGCTGACTGAAGCGTGGCTCGTGGGCTGGATAGTGGTTCGGGATCCGCAGGTGCGGCGCGCACCCTGGCTCTATCCACTGCGCGATTTGCTCGGGTTCGCGGTTTGGTTTGCCAGCTACCTGAAGCTGCGCTATGTTTGGCGCGACAGCCGGTTTGAGTTAAAAGGAACGCGAATCGCGCTGCGGCAGACATCTTCGGATAGTAGATAGCGGGACACGAAAAGCCTTTAACCGCAAAGTGCGCGAAGAATTCGCGAAGGCCGCAAAGAAGTCATGGTCTGAGAACGATCCAAGCAATGCTCCAAGGGAGGCTCTATTGCGAGTTTTAGTCACGGGTGCGGCTGGGTTTATCGGCAGTCATATGGTGGATCGCCTTCTTTTCGCAGACCACAGCGTGGTTGGGTTCGACAACATGTCGACCGGACAAAGGCGGTTTCTAGAAAGTGCCATAGCTCATCCTCAATTCACTTTTCGTCAGGCCGACTTGCTCGATCGGAAAAGCCTAGCGGAGGCTATGGAGGGTGCAGAGTTGGTGGTTCATTTCGCCGCCAACGCCGATGTGCGTTTTGGCACCGAACATCCGCGCAAGGATCTGGAGCAGAATACGATCGCGACCTGGAATGTGCTGGAGGCGATGCGGGAGCAAGGCTGCGAGCGGATCGTTTTCTCTTCGACGGGATCGGTGTATGGAGAGCCGGACATTTTCCCCACGCCTGAAGCGTGTCCGTTCCCGGTGCAAACTTCTCTCTACGGTGCTTCCAAGCTCGCTGCGGAGGGCCTGATCCAGTCCTACTGCGAAGGCTTCGGCTTGCAAGCATACATTTTTCGATTTGTATCGATCCTGGGCGAACGTTACTCGCATGGGCACGTGTTCGATTTTTACCAGCAGCTTTCCGAGCATCCCGAACATCTCCATGTGCTGGGCAACGGCCGTCAGCGCAAGTCGTACTTGTACGTGCAGGATTGCATCGATGCGATTTTTACTGTCCTCGAAAAAGCGAATGGCAAGGTGAACATTTTCAATCTTGGGACCGACGAATATTGCGAGGTCAACGACTCCATCGGCTGGATTTGCGAGCACCTTGGTCTGCACCCGAAGCTGACCTACTCAGGTGGCGACCGCGGCTGGGTCGGAGACAGCCCGTTTATCCTGCTGGATTGCTCGCGCATCCGCGCGCTGGATTGGCGACCGCGGTTGACCATTAAGCAGGCGGTCTTGGCTACGATCAAGTTCGTGAGCGCAGACGCTGCCGCGGTGAAGGCGGAGCGATGAAAGGCCGGGTTTTAGATACGCTATACTTGCCGCCTTCTGGGGAATCTCTGATTTGATCATCACACGAAGCCCGTTACGAATTTCGTTGGGTGGAGGAGGCACCGATCTTCCATCGTATTACCGCAAACACGGCGGATTTGTGCTGTCCGCCGCCATCAACCGATACGTTTACATCACCATCAACGAAGCCTTTCGTCCACGAATCATCTTGAAGTATTCCAAGCTGGAAGATGTGGAACGGTGGGAGGAAATTCAGCATCCTATCATTCGCGAAGCGCTGCGGATGACTGGCGTTACCGGACCGTATCTGGAAATCGTCAGCCTCTCGGACATTCCCGCCGGGACGGGTTTGGGTTCGTCTGGGAGTTTCACAACCGCATTGCTGCGCGCACTGCACACGATGAAGCGAAGCTTTGTGCCTCCGCAGGAATTGGCGGAGCAGGCCTGTCACATCGAAATCGATCTGCTGAAGGAGCCGATCGGCAAACAAGACCAGTACATCGCGGCATTTGGCGGCATCACCTGTTTCGAATTTCTGCCAGATGATCGTGTGATTGCGGAACCTTTAAAGATTGCCCCTGAAACGTTGGCGAATCTCGAAGACAATCTGCTGTTGTTCTTCACCGGAGCGTCGCGTTCGGCGGCGGAGGTTCTACGCGATCAGGATACGCGAACCCGCGGGAACTCGAGCGACATGCTGGAGAACCTGCACCTTACGAAACGTCTTGGCCACGAAAGCCGGGACTCCCTGCTGGCCGGTGATCTGCGCAAGTTTGCCGAACTCATACACGTTCATTGGGAGCACAAAAAGAAGCGCTCACCCGGAATGAGCAGCAGCTTCATCGACGAAATGTACAAGTTGGCGCGGGCCCACGGGGCGCTTGGCGGCAAACTGATTGGCGCCGGCGGCGGCGGCTTTCTGCTGCTCTACACCGAAGACAAAACTCGCCTCCGCTCAGCCATGCGAAGTGCCGGCCTGCGCGAGGTTCGGTTGCAGTTCGACTTCAGTGGAACTTCCGTTCTGGCGCATTCCTAGAGAACTTATGTTACCTGTAGCCATACTTGCCGGCGGCTTGGCAACTCGCTTGGGGCCGTTGACAGAAACCATTCCGAAATCGCTGATTCCAATCGATGGCGTACCTTTTGTGATGCATCAGTTGCGGCTGCTGCAAAGCAGCGGCATCCAACATGTCATACTGTGCGTCGGCCATCTGGGCGAGACGATTGAGCGGGCGGTCGGGGATGGCAGAGCCTTCGGGATGAAAATTGAGTACTCCTACGATGGCGCCACATTGCTAGGAACAGCCGGAGCGATCAGAACCGCAGTACCAATACTGGGAGAAAAGTTTTTCGTTATGTATGGCGATTCCTACCTGGCCTGCGATTATGCCGCAATCGAGCAGGAATTTTCGCGACGCGGCAAGTTGGGGTTGATGACGGTATTTCGGAACGACGGGCAATGGGACACGAGCAACGTGGAGTTCGAAGACAACCGCATTCTGGCTTACAGCAAGAAAAACCGTACTCCACGTATGCGCTACGTCGATTACGGTTTAGGCGTTTTACATGCGGAAGCCTTTGCCGGAACGCGCGCCACGGATCTGGCGGACGTTTACGCGGGACTGCTCGATGCCGGTCAACTGGCCGCCGTGGAAGTGCACGAGCGCTTTTACGAGATGGGCTCTCCTGCGGGATTGAAGGAGATGACAGGTTTCCTGAGCCAACGAGGAGATGCGCGGAAATGAGCAGCCGCGGACTTGATCAGGATAAGTTTGCCCGCGACTTTCTTGCCGAGGCCACCGAGATTATTGCCAAGCTCGATGTGGCCAGCATTGAGAAGGCTGCTGACCTCCTCGCCAGTACCCGAGCCGCGGGCGGACGTCTGTTTATTCTCGGCGTAGGCGGAAGCGCCGCCAACGCCTCGCACGCTGTCAATGACTTCCGCAAGATTGCGGGCATCGAGGCTTATGCCCCGACGGACAACGTATCGGAATTGACGGCACGCACCAACGATGAAGGCTGGAGTTCGATCTTCGATAGCTGGTTGCACACCAGCCGCCTGCGGGCTGAGGATTTGCTGCTCATTCTCTCGGTGGGTGGCGGGAACGTCGAAAAAAACGTCAGCCCGAACCTGGTGGCCGCCCTGAAGTACGCGAAGTCGGTGGGCGCAAAGATCATCGGCATAGTTGGCCGCGACGGCGGCTACACGAAGACCGTTGCCGACGCTTGTGTGCTGATTCCCACGGTGAACCCTGCGCACATCACTCCGCACACCGAGGCCTTCCAGGCAGTGATCTGGCATCTGCTGGTTTCGCACCCTGCGGTAAAGATGCAGGCGACCAAATGGGAATCGATGGCATCGAGCGGCAAGCGTCGCGCCGTATTTCTCGACCGCGATGGCGTGATTAACCGGGCTTTTGTCCGCGACGGCAAACCACTTCCCCCGCCGACGCTGCAAGAGTTGGAAATACTTCCCGGCGTCCCTGAGGCTTTGCACGATCTGAAAGAATATGGCTACGAACTGCTGGTGGTGACGAACCAACCCGATGTCGGCCGCGGAAAGCTGTCACGTCAGACGCTTGACGCCATGCATAAATCTTTGTCCGCCAGTCTTCCCATCGACGACATTTTCGTTTGCAGTCACACCGATGAAGACAAGTGTGACTGCCGTAAGCCGCTGCCGGGAATGCTTCTCGAAGCAGCGCGGAAGCATAACGTTGACCTGGCGGCCAGTTTTATGGTCGGCGACCGATGGCGGGACGTCGAAGCGGGTTATAATGTGGGAAGTAAGACTATTCTTATCGATTACGGTTATTCGGAGCGACCTCCAGACCATGCTCCTGACTTGCGCGTTGGGTCCCTCCGCGAAGCAGCTGACTGGATCATCCGTTCCACGTCTAAAGGAGTGAATCCATCATGAAGTCTGTGTCCGACCTGTGCGTGCAAATTTTCGCCGACGGGGCCGACAAGGCCAGCATGCTGGAACTCTACCGCCTGCCCCATATCAAAGGTTTCACCACGAATCCCACGTTGATGCGAGCCACGGGAGTCACGGACTATCAGGGCTTCGCGCTCGACCTGCTGGCGAATATTCAGGACCGTCCCATCTCATTCGAAGTGTTTGCCGACGAAGAACCGGAGATGGAAGAGCAGGCGCGGCACATCGCAGCTTGGGGCAAGAACGTGTTCGTCAAAGTTCCAGTTATGAACACGAATGGAGCGCCGACCTACGATCTTGTCCGGAGGCTTTCCACTGAAGGAATTCAGTTGAACGTGACGGCGCTACTCACGCTCGATCAGGTGCGGCGCGTTTGTGACGCATTGCATGGCAACGCTCCCGCCTACGTTTCCGTTTTTGCCGGCCGTATCGCCGACACCGGCCGCGATCCGGTCCCGCTGATGCGCGAAGCGGTAGCCATAGTGAACGAAGTGAATGCCCAACTCATCTGGGCCAGCCCGCGTGAATTGCTCAATGTATTCCAGGCGGATGAGATCGGCTGCCACGTCATTACAGCCACCACCGATGTTCTGAAGAAGCTTCCACTCGTGGGTAAAGATCTGCACCAGTTCTCGCAGGAAACGGTGCAGATGTTCCGCAGGGACGCGGTCAAGTCAGGTTACTCGCTTCCGACCGCGAAGCAGGGAGTCACTCTGGTCTCCCGCCGTTAAGGATGGTTCGTGAAGATCACCTTGCCTGACACTTCACTGGCAATGTGCAGTGGTCCTGGCAGCAGCGCTTCCACCTTGGCACGCTCGTGCTGCGGCACAAAAAGAAAAACCCGCTCGGGGGAATTCCAGACGTGCTGTAAATTCTGGTCATCGAGAAAAATGTGCGGTGCATCGGGATACGTCGATCCCCACCACATAGAAGTGGTATTCCCATTCACCAGTTCAATTGGCCGCCGCAGATAGAACAGCAATGACGAGCCAAACGACTGATCGCCGTAAATCATCACTCGGTCTGTGGGCCTGAGTTCGGGAGCGATCTGTCGTGCCATACTCCGCGATCCCAGAAATGGATCGAAGCGCACGAGAGCAATGTGCGCGGCGATCAGGAAGACTGCCATCGTTGCGGCCGTGGTCCAGGTGGCGGCGAAATGCGCACCGCGTCGCCGCAGCCAGAAGGCGAATGCCGGTCCTATCAACAGAGCGACGGCTGCCAGCGCGGCGGGAAGGCGCAGTGCAGCGAACGATTCCCCAGTGAGATCGAGCATGTGGCCCATCGAGAGGGTTTCGGCTTGCAGGTCGGGCTTGGCGAGCACCGTACCGATGTCAGGCACGAACGGCAGGTGGCGCGAGTTCCACATGCCCGCGGCCAGCACCGCCGAGATCGCGATGCAGATGACTGCGAGCGCACCGGAACTCCACAGAAGCCAGCTTTGCGAACCCCACTCTTCTTCGTCCGCAAGCCTCTCTGCAATCAGCAATAGGATCGGCAAGTAGGCGGGAAATGTGTAGTACTCCTGATTGGTGGAGAACGAGAAGAAGACGAGCGTGACTCCGGCCCAGACCAGGCACAATAATTCCGTTCGCGAGCGGAAGTCCAGCGGCTTTCTCGGAATCTTGTTGCCGCTCTTGCGGCGTTCCATCCAACTTGCGATCGGCCGCCGCAGCGCCACCGGCAGGTACAGACTCCACGGGAACAGCCACACCAGGTGAAGCGTCCAGTAGAGCGAGTCGGTTTGTTTGTTGTAGTCCTTCGGGATGCGCTTGCCGAGGAAACGCATGAAGTGTTCGTTCACGAAGTAGAACCAGAAGAAGTGTGGATTGCGAATACCGGCAAGCAAGTGCCAGGGTGCAGCGATTACCAGAAAGAGCAACGCGCCGGTAAACAGGTGGAACTCGCGCCAGCGGCGCCACTCTCCGCTGATCAACAGGTATAACAATAGTGCCAATCCGACGACGACGATGGCCAGCAGTCCCTTGGTAAGCACGGCCAGCGCCACGCAGGTGTACCCGCTATACCATCGCCAAGGTTTGCGGTCTTCTAGGGCGGTGATGAAGAAGTAGAACGACGCGGCGATGAACAAACTAACGATGGCTTCCGGAATCAGGATGCGAGTGAAGAGATAACAGCCCGCGGCCGTGGCGACGAACAGTCCGGCATAGATGGCCGCGCGGTCGCCGAATGCACGACGTCCCCAGCGCATGGCCAGCAGTACCAGGAGAAACATGGAGAGCACCACCGGCAGATGGGTGGCGAACTCATTGGCGCCGAAGCAGACGTAGCATAGGGAAACCACCCAGTACATGAGCGGGGCTTTTTCGAGATAGCGGTTGCCATTTACCTTCAGCGTTACGTAATCGTGCGTCACCGACATTTCGCGGGCGGCCTCGGCATGCGTGGAATCCGCGTCGTCTTGCAGGCCGGGGGAAAAGAGTGAGCCTACATAGACCAACGCGAACAAAATCAGTACGCCGGCAAAGCGCATCTTCCCGGTCGTAGTGGGGTGCACTGAAGGCGGAGGGTCTGAGGCAGAGGTTTTAAAGCGCACGCTCACTCCGAGTAGCCGCTGTCTTCGCCGTCATCATCATCATCTTCTTCTTCCTTGTCTTCATCTTCCTCTTCTTCGTCGTCTTCCTCGTCTGGCTCTTGTCGAAGGAGGATAACAGCGGCCACCACCCGATCAGTATCTGAGTCGGGGCATTCTAGAAGGATTCTGCTCATATCCAATGGTACCTCGTAGCGTGGCCGGAAGATGAGATAGTCGATCCCTTCCGCTCCGCGTCTATGGAGCGCGGTGCCGGATTCTTTCTCAGAACTCGCACGCGCTCGCTACTTTCCAATGCAGAACGTGCTGAAGATCAGGTTGAGAATATCGTCGGTAGTGGTGGTCCCGGTGACAGCGTCGAGCGGCCGAAGAGCGTTGTAGAGATCAAGCAGCAACATTTCGTGAGGGACTCTGGCCGCGACAGCGTTGGTGGCAGTATCGAGCGCGGTGATTGAGTCTTGTACCAGGCCTTTATGGCGGACATTGGTAAGAAAGCCGGCTTCAGCCTGCGCTCCGGTTTCGCCGCCGATGTGGCGCAGAATTTCTGCGCGCAATTCGGCGATACCCTCGCCGGTCAGGGCTGAGGCGCGAATTCTTGAAGTCTGGCCACTAGTCACTGGCCACTGACCGCTGACCACCAAGTCGCACTTGTTTCCAACTACGATGGTCGTGCGATTCTGCGTCTGCCGCAGCAATTCATTGCCTTCCGTTTCCGGCTGCGATGCGTCGAGCACGACTAACACCAAGTCGGCATCCGCCAACGCCTCCATCGATTTGCGAATACCGATGAATTCGGCTTCATCGAGGGCCTGCCGGATGCCGGCTGTATCGACAAGCTGAATTGGAATGCCGCCGATGGCGACCGTCTCACTGACCAAGTCGCGAGTGGTGCCCGGAGTTGCTGTGACAATGGCGCGCTCGCGCTCGACCAGACGGTTAAACAAACTTGATTTGCCGACGTTCGGCTGGCCGACGATTGCCAGTGTCAGCCCTTGGTGAACAATCTTGCCATAGGCGAAGGTCGCGGCCAGTTGCTCGAGTGGCTGGCGGACGGCGGCGATGCGTTCGAGGATCGCGGGGTTGGGTAGAACGGAGACGTCGTCCTCGGCGAAATCAATACCGGCTTCGAGCACAGCGATCAACTCCACCAGCTTTTGTTTGACTGGCTGTAGGCGCCTGGACAGGGCACCTTCGAGTTGTTGGGCGGCAATCTTCGCCTGGTAGAGGGTCTGGGAATCGATGAGATCGCGAACGGCCTCGGCTTGAGTGAGATCGATGCGGCCGTTGAGGAAGGCGCGCATGGTGAACTCGCCGGGTTCGGCGAGGCGTGCTCCAGCGGCGACGCCAAGCTCGACGATGTGCCGGAGCACGATCGGAGAGCCGTGCGCAGCGATCTCGACAATGTCGTCGGTGGTATAGGAATGAGGTTTGGCGAAATAAGTGACCACGACTTCGTCGATACGAGATTCGCGTGGGGCGGACGCTCCTGTCCCACACGGTTCGATGAGTTCCCCAAAAACTGCGCGGCCTGGCTCTAGGTCATGTTTCAACCGCAGCATCGGCTCTACGATTTCTCGCGCCCTTGCTCCGGCAATTCGCACCATGCCGATGCCGCCGCGCCCTGGCGGCGTCGCGATGGCGACGATCGTATCGTCGAGATTCACCAAACGATTGTAGCGGCTTACCGCGCCACAACTTTCTCAATCTCCGCCTTCAATTGGTTGTAAGGCAAAGCCCCAGGATGGTACATCGCAACCTTGCCTGCGCGGTCGAGCAGCACGAGTGTCGGCGTGGTCGACGCGCCGTAAGCGTCGAAGTTGTACTTGCTGATGGGGACAGGCATATCGAGCAGTCCGCCGTAGAAGCGGTGGCGCACCGCGTCGATGTAAGCAAGTTCATCGCTGGGCGAAGCGTTCTCCACCTGTGCGGTATATCCGTAGAGTCTGGTGGGGCCGAGGACGGTCAATCCCTGGGGCGCAAACTCCGTCCTCAGTTGGGTGATGATTGGCGCTTCCGCTTTGCAATCGCCACACCAGTGGGCCCAGAAAAAAAGCAGAACCGGCGAACCCTTGAGTTGGGCCAGGGCAGGCGGTTTCGACCCAAGAAACTGCTCCGACCGGAGTGTGGGCGCGGGTTTTCCTTCGAGCGAAAGCAGGTTCAGGTTCTTCTGCAGGCGAGCGCGGATCGAAGTGCTTGCGTAAGTGTGCAGTGCGGTCTGCAGAACTGCGATGGCTTGGGTGCGCTGGCCGCGAGCCGCCAGCGCCAGCGACTGTACTTCGATGGCAGCGCCCAGAGCGATCGGCAGGTGGGGTTCGGCATCGAGTGGGCGCTGCTTGAGTTGATCCAGCACGAGGGCTCTGGTTTGTTTGGCATACGCCGCTGCCTGGTCGTAGTTGTTAGCGCTGAGGGCCTCGCGTCCCATCCACGAATAAGCCTCGACGTATTCGGGGGTGATGCCGTTTTTGCTGCGATAGGATTGGAGGTCGGCCTCGGCCGCGGGAAAGCTATTTTGAGCCAGGGCTGTGCGGACGTCTTCAACGACTCCGGCCCAAGCTGGAGCGACCAGCGCAATCAGGATCAGAAGTTTGCGGAAGGGGATGTTCTTAATCATCTACCTTAATCATGTATCTTCTGCCTTCTGACTGGCAAATCCTGGCCGGGGAGCAACGGCTTGGTTCCATTTGTAAGCTGCTGATGTGCAGGTACTTAAGGGCGCAAGAAAAGAAATATTGTGGCTTTTTGAAAGCTCTTCCCTTACAATTTAGCTGCGTTTGATCTTTTAGAGTTCCTTCGCAGTACCCAGTTTCTCCGCTTACCGGCGCGTGACCTGCCTGCTGAAGAAGCCTTCCAAAGTTTCAGCGCTACATCAAAGAAAAAGGAACATTGCAACACCATGGAAACAGGAACAGTGAAGTGGTTTAACGACGCCAAGGGCTACGGTTTTATCAGCCGCCAGAACGGCGAAGACGTATTTGTGCACTTCTCGGCCATTCAGGCAAGCGGCTTCCGCAGCCTGCAGGAAGGTCAACAGGTGCAGTTCGACGTGGTCAAAGGCCCGAAGGGCTGGCAGGCCGAGAACGTGAAGGGTGCATAAACCACTTCGCAGCTAACAATTCGCGAGATAGTAAAAGGGCGGCCAGAGATGGCCGCCTTTTGAATTGCGGGAAACTTCGGCGCCAAGCAGGAATTGGGAAATTGAGTAATTGGGTAATTTGAAAACGGACCCGGGTTGCGGCACACTTTCAATTTCCTAATTACTGAGTGTCAGTGGTTGTCTCGTATCAACACTACATCCGAATCCGTATGGCCGCGCACTAATGCCAACTGCTTGCCGTCGAACGACCAATGAAAATCGTAAATCCGTTCGGAAGTGAAATTGGTAACCTGTGTGCCTTTCGAGCCGTCGAGGGGTTGCAGCCAGAGATTGTCGACGCCGTTGCTGCGAGTTGTATAGACGACGGCTTTGCCGTCGTGAGCAAAGCGCAAGCATCCAAACAGCGGACGCTCGAATTCCATCAGCTTTGCTTGTCCGGAATCTGTGGCAACCACGGCTAACTTTTGCTTGTGTTCGCCGGAGTGTTCGAGCGTGGCAAAGGCGGCGAGCTTGCCGTCGGGCGAAACGTCGATGCTACGGTAGGAAATCGGCAAATCCGATATCACTTGCGAAGTTCCGCCGTCGATCGAGACGCGGGCCAGCTTTCCATCGTCCTTTTCTTCGATGTAGTAGACCCAGCGGCTATCGGACGAGCAGACGGGAAGTTGGTCGCGCTTGCCGGTGGTGAGCTGTTTCAAGTTTCCGCCCGAGGGGTCGACGCGCCAGATGTTGTCGTTGCTCGGGCCTCCATGAAACAACAGCTCGAACACAATAAAACGGCCATCGGCGCAAGCCGAAGGATTGCCGCTCGGGTGGCCTTCTTCGGGAGTAATCGCGCTCTTGACGCCCGTGGCCGGATCGACCCAGCTGAGCATAGTCCGCTGATCGCCGATAAGCTGCCCGTCGGCTGTCCATGTGAAATTGGTGTTCTGGTTGCTCGGAGCTACGGCGCGGGCTTCGCCAGAAGCGGACACCACGAATAGGTTCCAGTGTTCTTCGCTCAGGATCGTCGCCAATGCCTGGCCGTTCGCTGCGATGCTCAGGTCGGAATAAATATTCGTGTCGCGCGTGACGGGAGAAAGTTCTCCTTTGGGATAGGAAAGGAACCCAATTTGCATCAGATGAAGATTCGACGGTTGTTCGAGGACCATCCCGAGCAATCCACTGCCATCCGGCATCCATGTGGGAAATGCAAAAAAGCCGCTTCCGCCCACGTTCGGGAAACTCTTCCGCCCGCTTGCCACATCGATCGCGACCAGGCTTTCCAAATATCCCGCCCGCAGGCCGTTGCACATAATCGTCTTTCCGTCGGGAGACCATGCGGGGGCGGAAATTCCCTCGGCATTTGCGCCGCTGGCCAGCACGCTTTCTGGTGAGTCCGTGCCTTCGGCAGAGCGAATGATGAGCTGATATTTTCCCGGCTCGGGATTGTCATTGCGAATGAAAGCGAACCGTTTGCCGTCGGGAGAAAAGGTAATGTTGGAGTCGACATCCGACGCTAACTTTTGCGGAGTGCCTCCGAGCAACGCGGAGCGGTAAAGAAATTTCAGATCCGGATTGCCCGGATCGCTGCGCACAAAATAGAAGTAGTTGCCGTCGGGCGAAAAGCGCAGCCCGTTGTAATACACATCGGCGGGCGGCTGCACCTGCGTGTTGCTGTTGGTGGGGACGTTGCGCAGCCACAGGCTGGCGAGTCCGTTATTGCGCACGAGGTTGAGGATATATTTGCCGTCGGGCGAGATGGCGGCGGAGACGGACATGCCATCGTCAGTGACCTTGCTGACGGTAAAGTTTTGGAAAGGCACGGAAGGCTTGCGGAGGAAAATCGAATATGCCAGAAAGCCTGCCAGCACTAAGGCGATAGCGGTGCCGATAAAACGAAACCGGAATATCGGAGCGCGTTGCGGCGTTGCCGGCGTTGCCGGAGTCGCCTGAGTTGCAGAGGATGGAAGAGTTGCCGCGCTACCGGTTGATGGAGAAGCTGCGGTTTGCGGCAAAGAGCCTTGCGCCGTTGTCGAGCTTGAGCCGGACGCGAGGGGCTGAATGCCGGCTGACCCTGCCTGCACGGGTTTTCTTCCTGACTCGGTATCCCGTTTCAGGCGCCTCAAGTCGCCGCGAAGATCGGCGGCAGACTGATAGCGCAGGTCGCGATCTTTTTCCAGCGCCTTCGCAATAATTTCATCGAGCTTGGGCGGAAGCGATGCGTTCAGTTGCAGCGCGGACGTTGGATCAAGCTCAAGAATGGCGTGGAAGATCACGGCTGAAGTTGCACCGGAGAACGGCAGACGCCCGGTCGCCATCTGGTAGATCACCACCCCAAGAGAAAACAGGTCTGTGCGCGCATCGAGTTCTTCGCCGCGCGCTTGCTCTGGCGACATATAAGCGATCGTGCCCACGGTCGCCCCCGGACTGGTGAGGTGCAGTAGTCCGGGCGAATCCTGCGTGGCTCCGATTGTTTCCATCGCCATCGCCGGCCACGCCAGCTTGGCCAGGCCGAAATCCAGCACTTTCACCTGCCCGCGTTGCGTGACAAATATGTTCGCCGGCTTGATGTCGCGATGGATGATTCCTTTTGTATGCGCCGCATCGAGCGCATCGGCAAGCTGAATGCACCAATCCAGCAGACGATCCAGCGGAAGCGCGCCTGTGTTCAGACGCCGGTCCAGGGTCTCGCCCTCCAGCAACTCCATGGCAATAAACGACTGGTCATGCTGGTCCTCAAGCCTGACTTTTTCGACCGCATAAATCGTGCAGATGTTGGGATGGTTCAGCGCCGAGGCGGTGCGGGCTTCAAGCAGAAAACGATCCAGCGCATTTTGATCACGCGAGAGTTGCGGCGGCAGGAACTTTAGCGCGACGCGGCGTCCCAAGTCGAGGTCTTGGGCTTCGTACACGATCCCCATCCCGCCGCTGCCGAGCTGGCCGGTGATGCGGTAATGCGAGATGGTCTGGCCGATCATGGATGAATTGAGCGAAGAAACTCATCTTAGGAGGGATAACAACAGCAGTCAAACCAAGAGCAATAAGTGAGTAGCGAGCGGTCAGTGATCAGCGGTCAGAAAACCGAGGGGTCTTCTGGCCACTGGTGACTAGTCGCTGGCCACTTGTTCCGCCGCACTGACGGAATCGAAGAAGCGGAAGAACTGCTCGACCCGCGTGACCTTCAGCGCGTTGTGAATGCGCTCACTCACACCTACCAATGCCAAACTCCGCCCGCCATTCTGGCGCGTGACGTACGCTCCCACGAGCGCCCCGATCCCGGCCGAATCCACGTAAGGAACATCGGTGAAATCGATGATCAGCGAGCGTGAAGTGTCGGCACGCACCGTGGCCTGGAACTCAAACATCGTGGTCATGACCAGCGCCCCGTCCAGGCGAAGAATGCGCTGTCCTGGCTGCGTTCCGGGCTGGTCTTCAAGGCGGAGAGACTCTTGCGGCATGGGGGAGATATTAACGCCTGCGCAATATTCGATTGTTAACGCAGTATTAATTTCGACAGACAAGGGCGCCCCGGGTTCTACAGGGTTGCAGCTTGTTCCCGTCTCCGAGCCTGGATTTCAATGAAAACGTTGACCAGCGACACCGCTGCTGGCGTCACTCCCGGGATACGCGAGGCTTGGGCCAGCGTGCGCGGCTGCACATGCGTGAGCTTTTCCTGCATCTCGTGCGAGAGTCCGCTGACCGAGCGGTAGTCGAACCAGCCAGGAATGGAACGCTGTTCCGACTTTTTCATCCGATCCATGGCGCGCTGTTGTTGCAGCAGATAGCCCTCGTACTTGATCTCAGTTTCCACTGACTTGAGTTCGTTGCGGATCTCTGACGAAAGCGCAGCCACAGATTCACACGGATTCACACGGGTTTGTTCTCTTGCAAAGAAAACAGGATCCAGCTCGCGAAGTATCGGCGCGAGTTGCTCAATTGTGATCTCAGGCCGCTTCAATAGTTGCGCGCAGGTTTGGCCGATTGTCGAGTTCCAGTCGTAAGCCAGTTCTGTTGCGCTGGCGACAGAAGGTTCCTCGTCGCTGTGCTTCTCGGAATGACAAGCTGCAATGTTGTCCAGCATTTCAGAGGTCAGCCTTGTGCGTTCCAACAACTTCCTCATCTGTTCCAGCCGTTGCTGCTTGGCCTGAAAATCTTCCCAAGCTTCATCCGAGATCAAGCCCACACGGCGCCCATGCGGTGTAAGCCGCCGATCGGCATTGTCGATGCGCAGGTGCAGGCGGAATTCCGCCCGCGACGTGAACATTCTGTAAGGCTCATTCGTGCCCTTGGAGATCAGGTCGTCGATCAGGATCGCGGTATACGCCTCAGTGCGGTCGAGGATCAGCGGAGGCTGCGCCTTCACCTGCAATGCCGCGTTGATGCCCGCCATAAGACCCTGGCAGGCGGCTTCTTCATAGCCGGATGTGCCGTTGATCTGGCCGGCTAAAAAAAGGCTGCCAATCTTTTTCGTTTCCAAAGTGCGCTGCAGTTCGGTGGGATCAATCGAGTCGTACTCAATGGCATATCCGGGGCGCAGCATTTCTGCGTTTTCCAGACCGGGAATCGATTTCAAGATCGCGATCTGCACTTCCACCGGCAAAGACGTGCTCATTCCGTTCACGTAGATCTCGTGCGTATTCAAACCTTCGGGCTCGAGATAGAGCTGGTGCATCTCCTTGTCGGGAAATTTGACGATCTTATCTTCGATCGATGGGCAATAGCGGGGCCCGATCGACTGGATCTGCCCGCTGTACATCGGCGAGCGATGCACGTTCTCCCTGATAATGCGGTGAGTCTCCGGCGTAGTCCACGCGATGTAGCAGGGAACTTGCGAGTCGTGATGCGCCACGCGCTTGGTGCGGAAGCTGAAGGGTGTGGGGTCGGCATCGCCCGGCTGCTCCGCGAAGCGCGACCAGTCGATGGTGCGTCCGTCAAGGCGCGGGGGCGTTCCTGTTTTGAGTCGGCAGCCGCGCAACCCTAACTTCTTCAGTGCTTCACCCAGCAGAATCGCAGCAGGTTCCCCGGAGCGCCCCGCGGGATACTGCTGTTCGCCGCAGTGGATCAGGCCGTTGAGGAAAGTTCCCGTGGTGATGATGACAGCTTGCGCGCCCACGTTGCGGCCGTCGCGAAGCTTGATGCCGCGTACGATGCGGAGATCGTTAGTCGTTGGTCGCCGGCCATCAGCAAAATCTTGTGCGTCGTCGCTTGGAGCCAACGGCGAACGACTATCGACCAACGACTCCTCTACAATCAGTTCCGCTACTTCCGCCTGCTTGATCTTCAGATTCGCTTGCGACTCCAGAACCTCGCGCATCTTGAGCCGGTAGGCCTGCTTGTCGCACTGTGCCCGCGGCGACCACACCGCCGGGCCGCGCGAAGTGTTGAGCAGGCGAAACTGAATGCCGACCGCGTCCGTGATCTCGCCCATGATGCCGCCGAGCGCGTCAACTTCGCGAACCAGGTGTCCCTTGGCGATGCCGCCGATTGCCGGGTTGCACGACATCTGGGCAATCAAGTCAACGTTGAGCGTGTAGAGCGCGGTCTTCAGCCCCATGCGCGCCGCGGCCATCGCGGCCTCGCATCCGGCATGGCCGGCGCCGACGACGACTACCTCGAATTGTTCGGTGAACTGCATTGAGAAAGGATCGAAAGACCCAAATCGGCAACAATCCTGCTATTCATTCTAACAACTTAGCGGCGTGTATGATTCCAACGACTTGCTGACAACAGAGTCCGCCCGTATATTAGGGGGTCATAATCCTTCAAGAACTGGGAGGCAATCATGAATACCGCTGAATTCTTCAACCAACTGGAAGCATCGATAGCCAAGTACGACTTGCTCTGCCATCCTTTCTACCGGGCATGGTCAGCAGGCGAACTTACGCGCGATGATCTGCGGGAGTATGCCCGCCACTACTACTACCACGTCGAAGCGTTTCCCTGCTACCTGGCCGAACTCGCCCTTCGCCTGGACGAAGGTGAACTGCGGCGCGCGGTGCTGGCCAACATGTGTGACGAGAACGGCGCTGCGGCTGGATCGGGGAAGGATGCCGTGCCTCACTCCGAGCTTTGGCTCGATTTTGCCGAGGGCATGGGAGCCACGCGGGACATGCGCTGGCACTTGCCGGTGGCGGAGGTCCAGGAGATGATTGGGCACTTCCACCGCGTGGCCAGTGAGGGCACGCCGGAAGAGGCGCTGGCCGCGTTTTACGTGTACGAGTCTCAAGTGCCGCGCGTGGCCAAAGAAAAAGAGCGCGGCCTGCGCGCGATGTATGGCGCCGACGACAAAACCTGCGGCTACTTCGCCCTGCACGCCACCGCGGACGTCTACCACTCAAACGTCTGGCGCACGCAACTGGAGAATCGCCTTACGGCAAATCCGGAAACGGCGCAGGCGGCGCTGGATGCGGCAGAGAGTACAGCCAAGATGCTGTGGCGCGCACTGGATGGAATCAAAGCGGCGCGGACAACTTTGGCGGCTTGATCAAGCGTTTCGCACACGAGTGTGAGCCAATGATTTCCCGGTGAACTTTTCCGGTGCTCATTGGCTCTTCGTTTCTGAAAGTCGGGTTTCTTGAAAGTCCGGGTTTCTGAAATTCCGAATGGGAGCCAGAAGAATTAAGGAAGATCAGCATGGCGATTCAGAAGTTAGAATCCCGAGCCAGCTGGCAATTAACGTTCCTGCCGCGACAGCTGAATTATGGGTGATCAGGTCTTAATCGAGGTGTGCGTCGATTCCGTCTCTTCCGCGCTCGCCGCTGAACGAGGTGGAGCGAGACGCGTGGAAGTGTGCAGCAATTTGCTCGAAGGTGGCGTTACTCCCAGCGCGGGATTGATCGAATTGATGCGAGCCAGAATATCCATTGGCCTGCAAGTGATGATCCGGCCTCGGGGTGGCGATTTCTGTTACACGCGGGAAGAATTCGAGACCATGCGGTGCGACATTATGATCGCCAAGAATCTAGGGGCCGACGGTGTTGTCTTGGGCATCCTCGAAGCCCGCGGCGGCGTGGACATTGAACGCGCACGCGAATTGGTCGAACTGGCGCGGCCACTGAATGTCACTTTCCATCGAGCCTTTGATATGTCCACGGATATTTTTTGTGCTCTGGAAGACATCTGCACCACTGGCGCGGACCGGCTCCTGACCTCGGGTGGAGAAAAAACCGCGGAGCAGGCTGTTCACTCCATCGCAAACTTGGTGAAGGCAGCACGCGGCCGGATCGCGATCATGGCTTGCGGTGGGATAAACGACGACAATGCCGTACGCATCGTCGAACAGACGGGGGTGAGAGAAATTCACGTGGGTTTGAGGAGCCCGATTGACAGCCCGATGCTCCACCAGAACCCGCAGATTTCGATGGGGGCGGCTCCCGGGTTCGAGTATCAGCGGTTTCAAGTGCTCGAGGAGAATGTTACGAGTCTGCACCGTGCGGTCGCGCTGGTTCGAACTTGAGCGGCAACCATGCAGCACGCGAATGCCGAGTGTGAAACCAGATGCCTTCCATTCTGATTGGCGTCATCTCTGACACTCACGGGTTGCTGCGTCCTGAAGCAATCGAAGCCCTGCGCGGGTCGGAACACATCATTCATGCTGGGGATGTCGGCTCCCCCGAGATACTCGATAAGCTTTCGGCAATCGCTCCTGTAACCGCGGTGCGTGGCAACATCGACAAAGCTGTGTGGTCTCGCAAGCTGCCCGAAACCCAGGTGCTTGAGCTGGGCGGCATCTCTATTTATGTGCTGCACGATCTTGCACAGTTGGACCTCAATCCCCAAGCTGCCGGATTCGCGGTCGTGGTCAGCGGCCACAGTCACATTCCTCAACAGGAGACGTGCGACTGCGTGCTCTATTTCAATCCCGGCAGCGCGGGCCCGCGACGATTCAAACTGCCGGTAAGCCTGGGAAGATTAATCCTGGAAGATTGCGGCGTGCGAGGCGAACTTTTGCATTTGCGAGTGACCGAGTCCTGACTGCCGATCCCTCGCCGTTGCTACAATCGCAAGGCAAACACAAATGTCCATTGAGTTCCATGTCGAGGGGCGCACCGGCGCGGCGCGCGCCGGGCGTCTGCTTACGCCGCATGGCGAAATCGAAACCCCGGTGTTCATGCCGGTCGGCACGGTTGCCACTGTCAAGGCCGTGCCGCAGGATATCCTCGAAGAACTCGGGGTCCAGATTCTTCTCGGTAATACTTATCACCTCTACTTGCGTCCCGGAGTCGAAACCGTTCGCAAGCTCGGCGGCCTGCACGGTTTCATGGCATGGCCGCGGGCGATCCTGACCGATTCCGGCGGCTTTCAGGTTTTCAGCCTGAACGAACTTCGCAAAGTTACCGAGGAAGGTGTCACCTTTCGCTCGCATCTTGACGGCTCGTCGCACTTCTTTAGTCCGGAGAGCGCCATGCAGGCGCAGATCGGTCTGGGCGCGGACATCATCATGACCTTCGATGAGTGCACGGAGTACCCAGCCGATCGCGCCCGCACAAAGGCCTCGATGGAATTAACCTTGCGCTGGGCCGAGCGCAGCAAGAGATATTTTGAGGAACACAAGCAGGACGTGCCGTGGAAAGACGCGGGCGAGGGCGCCCGCGCCACACAATCCCTCTTCGGCATCATCCAAGGTGGCATGGATCTCGATCTAAGAAAGGAATCCGCCGAGAGGACCATCGAAATCGGCTTCCCCGGCTATGCCATCGGAGGTCTCAGTGTCGGTGAGCCTCGCGAGCGCACCCGCGAAGTCATCGAAGCCACGCTCCAGCACCTTCCCGCCGATAAGCCCCGCTATGTGATGGGTGTAGGCACGCCCGAGGAGATCGTCGAGTACGCCAACCTCGGTGTCGATATGATGGATTGCGTCCTACCCACGCGGGCAGCGCGCCATGGCTTGCTGTTTACCTCCGAGGGAAAAGTCTCTATCAAGCAAGCGCGCTATACTCAAGACGCAAGTCCGCTCGATCCCAATTGCGGCTGCCGCGTGTGCCAACGCTATTCGCGGGCATATTTGCGACATCTTTATGCTTCTAATGAAGTGCTGGCTCAGGTCTTAAATACCCTGCATAACCTGAGTTTCTACCTTGACACTATGCGGCGGGTGCGTCATTCTATTCGA
>Ga0182015_10000225_pt1 | contig 82303 bp, 80 predicted proteins | sample 712P3MmetaG_FD_120478 | JGI IMG/M metagenome (GOLD analysis project Ga0182015, IMG submission 120478) | Permafrost microbial communities from Stordalen Mire, Sweden - 712P3M metaG | ecosystem: Environmental > Terrestrial > Soil > Wetlands > Permafrost | place: Sweden: Stordalen | collected...
CAGTTCGTGTTCATTACCCACAACAAGAGCACTATGGAACTCGCCTCGCAGCTGATCGGGGTGACCATGAACGAACCGGGTGTGTCGCGTCTGGTTACGGTCGACGTCGACGAAGCGGTGCGCCTGGCGGCGGTGTGATGTCCCTCAGACAACAAGAGGTCCGGTGATGTCGCAGCTGCGCGCGACGCTGCTCATTGTTGGTGTGGTGTTCATTCTCGCCCTCATCTGGTGGGAGCGGCGCCGTCCGCGCCAGGCGAGCGGCGCTGGCGCCGAGCGCTTCGGTGCGCGCGACCCCGAGCCGCAGGGCGCGGGCGTACGGGTCACGCGTGAGTCCCTGGCGTTACCTGAAATGCGCGCGCGCGATCCGCTCGTGGGTCGCGAGCTGCCGGTAGTGGAAATCGCGCACGAGCGGCGGCCGGCAGTGCCGGCAGTGCCGGCCGTGCCGGTACTGTCGCCGTTGCAGTCCGCACACGACGCAGCGCGCCCAGAGCACGCGGATCCCGCCGATCCCGCGGATCCCGTGGATCCCGTGGAGGCGGCGATGGCCGGCGCGGTTGCGACGCCCGCTGAGATGGCAGAAGACCCGCCGGCCACGGCTACTGAAGTTGCGCCGCCGAGTGTCGAGGACGCCCGCAACACGGTCGGCGCGCTGCCGTCGGAGCCCGTTCGCGAGGAGATTCCGAGACTCCCTGCCGGCCCGTCACCGGTGGTGGACTGGCCGCCCGATGCCCACCGGCAGATTGTGTCGCTGCGGCTGGTGGCGGCTACCCCTGAGCGTTTCGTCGGCCGCTCGCTGCGCCAGGCGCTCGCGGCTGAAGGCTTCGTACTGGGGCGCTTTGCGATCTTCCACAAACCCGACGATGAGCAGCGGGCCGTGCTGAGTGCGGCCAGCCTCACGCGGCCGGGAACCTTCGACGCCGATACCATGGATTCACAGCACTTCGGTGGCCTGTCGCTGTTTGCCGTGCTGCCCGGTCCGCGGCCGGCCTCGCAGGCGTTCGAGGATCTCATCAGCACCGCGCGCAACCTCAACGACCGGCTGCACGGGGTGCTGCAGGACGAGCGCGGCAGTCCCCTGACCTCCGCGCGCATCGCACTGCTGCGCGAGCGCATCGGCAGCGGATCGCTCGCGTGACACCGGCGGCGGCGGCGCGTGCCGCCGAGTTGCGCGCCCAGATCGCGCAACACGACTACCGCTACTACGTCCTCGATGAGCCGCTGGTCGTCGACGCCGAGTACGATCGGCTGATGCTCGAGTTGCGCGCTCTGGAGGCGCAGCACCCGCAGCTCATTACGCCTGACTCCCCGACACAGCGCGTCTCCGGAGCCCCCAGCGCGGCGTTTGGCGAGATCGTACACCCCGTGCCGATGCTGTCCCTCGACAACGCCTTTGCGGAGGCAGACGTCGAGGCTTTCGACCGGCGCATCCACGAACGCTTAAGTATCGAGGGCGAGCTCGATTACTTCGCCGAGCCGAAGCTCGACGGGCTCGCGGTGGCGGTGACCTACCGCGCCGGCCGCTTCGCGCAGGCCGCCACGCGCGGCGATGGCGTGACCGGTGAGGACGTCACCGCTAACGTGAGAACCATCCGCGCGGTGCCGCAGGCGCTGCGCGGCGAGGCGCCGGCGCTGCTCGAGGCGCGCGGCGAGGTGTTCATGCCGAAGGCGGGCTTCGAGCGCATGAATGAGCGCGCCGCCGCGCGTGGGGAGAAAGTGTTCGTCAATCCGCGTAACGCCGCCGCCGGGAGCCTGCGCCAGCTCGACCCGCGGGTAAGTGCCGCGCGGCCGCTGAACGTGTTTTTCTACGCCGTCGGCGCCCTGCAAGGGGCGCCGCTGCCGCCGCGGCAGGGGGAGCTGCTGCAGTGGTTGCGCGCGCTCGGTCTGCCCGTGTGCCCGGATGTTCGCGGTGTACGCGGGGTGAGTGGCTGTCTCGCGTATTACCGCGACATCGGCGCGCGCCGCGCCTCGCTGCCGTACCAGATCGATGGCGTCGTCTACAAGCTCGATGCGCGCGCCGACCAGGAGCGCGTAGGTTTCGTATCGCGCGCGCCGCGCTGGGCGATCGCCCACAAGTTTCCCGCCGAGGAGGCGACCGCGCTCGTGAAGGGCATCGAGTTCAACGTCGGGCGCACCGGGGTGCTGACGCCGATCGCACGCCTGGCGCCGGTGTTCGTTGGCGGCGTGACGGTGAGCAACGTGACGCTTCACAACATCGACGAGCTGCATCGCAAGGACGTGCGCGTCGGCGACACCGTCATCGTGCGCCGCGCCGGGGATGTGATTCCCGAAGTGGTGAGCGTGGTGCACGACAAACGGCCGCCGACGGCGAGTGAGGTCGTACTCCCAACGCACTGTCCGGTGTGCGGCTCGCTGGTGTTACGCGTGGCCGGAGAGGCCGCGGCGCGCTGCACCGGGGGTTTCACCTGCCGCGCGCAGCGCCAGGAAAGCCTCAGGCACTTCGCGAGTCGCCGGGCGCTCGACATCGAAGGCCTGGGAGATAAGCTCATCGAGCAGCTCGTGGAACGCGAACAGGTGCGCTCGCCGGCGGATCTGTACACGCTCACCGCTGCCCAGCTTGCGGATCTTGAGCGCATGGGTGAGAAGTCAGCGGCGAATCTCGTGGCCGCCATCGAGAAGAGCAAGCGCACGACCCTGCCGCGATTGCTCTACGGGCTGGGGATCCGTGAAGTGGGCGAGGCGACGGCGCTGAATCTCGCGCGGCACTTCGGTTCGCTCGAGCGGCTGATGCGCTCTGACGAGCGCGCGATCCAGCAGGTCCCCGATATCGGCCCGATCGTCGCCGCGCACGTCGCCGCGTTCTTCGCTTCAGAAGAGCATCGTAATGTTATCAGTGCGTTACAGAATAAAGGTGTGAAGTGGCCTGATATCGAGCAGCAGCCTGCGGACGCCGCAGCGGCGCTCGCCGGCCGCACGTTTGTTGTAACCGGGACGCTTCGCAGCATGTCACGCGAGCAGGCTCAGGAGGCGCTCACGGCGCGCGGCGCCAAAGTGGCGGGCAGCGTGTCGCGCAAGACCAGCTTCGTGATCGCAGGGAACGAGGCCGGCTCGAAGCTCGTGAAAGCCCAGGAATTGGGCGTGCCGGTGCTCGACGAAGAGCAGTTTCTCAAGCTGCTCAATGCCGGCGGGCCTTGAGGCCCGCCGGCTGAGCACCTCTGCGCTTTAGTTCTTGGAGGCGGGCGCGGCGTCCGTCGGCGCAGCGGCTGCAGGCGCAGCCGCCGGTGGCGCGGCAGGGGCCGCGGCAGGGGCCGCGGCGGTCCCTGCGGCCGGCTGGTCGAGGAACTTCTCGATCTTGGCGTTCTTCGCCAGATCCTCGGAGTAGGCGTGGAACTGCTTCGCTTCCACCATCTGCGAGAGGCGCTGCTTGACCGCCTCGAACGGCGGCGGCGTGAGCGGCCGTGTGCCAACGAGTTGGATCACGTGCCAGCCGTAGCGGGTCTGCACCGGGGTGTGCGTGTACTCGCCGGGCTTGAGCGATGTGAGGGCCGGGGCGAACTCCGGCACCCGGTCAAGGCCCATCCAACCCAGGTCACCCCCCGAGGCCTTGGAGGAATCCATGGACTCCGCCTTGGCGAGATCCTCGAATTTCTCGCCCTTCTGCAGGCGCTCGATGATCTTCTGAGCAAACGGCTGGGTCGCGACCAGGATGTGCCGCGCGTGGTACTCCTCCTTCGGGAGCTTCCCGACCTGCGCATCGTATTCGGCGCGCAGTTGCTCATCGGTCGGCTTCTTGTCCTTCAGGAAGCGCTCAGAAGCGGCCTGGTTCAGCACGTTCAGGCGCGAAATCTCCAGCAGGTAGGCGGTGTCGCCGCTCTTGTCCATCCCGTCCTTCGAGGCTTGCTGGGCGACCAGTTCGGCGTCGATCAGGTGATCCAGAGCGAGCGAGCGCTGCTCAGGGGTGAGCTCCGCGGCGGTCTTGCCGCTGAGGCCCTTGATGTAGAAGTCGTAGAAGTTGCGGCTGATGGGTACGCCGTTCACGGTGGCGACCGGTGGGGAGGTATCGGTGGCAACGGTCGTGGCGGTCTTGGGCTGACACGCGGCGAGCGCGGCGAGCGCGACGGCCAGGAGGAGGACACGAGAGTGATTCATGCTGCAGTTTCCGGTGGGTGATTGAATGGATATCGGGGATTGGTGCTTCAGGTCTCGTCGGGCGTGCGCGCGACGATGTTGAGGGCGTGCACGCCGTCCTGCATGAGTGGCGCGACCGCCTCGTAAACCAGCCGGTGGCGTTCGAGGCGCGAGCGGCCGCGAAAGGCCTCCGCCACCAGCGTCACGCGGAAGTGTCCGCCGGCGCGCGCGCCGGCATGGCCGGCATGCCGCGCGCTGTCATCGACGATCTCCAGTGAGCGTGGCGCCAGGGCCCGTTCGATCGCCATGCGTAGCTGACCCACGACCGCGGTGTTCATGGCTGCGGGCGCAGCAGGTCCGTACGGCTGTTCAGCCACACCATCTGCAGCGCAACGAACGCCAGCGTCAGGAGCGTCAGCCCGAACACCTTGAAATTCACCCAGGCGCGCTCGCTCGCGTAATGCGCTACCACGAGATTCAGCCCGCCGAGTGCGGCGTAGAAAGCGGTCCACCAGCCATTCAGGCGCCGCCACAGTGCGTCGGTGACGTGCAGCCGCTCGCCCAGGGCGGCGCCCAGGAACCGCTGCGTGAGGGTCTGCCGGCCGATCCAGAAGCTGCCGAGGAAGGCGATGCTGGCGAGCCAGAAGAATACCGTGGGCTTCCACTGTATGAACTGCCGGTTGTGCAGCAGCAGCGTGGCGCTGCCGAACAGCAGCACCAACACCGCCGACAGTGCGTGCATGGGCGGGACGCGCCTGAGGCGCAGCCAGTCCACGGCCAGCAGCAGCAGCATGGCGACCATCAGCACCGCGGTAGCCGCGTACAGCCCGCGCAGGTAATAAGTCACGATAAACGCCAGCAACGGCGCGAACTCGGCGAGAGCCTGCATGGAACCCTATAACGGGGCGAAACGGCCGCGTATATTGTCACGCTCCGCGCGTACTTTCCATGGTCGCGCCACGCGCACCTGCCATGGCCGAATACCTCGAGCTTCACCCCGTCGACCCCCAGCCGCGGCTCATCCGCCGGGCGGCCGAGGTGGTGCGCGCCGGGGGTCTGATCGCCTATCCCACGGATTCCTGTTACGCCCTCGGCTGGCATATCGGCGACAAGAACGCGCTCGAACGGGTGCGCCGCATCCGCCAGGCCGATCGTCATCATCATTTCACGGTGGTGTGCTCCGACCTGGCGGAGGTGGGGCGTTTTGCGCACCTGGAGACCTGGCAGTTCCGCATCCTGCGCGCCTGCCTGCCGGGTCCGTACACGTTCCTGTTGCGCGCCACGCGTGAGACGCCGCGCCGCCTGCAGCACGAGAAGCGGCGCACCATTGGCGTACGCATCCCCGAGCACCGCGTGCCGCGCCTGCTGCTCGCCGAACTGCGCGAGCCGCTCATGAGCTCTACCCTGATAATGGCCGCTGACGCGCAGCCCCTGACCTCCGGGCGCGAGATCCAGGCGCGTCTTGATCACGAGATCGACGCCATCCTCGATGGTGGCGACTGCGGCATCGAGCCGACCACCGTCGTTGATCTGTCGGTAACGCCGCCGCTCGTCGTGCGCCAGGGCAAGGGCGCGCTCGGCCGGATCACCGGGCGTGCGCTATAATTCGCGCGTGAGCCACAGCGTTATCGTCCCGTGAGTTCGCCCGCGCCGGCGCGGCGCGTGTTATCCGGCATGCGGCCTACCGGCCGGCTGCACCTCGGCAACTTTCACGGTGCGCTGCGCAACTGGGTGGAGCTGCAATACCAGTACGACTGTTTCTTCTTCGTCGCCGACTGGCACATGCTGACCACCGGCTACGAGGACACCTCGCAGCTGCAGGAACACATACACGACGTGCTCATCGACTGGCTGGCGGCGGGCCTGAATCCGGGCGTGGCCACGCTCTTTATCCAGTCGCACGTGCCGGAGCACGCGGAACTGCACCTGCTCATGTCGATGATCACCCCGCTCGGGTGGCTCGAGCGCGTGCCGAGCTACAAGGATCAGCAGGAACAATTGAAGGAGAAGGATCTCGCCACCTACGGTTTTCTCGGCTACCCGCTGCTGCAGAGTGCTGACATCCTGGTCTATCGCGCCGCCTTCGTGCCCGTGGGCGAGGACCAGGTGGCGCACGTGGAGCTCACCCGCGAGGCCGCGCGCCGCTTCAATCATCTCTACGGACGCGAGAGCGACTTCGAGGCCAAGGCCGAGCGTGCGGTGAAGAGCCTGGGGGGACGCAACGCCACCAACTACCGGCAGTTGCGGCGCCGTTACCAGGAAACCGGCGACACCGAGGCGCTGCAGCGCGCGCAGGCGCTGGTGCAGGCCAACAACCGCATAACGGTCGCCGACCGCGAACGCCTGCTGGGGTTTCTGGAGGGTACCGGGGTTACGATCCTGCCCGAGCCGCAGGTACTGCTCACCGCCGCGCCGAAGGTCCCGGGACTCGACGGCCGCAAGATGTCCAAGTCCTATGGCAACACCATCGGGCTGCGCGAGGACCCGGAGGTCGTGGCGCAGAAGCTGCGCGCCATGAAGACCGATCCGGCGCGCGTGCGCCGCACCGATCCTGGCGACCCGGAAAAGTGTCCGGTATGGGATCTGCACAAGATCTATTCCGACGACGCCACCCGCAAGTGGGTGAACGAGGGCTGCCGCAGCGCCGGCATTGGCTGCCTTGACTGCAAGCAGCCGCTTATTGAAAGGATCGTCGAGGAAGTAAACGGCATGCGCAAGCGTGCGCAGGAATTCGAGGATAATCCGGAGCTGGTGCGTGGGATCGTGGCGGAAGGCGCCGACAAGGCGCGTGACGCCGCCCGCCAGACACTCGACGAGGTGCGCCGCGCCATGCACCTGCGTGCCGACTGAAAGCTTGCGGTGGCCCCATGAAACCTACACTTTCGATCGTGGTCTGCAACTCCCCGCCGGCGTCGCCGCCTGCGGAGGCGCAACCCGAGCAGGTCGAAATGCCGTTCGCCATGGTGAACGGCGAGCCGTACTCGCAGCTGCCGCACGATCTGTACATTCCGCCGCAGGCACTCGAGGTGTTCCTCGAGGCTTTTGAGGGGCCGCTCGATCTGCTCCTGTACCTCATCCGGCGGCGCAACCTCGACATCCTGGATATTCCGCTGGCGGAGATCACGCGCCAGTACATGCAGTACATCGAGCTCATGCAGGGGCTGCAGCTGGAGCTGGCGGGGGAGTACCTGGTGATGGCCGCGACGCTGGCGGAGATCAAGTCGCGCATGCTGCTGCCGCGCCCGGCACTGCCCGGCACTGACGGTGATGAGGATCCGCGCGCCGAGCTCGTGCGGCGCCTGCAGGAGTACGAGCGCTTCAAGCGTGCCGCCGAGGAGATCAATGAGCTGCCGCGCCTCGAGCGCGACGTGTGGCCGACGTACGCGGAGCTCAAGGAGCGGCAGGTCGTGCGCGCGCTGCCGCAGGTCACGCTGCAGGAGATGCTGATCGCATTCAAGGAGGTGGTGGCGCGCTCACAGATGTTCGCCCACCATCACATCGAGCGTGAACGGCTGTCGGTGGGCGAGCGCATGAGCGACATTCTCGCCGCCCTGGGCACCGCCGGCTTCGTGCCGTTCATGCAGCTGTTTCGCCCCGAGGAAGGCCGCATGGGCGTCACCGTCACCTTCGTGGCGATCCTGGAACTCATGCGCGAAGGCCTGATCGACATCGTGCAGGCCGAAGCCTACGCGCCGCTGCACGTGCGCGCCGCGCCCGCCGGCCGCACGCTGCACGTGGTCGCCGACAACACTCCCACCGTACCGCCGACCGCCTGAGGGCCGACATGAACGAGACACATCTCAGGAACCTGATTGAAGCGGCGCTGCTGGCCGCGGGCGCCCCGGTGCCCCTGAGCGAGTTGAGCCGGCTGTTCGACGAGGGCCAGGCCCCCGCGTCGCAGGAACTGCGCGCAGCGCTCGAGCGGCTCGCGCTCGAGTACGCCGGGCGTGGCATCGAGCTGAAGGAGACGGCGAGCGGCTTTCGCATCCAGGTGCGGCGCGAGCTGGCGGGCGAGATTTCGCGCCTGTGGCCGGAGCGTGCGGCGCGCTATTCACGCGCGCTGCTGGAGACGATGGCACTGATTGCCTATCGGCAGCCCGTGACGCGCGCGGAAATCGAAGCGGTGCGCGGGGTCGCGGTCAACCCCAACATCATCCGCACCGTGATCGAGCGCAACTGGGTGCGGGTCGTCGGCCACCGCGACGTGCCCGGGCATCCGGAGCTGCTCGGCACCACCCGCGAGTTCCTCGATTACTTTGGCCTGAAGAGTCTCGATGAGCTGCCGCCGCTCGCCGAGTTGAAGGCGATGGCGGACGTGAACCTGCAGCTCGGCCTGCAGGAAGAGGCATTGGCGCCGGAAGCCGACGAGGGTGCGGAGGACGAGGGACTGTCGGCCGGCCCGAGCGCCGTGCGCGAACTGGTCGCCGGCCCGCGCGATCTGGACGGCTGATGCCACGCGCCCCGGTGCGGCGCCGCGCCGCCGCCCAGCGGCGCGCGGGTCGCGAGAGGCCGGCGACAGCGCCGGCCGGGCCCGCCGCGCCTGCCGCCCACGGGCCCGAACGGCTGCAGAAAATGCTGGCGCGCGCCGGCCTTGCCTCGCGCCGCGAGGCGGAAGGCTGGATTCGCGCCGGCCGCCTCACCGTAAATGGGCAAGTCGCGACGCTCGGCGGGCGCGTCGGCCCACACGACCAGATACGACTGGACGGGCGACTGGTCCGCTCGCGCGCCGGGGCGGATGAGGCGCATGCGTTCGTGTGCCATCGCTCCCCGGGCGAACCGCTTTCGGCGCCCGGAGCGACCGGGGGCGATCCGGACGCCGCCACGGCGCGGCCGGCGCTGTTGCAACGCCTGCCGCGGCGCGCCGGGCGGCGCTTCATCGCGGTGAGCCCGATGCCGCGCGTCGACGGGGGACTGGAACTGGTTACCGCCGACGGGGAACTCGCGGCGCGCCTGCAGCGCGGTGCGCGCGCGGTGACCAGCGAGTTCGGCGTGCGCGTGCGCGGTGAGCTCAGCGAAACCCAGCTTGCGGGCATACAGGCCGGCACCCTCGACAGCGGTGCGCAGCTACCCGTCGAGCGTTGCGCAGCGGCCGGAGGCGAGGGTGCCAACCGCTGGTACACGCTCGTGGCGCGCGGCGCGAGCGGCAAGGAAGTACGGCAGTTGTTCGAGCGCCAGGGCGCGCTCGTCAGTCGCGTGATGCGCACGCATTTCGGTCCGGTGACGCTCGAGCGCTCGCTCGGCCGCGGTCAGTTTCGCGAGCTCACCGCTGCGGAGCTCACGGCGCTTGTACCCGATCCTCCGCCGCCGGCGGCCGGCTGAGCGTCGAACGCCTGGCCGGTAACTGCGCGGCTGGCCGGACCCAGGAGCGCGAGATACGGTGCGGTGAGTGCCGCAGGCAGGGGCAGCGTCTCCAGGTCCTCTGCGGGATAGGCCTGTCGGCGCATCGCGGTGCGCGCGCGCCCCGGGTTCAGCGTGTTGACGCGCACGTGACTGATGCCCTCCAGCTCGGCCGCTAACACCTGCGAGAGCCCTTCGATGGCGAACTTTGAGACCGCGTAGGCACCCCAGTAGGCGCGGCCCTCGCGACCCACGGCGCTCGCGGTGAATACGATCGAAGCGTCGGCGGACTTTTTCAGCGCCGGCAGCAACACCTGCGTGAGGGCGAACGCGGCGGTGAGGTTGACGTGCAGCACGCGGCACCACGTCGGCACGTCGTAGTGTTCGATCGGCGTGAGGGTGCCCAGCACCCCGGCGTTATGCAGCAGTCCGTCGAGACGGCCGTAGCGCGCCAGCAGTGCCTCGGCGAGCCCGTCGTAGTCGCGCGCCAGCGCCTTCTCCAGGTCGAGCACGGCAATGCTCGCCTCCGGGCCGCCGCGGGCGGCAATCTCGGCGTGCACCGCCTCGAGTTTCTGCGTATTGCGCCCGATGAGCACCACCTCGGCGGCGTGCTGCGCGCAGGCGAGCGCCACGGCGCGGCCGATGCCGCTGCTTGCGCCGGTGATGGCGATGACACGGCCGGCGAGTTCATCGGCACGGGCGGCGTGGCTGCGCGGATCAAATGGGCCGTTCAAGCTCGCGAGTCTCCTGCAAGTGCAAAACGTCCGGCGGCGGCGCGCCGTGCGGCGTTCCATGCCCACCAGGAATCCATTGGCCGATGATGGTCGCGCGTCTCGAGCGCCCGAGGCAAGGCGCGTTCGCAGCGCAGCGACTGCGCGGCCGCGAGCCGCGCCCACACCAGTACTCCCCGCAGGGCCGGCTGCAGCTGCCGCGGCAGCTCGCCGACACCGGCCGCAAGCTCGGCGCGCAGCAGTTGCAGACGGGTGCGCAGCTGCGCTGCGAGCGGCTCCGGCCACGGTGGTTGCGCGAGCTGTTCCGGGAGTGTGTGCGCGGCGGCAAGATCCGCCAGCGCCACGCGCACGCGTCCGAGCGCGGCGTCGCCTGCGAGGTTCGCGAGCAGGTCAATTTCGCGCAGCGCCGCGCCGAGCTTCCTGCTGGGCGCGAGGGCGGCTGACGTCAGGGCGGCACGCGCGGGCGCGTCGACGGCGGCGGCGAGCTGCGCGATGGGCGTGATCATGGCGTCCGCCCAGCGTTCGCAGTACGCGGCGAGCTGCGCACGTGTCTCACAGGTCGCGGCGGCAAGATCCCAGGTGGCGGTGTCAACGAATCCCGAGAGTCCGGTGGGCACCGTGAGGCCGCAGGCCGAGAAGCTCGCGGCGAGGGTCTGGGTGAGCGGGTGGGTCGGTTTTCCCTGCGCCGCCCGCGCACATTCCTCGCGCCACCACCCGAGCCGTGCATGCGCGAGCTCGTGATCGAGCCTCGAGTTGATGCTCGCGGTGACTTGCGCTTCGATAGCGCACAGAGCCGCAAATACCGGGCGCTGCGCCGCCGGAGTGTAGAGCCACACGAGCGCGCGCGTGGGCGGCAGCTCAGGCCTTGTGGGCATTGCCGCCCGGTGCGGCATCGCGCTCCGGGACCGCCGGGGATTCGACTGCGGCGGGCGCGCCGGTGGTGCGTACCAGCTGCGTGACCTGCTCTATTTCCGGCAGCGGCGCGTCTGCCGTCACACCGACCTCGGTGAAGCGCCGCGCCTGCGGCATCACCTGGCGCTCCAGCGACCCCACCGCGGAGTTGTAGGCCTCCACGGCCGAGCCGAGGCGCTGACCCATGCGTCCCAGATGGCCGGTAAAGCTCCCGAGGCGCCGGTACAGCTCCTGGCCGAGGTCACGGATGAGTGCGGCGTTGTGCGCTACGGCCGACTGGCGCCAGCCGTAGGCCACCGCCTTCAGGAGTGCGATGAGTGTCGAGGGCGTGGCGATGATCACGTTGTGCGCGAGTGCGGTCTCGAGCAGCTGCGGCCGTTCGGCCAGCGCCGCGGAGAGGAACTGGTCGCCCGGGAGAAACAACACCGCGAACTCGGGGCTGTGGGCGAACTGCGCCCAGTAGTTCTTGGAGCCGAGCTCGCGCACGCGCGCCTCGACCTGCTGCGCGTGACGCTTCAGCGCCTGTTGCCGCTCCTCATCGGTGCCGGCATCGATCGCGGTGAGATATGCCTCGAACGGCGTCTTGGCGTCGATGACGAGGTCGCGCGCCTCGGGCATGTGGACGACGAGGTCGGGGCGCAGCGCGCCTTCCTCGCCCGCCACCTGGGGCTGCTCGGTGAAGTCGCAGTGTTCACTCAGGCCTGCGAGCTCCACCAGCCGGCGCAGCGTCATCTCCCCCCAGCGCCCGCGCACTTCCGGGCGCCGCAGGGCGGTGACCAGGTTGCGGGTTTCTTTCTGCAGCTGCACCTGGCCGCCCGTGAGTGTCTCGATCTGGATGCGCAGGGCGCTGAAAGCGTCGCGGCGCTCGCGCTCGATGGCCTGCACCTGCTCCTCGGTACGTTGCAGCGCGCTGCGCAGCGGCTCCACCAGCTGCGCGATGGCCGTCTCGCGCTCCTTGAGCGCGCCCTGGGCGAGCGCCTGGTCGCGACCGAGCGCTTCGCGGGCCAGCCGCAGGAACAGTTCGCTGTTGCTGCGCAGCGTCGCACCGGCAATCGAATCAAATGCGACCCGCAGCCGGGTCTCGGACTGCTCGAGCAGGTCGATGCGGTCCTGGTCCGCAAGCACGCTCGCCTCCAGCCGGGTCTGGGCGGCGGCGAGCTCGATCCGCAGCGCCTCGATGCGCCGCGCCGCACGGATGTGCCCCACCAGCATGCCGAGGACAGCCCCGGCCAGGAGCGAGGCGAGAGCGACTGTCAGAATCACGAAGGTACTCACGGTCGTGCGAAGTACGCCAGATAGTTGACGTCCACGTCGGCGGTGAGTGCGACGTGCCCGGTGATGGGGTTGAGCGCGATGCCGGCGAGATCCTTAAGGGCGAGTCCGGCGCTCCTGCCCCAGCTCGCCAGCTCCGCCGGGCGAATGAACTTTTCGTACTCGTGCGTACCGCGCGGAATGAGTTTCAGGAGGTACTCCGCGCCGACGATGGCGAGCAGGAACGACTTGAGGTTACGGTTGAGAGTCGACACGAACACGCTGCCGCCCGGGCGCGTGAGGCCTGTGAGCGTTGCCACCATCTGGGCCGGTTCCGGCACGTGCTCGAGCATTTCCATGCAGGTAATGACGTCGAACGCGGCTGCGCCGCTGCTGCGCAGCTCCTCCGCGGCGGCGACCCGGTAGTCGATGCTCAGCTGCGATTCTGCGGCATGCAGGCGCGCGACCTCGATCATGCCCGGGGCAAGATCAATCGCGGTCACGTGCGCACCGGCGTGCGCCAGCGCCTCGGCGAGCAGTCCACCGCCGCAGCCGACGTCGAGCACCCGCGCGCCGGCGAGCCGCGTGCGCCCGGCGATAAACCGCAAGCGCACCGGGTTCAAGAGGTGCAGCGGACGAAACTCCCCCTGCGGATCCCAGAAGCGCGCCGCCAGCGCGTCGAACTTGCGCAACTCGTCCGGGTCGGCGTTGGTGGCGGGGGTGGTCTGGCTGCTGGACATCGCACGCTGCGGTCGTAAAAAAACTGTCCGCAGTATATCGGCACGGGCAGCGCCCGCGCCCCTGAAGCCGGCCAGTTACGCCAGCGCTTCATGATAAACTTCGTGTTTAACTCTGGTCCCCCGGTAAATGGCTGAATTCGCCCGCGAAGTCCTGCCCGTCAGTCTCGAAGAGGAGATGCGCAGCTCCTACCTCGACTACGCCATGAGTGTCATCGTCGGGCGCGCGCTCCCCGACGTCCGCGACGGCCTGAAGCCCGTGCACCGGCGCGTGCTGTTCGCCATGCGCGAGCTCGGCACCGACTGGAACAAGCCCTACAAGAAGTCCGCGCGCGTGGTTGGCGACGTGATCGGCAAGTACCACCCGCACGGTGACACGGCGGTGTACGACACCATCGTGCGCATGGCGCAGCCGTTTTCCATGCGCTACCTGCTGGTCGACGGCCAGGGCAATTTCGGTTCGGTGGACGGCGATATGCCGGCGGCCATGCGTTACACCGAGGTGCGCATGTCGCGCATCGCGAGCGAGCTGCTGGCGGACATCGAGAAGGACACGGTCGACTTCACGCCCAACTACGACGAATCGGAGCACGAGCCTTCGGTGCTGCCGACGCGGGTGCCGAACCTGCTGGTCAACGGCCAGACCGGGATCGCGGTCGGCATGGCGACCAATATTCCGCCGCACAATCTCACCGAGACGGTGAACGCCTGTCTCGCGCTGCTGGATGATCCGGCGGTGCCACTGGCGACGCTGATGCAGCACATGCCGGGTCCGGACTTCCCGACCGGCGGCATCATCAACGGCGCGCAGGAAATCGCCACCGCTTACCGCACCGGCCGTGGGCGGCTGTCAGTGCGCGCGCGCGTCACCATCGAGGAACTCGGCAGGGGCGATCGCCAGACGATCGTGGTTACCGAGCTTCCCTTCCAGGTCAACAAGGCACGCCTCATTGAGCGCATCGCGCAGCTGGTGCGCGAGAAGCTCATCGACGGCATTGCCAGCGACGGCCTGCGCGATGAGTCCGACAAGGACGGCATGCGCATCGTCATCGAGTTGAAGCGTGGCGAGGTTACCGAGATCGTCCTCAACAACCTCTACGCGCAGACGCCGATGGAAACGGTGTTCGGCATCAACATGGTGGCGCTGCAGGACGGCCAGCCGAAGCTGATGTCGCTCAAGGAGATGCTGGAGGCCTTCATCCGGCACCGCCGCGAAGTGGTTACGCGGCGCACCATCTACGATCTCGCCAAGGCGCGCGAACGCGCCCACATTCTCGAGGGCCTGGCGGTCGCGCTGACCAACATCGACCCGGTGATCGCGCTCATCAAGGCGGCGGCCTCGCCGGCCGAGGCGCGCATCGGGCTCGTGGCACGTGCCTGGGCGCCCGGCGTGGTGACGCAACTGCTGGAGCGCGCTGGTGCCGTTTCCACGCGCCCGCAGACACTGGCTGCCGAATTCGGCCTCAAGGCCGACGGCTATCACCTCTCGGAAGCGCAGGCGCAGGCGATTCTCGACATGCGCCTGCATCGCCTGACGGGACTCGAGCAGGACAAGATCATCGCCGAGTATCGCGAGCTGTTAGTGAACATTGGTGACCTGAGCGACATCCTCGCGCGCCCCGAGCGCCTGACGCAGGTGGTGCGCGCGGAGCTGCTGGAAGTCCGCGAGGCGTATGGTGACGCGCGCCGCACCGAGATCAACCGCGATCACCTTGACCTCACCACCGAGGATCTGATCGAGCCGCAGGACGTCGTGGTGACGCTCTCGCACGCCGGCTACGCGAAGTCGCAGCCGCTCACCGAGTACCAGACGCAGCGGCGCGGTGGGCGCGGCAAGACCGCGACCGCCGTGAAGGACGAGGATTTCGTCGAGAAGCTGTTCGTCGCGCACACCCACGACACCGTGCTGTGCTTCTCCAACCGCGGCAAGGTCTATTGGCTCAAGGTCTACGAGTTGCCACAGGCCGGGCGCGGCGCGCGCGGCAAGCCGATGGTGAACCTGCTGCCGCTCGAGGCGGGCGAGAAGATCAACGCGCTGCTGCCGGTCAAGCAGTACGACGAGCAGCATTTTGTGTTCATGGCGACCCGCGCCGGCACCGTCAAGAAAACCCCGCTGACGGCGTTCTCGCGGCCGCGCTCCACCGGCATTATCGCGGTGGACCTGGTAGACAATGACCAGCTCGTCGGGGTCGCGATCACCGACGGCGAGCGCGAGGTGGTGCTGGTTTCAAGCGGCGGCAAGGCCATCCGTTTCCACGAGAGCGAAGTACGCCACATGGGCCGCGAGGCGGCGGGCGTGCGCGGCATTCGCCTGGGTCCCGAGCAGGCGCTGATCGCGCTCATCGTGGTCGGCGACGGGCACGTGCTGACGGCTTCGGCGAGCGGTTACGGGAAGCTCACGCCGCTCGCGGACTTTCCGTCGCATGGCCGTGGCGGCCAGGGCGTGATCGCGCTGCAGACTTCGGACCGCAACGGCGACACGGTCGCGGCGCTGCAGGTCATGGCGGGGCAGGAAATCATGCTCATCAGCTCGACCGGCACGCTGGTGCGCACCGCGGTGGACGGGATTTCCGTGCAGGGGCGCAATACCCAGGGCGTGAGGCTCATTCGCCTGGGAGAAGGCGAGCGCCTGGTCGGCATCGAGCGCATCGAGAGCCTGGAGGGCGCCGAGGAGGGCATCGAGGCCGGGGAAACCCCCGATGCCAGTGCCAACGAGCCGCCGGTGGCTGGACCTTAAACCGAAAAGTTCTTACCGCGGCGGTCGCGGTCGTTGTTAAGATCTGCAGCTCCCCGTGGTTTGAACGACCCAACAAGGGTGCGCGTGCGCGTATTTAATTTCGCCGCGGGGCCGGCCACGTTGCCCGCCCCGGTCCTGGAACAGGCCCGTGACGAACTGCTCGACTGGCATGGCTCGGGCATGTCGGTCATGGAAATCAGCCATCGCAGCAAGCCCTTCATGGCCGTGGCCGAGGAGGCGCAAGCGCTGCTGCGGGAGCTCCTGGGCGTGCCCGCGAACTACAAGGTGCTGTTCCTGCAGGGCGGCGCCACCGGGCAGTTCGCCGCCATCCCGCTGAACCTCGCACGTGCGGACTCCACCGTCGAGTATCTCAATACCGGCGCCTGGTCGAAAAAGGCGATCGGCGAGGCACAGCGGCTCACGGGGCGAGTCAATGTCGCGGCCGATGAAGCCGCCTCCGGCTACACGACCGTCCCGGACCCCACCACTCTCAGGCTCACCGCGGACGCGGCCTACGTGCACTACACGCCGAATGAAACCATCGGCGGCGTGGAATTCCCCTACGTGCCGGCCAGTGGCGCGGTGCCGCTGGTGGCCGACATGTCCTCGACCATTCTCTCGCGGCCGATCGAGGTGAAAAAATTCGGGCTCATCTACGCGGGCGCGCAGAAAAACATCGGACCGGCGGGCCTGGTGGTGGTGATCGTGCGCGAGGATCTCATCGGCAAGGCCCGTGCCGGTATCCCTTTGGTGTGGGACTACAAGGCGATGGCGGACGAGGGCTCGATGCTCAACACGCCGCCGACCTTTGCCTGGTACTTCGCCGGCCTCGTGTTCCGCTGGATCAAGGCGCAAGGCGGGCTCGACGCCCTCGGCGCCCGCAACCGCGCCAAGGCTGAACTTCTGTACGGCGCGATCGACGGCACGGGCTTTTACTCCAACCCCGTCGCGGTGGCGTGCCGCTCGTGGATGAACGTGCCGTTCACGCTGCCTGACCCGGCACTCGACAAGAGCTTTCTCGCCGAGGCGCAGGCCGCCGGGCTCACCAACCTCGCAGGTCACCGCCTGGTGGGCGGCATGCGGGCGAGCCTCTATAACGCCATGCCCCCCGAGGGCGTGGTCGCGTTGGTCGCGTTCATGAAGGAATTCCAGCGCCGCCACGGCTGATGCCCATGACTTACCGCATCCTCACGCTCAACAACATCAGTGCCCGGGGGCTGGCGCGGCTGCCGCGCGAGCGCTACGAGATCGGCAGCGAGCTGGCCAATCCGGATGCGATCCTGTTGCGCTCCGCCGATATGCACGCGCTCAGCGTGCCCGCGAGCGTGCGGGCGGTAGGGCGCGCGGGTGCCGGCGTCAACAACATTCCGGTGGCGGAGCTCAGCCGCCGCGGTATCCCGGTCTTCAACACCCCCGGGGCCAACGCCAACGCGGTGAAGGAACTGGTGCTGGCGGGGCTGTTGCTTGCCGCCCGTAACCTGGGTCCCGCCTGGCTGTTCGCGCGTGCGCTCACCGGCGATGACGAGGCGATCGATGCGGCGGTGGAGAAGGGCAAGAAGGCCTTCGTCGGCTTCGAGCTCCCGGGGCGCACGCTCGGGGTGGTGGGCCTGGGCGCGATCGGCGTGGAAGTCGCGAACTCGGCGCTCGCGCTCGGCATGAAGGTGCTGGGCTACGATCCGCAGATCACGGTGCAGCGCGCCTGGCAGCTGTCCTCGAATGTGGAGCAGGCGCTCTCCATGGAGGACCTGTTCGCGCGCGCGGATGCGATCACCGTGCACGTGCCGCTGAACGAGCACACCCGCAAGCTCGTCAATGCGGCGCGCCTGTCGCTCATGAAAAAAGACGCGACCCTCCTCAACTTCGCGCGCGCCGGGATCGTGGATGATGCGGCGGTGATCGCGGCGCTGGACGCAGGACGCCTGCACGCCTACGTATGCGACTTTCCGAAGCGCGTGCTCAAGGACCACCCGCAGGTAATCACCCTGCCGCACCTCGGGGCTTCCACCGGCGAGGCGGAGGAGAACTGCGCCGTGATGGTGGCCGAGCAGCTGCGCGACTTCCTTGAGAACGGCAACATCAGGAACAGTGTGAACTACCCCGAGGCGGTACTGCCACGGGTTCCCAACACCACGCGTATCGTGATCGCCAACAGCAACGTACCGAACATGGTGGGCCAGATCTCGACCTGTCTTGCGCAGCAAAAGATCAACATCGCGGATCTTCTGAACAAATCACGCGGCGAGCTGGCTTACACGCTGATCGATGCCGACGGGACGGTCAGCGAAGAGTTGCTGCACGCGCTGCGCGCCATCAGCGGAGTGCAGGCGGTGCGCCAGTTGTAAGGCGCCCGCACGGCAAGACATGCCAGCAAGCAAGGACAAGCAGCGACCCCCGCCGCGCATGTCGCGGCCGCAGATCCCGCGGCCGCAGCTTGAGGAGGTGCGCCGGCGCATTGACGCGATCGACGAGCAGCTGCACGCGCTTATCAACGAGCGGGCGCGGCTCGCGCAGCAGGTCGGGATCTCCAAGACCGGCAGCGGACGGACGGTGGATTTCTATCGCCCGGAACGCGAGGCGCAGGTGTTGCGGCTGGCGCGGGAGCGCAATGCCGGCCCTCTGAAGGACACCGAGATACTGCGCCTGTTCCGCGAGATCATGTCCGCGTGCCTCGCGCAGCAGGAGCCGCTCAAGGTCGCCTTTCTCGGTCCGGAAGGAACCTTCACTCAAACGGCGGTGCTGAACCACTTTGGCCACTCCGTGCGGGCACTGCCGCTGGGCTCAATAGACGAGGTGTTCCACGAGGTCGAGGCGGCCAGCGCCGATTTCGGCGTCGTGCCTATCGAGAATTCCACTGAAGGGACGGTCAATCACACGCTCGACCGCTTTCTCACCTCGCCGCTGAAGATCTGTGGCGAGGTGGAGCTGCGTATCCGTCACCACCTCATGGGACTGACGGGCTCGCTGTCACGCATCGAGCGCATCTGTTCCCACGCGCAGTCCCTCGCCCAGTGCCGCGGCTGGCTTGATGCGCATCTGCCCGGGATCGAGCAGGTGCCGATGTCCAGCAACGCCGAAGGCGCCCGCCGGGCGCGTGATGAGAAGGGCAGCGCCGCCATAGCCGGTGATACCGCGGCGGAAGTGTACGGCCTTAAGGTGCTGGCATCGCAGATCGAGGATCGCGCCGACAACACGACGCGCTTCCTGGTGCTGGGGCGCAAGCTCTTCACGCCCAGCGGTGAGGACCGCACCACGCTCTTGGTATCAGTGAGTCGCTCGGATGCCCCCGGAGCGCTGCACCGCCTGCTCGAGCCCCTCGCGCGGCATCGCGTCAGTCTCACGCGCATCGAGTCGCGCCCCTCGCACCGGCGCAAGTGGGACTATGTCTTTTTCATGGACCTCGAGGGGCACGCGGACGAGCCACGGGTTGCGCGGGCGCTGGCGGCACTGAAAAAGCGCGCCTCTCTCTACCGCGTCCTGGGTTCTTACCCGCGCGCCGTGCAGTGACTGGCATGAGCGCAGCGGCTGGCACGCGTTTCCAGGTGGCCCCGGGCGGGCGACTGGCGGGTGAACTTACCGTGCCGGGCGACAAGTCGATTTCCCACCGCGCGCTGATGCTCGGTGGTATCGCGACCGGTGACACACGGATCAGCGGCTTCCTGGCGGGGGAGGACTGTCTGGCCACGGCGCGCGCGCTCGAGGCGCTCGGCGTCAGCATCGAGCGGCCGCAGGACACGGAGCTTGTGGTCCACGGCGTGGGAGGGCAGGGCCTCAGTGCGCCGCGCGCCGACCTCGACCTCGGCAATGCGGGCACCGCTATGCGTCTTTTCACAGGGCTGCTCGCGCCGCAGCGCTTCGATACCACCCTCGTCGGCGACGCCTCGCTGATGCGCCGCCCGATGCAGCGCGTGGTCGCGCCGCTGGCGATGATGGGCGCCCGGATCCACACCCACGACGGGCGCCCGCCGGTTGAGATCCGCGGTACGCCGCACCTGCGCGCGATCCACTACAGCCTGCCGGTCGCGAGCGCCCAGGTGAAGTCCGCATTGCTGCTCGCCGGCCTCAACGCCGCGGGGCGCACGCGCATCACCGAGCCCGCCCCCTCGCGCGATCACACCGAGCGCATGCTCGGCGCCTTCGGTGCGCAGGTGCTCCACGAGGGGCGCAGCATCAGCCTCGACGGCGGACAGACCCTGTGCGGAACACACGTCGAGGTGCCGGCGGATTTTTCCTCGGCGGCATTTTTTCTGGTTGCCGGATGTCTCGCCGCCGAGGGCGGGCTCGTCCTGAAGAACGTCGGTGTGAATCCGACCCGCACCGGACTCCTGGAATTACTCAAGCGGATGGGCGCGGACATTCGCCTGCACCCGCGCACCGCCACCGGCGCGCCGCACGCCGAACCGGTGGCGGACATCGAGGTGCACAAGAGCGCACTGCGCGGCATAACAGTGCCGGAAGCCCTCGTACCCCTGGCTATTGACGAGTTCCCGGTCTTTTTCATTGCCGCAGCCTGCGCGAGCGGTGAGACGCTGGTGCGCGGCGCGCTGGAGTTGCGCGTCAAGGAGAGCGATCGCCTGGCGGCCATGGCGACGGGCCTTGCGAACCTCGGCGTCGAGCATCAGCTGCTGCCCGACGGTCTGTGGCTGCGGGGTGCGGAGAGCTTCAGTGGCGGCACCGTCGACAGCCGCGGCGATCACCGCATCGCGATGGCGTTTGCGGTCGCGGCGCTGCGCGCCCGCGCGGCCATCGGGATTCTCGACATCGCCAATGTCGCGACCTCCTTTCCCGGCTTTGTAACGAGCGCGCGCTCGGTCGGCTTGGCGGTCGAGGCGCTTTGACGGACACTGCGACCCGCATGGCCGCGCCTTCCGACTGTCCCATCGTTACCATCGACGGCCCGAGCGGTTCGGGCAAGGGCACCATCAGTCGCGCGCTCGCTGAGCAGGTGGGGTGGCACTTGCTCGACAGCGGTGCGCTCTACCGCCTGGTGGCGTTCGCCGGTGCCGGTGCCGGACTTGCGGCGGACGACATAGTGGGGCACGCGCGGCTTGCCGCGGCCATGGACGTGCGCTTCGGCGCGGACCGCCAGGGGCGCGAGCGGGTGCTCCTCGAGGGGCAGGAGGTGGGGCACGAAATCCGCTCTGAAACCGCAGGCCAGGGGGCCTCGCGGGTGGCCGCCTGGCCTGAAGTTCGGGCGGTGCTGCTCACGCGGCAGCGGGCCTTCGCCAGCCCCCCGGGCCTGGTGGCGGACGGCCGCGACATGGGAACCGTCGTATTCCCCCAGGCACGCCTGAAGATATTCCTGACCGCCACCCCCGACGAGCGGGCCCGGCGCCGGCATAAGCAGTTGAAAGACAAGGGATCGGATGTTAGCCTTGCCGCCCTTTCGCGTGAGATAGCCGAGCGGGATCGGCGGGATGAGACCCGGCAGGTCGCGCCTTTAAAGGCTGCATCCGACGCGTGCGTTATCGATTCGACTGATCTTGGAGTCGGGGCGGTGGTGCGGCGGGTGTTCGAACTGGGAGCCGCCCGAGGCCTGTGGCCTTGAGTTGCGGGCCGCGCGGTTGCGCACGACACGGGAAGTTATCGAGGTTGGCATGTGCAGGAAGCGCGTGCCCGTTAGTTTTTCCTGGACCACAGGATGAGGGTTCAGTACAGGCACGCCACATGCGTGCGAAGTGAAGGTATGACAGAAAGTTTCGCCCAGCTTTTCGAACAGAGTCTCGCCAATCAGCGCATCCGTCCGGGGATGATCCTTACCGGACTGATCATCGACGTCACAGATGACGTCGTCATCGTCAACGTCGGACTTAAGTCCGAGGCCGTGATACCCCTCGAGCAGTTCAAGAACGAACGCGGCGAGGTGGAGGTCAAGGCGGGCGACTCGGTCGAAGTCGCACTCGACTCGGTCGAGGACGGCACGGGCGAGACGCGCCTGTCGCGCGAAAAGGCCAAGCGCGCGCGCACCTGGACGCGCCTCGAGGAGGCGTTCAACAAGGCCGAGATCGTCACCGGTGTCATCACCGGCCGCGTCAAGGGCGGCTTCACGGTCGAAATCGAAAACGTGCGGGCATTCCTGCCGGGTTCGCTGGTGGACGTGCGCCCGGTGCGCGACACCTCGTACCTGGAAAACAAGCCGCTGGAATTCAAGGTCATCAAGCTCGATCAGAAGCGCAACAACGTCGTGGTGTCCCGCCGCGCCGTGGTGGAGCAGGAATTCTCCGCCGAGCGCAGCGCCCTCATGGACAACCTGCAGGAAGGCGCAGTGGTGCGCGGCGCGGTCAAGAACCTCACCGATTACGGTGCGTTCGTCGACCTCGGCGGGATCGATGGCCTGCTGCACATCACCGACATGGCGTGGAAACGCGTCAAGCACCCTTCCGAAGTCGTGAAGGTGGGCGAAGAGATCGAAGTGCGGATCCTGAAGTTCGACCGCGAGCGTTCGCGCGTGAGCCTGGGGCTCAAGCAGCTGGGCGCGGATCCGTGGGAGAACATCGCACGCCGCTACCCGTCGGGCACGCGCGTGTTCGGCAAGATCACCAACATTGCCGACTACGGCGCGTTTGTTGAGATCGAGGACGGCGTTGAAGGTCTGGTACACGTCTCGGAGATGGACTGGACCAACAAGAACGTCAATCCGGCAAAGGTCGTGCACACCGGCCAGGAAGTCGAGGTCATGGTGCTCGACGTCGACGAGGAGCGCCGCCGCATTTCCCTGGGGTTGAAGCAGTGCCAGGCCAATCCGTGGAAGGAGTTCGCCGAGAACTACAACCGCGGCGACAAGGTCGGCGGCCAGATCAAGTCCATCACCGACTTCGGCATTTTCATAGGTCTCCCCGGCAACATCGACGGCCTGGTGCACCTCTCGGACATCTCCTGGGATCAGCCCGGCGAGGAAGCGGTGCGTAACTACCAGAAGGGCCAGCAACTCGAAGCGATGGTGCTGTCGATCGATCCGGAGCGCGAGCGCATCTCCCTCGGCATCAAGCAGCTGGCGAAGGACCCGTTCTCCGCCTACATCGCCGACAACCCCAAGGGCACGGTTGTCAGGGGCGTGGTGAAGGAAGTCGACGCGCGCGGCGCCATCATCGATCTGGGCAACGGGATCGAAGGGCAGCTGCGGGCCTCTGAGCTGGGGCGCGATCGCGTGGAAGACGCGCGCTCGGTGCTGAAGGTGGGCGAAGAGATCGAGGCGAAGTTCACCGGCGTTGACCGCAAGTCGCGCAGCATTTCGCTGTCGATCAAGGCCAAGGAAATGCACGAGGAAGCCGAGGCAGTTTCCAGCTACCGCTCTGATTCGGGGAGTTCCTCCGGCACGAGTCTCGGCGACCTGCTGAAAGAGCAAATAGGCTCCGGCGAGCGTAACTAGAGCGCGTCCCAACAGCGCATGACGAAGTCGGAACTCATCGAGATCATCACCGCCAAGCAGAAGCATCTGCCGGCGAAGGATGTTGAACTCGCGCTCAAGCAGATTCTGGAGATCATGAGCGATGCGCTCTCGCAGGGAGAGCGCATCGAGATTCGCGGCTTCGGCAGCTTCTCGCTGCACTTCCGGCCGCCGCGCCAGGGGCGCAACCCCAAGACCGGCGAGGCGGTGGCGCTCTCGGGCAAGCACGTCCCGCACTTCAAGCCCGGCAAGGACCTGCGCGAGCGCGTCAACGACGGCGCCGACCGGCCGATTCGGGACTGATCGTGGACGAAGTGCCCGGGGACGACGCGACGCCCGCCGTCTCGCGGCCGCCCATTGCACCGCCTGAGGTCCACCCGCCGCACACCCCCTTGAGCGCCGATGCGGAGGGCGTGCGCCTCGAGCCCCGCCGCACCGGTCACCGCCTGCTCGATTTCGCGATCGCAGGCTCCGCGATCCTGATCTCCCTGATCTCACTCGGCGTGGCCGTTCACTTAGGCCAGGTGCAGTCGCGCCTGGTGGCGGCGAATTCCTGGCCGTTCCTGCAGTTCGCGAGCTCCTACGGCATCGAGAACGGCGCGCAGGTGGTTTCGGTCGGCATCAGCAACGATGGCGCGGGACCTGCGATCCTCAAGTCGCTCGTGGTGCGCTACCAGGGCAAGGTCATCCGCGGCTACGTGGAGCTGCTGCAGGCGTGCTGCGGGCTGCGCCAGGGGGTTACCAAGGCGGACGTGGGAGACAACATCGGCCTGGGTCAGGAGTCGAGCCTCATCGGCGTGCTGCGCGCGCGCGAGAAGGTCACCATGCTGAAGCTGCTGCTCTCGCGGTCCAACGTCGATCTCTGGCAGCGCTTCTCCGCGGCTCGCGGTGCGATCACCTTCCAGGCCTGCTACTGCTCGATCGTCGGGGACTGCTGGAGCTCTGACCTCCAGACCCTGGATCCCACGCCGGTCAAGAGCTGCCACCGCAACGCCTCCGACTATCTCGAGCTCGGCGCGGGGCTGGATGGGGACTGGAAGCTGCCGGTGGTCGAATCCCACTAACGCCCTGAGCCGCCCGCTTATCGTCAGACACGCGGACCTGATATCGTCGGGGCGTGTTTGAGCTGCCTCCACTGCTGCTCGGGCTCGCCTTCATCCTGGTGGGCTTCGCGGCCTATTATCTCGGGAGCCGCAATGGCGCCGCGCGCACCGTGCGGCTGCCGCGGGACTACTACGTCGGCCTCGACCACCTGATCAACGACCGCTTCGATCACGCCGCGGAAGTTTTCTCGCGCATGGCGGAAGCCGACGGCGACGCCACGGAAATCCAGTTCGCCCTGGGGAGCCTCTTCCGCCGACGCGGGGAAGTGGACCGGGCCATCGCGATCCACTCGCGGCTGCGCGAGCAGGAAGGCGCGGGAGTCGCCGACAAGGCGGCGTTCGCGCTGGCGCTCGATTACCAGAGTGCCGGTCTCATGGACCGCGCCGAACGGGTCCTCGAGGAACTTGCCGCCTCGCGCGAGTACCGCAATATCGCCCTCGATCAGCTGGTGGGAATCTACGAAATCCAGGGCGACTGGGCCAAGGCGCTCAAGGTGTTTCACGAGCTGCCCGCCGCCGTGCAGGCCGAGCGCGGCCGGATCGGCGCCCATTACCTGTGTGAGCTCGCAGAGCACGCCCTGGTGCAGGGCGACGCTGAGCGCGCACGCACCCTGCTGCGTCAGGCGCGCAACCACCAGGCGGACCTGCCGCGCGCCGACATCCTTACCGCGCGTATCTGCGAGCAGGCGGGCGATTCACCCGGCGCGCTGCTCCTGTATATGCAGGCGCTGGAAACCTCCCCGGCACTCGCGCTCGAGATCATCCCGGCGGTGCTGGTCATCGCGCGCCGCACCGGCAGCGCGACCGCGATCAACGAGCTCGGCGAGCGGCTGCGGCATGGTGGCCGGGTCACCCCGCGGCAGGTCGCGTGGCTGCTGGCCACGGCCGCGCCTCCCGAGGACGTCACGCTTCTGCCACAGGTGGCAGGGGAGCCTGGCGGCGCTGTGCTGTCGGCAGCCGAAGCCAGCTCGCTGAGCGCGCTCCTCACCCGTATCGGGGACGCCGGCGGCCGCTATCAGTGCGATGAATGCGGATTGAACAGCGTCGGCTGGTACTGGCGTTGCCCGAAGTGTCACGCCTGGGACAGCATGCGGCCGGCGGTGTTCAAATGGGCGGAACGCGTCGATCACGCCGCCGGGGGAAATTGATGAGGACGAGTCCGAAGTCGATGATCCGTACCGCCGTATTTCCGGTGGCGGGCCGGGGCACGCGCTTTTTGCCGGCGACCAAGGCGAGTCCGAAGGAAATGCTGCCGGTGGTCGACAAGCCCCTGATCCAGTACGCGGTGGAGGAGGCACTTGCCGCCGGTGCGCGGCGCCTGGTGTTCATCACCGGCGCCTCGAAACGCGCCATCGAGGATCACTTCGACTCCGACTCGGAACTCGAGGCCATGCTCGCCCGCCAGGGCAAGAGTGATCTGGTCAAGCAGCTGCGCAGCGTGCTGCCTTCCTACGCGTCCTGCATTTACATTCGTCAGTCGGCGCCGCTGGGACTGGGGCACGCGGTGTTGTGTGCACAGCCGGCGGTGGGCGCGGAGCCGTTCTTCGTGCACCTCGCGGACGATCTGATCAGAAGTGAAGTGGCGTGTCTTGCGCAGATGGCTGAAGTTTACGAGGCCAAGCGCGCCAGTGTGCTCGGCGTCGAGCTCGTGCCGCGGCGCGACACCGAGAAGTACGGTATCGTCGCCGTGGAAGCCGATAAGTCGCTGACCAGCCGCGTGCGCAGCATCGTCGAGAAGCCCAAACCCGCGGTCTCGCCTTCCAATCTCGCCGTGGTCGGGCGCTACGTGCTCGCGCCGGCCATTTTCGAACACCTGGAGCGGATCGGCTCCGGCGCGGGCGGCGAAATCCAGCTCACCGACGGCATTGCCTCACTCATGCGCGAGGAGGCGGTGTACGCCTATCGCTTCAAGGGCAAGCGCTACGACTGCGGCAGCAAGCTCGGCTACCTGCAGGCGACGGTCGAGTACGCACTCGGACACCCGGATCTTGGACGCGATTTTCGCAAGTACCTGCAGGGTCTGGACGTGGCGGCCCACGCGGCTCACACGAGCGCGCGCCGGACGGCACCTGCGGTAAAGCGCAAAGGCCGCTAAACACAGGAGGAGAGACCATGGCCAATCGACGCACCCCCGATACACCAACGGCCAGGCCCGCCGCGCGCCGCGCGGTCCTGAGCAGGGCCACAGCTTCCGCCGGTACGCGCGCGGTAAGCGCCGAGGTGCGGCGGGCAATGATCGCGGAGCGTGCCTACCTGCGTGCCGAGCGGCGCGGCTTTGCGCCCGGCCGCGAGGCCGAGGACTGGCTCGGCGCCGAGGCGGAGATCGATTCCCTCCTCAGGGCTGCGCGCGCGGGCTCGTCGCAGTAGGCGCCGGCGGCGGCGCTGACCTGGCATCGGGAGGCGCCGGCGGTGCCCCCGGGGGCCGTGGGGCCGCGGGCCGCAAGCCGTTTGAGTAGAGGATGCGCCCGTCGGGCGTCACGAACACCGCATCGTATTCGGGCATGCGGTTGATGATCTCCATGGCCTTCTCCGGCCCCAGCACGAACGCGGTCTTCGACATGCCGTCGGTCTGAGTCGCGGTCGGCCCGATGATGGTGGCGCTGCGCACTTTGCTCGCCGAATGGCCGGTGCGTGGGTCGATGATGTGGTGGTAGCGCACACCGTTCTCGTCGAAGTAGCGCTCGTAGTCCCCCGAGGTTGAAACCGCCGCGTCGGATATCGGAATCCGGGTCACGACCTTCAGCGGGTTGTGCGGGTCGTCGGGATTGGCGATCGCCGCAAGCCACGGGCGTCCCATGTGATCGCCGATGAAGCGGCTGTCGCCACCGGCCGTTACCAGCGCATGTTGAATGCCGTGCGCCTTGAGGATCGCGATGCCCCGGTCCACCGCATAGCCCTTGCCGATGCCCCCCAGATCAATGCGCATGCCCGGATGCTCGAAACGAATGGTGTGGTGCACATCGTCGAACAGCATGTTGCGCCAGTTGACCGCGGGCAGTGCCGCCTTGATCTGCGCCTCGGTGGGGCGGATGTGGGCCGGGTAGTTGTAGAGGTAGCCGACGCTCGCGTACGTGATGTCAAAGGCGCCGTCGGTGATCTGCGAGTAGTGCGTCGACAGCTTGATCAGGTCGAACAATTCCTTGTCCACCTGCACCGGCTCGCTGTTGGCGTGGGCGTTGATCTGCGACAGCTGGCTGTCGGGCTTGTAGTGGCTCATGAGGTTGTCGATTCGGCGCATGTCGGCCATTACCGCCGAGATGGCCGCATCGCCCTTGTCAGGATCGTCCGCCCACAATTGCACGTACACGCGCGTCCCCATGATCGCCTCCTCGCGATCCAGCCACGCGGCCGTGGCCGGCGGGGGTGCGGCGCTGACGAAAATCGAAACGGCAAGCAGGCAGGAAATGCGCATATTCATGGCACCGAAGCCTACTACGTTCACCCTCTGTTCAGGCTGCGGGGGCGGGTCGCAGCGGCGCGCGGCGGCGGTTTTCGCCCCGGCGGGATTTTGGGGTATTCTGACGCCCCCAAAATAAAGCGGTGTCCAAAGGGAGAACTGCAGATGAATGTCTCGAAGGTCAATGGTTTGATTTGTGGCGCGTTCTTGTCAGCCGCGCTGCTGGCTGCGCCGGCCATCGCGCTGGCGCAGGATACCGGCACCGGCACCAGCGCCAGCACCGCCCCGCTGCCGACCTGTAAGGATGGCACCACGGCCACCAAAGCCGGCAAGGGTGGATGCAAGGGTCATGGTGGCGTCGCCAAGACCGCCGCGGCTGGGACCAGCACCGGCACCACTGCGGCGGCGGCTCCTGCTGCTGCTGCCTCGAGCTCGGGCAGCACGGGCACCCCGGTCACCTGTAAGGATGGCACGACGTCCGACAAGAGCGGCAAGGGTGCGTGTCGCGGCCACGGTGGCGTGAATAAGTCGGCGACCGGTGGCGCCGCTTCGACAGCCGCTACAACGGCCCCTGCGGCCGCGACTGCGGCGACTGCAGCAGCGCCCGCGACGGCCGCTGCGACGGCCAAGTCCAAGACCTCTCCGGCATCCTCCGTCCAAGCGGCTCCGGGCGGTGGCGCGGGACAGGTGTGGGTCAACACGAAGGACAACGTGTACCACTGCCAGGGCGATGAGTGGTACGGCAAGACCAAGGCCGGCTCCTACATGTCGGAAGCGGATGCGAAGGCCAAGGGCGCCCGCGCGGCCCACGGCAAGGCCTGCTCGTAATGTGACTGGGTGCGCGCGTGCCTTCACCGGCACGCGCGCACTGCTTGATTTGCGATCTGACCTGCAGCGCCCCATGCGCCGCTGTCGGCCGCGAAGGTGTCGCAGTTGCTGATCGCTCCACCCTCGAAGCCGCGCTTGAACCAGCTGACAGGCTCGGCGGAGGTGCCCCCGACGTGAGTCTTGCAGGCAAAACACTGTTCATCACGGGCGCGAGCCGCGGGATCGGCCACGCCATTGCGATGCGGGCGGCGCGCGATGGGGCGAACGTCGCGGTGGCGGCGAAGACCACCGCGCCGCACCCCAAGCTCGCCGGAACCATTTACAGCGCGGCTGAGGACATCGAGCGCGCCGGCGGCAAGGCATTGCCGCTGGTCGTGGACGTGCGTGACGAGGCGAGCGTGGTGGCCGCTACGCGTCAGTGCGCGGAGAAGTTCGGCGGCATCGACATCTGCATCAACAACGCCTCGGCCATCAATCTCAGCGCCACTGAAGATACTGACATGCGCCGCTACGATCTCATCCAGCAGATCAACACCCGCGGCACCTTCGTGACCTCGCGCGCCTGTCTGCCGTACCTGAAGAAGGCCGCGAATCCGCACATCCTGACGCTGTCCCCGCCACCGGACCTGCGCCCACAGTGGTTCGCGGATCACCTCGCATATACCTTGTCGAAGTACGGCATGTCGCTTTGCATGCTCGGGCTCGCGCAGCAATACCGTGCGGAGGGTATCGCCTGCAACGCCCTGTGGCCGCGCACCACGATTGCCACCGCGGCGGTTGAATTCGCACTCGGCGGGGAGGCGATGATGCGCCGCTCGCGTAAGCCGGAGATCGTGGCGGACGCCGCGCACGTCATCCTCAATAAGCCGGCGCACGCGTGCACCGGAAACTTCTTCATCGACGACACGGTGCTCTTCGAAGCCGGGGTGCGGGACTTCACGCCCTACAGTGTCGATCCGTCAGCCACGCTGATCGCAGATCTGTTCGTCGCCCCGGACGCGCCGCTGCCGCCGGGAGTACGCGTGGAGTTCATGCGTGGCGGGTGAGCCGGTGCGGGCCTCGTGGGTGTTCGATGTCATCTCACCGTTCGCCTACCTCGCCTTCGGGCAACTCGCGCGACTGTCCCCGGCCCTGGAGATTCAATTTGTGCCTGTATTGTTTGCCGCGCTGCTCGAGCACTTCGGGCAACTCGGGCCGGCCGAGATTCCCTCCAAGCGCCGCTCTACCTATCGGTTTGTCCTGTGGCGCGCGCGGCAGCTTGGCGTCCCGCTGCGCATGCCGCCCGGGCATCCCTTCAACCCGCTCGCGGCGCTGCGGCTGATCATTGCCGCCGGCAGCGATGCACGCGCGGTGGGGACCGTTCTGGATGCGGTGTTCCGGGACGGGCGTGACGTGGCCGATCCGGCAGTCATCGCCGAGCTTGCCGCCGAGCTGGGAGTCGCCGACCCGCAAGCGGCACTCAGCGTACCGGCGGTGAAGGAGCGACTGCGCGAGAACACCAGCTGGGCGATCAGCCGCGGGGTGTTTGGCGTGCCCACACTCGTCATCGGCGAGGAATTCTTCTGGGGTCACGATGCCATGGACATGGCGCTCGACTATGTTGCCGACCCTCAGTCTTTCAACACTCCCGATATGCGTCTAATCGACACGCTGCCGATTGCCGTCGCACGAGCTAAAGCGGCGGCGCCGAAATAAGGCCGGCGGCGTGCCGGTCGCCTCGCGCGTAACTTCAGCGCTGCTCCATCACCAGCAAGGTGGAGGTTGCCGAGGCGTACAGCCGGCCGGCGGCATCGGTGAGTTTTGCCTCGGCGAAGCCGACGCGCCGTCCGAGCGACAGCACGGTACCCGCCGCTCGCACCAGTCCGGTTTCGCTGCTGAGCGATTTGTGGAACGCGACCTTCAATTCAAGCGTCGTGTAGGTCTGGGTGGCGCTCAGTTGCGAATGCACGGCGCAGCCGCAGGCGGAATCCAGCAGCGTCGCGGCCCAGCCGCCGTGCACCACGCCGAGCGGGTTATACGCATGGGGACCGGGGGTGCCGGCGAACACTGCGCGTCCGGGTTCGACCTCGACGAGGGTGAAGCCGAGCGTCAGGCCGATCGGGGGACCTTTGCCGGCGGCCAAAAATGCGCGCAATAGCTCAAGGCCAGACAGCCCGGCAGCGGGCAAGAGACTCGGGTCACCGGATTGCTTGCTCATGCCACCCACCGTATCGCACCGGTGGCTGCCATGATACGCATGGCGTCAGTTGCCGTTCAGAGTCGAGACGATTCCGTACTGCACATTGGCCGTGGAGGTGCCCACCACGCCCAGCACCAGCTGTGCGGGCGATACCCCCGTATTGAGGGTCGCAAGTCCGGTGAACTGCACGCCGTTGAGCACGGCATACGTTCCGGTGCAATTGCCGTAGCTGAAGGCGACCTGGTAGATGTTATAGGTCGCGTTAGTCGTTGAAACCGAGCCGTTCAGTACGCAATTGTTGGTCGCACTCTCGGTCATGTCGCCCGCGCTGGTGATCGCGAGGACGGCGCCGGTGACGGTGTCGGTGTAGGGGCCGCTGGCGTTGATTGCGGCGAGTGATGACGCATTGGTCGAGACGGTCTGGTAGGTCAGCGACCAGGTGCCGCTGATGGCCGTTTGGCCGGGGTTGGTCGTGAAGCTCAGGGTGGCGGTGATCGAACTACCGCTCGTGACCGTGCCATTCAGCGTGCCGATGCCGTAGACCGAGCCGTCGCTGAAGGTGTTGGGGAATTGGGTGTAGCCGTCGACCGTGACGGCCAGGGTGCTGCCGGAGACCTGCACCACGCCGGTGAACTGCACGCCATCGGCGCGAATGAAAGTCGCCTGCCCGCCGCCATTGATCAACGCGATGATATTGAGGCCGCTCACCGAGTCGGTGCCGGTCCAGTAGCCCGTGGCTGACTGAGTGCTGGTGGTGGTCGTGCCGTCGTCGAGCGTGGAGTTGCAGCTCGCGAGGACGAGTCCGGTGAGGGCGACCAGGGTGGCAGCGCTTTTCCGCAGTGTATTCATGGCGGTATTAGAGCACCTTGGTGCGTCAGCGAGTGTGACGATCAAGTAACGAAACATTAAGGACCGCACAGGGGCGCCTCGCAGGCGCCTTCCTCTTCTATCTGCACCGTCGAGTGCTCGACGTACAGCCGCTCCCGCAGGCGCAGGTGAATGGCAGCCATCGCCTCGCCGTGCGCGGTGCCGGGCAGAAGATTCGCGTGCAGCGTGACCGTCGGTCGCTCACCCGTCATCGACCACACATGCACGTGGTGCACGCCGGCCAGCCCCGGCACGTGACCCAGGAGCTCCGCCTCAATCCGCTGCACATCGAATCCCGCCGGTACACCCTCCAGCAGGACATCGGCGGATTCGCGGGTGATCGCCCAGGCCGAGCGCAGGATCAGCGCCGATACCAAGAGCGACAGCAGTGGATCCGCCGTGGTCCAGCCGGTGAAGAGAATCACCAGCGCCGCGAGGCTGGCCGCCGCCGAACCCAAGAGGTCGCTCAGGACGTGGGCGCGCGCGCCCCTTTCGTTAAGCGAGCGCGCACCGGACAAGGCGAGGAACGCCGCGAGGTTCGCGACGCCGCCGGCCAGGGCGACGCCGAGCATCAGGCTGCCGTTAACCTGCGGCCGATGGGCGAGGCGCAGCACTGCCTCGTACACCACCCAGGCGGTCAGCAGCAGCAGCAGCTGGCCGTTCATGAACGCCGCCAGCGGCTGGTAGCGCCGATGGCCGTAGGTGCGGCGCGTGTTCGCCGGCCGCCGCGCGACCCGCAGCGCAAACACGGCGAGCAGCAGCGACGCGGAATCGGCCAGCATATGCGCGGCCTCGGCGAGGAGCGCGATCGAGTTGGCGAGATAGCCGCCCACTGCCTCCACCAGCGTGAAACCGCCGAGAATCAGCAGAGCGAACAGCAGCCGGCGTGCGCCCGCTTCGTTGCCGTGGGCGGCGGAACCGTGGCGATGGGCGGCGTGCGCTCCATGATCGTGCCCGTGCCCGTGATGGTGCTCGCGGCCGTGCTCGGGGCGGTCGGGTTGCGGGTGCGACATGCCGGGTATCTGGGCTCGTCTCTTATAGGGTAGGGGGTATGGTATATAAAGCTTTACTTTGGCGCTATGCCCGCCTATTCTCGCGCGCCATTTTGGCAGCTTCAGACAACGGCTTTATGAGATCGGGTGCAATTTCAGCGGCTGGCACGGCTTTAGTCCCGGGAGGGACAGGCCACGGAGGGGCGCGGGGACACTGACCTGCCGCGGCGGACTCTCCTTAGCGGGCCCGGGCGCCACTGCCGGAAGCGTGTGAAGGAGAGTGTGATGACGAGCCTGCGGTATTTTCGCTTCAACGATGGGTGCACCCTGCCCCGGGGCGCGCTGATCCCGGCCGTGCAGCGCGTGGCGCCGCGGCGAGCCGGCGTCCGCCGGGCGCTCGCCCGCGCCTTGCGTGTCGCCGGCGAGGTGCTGTTCGGCCTGTGGGCCATTACGGCACTCGCCTTTGGCGTCATGGTGGCGGTGGCCGTGGCCCTGATGTGAACGCACTGCGCAGTTCCTCACAGTCTGCGAGAACTGCGTCACGCCGGAGTATATTCCGCTGGCCGATCCCGCGTTTTGGCCGCAAATTTGCGCTTTGAACGCACGACTCGCCTTGCGGCCGTAAGACGCCGCTGCTTGAATCGCATGCAGATATTCGGGGCCACACCGCGCTGGATCGATATGCTCTTCATGGGGCTCGTGAGCTACGTTGCCGTGTGCGCGACGTGGATGCTCACGGGCTTTGGCGGCGAGCAGATCACCCACTACCTGGGGCTCTTGTCCGACGCGCCGGCGGCGCTGGTGACCGTCATCATTGCCGCCGCCACCACGCGCCACTTGGAACGCGGTGCGTTGCGCACCGCGTGGGCTTCGATGACCGCGGGGCTGGCGCTGTATTTCATCGGGGTCGTCATCGGCACCATTTCCTGGCTGCTGCAGCACGACCCGTTCCCCGGTCCGGCTGACGTCTTCTACTTCACGTTTTATCCGGCGGTGGCGGCGGCGGCGCTGTTTCTGATCCGGGCAGCCGCGGTACGCGTGCCATGGATCCTGCTGTCGCTGGATGCGGCGATATTCAGCGTCGGGTTTGGCGCCTTTTTCTGGTTCCTGGTAATTCGCCCGGAAGCATCGAACACCCACAGCCTGTTCCTCAAGGAAGCGCTGAGCCAGACATACGTCGCCCTGGATTGCATCGTACTGCTGATGTTCGGGGTACTGCTGCTCGCCGGTGCCGGCGGCGGCAGGGCCGGGGGGCGGCGCATTCCATTGCTACTCCTGAGTGGCTTTGCGGCGATGTTTCTCGGCGACATCCTCTGGTCGCTCGCCAAGGTTCGAGGTTACTACCTGCCGGGACAGTTCCAGGACGTCTTGTACCTGGTCTCCTGGGCGCCGCTCGCCGCCGCGGGGCGCGAGCAGATGCGCACGCTCGCCGCGCCGCTGCGCGCAGCCTCGGACACCTCCGACACCCTGGCGCGCGCGTTGCCGTATGCGGCGATGCTGGCGGCGTTCCTGCTGCTTTTGTATTTCAGCCATGGTGATTTCGGTGGCCCGGCGCCGGTGATGACCATGGTGGTGTTCGCGCTCACCCTCATGTTGATGGTGCGCCAGGGTGTGATGCTGCGTAGTGACGCCGTGGTTCGCGAGCGCAAGGCCGCGCGCTTCGTCGAGGAGCGTTACGCGTCACTCATCGCCAATGCCTCCGACGTGATCATGATCGTCGCCGCCGACGGGATACTGCGCTTCGTGTCGCCGGCGTCCGAGCGGATGCTGGGACTCAAACCCGAAGAAATCACGGGCAAGAGCCTGCCTGACATCTGGGTCGGCGAGGACGCCGAGAAGCTGAAGATGTTCCTGGCGGAGGTGGCCGCGGCGCCGTCCGGCACCGTTGGGCCGGTCGAGCTGCGGATCGAGCGCGCCGCGATGCGTTACGTCATCGAGGGCGTAGGCAGTAATCTCACCGAGGATCCGGCGGTGCAGGGACTGGCGCTGAACTTCCGCGACATCAGTGAACGCAAGGCCCTGGAGGAGCAGCTGCGGCAGCTCGCATTCCACGATCCGCTGACGTTGCTCGCCAACCGCAACCTGTTCCGCGATCGCGTGCATCACGCGCTGTCCCTGGCGCAACGCGAGAACAGCTCCATCGCGGTGATGTTCCTCGATCTGGACAACTTCAAGAACATCAACGATTCACTCGGTCATGACGCCGGCGATCGGTTGTTGCAGGCGGTCGCCCGACGGATCGTCAAGACGACCCGTTCCTCGGACACCGTCGCGCGGCTGGGGGGCGATGAGTTTGGCATCCTCGTCGAGGGCATCGCGACCATCACGGAAGCGGAGCGGCTGGCGGACGCGATCATCGAGACCCTGAGTGTGCCGTTCCCGTTTGACGGCATGCAGGTACGCGTCGGGGCGAGCATCGGCATCGCGTTTTCAACACCGGAAGCCGGAGCCGAAACCCTGCTCAGTAACGCCGATAACGCGATGTACCACGCTAAAGGCGCCGGCAAGAACCGTCACATCACCTTTCAACCGCAAATGCAGGACATGCTGCACGAGCGTTTGCGGCTCGAGGCCGACATCGGCCGCGCGCTTGCCCAGGAGGAATTCTTTCTCGAGTACCAGCCGATCATTGACCTGGGCACCAGGAGCCTGCTGGGAGTTGAAGCGCTGGTGCGCTGGCGCCATCCGGAAGCCGGCATCCTCATGCCGGCGCGCTTTGTATCGGTGGTGGAGGAGTGCGGCCAGATCGATAAGCTCGGCTGCTGGGTTCTGCGCCAGGCATGCCGTGACCTGAGTGGCTGGCGCAGCGCCATCCCCGGCGGCGCCGGACTGCGGCTGGCGGTGAATATCTCCGGCCGGCACCTGCAGCACGGCGACCTGGTGCATGACGTTGCGCAAGCGCTGCACGACTCAGGACTTGAGCCGGGCAGTCTCGTCATCGAGCTGACCGAGAGCACGATCATGTCCAACACCGATGCCAACCTCGAGCGCTTCCACCGCTTGAAGGCGCTCGGCGTGCAGCTCGCGATCGATGACTTCGGCACCGGTTACTCGTCGCTCTCGTACCTGCACCGCTTCCCGATCGATATTCTGAAGATCGACCGCTCATTTGTGAGCCGCCTGACCAATTCCGACAACGGTCCGGAACTTGCGAGCGCCGTCATTACGCTCGGCGAGACGCTGGGACTCGACACCATAGCCGAGGGGATCGAGGTGGAAGCTGAGGTCGCGGCGCTCCTGGCACTCGGCTGTGTCGCGGGTCAAGGGTTCCTGTTCGCCAAGGCCGGCTCCCTCGAAGAGCTGACCAACAGTCCGTTTGTTGCCCGCCGCAGCGCGCTCTGGAATGCACAGGCGGCCCGCGAAGGGCTTACGGCCACTGGGCGGTTTCGGGCGCTGGAGGCGATCGGGCGGCGCCGTCGCGCGGGGACGGCCTGATTGTGTTCGCCGCGTGGCCGCTTGCGGGCCTCGCCACCGAAATGCCTTAGCGCGGCACTCGCACCACCCGCACCAATCGTGGAGCGGCTGAAGTACTGGTCACCGCAGCCCGTCCGGTACCGATGAGCGCGCTTAGGGCGGATCCTTCGGCGTCGTTTCGGGTTGCTCGCCACCCTGACGTTTTGCGAGCTTCTCCTGCTTGACGCGCTTTTTTTGCGCTTCGCGCCGTTTCTTGAGTTCCTGATAATTTGGCTGCCGCATTAAACCCTCTCCGTGACTGTCGACACGCCAGTAGATTACAGCATGTGAGGGGCTGGCGATTACGGATTAAAGGAGGCCTGGGTCCGAGTGACTAGCCCGTTCCGGTTACGAGCAGGATGGCATTGATGGCCGCTGCGGCCGGCCGTTCGATGAGTTCAGCGAAGAGGTTGATGTGGACGAGCATCGGCAGGATGAAAAAGGCCCCGATTACGATCCCCATGCCATAGGGGGCGAGTTTGGCCAGCGGTAGCGCGAGCGCGTTGGGCAAGAGCCCCACGGCGACGCGGCCACCATCCAGGGGCGGCAGCGGAAGCAGGTTGAAGACGGCCAGAAAGACATTGATGTTGATCGCATTGACGAGGTTCCTGAGGAACCACTGATCGAAACCCGCCGGCAGAAAATTGACCGTGTGCAGGAGCAGCGCCGCTGCGATCGCCAGCGCGAGGTTCATCCCGGGGCCGGCGGCGGCCACCCACACCATGTCGCGGCGCGGGTTTCGCAGCTGCCCGAACTTCACCGGCACGGGTTTGGCGTAACCAAAGAGAAAGGGCGAGTGGGTCAAGAGCAGCAGCCCCGGCAGCAGCAGCGTGCCGAAGGGATCGATGTGCCGCAGCGGATTGAGTGAGACTCGCCCGAGCCGCCAGGCGGTGTCATCCCCAAAATGATGCGCGACGAAGCCGTGGGCCGCCTCATGCAGCGTGATGGCGAGCAGCAGCGGGAGCGCCCACGTCGAGACAAGATAAATCGTGTTCAACCGGCCGCACCAGCGGCGGCAACCGGGAAGGCTAACCTGGTAATGGCCGGACGCATTTCCTGATGTTACATGCCAAACGCGCGGCGCGGAAACGCATCACTCTGGCGCAGCATCTGCGTTCGAACTGCGGAGTCCTCCAGCTGGTGGTCGAGATCATCCCACGTGACCAGCTCGCGCCCATCCTTCTTCTTCAAGCCGTACGCGACATTGAGGTCCGGGTCAACGGCGATGGGTTTGAAGCCCGTGTAGTTGACCTCGTCGTACTCCCCGAGCTTGTGCCAGTCTCTCGACCCAGGCTGACGATACATATAGCCGAAAACGCCTGAGTCCACGTTCTGGATTTTGTTCTCCTTGCGGGCGAGGATCCGAACGGTGCCCCGGCCATCGCTGATGTATCCGGTTATGAGGTGCGAGGGTGGCTCCACGGGCTTGATGGTGAGGGTTCGCGTGTCAATCCAGTCGACCCCGAGCTAACGAGTTACGGGTCACATTGCCCGTGTTGTTACCCGGAACGTAGTTGCGGGTCATGAGGACGGCGCCGTCCTCATCGGGCAACCAGTCAATCACCGCACCGCCAAATAACTGAAACCCGCGGGTGTACTCAGTGTCACGTGTGCTCAATAGCCGCAAATTCTTGCCGTCGGCGTCCACTGCAACCACGCGGGTAAAGGGCACAAGCTGTGCCTCATAGTGGGTGATGCCGTGGATCCAACATACCAATCGCGCATCGGATACCCAATCGCAGCCGCCAGGCGATCGGGCTTGCCGTTGCCGGCCAGGGCCAGCTGCTCCTTCGCTCCGGACCCGAGGCTGCGCGTGTACACGGCCGAGCCCTGGCCGGTGGTGGGCACGACGTAGACGAGGTCGGCGCCGTCAGGAGACAGACTCAGATCGGCGACACTGGGTCGTGCGCCGAACGCCGCTGCGGCGTCGAAAGGTTTCGCCTCCTGGCCAAGCAACGGCGCGCAGATGCAAAGCGATGCCAGAGTCAGCAGATGTTTCAGCATGCGGGCCCCTTGTTATTCGGGTTGGTATGGAGCGAGCCGATATCCGCAGGCTATGCGGTTGCAGTCGAGCTAGTCGAGTGGCCAGGACATGGCCTTGGGCAGCGCGGCCGCGGTAGGCGCTTCGGCCACGGGCGCACGTGCGGACGAGTCGACGTTGCGCCACCAGGGCTCGACGCGCTCCACGTGTGCGGGCTCGACCGGTTCGCCGAGGCGAGGCATCAGGACTGTTGCACCGGTTTTCGGCCCCAACTCCAACAACACCTCCGCGGGCTGGTCCCAGGCGTGCATTGCCAGACTGAACGTACCCCAATGCACCGGCAGGAAGGCGCTGCCGCCCAGGAGCGCGAAGGCTTCGAGTGCGTGCTCGGGACCTAAGTGCATATCGCCCCAGGCGGGATGGAACGCGCCGACTTCCAGCATCACGAGATCGAACGGTCCGAGGCGTTCGCGAATTACCTGATACTCGGTCGTGAGGCCCGTATCGCCGCTGAAGAATACCGCGTGCCGTGGCGAGCGGATGACCATCGAGGACCAGAGGGTGGAGTTGCGGCTTCTCAAAGTGCGGCCGGAGAAGTGCTGCGACGGCGCGGCGGTCACCGTAAGGCCGGCGCCAGGCAGCGCGTACGATTCCCACCAGTCGAGCTCAGTGATCCGCTCGGCCGAGACGCCCCAGGCTTCCAGATGCGCGCCCACGCCGAGCGAGGTCACAAACGGCACATTGAGCTTGGCGAGTTTGCGGATCGTCGGATAGTCAAGGTGGTCGTAATGGTCGTGAGAGACAATCACGAGGTCCAGCGGCGGCATCGCCTTCAGGGCAACCGGCACGGGTTGGAAGCGTTTAGGGCCGGCGATCCGTGACGGCGAGGCGCGTGGTCCCCAGACCGGATCGGTGAGTATCCGCAGACCGTCGATCTCGATCAGTACCGTGGAATGGCCGAGCCAGGTAGCGCGTAGCCCGCTCGCGGGCTTTTTGCCCCACACCTCGAGCGGGTTGCGCGCTGGCAGCGGCCCCTTGGGTACGCGCCGCTCGCCGCCGCACAGAAAATCCTGAAGTGTCGGCATCGAAGCATTCGGGTCACGCAAGCCCGGCGTGATCGGGTGCAGGTTGCGGAACTGCTCGCCCATCCAGCGCGGTGAGGCTTTGATGCGCTCGAGCCGGGCGCCTGCAGGTTTTTTGCCGAGTGACTGCATCCGCTGAGGTCAGTTGCCGTGACTTTCCGGGCGGGTTACTTGTCTACGCAATCGTAGAGCGTCTCGCCTTCAGCGCGTCGCGCCACGGCGTGCTTGCCCTGCTTGGCACAATCCGCTTCCGCCTCCTCGAGCGCGCGCGCTTCGCGCCGCTCGTCCACGGGGGCGCGGAACGAACCCGGAGCCGACGGATTGTCCACGGGCGGGGGGGAGTTCGCGCATGCCGCAATCAGGGTCGTACAGACAACAGCGGTCCATCTCATGTTCGTTGCTCCCAGCGATTTCTCTTCTGACACGCAGTGTAACCTGCTTTGCGTACGCGCCCGTTACCGCAAGCTGGCTGCGAGACTCAAAAGATTGTGCGGCACTACGCGGATAAGCCCGCCGCGGGGGCTATCGATGTCCGCAATGAAAAGAAATGCAATTGAGACGACCAGCGGCAACACTAGTGGCGGGATGCTCAGGGAAGCGCGCTGCAGCGCGCCGTAAGCAATCAACGTATTACAGAGGATGGCAATCAGCGCCATCAGCATCCAGGCTGCATTCGGGATTCGGGTCCGCCAGGCAGCCTGCGCAAACCCTGCTGCGTTCAGGACCTCATTCAATCCGGAAACGGCCAGCGCCGTAATTGAATTTGGCAGGGCCGTGGCGGGCGCCTGCACCGTGGACCATAGCTCGGCCTGCAACCGGGACGTTTCGACGTTGATCTGCCCAAGCTGTACCTCATCGCGGACGCTATAAAACAGGATGCGCTGATGCAGGTACCTGCTGAGCAGCGCATGCACCTTCGATGCTTCGGCGGCAGGCAGAAGATCCGCGCGCAGGTACTCAGTACCGATGGCGTTGGCTTCCGTCTCTTCATAGCTCCTGCGCTGATCGTAGTGACCGCCGGCCATCGAAAAGGTGAAACCAATGATCAGCCCGAGAAGCGTAAGGCTTGCGGGCAGCACTACCGCAAAGTCCTCCCGCGACTGAGAGTCCAGTTTGCCGGGCCTGCGCGGAGCCGACCTTCCAATCCACGTCGACAGCCACAGTACGAGGAAGGAAACGACAAAGACCAGCAGCGGGTAGTCGGTAATCCTATTCACATGCAGTCACCCATCATTTGTGCAGATCGTCGATCCAGCGCACGAGCTCCGGTACCTCTACGGGCGTGATGTCGAGATTAACGACGAGTCCCTGTTGCCCACTTCGGGTAAGCACGCAGTGAAGCTGCGCGTCCTCGCTCGCGTTGATTTCCTGGTGCGGCACGTAGGGCGGGACGTAGATGAAATCCCCCGGGGCGGCCTCGGCGACGAATTCAAGTTTGTCGCCCCACCGCAGGCGGGCAACGCCGCTCACCACGTAGATCACGCTTTCAAGATCCCCGTGATGGTGCGCTCCGGTCTTCGCCTTGGCCTCGATTGTTACGGTGCCGGCCCACAGCTTGGTCGCGCCCGTGCGCGCCGTGGTTACCGCGGCACGGCGCTGCATTCCAAGCGTCTGGGCGGTTGCATCATCCAACTCGTCAGAGCGAATGATTCTCACACCATGTGATCGCCATCGAGAGGTGTTTGCGCTCATTGGTCCTTTCTCCGCATGGTCCCCAGGAAAGTACCGGTTTCCGGGCTGGGCGCCAAGGCAGGCGCATCGTACGGGCAGGGTAGCGCAGGCGATGCACTCCGGCATAGGGATCGGGTCGGTCTCGCTAAGGTCCCAGGAAAATCCGCTCGACGAGCGCCGCGAGAGTCTCTTCACCGAGCGACAGATACAGATGATGCTCAGACACCGTCAGCGCAAACTGCGTTCGGCGCTGCAACCGTTGCGCGAGATCCGAGAGCCAATCGAAGTCCATTGCGTAGAGCTCGAGTGCCTCGATGCGATGGATCCGCTCCCCGCGCAGCCGGGCCGCCAGTTGCACGGCATCCTTGTGCGTATAAACGGCTACACGCGGCGCCGCCTTGCTCGCCCGATGCAACCGCATCGCGTCCGGGGCGCCGACATCAATCCACGCTTTCAACACCCCCGTGAGGTCGCGCACCGCGATCGCCGGCTCGTCAGGCTCGGACAATCCGTTCGAAAGCGCGATCCCTTCGGTGTACTCGAGACAGTAGGCGAGCACCCGCGTCAGCATGTGCTCCGGCGTCTCTGACGGATGACGCGCGACGCGAAGCTTCAGCGATTCGTAGACGCTGCTGTCGGAGTTCGCAAGCTCGATGTCGAATGCGTAGATAGTGTCGCCGAGCGCCATGAATTATTCGCCGCCCCCGGCGATCTGCCAGTGCGCAGGAACGCCGGCCAGTGTGCACCACTTTCAGCGCGAACGGCTGCATGGGTGGCTGCGACTTGCTGCATTCTGCCGATGCCATGGAAACCTCGCGGGTCAACGGCTAGAGTTGTGCAACCGGCTCCGCTCGAGCCACCGGGGAGAAGAGCATGCATCGGATTGCCGTGCTGATCGCTGTCGTTGCCGGCGCAGTTGCTGCGGTTCCGGCGGGAGCCGTGGATAACCCGGGCCTGGCGAGCGGGCCTGCGATCGAGGGCTACGGCAACATGCATCCGCTGCCGAAGGCGGCTTATCAGCCCGATCCCAAAGCGACCTACAAAGTCGTGTTTGCGATGACGGCTGCCTCGAAGGCCCCGGAGGAGGTCAATCCTGCCGTCGAGCGCGTCGCGCGCGCGGTGAATCTCTACGTGTCGGCCGGCGTGCCACTGAGTCACCTCAAGTTCGTAGCCGTCGCCTACGGTGCGGCCACTGCGATTGCCCTCGACGACGCCCACTACAAGAGCGCCTACAACGTCGCCAACCCCAATCTTCCCGTGATCGCCCGCTTGCGCAAAGCGGGCGTAGACGTCGCGGTGTGCGGCCAGGCGGTGCTGGAGCACAAGTACCAGTATGAGTGGATCGATCCATCGGTCACCGTCGCGCTCTCCGCGCTCACCACGATCACCTCGCTCGAGGAGCAGGGTTACCATCTGATGCCGCTTTTCTAAAGGCGCCGTCGGTTGTCCACGTGCCGCCCGTGCTTCGGTCTCGAGGGTCCCCCGCGGGTGAGTCGCCTGCGGAGTCACGTTGCCGCGGGGCTGCTCGCGCTGAGCGCACTCGCCGCGACCGCGGCCACCGCGCAGCCCACAGCACAGACGCCCGCACAGGAGGCTCCTGGGCGCAGCGACTGTCCCGGGCAATGGGATGATTCGATCTTTCCTCCGTGGCAGCACGGCGCCAACAACGATGCACTCGATCGGGGCCTCGAGTTCACCGTGCCCGAGGCGGATGTTCTGGCCGACTTTCACGGCGACCCGGCAGATCCGCTGCTGGTGCTGTACGTCGGCGGCAACTACTTTTTCGCCATGGCGCCGCTGGTGCAGGCTTTCGAGGCAAGCCGCCCGCAGTATCGCGGCCGGCTGTACTGGGAGACGATTCCACCGGGACTTCTGGTGCGCCAGATCCAGGCGGGCGGCCGGGTAACGGTCGGCAACATGACCTGGACGGTCAAGCCCGATGTGTACCTCGCCGGGCTGGAAGCCGTGAACAGACAGATCGACGCGGGTCTGCTCGCGGCGCCGGCGGTGCCGTACGTCACCAACACGCTCGCCATCATGGTGCCGAGGGGTAATCCGGCGCACATCGTGGGGCTCGCCGATCTTGGAAAGGCCGGTATTCGCCTCGCCATGCCGGACCCTGAGTTCGAGGGTGTGGCGCGCCAGATCCAGGTGGCACTGGAGAAGGCGGGCGGCGCGGCGCTGGTGCAGGCGGTCTACACAACCAAGGTGCGTGACGGGACGACGCGGCTCACTCGCATCCATCACCGACAGACGCCACTGTGGCTCATGCAGTGCCGGGTCGAGGCGGGCGTGACCTGGAGATCCGAGGCGGTGTTTCAGGAGCAGATAGGCCATGCGATCGGACACGTCGATGTTCCCGACTCCCAGAACGCCACCGGGGTGTACGCTGGCGCGGTGGTGCGCGGCGCAGCTCATGTGCAAGCCGCGAAGGAGTGGCTGGATTTCGTCCGCTCGCCGGCAGGAGTTGCGATCTTCGAGCGCTATGGATTCAAACCGTATGTTTCCGCACCGCGCTGACGCGGCTGTCCGCACGGCTGTCGTTCTGCTCGCGTCCCTGTCACAGCTGCCGAACGCAAACGCGGAGGACACCGGGAGCGCCCGGCGATCCGCTCCCGCCGCCGCGGCGTCCTGCGCGTCGTGCCACGGACAGTCGGGTGAAGCCAACGCCGCGGCCGGGTTTCCGCGACTTAAGGGGCTGCCCGCTGCTTACCAGATCAGGCAACTCGATGCGTTCGCGGACGGAACGCGTCAGAGCGCAGTCATGGCGCCCCTGGCCCGATCCCTCGGTGCGCGCGATCGAACACAGCTCGCTGACTACTACGCCGCACTCGGGGCACGTGCGCGCCAATCGGGCAACGCCTCCAACGGGGGTGATGACCGTCTCGCTCTGCGCGGGCGCTGGTCCGAGGAGATTCCCGCCTGCGTCCAATGTCACGGAGAGAACGGCAGCGGCATCGGTGCTGCGTTTCCTCCGCTCGCCGCGCAGCCGTCGGCGTATCTCGCTGCCCAGCTGCGGGCCTGGCAGCGGGGCACCCGACGTGGTGACCCGCTCGCGATGATGCAGAGGATTGCAAGCCGGCTCTCCGATGTGGACGTGCGCGCCGTGGCGGATTATTTTGCCGCCATTCCCGCAGGCGTTGCCGGGCCGACCGCACCGACTGCGGCGCCCGCGGTCGCCCGTGCGGCGGAGGCTCCATCGCATGCTGCGAAGCGGCCTGAGTCTGGTGCCGCGGCCGGGCAGGGCGCCTTCGTGCCCGCCGATGTCCCGATTCCAGATGACGACTTCGGCAAAGTGGTGCAGCTCGGACGGCAGATCTTCGACGACCCTGGGCGGTACGCGAGGCGCTACGTGGGTAACGACTTGCGTTGCACCAGCTGTCACCTCGATGAGGGACGCCGGGTCGGCTCGGCGCCGATGTGGGCGGCGTACGTGTCCTATCCCGCATACCGCAAAAAAAATGGCCACGTAAACACCTTCGCGGAGCGACTACAGGGCTGTTTTCGCTACAGCATGAATGGCCAGGCACCGCCCCTCGGGGATGCGGTGCTGGTCGCGCTGGAGAGCTACTCCTACTGGATGGCGCGTGGCGCGCCGCTCGACCCGAACATCGCCGGTCGCGGCTACGTCAAGCCGCCGAAGCCGGCGCTGCCGCCGGACAGGGCGAGGGGTGCGGTTGTATACGCGCAGAAGTGCGCGCTGTGCCACGGCAAGAACGGCGATGGCCAGGGCGCCAACGACGGCAGTCCCGGGTTCCCGGCGCTCTGGGGCGCGGACTCTTATAACTGGGGCGCCGGCATGGTCAACGTGACCAACGCGGCCGCCTTCATCAAGAGCAGCATGCCGCTTAGTCTCGGGGGCACGCTCACGGATCAGGAGGCGTGGGACGTCGCGCTGTTCGTCAATAGCCACGAGCGCCCGCAGGATCCGCGCTACACAGGCTCGGTGGCCGCGACGCAGGCCCGGTTCCACGACGCCGACGACTCCCTGTACGGGCAGCGTGTGGACGGCTACGTCCTCGGCAGCAGCTCCGTGAGCCCGGGCCACCGCCCGCGCGAACGCGCTTCAGGCTCCGGGGGCAGCTAGGGTTCCCTTGCAGTACCTCATCGGCGCCGCAGCCGGGGTGATCGTCGGCTTTTCACTCGGGCTGGTCGGCGGCGGTGGATCCATCCTCGCCGTCCCGCTCATCGTGTATGCCGTAGGGGTGAGGGATGCGCATCTGGCCATCGGCACCAGCGCGCTCGCCGTCGCCGCCAACGCGCTCGCAGGCCTCGCGAGCCACGCGCGCCTCGGCACCGTGCGCTGGAGGATCGCGGGTCTGTTCGCCGCAGCCGGCGTCGCCGGTGCGTGGATCGGATCGCTCGGCGGCAAGGCACTCGCGGGCCCGAAGCTACTGGTCTGCTTCGCCGCGCTGATGCTCGTGGTCGGCGTCATGATGCTGCGCGGCCGCCCGGCGCGCGGCAACGCGGATGCCAAACCCGGTGGGATCAGCATTCCGCGACTCCTCATCGCGGGCGTACTGACGGGGGCGGTGAGCGGGTTTTTCGGGATCGGCGGTGGCTTTCTGATCGTGCCCGGGCTTATGTACGCCGCACACCTGCCGATTCTCGAGGCCGTCGGTTCCGCGCTCGTGGCGGTGGCGGCCTTTGGACTCACCACCGCGGTTAACTACGCGCGCTCGGGCTGGATCGACTGGCCGCTGGCGGCGGTGCTCATCGCGGGCGGCGCGCTGGGTGGTGTCGCCGGCACGCGTCTCGCGCGGCGCCTGGCGGCGAGGCAGGGGGGGCTGAATCGGGTATACGCGGCGGCTGTCTTTCTGGTCGCGCTCTACATGATCTTGCGCAGCGCGACCCGCGGCCAGGGATGATTACTTTCCGTGCTGTGTTGCCTTCGCCTGCGCCGCGGTTCTGAGAGCGCGAAGACCGTCTTCGAAGTGCTTGCCCATCATGCGGTCCACGTCAATGAACAGGCTCATGATCTTGAGCATGTAAACATTCGCTCCGTGCATGACCCACGTAACTTCAGTGTCTTTGCCTGCCGGTTCGAATGTGAACTCATTGGTGTTGTGAGCCTCAAACGGCTTCACGAAGTCAACGTGGATGGTTATTTTGTTCGGCGGCGAGGCTTCCGCAATTTCCATCCGCCCCTTGCCTGCCGGACCTGTGCTGTCCCACTCCGATATAGCGCCAATGCCGCTCGCGGCACCGCTGTAACTTCGCTTCATCGTGGGATCGGTCTGATCCTGTGGCGCCCACGAACCCCAATAATGGAAGTCGTCGACCAGCGCAAAGACGGTCTCGGGCGGGGCACTGATGAGTATGTCGCGCCGCACCTGTAGCGTGTCAGGCCTGGTAGCCGCGAGCCCGAGGATGCTGGCGACCACAACCAACACGACAATCGCGATTACTATGACCATTGACCTTCTGTCGCGTCGCAAGGCCGCCTACTCAGTGTCCGATGTCAAACAGGTCGGGGTACTGCCGCGGCTGTGAGCGCAGATACTGCGCGGGCGCCCGCACGTGTGCGCCGAAGTGCGCGGCCGCATGCCAGGGCCAGCGCGGATTGAAGAGGATCGTGCGCGCCAGCGCGATCAGATCGGCATCCCCGGTCGAGACGATCGCCTCCGCCTGCTCGAACTCGGTGATGAGTCCGACCGCGATTACGGGTACGCGCACCGCCGCCTTGACGGCGCGCGCAAGCGGGACCTGATAGCCCGGACCCACCGGGATGCGCTGGGCAGGGTCGAGCCCGCCACTCGAGACATTAACGGCTGCGCAGCCGCGCGCCTCGAGTGCTTGCGCGAACGCGACGGTCTGGGCGATGTCCCAACCTCCCTCGATCCAGTCCGTGCCCGACACGCGCATGCTCACCGGCCGGTCCGCCGGAAAGGCCGCCCGGACCGCCTCGAATACCTCGAGCGGAAAGCGCATGCGGTTCTCGAGGCTTCCGCCGTACTCGTCCGTCCGGCGGTTCGACAGCGGCGAGAGGAACTGGTGCAGCAGATAACCATGAGCCCCGTGCAGCTGCACCGCATTGACGCCCAGGCGTGCAGCGCGCCGGGCCGCGCTTGCGAAGGCCTCGCGTACGCTCCGCCGCCCCGCCTGATCGAGCGCGAGGGGCGCCTGCTCACCCGGCAAAAAGGGGGACGCCGACGCAGCGACGGTCTGCCAGCCGCTTTCGACGCCGGGTAGGATCTGCTTCCCGCCCTTCCACGGCACCTCCGTCGATGCCTTGCGTCCGGCGTGCGCCAGTTGCACCGCAATCGGAATGTCAGACCAGCGTCGCACGCTCGCGAGCGTGCGCGCCATCGCCTGCTCGGTGGCGTCGTCGTATAGCCCGACGTCCGCGTACGTGATGCGTCCTTCCGGCAGCACGGCGGTCGCCTCAACCGTCAGCAGCGCAGCGCCCGAGAGCGCGAGGCTGCCGAGATGGATCACGTGCCAATCGGTCATGCAGCCGTCAACGGCGGAGTACTGGCACATGGGAGCGATGACGATGCGGTTGGCGAGCTCGAGCTCGCCGACGCGCAGTGCGCTAAACAGGACACTCATGCAATCACCTGTCAGAAGATCCTGATGACGCGAACGGCAGTACACCCTCCCTGCACGCCCGGCCAGGCGAGCAGTTATTCTCACGGCTCGGGAGCTGTCAAGCTGCCGTCTGGGATGCTGTGGTCCCGTAACTGATAGATTATTAGTGACTAACCGGCGCCCGCCCGATTGGAAAGTGGCCTTTTCCGCATGGGCGGTTCGCAATCCTTCTATAACCAATAGGGGAGACAGGACTATGAACCGCGATTGCGAGAAGCAAGGGATCGCTCGGAGGGATCTACTGAAACTCGGCGCGCTGGGCGTCGTCGCGCTCGGGCTTGGTGGCATGCCCCGGCAGGCACGCGCGGCCGAAGGCGCGCCGACCGCGCTCTCGCCCGACGAGGCGCTCGCCAAGCTGAAAGCGGGAAACAAGCGCTATGTCAGCCACCCGGAACTCTGCTCGATCGACCTTGCGGCGCAGCGCAGCGCGGCCGCGGCGCACCAAGCGCCCTGGGCGACGATCATCAGTTGCGCCGACAGCCGCGTTCCGCCAGAACTTGTTTTCGGCGGACATGGCGTCGGCGAGCTCTTCGTTGCCAGAAACGCTGGCAATCTGGTCGACACCGCGACCCTCGGCACGGTCGAATATGGCGCAGCCGTGCTTGGCTCGCCACTCATCGTCGTTCTGGCCCACACCAGCTGCGGCGCCGTGAAGGCCGCGTGTGACGTAGTCACCAAGAACACGACCTATCCTGGCGCAATCGGCCCGATGATCGAGCCGATTGTTCCGGCCGCGCTCGCCGTGAAGAGCGAGGCCGGCGATTTCGTCAACAATGCGGCGAAAGCAAGCGCCAAGCGGACCGCCGCGCGACTGACTGCGGCAAGCACGCTGATTGCGGGCCTCGCCAGCGCGGGCAAGGTGAAGATCGTCCCGGCGATTTACGACCTGAAGACAGGCGTCGTCACCTATCTTGACTGAGGGTAGCTACTCCATGCCCATCGGCCTGCGCATAGGTTTCATCGGACTCGGTAACGTCGGCAGCCAACTCGCGGGAAACCTGCAGCGACACGGCGTTGATCTGACAGTGCGCGACCTCGACCTACAGCGGGTCGCGCCGTTCGTTGCCCGCGGCGCGCAAAGCGCGGAATCGCCCCGGGCGCTGGCCGCCGCGGTCGATATCGTGATCACCTGCCTGCCTTCCCCGGCCGCGAGCGCCGAGGTGCTGGAAGCCGCCGACGGCATTCTCGCCGGGCTCTCGCCCGGGAAGATCTGGCTCGAGATGAGTACCACCGACCCTGCCGAAGTGCGGCGCCTCGCCGCACGCGTCGCGGAGCTCGGCGCCACCGCACTCGACTGCCCCGTGTCGGGGGGCTGCCACCGCGCCGCCACCGGTAACATCTCCATCTTTGCCGGCGGCGAGCGCGCGGCGTTCGAGCGCGCGCTGCCGGTGCTGGCCATCCTCGGCCAGCGGATCCTGCACAGCGGGCCGGTCGGCACTGCCTCGCAGCTCAAGGTACTCACCAACTTCCTCTGCACTGTGCACCTCGTGGCGCTCGCCGAGGCGTTGACCACGGCCAAGGTTGCAGGCCTCGACCTCAATACCGCCTACGAGGCGATCCGCATCTCTTCCGGGAACTCATTCGTACACGAGACCGAGTCGCAGGTGATCCTGAACGGTAGTCGCGACATCAATTTCACGATGGATCTCGTCATCAAGGACGTGGGGCTATTCGATGCCCTGGCGCGCGAGCAGCACGTGCCGCTCGCGCTGTCGCCACTGGTGCTCGGCATCTTTCGCGATGCTGCGCGCCGCTACGGGCCGCGCGAGTTCTCACCTAACATCATCCGCCGCTACGAGGAGCCGTGCGGTGTGCGTGTGCTGGGCGAGGGGTTCCCGGCGCAGATCGTTGATGACGAGCCGAAGGTCCCGGGCTATGAGGTAGTGCCGCGCCGGAACGCGAACTAACGCGCGTCCGCTGCGCTCGCGTTGGCTCGCTCCCTATCTGGAGCTTCTCGGCCTTGCGGTTATCTTTGACATCTATTCAGGATAGGCTTTGATGCTGTCCGCGACCGAGTCAGCGACGTGCTCCTTGGTGATCACACCGGCAACGTCGCTTCCGCGTGGAACCCCGCGCCCACGCACGACTACCGCCATGATGGCACCCCGGCGCCACATGCGGCGGATAACGTCAAAGGCGGTCTCGTTCTCGCCCACCACGGTGAAATTGCGGCTCGCGACATCGCCCAGACTCACCCCGGTGTGGGCGCTCTCCAACCCTCGGCGGAGGCCTGTATTGACGCGGATCACCCCGTAGATGTGACCCTTGTCAGTGACCACGACGTGCCGCAGGCGTCCAGCGTGTTCGGGCTGACGCAGATAGTCATCGAAACTCGCGTCCGCCGGTAACACCTGGATATCGGCGTCCATCACCTCGCGTGCGCAGCGGACGAGGAACATATTGGCGTGGCGCGCCTTTGGAATGGATCGGCCGCGGCGCACAAGCTTCAAAGTGTAGATGGTCTCGCGAGACAGCATCCGGCGTGCGCCGATGCTCATCGCGACCGCCACGATCATCGGCATCACGATGCTGTAGTCGCGCGTCATCTCGAAGATCATTGTGACGGCGGTCATCACCGCGCCGGTTCCGCCACCCACCATCGCTCCCATGCCGACCATTGCGAAAGCAGGGACGCTCAGCTGAATCGGCAGACCGGCCGCGTTCAGCAGCGCCGCAAAGCCGCCGCCAAGGGTCGCGCCCATGAACAACGAGGGCGAAAAGATGCCGCCGGATGAGCCGGAGCCCAGACTGAGCGAGGTCGCCAACAGCTTGCAGACGCTCAGCAGCCCCAGCAGCCAGAATGTCGAGATCTGCCCTGCCAGCACGGCCTGCACGGTCGCGTAGCCGACGCCATCAACGTAGTACTGACCGAGCGTGCGGAGCAGGAGGTACATGAGCACACCGACAATCAGCATGCCAAGCATGTGCCGCAGATAACGCGACTTGACGCGATCGAAGAGATCCTCGGCCAGATGCAGCGCGCGGATGAAACCTGCCGCCCCGATCCCGCTGAGGGCGCCCAGGACCGCGAACAGGACCAGTACCAGCAACGCGGTCGAATCGACCGCCATAGCTTGAAGCGGGGGCACGTGGAACGCGGGCGCATCGCCAAGGAACCAGCGGCCCACGAACGTCGCCGTCCCCGTCGCGATCGCGACCGGAAGGAAGGTCTCCACGCTCACTTCGGGCATCATCAGCTCGATGGCGAACATCACCCCGCCGATTGGAGTATTGAACGTGGCCGCGATACCTGCGCCTGCACCCGCGGCGACGAGCGAGATCCGCTGGCCCGCCGGCATGCGGATGATCTGCCCCAGCGTGGAGCCGAGCGCCGAGCCGATCTGGATGATCGGGCCTTCCCGACCGACCGAAGAACCGCTGCCGATCGCGATGGCCGAAGCCAGGGATTTGACCAGCGCCACGACCGGTCGGATAACCCCGCTCTTGTAGTAAATCGCGTCCATTACCTCCGGGACCCCGTGGCCCTTGGCCTCAGGCGCAAAACTACTCACCAGGAAGGTCACGGCGACGGCGCCCGCCACCGGAACCAGGATCACCAGCGCGCCCCACGGCGCCGGCGCGGTGAAGATATTGGCGTCGTAACGGATCAGCGCGTGACCCGTGAACAGCAGGTTGTGAATCAGGCCGATCAGATCCCGAAAGATTACGGCGCCAAGGCCAGTGACGACGCCTAGCCCGAGCGCCAGGAGGGAGAGCTGCGCCAGCGGCAATTGGCGGCTGTCCTCGCCGTCCATCACGTCTGCCGTCGCATCTGGAGTGAGCCAATACCCCGGCCGGATGCGGTTGGTGGGGTCACCTCAGAAACGAAGAAAAGTGGCACGATTTGTCCGTGATCGCCGATCGGTGGTGGCTTATCTTGTTTTTTTCTTAAGCGGGCTTCCAAAGACTGATAATTGCGCCTCCAGCGATCACCAAGGCGCCGCCGACCAGGATGGGCATTGTCGGGAACGATCTGAAGGCGATGACATTGATGACCTGCCAGACCACAAATAGCGTTGCAATGTAGAGCCCGACCACACGCCCGAAGTCGAGCGGCGCTACGTTGAGAAACGATCCGTAGCCCAACAGCAGCGCCGCGCCAGCGAGAAACAGCCCGATACGGATTAGACCCACGTGATTGTAGATCGCCATTCGGACAAGGGCGTCGCCGCTGGCTTCGAGCGTGGTTGCGATCAGCAGTAAAGCCAGTATGGGAACGCCTTGAAGTGTCTTTATCAATGTTCTGCCCACCATTACCAATTTTGCCCGACTGACGCTTCCGAGCCTAGCAGGGACCTACGCCGTTCTCTCGTTTACGACATTGGAATGCTCATATCCCAAACAAGTGATACGTGTCGTTGAGACGGTCTACCTTCGTGCGCTGCTCCAGGATTTCTAACTCACTCAAGCCGCAGGGATCTTGCCCCAAGCGCCAGTATGCGGACAAAGGTTGATCGAGAGTCTGCAGTAGGAGTGCTCGATTGCCAGCGCTGTGCCCTACCACGACGACGGTCTGTTGCGGATGGTGTTCGTGAACCAGACGCAGAACGTTCGAGGCGCGCGCAACCAACTCCTGCAATGACTCGCCGCCGGGGAATCGCATCAGATGCGGCGCTACAAGCCAGCGTTCAAACAGAGCGGGCCACCGGGCGCGGACCTCTTCGTGAGTGAGCCATTCCCAATTGCCGTAGTGCAAGTCGTTCAAATCATCGAGTGTTGCAGAAGGTGCGCCGCACGCGGCCGCGATTGCCTCCGCCGTCTGGACGCATCGTCTCAGCGGACTGGTGTAGATGATCTTCGGTTCCCACTGCTTTGCAATTCGCTGCGCCGTCGCTCGCGCCTGACGCACGCCCAGAGCCGACAAGTCGACATCGCGGCGACCGCGGAAGCGCTGCGGGGAGATCCCTTCGACATCTCCGTGTCGTACCAGGACAATGCGCGTCATGTCGCGCGCCTCGCAGGCTCAAGCAGTAGCGGGCTCAGCCTTTTCATCGGTGCAGCTCAGACTCGGCCACGTCAGCTGACGTGCTGTGGGCGTTGGGTGCCAGCAGACGCAGGTGGCCCTGTCGGAGCGTGATCTCCGTGTCGGTGCAAAGCAGGGTAGGGTAGAGCCGCCCGTCGTGCCAGTACCGGCTGTGAGGCATGAGCGTCATGCACTGGATGACCCATCCGGGACGGCCTTGTGCCGCACGCAGTATTTGTCTTTCCATGTCCAGCTCGAGTGACAGATAGTGCTCGGCACACCGCGACCGAAGCAGCATGCGCAGTTGCCGCGTGGATACCGGCGGCATGCGCACCGAGAGCGCGAGGCGCCTCGCCCGCATTCGCTGTCGCTCGCGTTCGACGTCGACATCGATGACGAACAGTACGCCCGCAATGCCTCCCCGGAGCCGACGACAAAACCCGACCATGGCGGTGCTTACCTTGGTGAGATGATCAAGCAGCAACACGCAGCCGCGCCGGTCCGCGGCGTTCCACAGTCTGGCCCGAGCCGTTCTACGGGCTACTCCCTGGATGTTCACTTCGGGATAGGCGCTTTCCATGGTGCGCGTAATGTCATCCAGGCAAGAAGTGTACTGAGCGAGCCCACAGGGAGTGTTCGCTTTGGCAAAACGAGCATGCAACTGGGACACGAGGGTGGACTTACCACTACCGCGTGGGCCGTAGAGGATCAGGTGCTCACCGCGCCCCACGCGATCGAACAAATCCGAGCAGAGTTCGCGAACACTACTGTGCATGATCACCCGGGTTAGCGCGACGCAATAGGTCGCGCGCACACCCGGACTTTTACCGTCGCCTTCACACGACCATCGTAGCTTACGACACACACCGAAGCCCCGGGCCAGTCGCGCCCCGATCTTGATCTGGCGCGCTGTTCTCTGTACGCTGATATCAACCGTGGGAGATGGCATTCCTCCTACAAGAAAAACCGCCTGACCGGCTGATGATGCCTACCTGATTTCTCTTTGGAGAAGAGGATAGGCATGACCGTTTGGCCGGCGCTCCAGTTCCGCATGCGCTTTTGTCCGGGCACACGCAGCGGCGATCCCGCCTTCTGCCAACGAGCACAAGCGTGATCGCGCGCATCCTGTTCAACCTCCTGCAGGTTGCGGTGGTGATGATCGCCGCGCCACTCGCGGCCGGGGTCCTGGCCCGGCTCAAGGAAATGGTCCAGTCCAAGCGCGGGCCGAGCATTTTTCAGCCCTATCGGGACCTGTGGAAGCTGTTCCATAAGGACGAGATCGTCTCCGAAGACAGCTCCTGGATCTTTCGCTTTACGCCTTACCTCGTTTTCGTCACGCCGATTTTTGTCGCGTTGCTGATTCCGGTGCTGACGAGCTACCCGCTCTTCTTCGCCTTCATGGGCGACATGCTTGGCGCTGGCTTCGTGCTGGCGCTCGGCGGCTTCTTCGCCGCCCTGGCGGCAGTGGATACGGCTAACCCTTACGGACCTATTGGAGCCAGCCGCACCCGCATGGTCGGCTTTCTCGCGGAGCCCGTATTCATGATCGTGTTCTTCACCGTTTCATTCGTAGCCGGCTCTACCATCCCCTACATCGTCCAGCAGAGATGGGTTACGCCATTCGCGAATTTCTTTGCGCCCTCGCACGTACTGCTCGTGCTGGCGTTCCTCATGTTGATTCTCGCCGAGGGCGGACGCATCCCGGTCGATAACCCCAGCGGTCATTTCGAGCTGGCGATGATCGACGAATCCAAGTCCCTCGAATACTCCGGCCGCGGCTTCGCCCTTGTGAAATGGGGCGGTCAGATGAAATTCTTCGTGCTGCTCTGCATTTTCCTGAACGTGCTGGTGACGCCGTGGGGATTGGCGAGCGAACAGACTTTCGGGGCCGTGCTGCTGGCGATACCGACGGTCCTCCTGAAGGTGTTCTGCTTTCTCCTCGTGTTGGTGGTCATCGAGTCGTCCCTCTCCAAGCTGCGGCTGTTCCGCATTGCCGAATTCCTGGGCGCCGCGTTCATCACCTCTGTAGCGGCCATGGTCTCACAGGTCTTCTTGCCGTGAACGAAGCATGAGCACTGCAACAAAGGAGTTGCTGGAGAACCTGAACGCGTTGGCGGCAGGCCTGTTCCTGCTCACAGCATTTGGCATCGTTGCGATGCGACAGGCCAGAGGCTGCCTGAATCTGTTCATCGCACAGTCGCTGCTGCTGGCTGCGTCTGCGGCGCTGCTGGGCTTGCGCTACCACTCGGGGCATCTGTACGCAGTAGCGCTCGTCAACCTGATCAGCAAGCCGATCATCGTGCCCTGGCTACTGCACAGAACGTCCCCGGCGGAGATCTATACTCGGCGTGAAATCGACCAAGTCTTGAATATTCCGGCCGCTCTGCTCATCGCTCTGGCGCTAGCGATCGGCGCGTATTTTGTTGGCACTCCGCTGGCCAATGCCGTCGGGCCGGAATTCCGTGGCCCGAACGTGCCGATCGGCATCGCCGTGCTGCTGCTGGGCGCATTCACCCTCACCGTGCGGCGCGAGGCGCTGTCGCTGCTGATCGGTCTATTGGTGATGGAGAACGGCGCGTTTCTCGCCGGCATCTCTATCGCCCGCGACCTGGGGATGCTGGTCGAGCTCGCCATCGCCACGGACGGCTTGGTCATCGTGTTCATTATGGGCGTGCTGGTGCGTGCCGTGCAGAAGCAGGCCGGCACGACGGCCGTCGGCGAATTGGCGAGTCTCAAGGAGACGGCAACGGTGCCGGCGGCGGGCGAGGGGCTCCTGTGAGCGTCATCGTCATTCTGCTGCTGCCGCTCGCCGCTGCCTTGCTCGTTTGCATTCCATTCGGCAAACGCTGGGTACCGTGGGTAACGGTCGTATTCTGCGTGGCCGATCTCATTCTGGTCGGACGGCTGGCCCGCCAGGTCGTGAGCGGTGCCGTCCCAGCGCAACTGCTGGAGCCGGCGTGGTCCAAATGGCTGGCCGTCGACGGCTTGAGCGCGCTCATCCTGCTGCTCATCGCGTTTGTCGGCAGCACTGCCGCAATCTACTCCGTCGGCTACATGGCGCAGGCAAACCTGGATGGCAAGAAGCTCCGCCTTTATCACGCGAACTACAACCTCTTCATCTTCTCCATGCTCGCCATTCCGGTGCTAGCGGAGCCCGCACTGGTGTGGATCGTGGTGGAGCTGACGACGCTTTGTTCGGCGCTGCTGGTCTCCTTCGACAACACGCGCGAGGCGCTCGAGGCGGCGTGGAAGTACGTGGTGCTGTCGCTGATGGGCGCGGGCGTCGCGTTGTTCGGTTTTATGGTGCTGTTCGCCGCCATGCACGCCGGCGGCGGGGGAATCTACACGTGGACGGGGCTCGTGACGGCGGCGCCCAAAATGCCGCCGATTCTTCTGCAGTCGGCGTTTCTGCTGATCTTGATCGGCCTCGGAACGAAAGTGGGTCTGGTTCCCATGCACACGTGGTTGCCGGATGCCCACAGCCAGGCGCCGTCGCCGGTGTGCGCGCTGCTCTCCGGAGTCGAAACTACGTCGATACTCTACGTGATCATGCGGCTATTTCCGGTGATGCAGGCCGTGCCGCGTGTGCATGCCGCGACTTGGGCCCTTGTCTTTGGCCTCGTTTCCGTCGGTACCGCGGCGTTCCTACTGTTGCAAGTCAAGGACTACAAACGCCTGTTTGCCTTCTCCACCGTCGAGCACATGGGGATCATCCTGACGGCGATCGGCCTTGGCTCATCGGCGGCCAATTACGGCGCGATGCAGCAGATCGTCAGTCATTCGGTGACCAAGTCCTTTTGCTTTTTCGCAGCGGGCGCAACGTTACTGATTGTGGGAACCCGTGAGATCGCCGCGGTACGCGGACTGATCCGGCGCTCCCCACTCACCGGCGCTGCGCTCGTTTTCGGCGCGCTTGCGATCGCTGGCGCGCCACCGCTGGCGGTCTTCCTGAGTGAGTTCTCAATTCTCAAAGCCGGTCTGGCGCAAGGACAGTACCTGGTGACGGGTCTGCTCGCGATTTTCATCGTCATCGCGTTTTTTGGCATCCTGGCCCACGTTAACCGCATGGTTTTCGGCGCCCTGCTGCCTTCGCCGGGGCCCGCACATTCGCGGCCGGAGGCAATCGCTCGCTCGCGAGTGCCTTTCAGTTGCCAGCTCGCGCTTGTTCTCGCTGCCATACCGGTACTCGTCCTCGGCGTCTACGTTCCTAAAGCACTGCAGGACCTTCTGGCGATGGCGGCGGCTGCGTTGACCCGATGAGGCGCCCGTGAACTTCTCCACATTGCAGCAGCAGATCGAACGTTACTGGCCTGGGCAAGCACAATGCCGCGTTGACGCCTTGACTGCGACGAGCGAAGTGGCGTGTACGCGCCCTGTGCTTGCCGAGGTGTGCCATCGGATGGTCGAGGAGTGGCATTGCAGCTTCGCCGGCTTGATCGTCGAGGAGGGCGCAAGCGCATGGCAGCTGCGGTACGCATTCTACGGCGAAGGCGCAGGCAGCTGGGTGCACGTACTGGTGAGCGCCCCCCTCGCCGACAAGGTTTTCCCGAGCGTGGTCGAGTGGATTCATGCTGCAGACTGGCACGAGCGGGAAGCAGAGGACATGTTCGGCGTGCGCTTCGAGGGGCACCCCCATCTTGGAGATTTCGTACTTCACGACGACGTCTGGCAGGAAGGGGTCGAGCCGATGCGGCACGGGTTCAATGCGCAGGCCGCGATGCACAACCGCCGTCCGAACGTCGACTGGCGACCCCGGCGCATCGTCCAGGAGCCCGGCGCGTTCATTATGCCCATAGGGCCTAAGTTCTCCGGCATCACGGAATCTGTGCATTTCTTGCTCGAAACCGTGGGCGAAGACGTCATCCGCTCATCGACCCGTCTGTTCTACAAGTGGCGCGCCGTCGAGAAGCTCGCCGAGGGCAAGACGGTCGAGGAGGGCCTCCTGTTGGCGGAGCGGTTCGCTGCGACAACGGCTTTCGCTCACGGACTGGCGTTTTGCCAGGGCGTCGAATCCGTCTGCGGCGTGCAGGTGCCCCCGCGCGCGCGCGCGCTGCGGGTACTTTTGGCTGAGCTTGAGCGGCTGCGGCAGCACGCTGGCGCGATCCAGGAAATCTGCGAATCGACAGCACTGGCGGTTGCCACCAGCCAGGCGGGACTTCTCGAAGAAGAACTGCTGCGCCTATCGGGCGAACTGACCGGTCATCGCTACCTGTTCGGCCTGCTTGCCCCGGGCGGGTTGCTATGCGATCTGCCGGCGAATGCCTGCCGCGGGACGCTCGGGCGGGCACAGGACATCCTCAAGCGGCTGAATGAACTGGAACGGCGGCTGAGCGTCTCCAGCAGTTTTCTCGATCGGATCGAGGACGTCGGCGTCATCCCGGCTCAAACCGCGAAGGATTACAGCCTGGTCGGCCCGGTCGCGCGCGCCTCGGGACTCATCCGCGATCTGCGCCGGACGCTGCCGTATTCCGGTTACGCGGCGTTCAATTTTGACGTGCCGAGCGAACGGGAAGGCGACGGCTACGCGCGGCTTCGGATGCTGTTCGCGGAAAGCCGGCAATCGGTGCGCATCATGGAGCAAGTGGTGACGGCACTGACGGAAGGCGAGGTGTGTCGGGCGGTGCAATACCGCTCGGGTGCCGCACTGGGCTGGGCCGAGGCGCCGCGCGGCGCAACGTTCCATTGGGTGAGGTTGGGCGAAGGCGGACGGATCGCGCGCTACCGGATCGTGACGCCGTCTTTCACCAACTGGCACAGCTTCCACCTGGCTGCGGAGAAATTCGCGTTCCAGGATTTTCCCATTATTCTCGCGACCTTCGATTTGTCCGTGGCGGAGAACGACCGGTGATGACGAAAGCAGGGGAAAAGAGATGAGCCAATGGGTTTTCAGGGGCATTCGCACCGGAATCAGGACCACGGCGTATCCGCGCGCCGCAGAGCGCGCCGCCGGCGTCACGCCCGGGATGCCCCGCGGGGGTGACTTCGGCGCTGCCGCGCCCGCGATCGTCGCACGATGCCTCACCGGCGCGCTCGATCAGGCGCAGGGAGTAATCTCGGTGGATAGCCGCCGTTGTGTGCACTGCTACCGTTGCGTCCGGGGCATCGAGCAGCCGCTGAACTGGGAGCCGACCTACGAATGGGCGGCCGCAGCGGCGCGGCCGACCCAGGAGTTGGGACAGCCATTCCGGCGCTCCATCCACATCCTGGTGGTGGACGCCGGCGACTGCGGCGCATGCCTGAACGAGGTGAAGCAACTCAACAATCCGTATTACAACATGCACCGGCTTGGTTTTTTTATCACGCCGACCCCGCGCCATGCGGACGTGCTGTTGGTCGTCGGTCCCGTGACCGATCAGATGCGGTTCGCGCTGGAGAAGATCCACAAGGCGATGCCGACGCCAAAGCGAGTTATCGCCGTAGGCGCGTGCGCGTTGTCGGGCGGGGCGTTCGCCGACAGCTTCGTATGTGCTAACGGCGTAGCGGACGTCCTGCCGGTGGACGTCGCGGTGCCGGGTAATCCGCCGCCGCCGCTTGCCATCCTGCATGGATTACTCGTAGCCGTCGGCCGCAAGGCTTCGGAACGGCTGGCGCCGGACGAGTACCAAGCTGCCGCACAGCAATGATGCACAGCGAGACGCTCATCATCGCGTTCTTTGCGGCCTGCGGCGCCGGCATCCTGCTTTCCCTCGCGCTACGGCCGGGGCGCCAGGCCCTGGTACTGACAGCGCTTGGGTGCCTGGCTGCGATCGCCGCCGTCGTGGCGGGCACCCACGTGCTTCTGACTGGCGAAGTATTCACGCAGCCGCTGTGGTCGTTGCCGGGGCTGACCATGCTCACGCTGCGAGTCGACCCGCTTTCGGGCGCGTTCGTACTCGTTACCGGGCTCGTGCTCTTCCCGGCCTCGATCTACGCCAGCGGTGAATTGCGACGCCAATCGTTTAGCGGCCGCGAACGCGTGTTTACGGTGATGCTGCTCGCGCTCTACGCGTCGGTCGGTCTGATCCTGATCGCCGGCGACGCTTTGCTGTTCCTGCTGGCGTGGGAAGTCATGTCCATCCTGTGCTACCTGCTCGTGGTGACGAGCAGGGAGGGTGACAACGGCCAGGTCGGCGCGGGGTATCTGCTCCTTGCGATGAGCGAAGCCGGAACGGTGGCGGCCGCCTTGGGATTCCTGCTGCTCGGGCTGGGCGCGAGTTCCCTGGAGTTCGAGGCGGTCAAATCCAGTGCCTCCGCTCTGGGTTCGACCGCCCGCTGGGGAGTGTTTCTCCTCACGTTCTTCGGATTCGGCGTGAAGGCCGGCCTGGTACCGGTCAATTCCTGGCTGCAACGCGCTTACGTTGGGGCGCCCCGGGCGTTTGCCCCGGTGCTCGCCGGGGTAACATTGAACGTCGGCCTGTACGGCATCCTGCGTGTCAACGCCGATCTCTTGCCGGCCGCGCAGATGGGGACGGGCTTGGTCACACTCGTGGTCGGGACCATCTCGGCGCTGCTCGGGATCCTGTACGCGACCACCGACAACGATTTGAAGGCGATGTTGGCGCACAGCTCCATCGAAAACGTCGGGATCGTGGTCGTCGGCTTCGGCGCGGGGATGGTATTCGTCGCCACGAATCATCCGGTGCTCGCGGGGATCGCGTTCGTAGCGGCGCTTTACCACATGCTCAATCATTCGCTCTACAAGGCGCTGCTGTTTTTCGGCGTTGGCGCCGTGGAGACACAGACCGGCACGCGGGACATCGACCAACTCGGCGGCCTGATCAAATGGATGCCGCTGACCGCGTTCGCCTTCCTCATCGGCACACTGTCGATCGCCGCGCTGCCGCCGTTCAACGGCTTCGTCAGTGAGTGGCTGACGCTGCAGGTGATGCTGCGCTCGGCGGAGCTGTCTTCGATCGGCGCGAAGATTGTATTTGCCCTGTGCGGAGCGGGACTTGCGCTGACGGCGGCTTTGGCCGTGACCTGCTTCGTGAAAGTGTTCGCGATGAGCTTTCTGGGGATGCGCCGGCTCGATGGGGAGCTGCGGGTCACCGAAGCCGCGCCGCGGACGCTTGCATCCATGGCGATCCTCGCGGTTCTGTGTTTTGCGTTGGGCGTGCTGCCAACATACGTGATTCCGATGCTTGACCCGGCGTCAACGCAGCTGGCAGGAGCCAGCGCGTCAGAGACGCTGGTACCGCCGTTCTTTGCCTCGGCTCAAGGGCACGGCGCGTTGCCCGCGGGATTTGTCGGCGAGTTCCACGACCTGGGCGCGCAGGTAGGGGAGACGGTCCTGCCCGGGCGCGGACTGGTAGTGCTGCATCGCGGCGGAACGCAGAATCCGGTGGTCTTCGCCATGTCCACCTCCTACATGCTGCTGGTATTGACCGGTCTGCTGGTTCTGACCTGGGTCGTCATTCGTTTGTGGCTGACACGTGCCCGGCGTCGTTTGCGGCGCGAGCGTTGGGACGGCGGGGTGCGGCAGCTGCTACCCGAGATGACCTATACGGCGACGGGATTTTCCAACCCCGTGCGGGTGATCTTCGACGCGATATTCCGTCCGACGACCGTGGAGGACACGCGCGAGACGGTGGCGGAGCATTTCCGTATAGCGATCCGCCGCGAGAAGGAGCACGTGCATCTCGTGGACAGACTGGTGTTCCAGCCGGTCAGAGCGGCGGCGCTGTGGTTCGCGCGCGCTCTGGCGGCGATGCACCACGGACGCATCAACGCGTACGTGACTTACGCATTTCTGGCTCTGTTGATCGTGTTTGCCGTGCTGCCGACATCGTGATGCGAGCTTGCGCGCGCTGGATGCGCCGGGCGGTCGGGAAAGCTGTATGACCACCGATGGGTCGCTACTGGTCTTGGTCTTCGCACTTTGCGGTGTTGGCGCGTTGGCCGGACTTGCCGTACCTGAGCGTCGGATCCCGGCGATCCTGGCCTGGGTAGGCTCACTTGCGGCGCTGGCGATGTTGTGGGTCAGCGCAGACGTGCTGCGCTCCGGCGGTGTTTTCAAGAGCGAGCTGTGGGCGATCCAGCCGCTCGGAACCTTGAGCGTGTCGCTGGATCGTCTGTCGGCACTGTTTCTGTTTGTGGCGGCGCTGGTGATGCTCGCGAGTTCCATCTTTTCCGCCAGCTACCTCAAGCGGTATCTGGGTCATTACAGCCTCAAAGCGCTGAACGCATGGTATCTGCTGCTGCTCGCGTCGATCACCTTGATCCTGATCGCTGATGACGCGCTGCTATTCCTGCTCGCGTGGGAAGGGATGTCAATCACGAGCTACCTGCTCGTCAACTTCGAGAACCAGCGCGACGAGAACAGCCACGCCGGCTATCTCATGCTGGCCACGGGTGAGGCGGGCTTCATGGCCGTGGTGGTGGCGTTCCTGATCCTGACGGTGCAGGGAGGGTCGCTGGAATTCCCGGCGCTAAAAGCCGCGGGCGCGAACCTGGGACCGCTCGCGCGCTGGCTCGTTTTTCTGCTGACGTTCTTCGGCTTCGGTGTCAAGGCGGGACTGGTACCCGTCAACACCTGGCTTCCCCGCGCGCATCCCGCAGCGCCCGCCAATGTATCGGCGATCCTCTCGGGGGTGATTCTGAATCTGGGCCTTTACGGCATCGTTCGCCTGAATCTCGATCTCGTGCCCTTCACCACGGTCGGCGCAGGCGTCGTAGTGCTCATCGTCGGAACGGTGTCTGCCCTGGTGGGAATTCTATACGCCACGACCGAAAACGACCTCAAGGCAATGCTCGCTCACAGTTCCATTGAAAACATCGGAATCGTGACCGCCGGTCTGGGCGCCGGGATCATCTTTACCGCTTACGGTCGGCCCTTGCTGGCGGGCATCGCCTTCATCGCGGCCTTCTATCACATGATCAATCATTCACTCTACAAGGCGCTGCTGTTTCTGGGTGCGGGAACAGTGGATGACCGTGCCGGCACCCGGGATCTGAACCTGCTCGGCGGCCTGATTCACGCGATGCCGTACACCGCGGGCGCCGTGTTGATTGGCACACTCGCAATTTCGGCGCTCCCACCATTCAACGGGTTTGTCAGCGAATGGCTGACGTTGCAGACGATGCTCCGGTCGGCCGAGCTGCCCTCGGTACCCATCAAGATCATATTCGCGTTGTGCGGGGCCGGACTCGCGCTGACGGCGGCGCTGGCGGTCACCTGCTTTGTGAAGATGTTCGCGATGGGATTTCTCGGCATGGCTCGCTCGGAAGGCGCTGCAAAGGCGGTTGAAGCGCATAGGGCGTCCATCGTGCCGATGGGATTCCTGGCCGTGCTTTGCCTCCTGCTGGGCGTGCTGCCGACCTACGTGATTCCGGCATTGAGTCGTGAATTGCAGCCGTGGACTGCTGGGAGTTCCGACGCCTTGGTGCCGCCTTTCTTTGCCTCGGCTCAAGGGCACGGTGCTTTGCCCCGAGGATTCGTCAGCGAGTTCCACGAGCTGGGCGCGCAGGCGGGAGAGGGGGTTTTTCCAGGACGCGGACTGGTAGTCCTGCATCGCGGCGGGACGCAGAACCCGGTGGTCTTCGCCATGTCCACTTCCTACATGCTGCTGGCGCTGACTAGCTTGCTGGCTCTGACCTGGGCTGTCGTTCGGCTATGGCTAACGCGTGAGCGGCGCTCGATGCGGCGTGAGCGTTGGGACGGCGGAGTACGGCGGTTACTACCGGAAATGACCTATACGGCGACGGGATTCTCAAACCCGGTGCGGGTGATCTTCGATGCGATATTCCGTCCGACGACGGTGGAGGACACGCGCGAGACGGTGGCGGAGCATTTCCGTATGGCCATCCGCCGCGACCGCCAGACCGTGCACATCGCGGACCGACTCGTGTTGCGGCCGGTGAAGAGCCGGGTCATGGCACTCGCGAGTCAGCTGGCCCAGATGCATCACGGGCACATCAATGCTTACATTGCTTACGTGCTGTTGGCTCTGCTGCTGGCACTGGCTGTGGGACTAGGCGCAGTCACCGTGGCCAGTTAGGGCGACGAAGGCCAAGAGAGCACCGGCAAGACCAGCGGAGCTAAGAACCATGAAGGGATCATTCCTCCGGATCTATGTGCACGAGCGCGATCGGTATCACGATCGCCCTCTTTGGGAGTGGCTGCTCACGCAGGCGAACGAACTTGGGATCCGGGGAGGATCGGCGTTTCGCGCCATGGCAGGCTTTGGCCGCCATCATGTGCTGCACGAAGCGCGACTTTTCGAACCCGCTGGTGCCCTCACCATAGAGGTCGAATTCATCGTAACCGACGAGGAGACGAGCGCATTGCTGGCGCTTCTGCGCGCCGAGCGCATGCGGTTGTTGTACTCGCGCATCCCGGCGAAATTCGGCGTCATCAATCCAGACTCCGACGACCCTCCACAGATCATGGTCCACGACTAGTGCGACGCAGTGCCGCTCGGACCGTATCCTCGGGCTCGCGCGGCCGGTGGCGCGACGAAGCGCCTCAATTGGAAAGAACTGTTAAGCGGTAAGGGGAATGTGAGGTGGGCCGCGGACGCGACCGGCCGCCAGGCGCTCACTGCGTCCTTAGGCATTGCCACAGCGTTGCTTCGTTCCTTCCTGAGCTTGGTTTTCATCGTGGCCGCGCGGCCCCGCCGGCGTGTTACGCTGCCGGCGGCGGCAGTTTTTGGAAAGCCGCCAGTAATCGCCGCAGTTGTTCACTTCACCTGCGCTCGCGCCGCCATGGCGGCCACGATGCGCCACCGCAAGCCCTACAGCGCGTTCAGCCGCGCACAACTGCGCTGCAAATGACTCAGTATTGCGGCCGCCACTGTCCTTGCGCTCAAATGCATTGCGCGCGCCTCCGTCGCGTGCGCCGTCACATCGTGCGCAGGAGTAAACGGGTCACGGGGGAGGGGGTTCGTTATGATGATCGGCAGGCGCGTCTATGGATTGGCGGGGATCCTGATGGGGGCGGCCGAGCTCGCCTTTTGCAATTTCGCGGCGATGGCGCATCCGGCGCCCGGCCACTTCCCGACGATGGAGTACCTGGGCCTCTTCAGCGATCTGGTGCTGATCGCGGGCGGGATTGCGATGAGCCTCGGCCGACGGATCGCCGGGATCGGAGCGATCGCTCTAGCGGCGCTGTTCGTGCTGATGCTGGCCTTGCAGTTCCCGGCGATCCTGAAAGGCTGGACCATCAGCGTCACCTGGGAGGAGGCGGCCGAGCCCACCGCGATGGCCGTGGGCGCGCTCTGTGCCTGGAGCCTGCTCGGCGAGGGCGACGACGCCGGCCGGGCGCAGGTCGCCAGGATCGCGCGGATCGTGTTCGGCCTGTGCCTGATCGCCTTCGGGATCAGCCACTTCGCCTACCTGAAGTACACCGCAACCCTCGTCCCGGCGTGGCTGCCGCCGTCGCAGATCTTCTGGGCCCGCGCCACGGGCGTAGTGCACATCGCGGCGGGCCTTGCGATCCTGTCGGGGGTCCAGGCGCGTCTGGGCGCAGTCCTGCTCACGGCGATGTTCGTGACCTTCGGCCTGCTGGTCTGGCTGCCCGCAACGATCCACGATCCGCATAGGTATTCCAATTGGTCCGAGACCACCACCACCTGGCTCCTGGTAGCGGCCGCCTGGTGCGTCGCCGATTCGCTGGCGAACGGCAGCCGCAGGGGGTAACCCGCGTTATCTGGAGGTCTTGCTGTTTCCTGCGTCCACCGGGATCGCCGCGCGTTGTTAGCGGTCGCTGGCGACTCGCGAGATCTTGAAGGTGAGCGTGCGCCGCACCGCGAGCGCGGTCCCGCCGAGCACCAGCACAGAGGAGACGGCAAGCCGCAAGGTAATGGGCTCGGCAAACAGGACGACCCCAGCGAGCGCGGCGATCACTGGAACACCGAGCTGCGCGTTGGCGGCCGCGATGGCCCCGAGCTTGGGCAGCGCCGTATACCAGGCCGCATAGCCGAGCCCTGAGGCGATCGAGCCTGACAGCACCGCGAGCACGATGCCCTCGGTGTCGGCTGATCGATGACTCCAGAGGAGTACGCTGATGAGCAGTGTGCCGGGTATTGAGCGAGCGAAGTTGCCGGCATTGTCTGCGAGCGCGTTTACCGAGCGTCGCCCCCGCAGCGAATAGACGCCCCACGCGCAGCCGGCGATCAGCATCAAGATTGCATTGCGTGCCGGCGGTGCCGTAATTCCCGGGGACAGCAGGAAGATGAGTCCGGCCACGGCGAGCAGGCAGCCCAGGACAACGGTACGGTCGATGCGCTCCCCGCCGACGAACCCTGCGGCGATCATCACCACCTGCACTGCGCCGAACAGCAGCAACGCCCCGGTACCTGCCGTTAGCCCGACGTAGGCGAAGGTAAAGGCGATGGCATAGGCGAGCAGCGCCAACGCCGATCGCCAGTGGCCGCCCAATCTCTGGCCGGGCCGGCCGATGCGTACCAGCAGCCACAGGGTGAGCCCGCCGGCGATGAGGCGGATGCTCGTGAAGCTCGCGGGGTCGATGTGCGCGTCGCGCAGCGCCATCCGGCACAGCACCGAGTTGGCCGCGAACGCCAGGAGTGCGAACGCGGTGGCCGCGACCACGGGGTTCACTCCAGCGCCTGCTCCAGATCGGCGATCAGATCCGCCGGCTCCTCGATCCCGACCGACAGGCGCAGCAGATTCTGCGGCGTGCGCGATCCCGGCCCTTCGATGGAGGCCCGATGCTCAATGAGGCTTTCCACTCCGCCAAGACTCGTAGCCCGTGCAAACAGGCGCGTGTGGCTGGCGGTTTCGAGCGCCGCCTGCCGCCCTCCCGAGACGCAGATGGACAGCATCGCGCCGAAGCCCCCCGACATCTGCGCCACTGCGGTGGCATGAGCGCGGTGCTGCGGCAGCCCCGGATAGAACACCTGCTCAATGGCCGGATGGTGCGCGACAAATTGCGCTAACTGCAACGCTCCGGCGCACTGCGTGCGAACCCGCAGCGCCAGCGTTGCGATGCTGCGTCTCAGCAGCCAACAGTCAAAGGGCGCCAGCGCCGCGCCGGCGGTGCGCTGCCACGCCTGCAGGTGCTCGAGCAGAGCGCGGTCCTCGCGCACCACCGCCAGCCCGCTCAGTACGTCGCTGTGACCGCCGAGATACTTGGTGCCACTGTGAATGACGAGGTCGACACCGAAGTCGCAGGGCCGTTGGCAGATAGGTGTAGCGAAGGTGTTGTCGCAGACCACCAGCGCTCCTGCCCGATGGGCGATGGCAGTGACCGCCTCGAGATCCGTGATGTTGAGCAGCGGGTTGGTCGGTGTTTCGATCCAAACCATGCGTGCCCGTCCGCCGACGGCATTTCTCACCGCTGTGACGTCGGTGAAATCAACAAGCTCCACGGTAACGCCGCGACGCGCGCAATGTTCGGTGAACTGCTTGACCGAGCCATGGTAAGCATCGAGCGGCGCTACCAGGCGATCGCCGGCGTTAAGCAACTCCAGCACCGCCATGTTAGCCGCGAGCCCCGAGGCAAACGCGGCCGCCCCGATGGCACCCTCGAGCGCCGCGATGCACGCTTCGAGCGAGGTGCGGTTGGGTGTGCCTTCGCGGCTGTAGCGATAGCCGCGCGGATAGCTGCCATCCGCGTCGCGCTCGAAGGTGGTCGTGAGGTAAATCGGTTGCGACAGCGCGCCGGTTGCCGGCTCTGGGGTGTGGGCGCTGTGGACGCATAGGGTGTTCTGGCCAAGCTGCTTGCTCATCGAGAGTTCCTTAAGTGCGCCGGCCCTTGATCAAGGCCTCGCCGAATTCGGTGACCAGCATCCCGGCACCGTCCTTGCCCCCGTGCTTAGACGTATCGCGGAATGGGTCCGCGCTGCGGTGTGGTCCGTTTGCCGAGACTGAACATCACATCGTCAATGTAGCAGTAACCCCATCCCTCGGGGGGGTCGTAACCCTCGATGATGGGATGGTTCGTGGCGTGGAAATGTTTGCGTGCGTGCCGATGAGGTGAGTCGTCACAACACCCGACATGTCCGCAGGTGCGGCACAAGCGCAGGTGCACCCACCTGCTGCCGATTTTCAGGCACTCCTCGCACCCGAGGGCGCTGGGGACCACGTCCCGAATTTCATCCAAATGAGAGCACTGCGTATTCATGGTGAGTATTTAAAGCGACTGTGCCAGAGGAGCGGACACCATAACCCGGAGATTGCGTTTCGAGGGGCCGGATTCATTGGCACGCCGGCGCCGCCGTAAAGGGACTGCCGAGTTCGCGTCTCGGCTTGTCGGCAGGTGCCGGGCTGCAGGATGGGGTGGCAGCGACCGTCCCCCGAGCGCATGTCGCCGCTGCGCGTCAGGAAGTGAAGCGGAATTTGCAGCTCCACGAGGTAGCTTCTTTAAATGGAGGCTATGATGAGCAACCTCATCATCGGTCACGGCAATCCGTGGTGGCCAAGCCCAAATGGGCAGTGTCGAGCGCGAATCCTGTCGGGACACAACTAACCTCAGCAAGGACGGGTCATGGAAGTTGGCGCACCGTCGTTATTTTCAGATGCTTTAAATACTGTCGCTCCTTGCGCGCGTCACAGAGCTGTAGCTGTCGTGCTCGCGGTGACAGTCTTGAGCCTGCCGGCTTGTGGCACCCAGCGGCAGTTGCAGCAGTCCGTTCCTGCTCCTGCGACTCACATCTTCGCCACACATCATGTGCGTCAGGTGGTGCTCATGGGACAGGCGCAGCCTGTCGGGCGCCTCCCAGCCACCCAAGTAATGCAGCTCGATATAGTTCTACCGCTGCGCGATCCGGCGGGGCTGAATTCATTTCTGCAGGGTCTCTACGATCCAGCCAGCCCGTCGTACCGGCGTTTCCTCACAGTGTCGCAGTTCACCGAGAGGTTTGGACCTACCCAGGAAAACTATGACGCCACTGTTCAGTTTGCAAAATCGAACGGTTTCGTGGTTGTTGGTGGAACACGCGATGGAATGGATGTGCAGGTCAAAGGCCCCGTATCGGCGGTCGAAAGTGCATTCCATGTAAACATGCGGACGTACCAGCACCCCACGGAGCGACGCACCTTCTTCAGCCCAGACCGCGAGCCTTCGACAGACCTACCATTCTTACTCTGGCACGTCTCCGGTTTGGAGAACTACTCCATCCCGCATCCCTTGTTCGTCAAGAAGAGCGACTACGCGAAGGCCCATGGCATCAGGCCGCAAGACGTCGTGTCCTATGCGACGACTGGCTCCGGCCCATCGGCTTCGTTCTTGGGCAGTGACATGCGCGCCGCCTACTACGGCGGAACGGCGCTGACTGGCGCTGGCCAAAACCTCGGACTGTTCGAGTATGCAGGCACTGACTTAGCTGATTTGACCAGCTACTTTACGAACGTAGGCCAAACCAACAATGTGCCAATCACGCTTCTGTCGACGGACGGGACCAGTACGTCCTGCGTAGATTCGGCCTCCGGCGACTCTTGTGACGACACGGAGCAGACGCTTGATATGACGCAGGCGATCGGCATGGCTCCGGAGCTGGCGAGCCTGGTGATGTACATCGGCGCGACGGATACGGCCATCATGAGCGCCATGACTACCCACAGCCCGCTGCCCACCACCATTGGCTGCTCGTGGGGCTGGACGCCGGCGGATGCAACCACGCTTGACCCCTACTTTGAAAAGATGGCGGCGCAAGGGCAGACCTTCTTTGCGGCATCGGGCGATAATTCGACCTGGTCATCAGGCAATGAGGCCTGGCCGGCGGATGATGCGAATGTGGTTTCAGTGGGTGGAACAGACTTGATGACCGCGAGCCCAGCAGGACCCCGGCAGTCGGAAACCGCCTGGTCGGAGAGCGGCGGTGGCGTCTCGCCGGACGGCATAGCAATCCCAGCGTGGCAGCAGCTTGCCGGCGTGATCAACTCCAGTAACCAGGGCTCGACGACGCTGCGCAACGGTCCGGATGTATCTGCCAATGCGAATTACACCTTTTACGTTTGCGCCGACCAAACGGCCTGCACGGCAAACGAATATGGCGGCACGAGCTTTGCAGCGCCCATGTGGGCCGCTTACATTGCCCTGGTCAACCAACAGTTGGTTGCTAACGGCGCAGGGCCCATCGGTTTTATCAACCCAGCGATTTATTCCATCGGAATAGGGCCCACATATAACTCGGCCTTCCACGACATCACCAGTGGCACATCCGGCAGCTATTCGGCTGTGGTCGGTTACGACTTGGTGACCGGGTGGGGAAGCCCGAACGGGACAAACCTGATCAATTCCCTGGTGAGCTACAAATAGGGCGCTACCGTCATAAACCAGGGTTAGGGCACCGGGACTGTTGGTTGCAGTTCCACTTCATCAGGCCGCGCGGAGTGCTGTCGTCACCGGTACTCGCCCGGCACGCCACGCGGGCAGAAGTCCGCCGACGAGGCCCATCGCGAGCGCCCAGGCGATGCCGATCGCGGCGAGCTGGGACGTGACATCGAGCCGGAAGCTGTAGCCGAAGGGGCTCACGGCCATGCCGTGGAAAAAGACCCACGCCAGGGCGGCTCCGAGCAGTGCGCCGGGCAGGGCGAGCAGCTCTGACTCGGCGAGCGTCGCGACCACGATCGCCCCCGAGCCGAAGCCGATCGCGCGCAGCGTGGCGAGCTCGCGTCGGCGCGCATCGACGATCGAGTAGAGCGAGTTGACGGCGCCGAGCGTTGCGCCGACCGCCATGATCGCGCCTACGAAGTAGGCAGCGAAGTTGAGGAGCGCGCTGAAGCGCTTGAAGCCTTCCTCCACCGCGTCGCGCTCACGCTTCGCCTCGAGGTGCAGGGCGGGGTTGCCCTCGAGAGCTGCGCGAAACGCCTCGAAGTCGGCCGGAGATTTGAGGCGCACGCTGACCTCCGTGAAGGCGTTGCGGCTGAACACCGTCATGAGGGTCTCGGCGTCGGTCAGGGCGACGCACTGCATGCTGTTGCCCTGGTCGAAGTGTCCGACCACGGTCCAGTCGACGCCGCGCACGGCGCGCCTGGCGTCCAGCTCGAATCCCGTGAACGTGCGGATGCAGGGGTTACTGGCGACCAGCTCATGCAGTCCCGGGTGGAACATGCGTCCGGCGGTGAAGGTCATCTCCGGTCTCATCTGGGTCACGTTGGAGCTCGTCCCTATGAGCGGGAAGAACACCCTCACGCCGGTGCCCCGCCGGCGACCCTCGATAATCACCACGGACTGGTAACTGATGAGCGGCCTGCCATCGCTGCCGCGGGCGATGCCGGGCAGGTCGGCGACAGCCGTGGCCTCATCCCGCGGAATGCTGCTGTCCAGACCGCCCGCCCCGCGGCCGCTGACGGTCGCGATATCGTCGCGCACATTGCCAAGCGCCTGCCGGTGTACGCCCGTTCCCATGGCAAGCATCGACACCAGCACGCCGACCGTGCAGGTCACGCCGATCAGGATCGTGAGCACGGCCCCGGCTCGTGCGGTGAGCCCCTTGAGGTTGAGGCACAGCAGGGCGAGGGATTGGCGCAGGAAATTCATGACCGCCCTCTAGCGCCCGGCGAGCGCGGCCGCGACCTTGAGGCGCCCGGCGAGCGCGGCCGGCACCGCGGCGCTCATCAGCGCCACCAGCACCGCACAGGCAAGGCCGATTGCCAGAGTTATCTTCGGCATTGACAGCCCGGGCACGAATCGCGCGGCGATCGGCATGGCGGCGGTGGCGAGCGCGAGCCCGAGGGCCGCTCCCGCGATGCACACGGTGATGGCCTCCGCGAGTATCAGCAGGAACACGGCGCGGTCCGTGAACCCCAGGGTTTTGAGAACCGCGAGTTCCGAGGTGCGCTCGCGCACTGACTGCACCATCATGGTGGCGATCGCGAACAGCAACGCCGCGAGCACCGCGCCCACGACCGCGCGGATGAGGAAGTCGAAATCACCGATCTGCTGTACCTGCTGCTGCGCGAGCTCGCGCAGCGACTCCGTCTTGGTCTCGTGCGAGGAGTTGGACGAGATCCGGTCGATCGCATCGGCCACGGAAACGGCCACCTTCGGGTCGGTCACCGCAACGTTGAAATGGTTGACCGTGCCCGTGCCGGTCGCCCGCGCCTCATCGTAGTAGGGAAGGTTGATGATAATGATGTAGCGCCCACCGCCGACGTCGCTGTCGGTGAAGATGCCTACGACATCGAACGCCCAGTCGCCCGAGCCGTTCTTCTGCATCTTGTTGGACTTCAGCGGGATGTGATCGCCGATCTTCCAGCCGTATTTCTCCGCGGTCAGATCCTTCACCAGAGCGGCGGTGCGCGAGCGGGCAAACGCCGCGAGGTACTCGGGCGCGATGGTGTAGGTGAAGGCCGCCGTCCAGTCCTTGTCGGGTGTCACCGCGACGATGCCGACGCCTTGCTCGGGCTTCTGGTAGTAGCCCCCGAAGAGCTCCACCGGAATCGCCACCCTGACTCCGGGCACCGAGCGAATCGGCTCGAGGAGGCTAATGGGCAGCCCCTCCGTGAGGCTACTCAGGCGGCTGTGCACCAGCAGCAGATCCGCGCGCGCCGCATCGACCGCTTGCTGCACCCCGGTCTTCAAGCCCTGCAGCACGCCGAACAGCGCGAAGGCGACGCTGACCTGAAGGAAAATCAGGATCGTGCGCCAGGGCTTGCGCCAGATGCCGGACCAGACGAGCGGCAGAAATTTCATGCGGCAGTTCGGGACGGACTGTCGAGCAGTTGCCCCTTGTCCAGGTGCAACTGGTGCGTCGCAAATTCCGCGGCCTTCGCGTCATGCGTCACCACGACGACCGTCTTGCCGTACTGGCGATTGAGAATCTGTATGAGACCGAGGATCTCTTCCGCGGAGTGCCGATCGAGGTCGCCCGTCGGCTCATCGCAAATCAGAATCGTCGGATCGGCGATCAGAGCGCGCGCGATTGCCACCCGCTGCTGCTGTCCGCCGGAGAGTTCGCTGGGTTTGTGCTTGCGCCGGTCGGAAAGCCCCACGAGCTCCAGTGCAGCGGTGACCTTGCGCTTGCGTTCGGCGCGAGACAGCGAGGTCAGCAGCAACGGAATCTCAACGTTGCGCTCGGCAGAGAGCGTAGGCATCAGGTTATAGAACTGAAAGATGAACCCGACATGACGCGCGCGCCAGTGCGACAGCGCTGCAGGCGAGAGGTGATCGATGCGCTCGCCAGCCACGGTCACCGATCCGCTTGTTGGCACATCCAGGCCCCCAATCAGATTCAAGAGCGTCGTCTTGCCAGAGCCCGACGGACCCATGATCGCGACAAAGTCCTTGTCGGCAATCTCGAGATTGAAGTCGTTGAGGACCGCAACGCTCTCGCGGCCACGCTTGTATTGCTTCGATACGGCTGCAAACGACACGATGGAGCTCATCTCACCTCCGATGGCACTACGTGAACTCTCAATCCGTCCTTCAGTGTGTCAAGGTTCCCCAGCGCGAGGCTGGCCCCCGGCTGAAGACCCGACAGGATTGTCTGACCGTCAGCCCCGCGCGTGCCGAGCCGGACCGGGCGGCGTTCGAGATGGTCTCCCGTGATCACAAAGACGATCCCGGTGTCTCCGCTCGCCTGGACGGCCGCCGACGGAACGATTACAGCGGATGTCGGCGCCGGGCTGCCCAATTCAATCTGCGGCGTACTATCCAGAAAGGACACGCGCGCCCCCATCTCTGGCACGATGCGCGCATCCTTCACTTTGAAGCCGATTCTGACCTTTACCGTGGCCTTGGCCCGATCGGCTGTCGGGATCACTGCAATGACTTCGGCAGGGATGCTCCAGTCCGGATAGGCGTTGAGTGTGATGATGGCTGGCTGGTGCGGTCGAACCCGGTTGATGAAATTCTCACTGACGTCGACCTCAACTTCGAGGGAGTCCATATCGACGATCTTCGCAATGCCGCCACCCCCCGAGAATTGCGGTGAAACAAGTTCGCCGGGGTGAGCGGTCAGGACGGTGACTACCCCGTCGAAGGGTGCCTCGATAATCGTGTCATCCTCATAACGCTGGTTGACCTCTACGTTTGCCTTCGCCACCGCCAGATTCTGCTCGGCGACCAGGGCCGCTGCTTGCGTGGCGTCGTAGCTGGCTTTGGATGCGTCAAAGGTATCCTGGCTGATCAGTGCCTCTTTGAGCTGTACTTGGTTGCGCTGAAATAATGGGCGCGCGTCATCGGCAGCCAGTTTCGCCGCTGCGAGTGCAGCTACGAGTTGCTTTACCTGCACTTTCGACTGCTCCAATGCAGCTCGAGCGTTGGTGTCGTCGAGTCGGGCCATCACCTGTCCTTGCTTGACTGGCTGACCCTCCTGAACCAGGACCTCGTTGACCTTGTAGATGCTCTTGCCCGACACCGTTGCCTCGCGCAGCGCAACCACATAGCCCGTGGCATCAAGCAGCGAGCCACCAGCCGATGGCGCGCCGGGTGCCCCTATCGCTCGCGCGGTGACGGCGCGAACTGCGATGCCCTGGTGTCCGAACGCAAGAAACAGCATTCCAATCGCCGCGGCAAGGAGCACGGCGCCAAGGCCAACCAACCAGGGCAGTCTGCGGCCGGTTAACTGCGCAGGTGCTTGCGTCCGATCCATTCGCAACTCATCGAGCAACGCTGTCTTGCGATCCATGGGAAGCCTATTTGGTGCGTGTTTGCTCAGTGGCAGCCGACGAAGCACCCGGCAGCGTTCCCTTGTCGACGCGGTTCCACCACCCGCCGCCGAGCGCCTGAAACAACGTGACCGTATCGATATAGCGGCTCGCCATGGACTGAACGTAGGCGAGGCGTGCCTGCTGATAGGTCTGCTGTGCCGCTAAGAGCGAGACATAGTTGACCGCGCCCGCGTCGTACTGTTTCTGAATGAAATCAAGACTCGCCTTGGCCGCACCGAGGGCATCGGATTCGGCCTTCAGAGCTTGCGCATCATGGTTTAGCGCGGTGAGTGTGTCGGCGACATTCTGAAAAGCCTTCAGGACTGTAAGCCGGTACTGCGCGGAGGCCTGCTCGTACGTATCGATGGCCGCGCGGCGCTTCGCGCGCAGTGTGCCTCCTTCAAAGATGGGTTGGGTGATGCCTGCGGCCAGATACCAGATCGCGGAGTCCGGTTGGAATAAAGTGCCGAAGACCAGGGATTCGTCTCCGCTTGCTCCAGTCAAGGTCACCTGCGGCAACATATTCGCCGTAGCGACGCCGACCGCAGCATTGGCCTGACGCATGACGGCCTCTTGCGCCTTGATGTCCGGACGCTGCGCTACCAATGAGGAGGGTAAGCTGACCGGCAGGTCTTGTGGCAACTTGAGATCCGACAACGCGAAAGCATGGGGAGCAGCATCCTTAGGGAAGTGCCCAGTCAGAACAGCGAGTTGATGCTCGGCAACCGCCCATTGCTGCTCAAGTGACGGGAGCGTCGCACGGACCAACGCCAGGTTCGACTGCTGCTGCAGCACATCTGCCTGGGTCTGGCTACCCACCTCGAACCGGCGCCTTATAAAGGCGAGCTGCTTGGTCTCAAGCGCGATGATTTCATTCGTGGCCGCAATTTGGTCGCTCAATGACGCCAGCTGGATCACGGTCGAGGCAACATTGGACGTCAGCGTGAGATAACTCGCCTCAAGCTGAAAGTTCTGTGCCTGTGCCTGCGCGAGCAGCCCTTCGAGCGTGCGTCGCTCGCCCCCGAAAATGTCGAATGTGTACGAGACGTTGACAGTAGCCTGAAAAACGCTGGTGACGAATCCCGGAAACCCCGGCGCAATACTTGCACCACTGACTTTCTCGCGTTCGTAGTTGGCCGCTCCCTGAATCTGGGGAAAGAATTGGCCCTCTTGTGCCCGGGCATTTTCCCGGGCGGCACGCAGTGCGGCTTGCTGCGCGGCGACGTCCGGATAGTTCGCCATCGCCTCCTCGATCAGCACATCAAGCTGCGGCGACCCGAATAGTGTCCACCAGTCGCCCGTGAGGTCCCGACCGAGGTGAAAGCTCTGCGCTTCCCCGCCGGCGACATCAGTAGCCTGGGTCCGGCTCGGCATGGCTTCGTAGGTATAGGCGTCAGTGAGCGGCGGCGGTGGTGGCCTGAACCGCGGACCTACTGCGCAGCCGGGCGAGGCGAGCCCAGCCATCGCTCCGAGGATCACTCCCACGAGCGTGCCGGTTGTGTGTTTGGTTTGCATCAGAGCCACGCCCTTGACCACGAGTATGAACGGAGGCGTCTGCGCGCGTGACGGCAACGCGGCGGTGCGAGTGTTTCCCGCGTCATGCGGCGTGCCACTTCACGTGACAGGCCGACTTCAAGCCAGGCGTCGCGACGAGACCATGCCGATTCATGGGGCTTGCCTTTGCTGGTTTTACCTGGCCAGTTGACTACTCTATTCCTGCCACCGCTTCGCTGCCTAAGTACTTGAGCTGTCCGGAGTTCCACACAAAACGCGCTGCGCCATCGGAAATCGGCGACGAAGTGCCGACAGACGCGACAGAGCCTGTACGTCAGTTCCTAACTGTCAGGAGTGGCCGCTGACCTCAACCCCAGGCGCGCTTGCGCGGCTGCAAACATTGCCCTGTACCGGGGATGGTCGCGCACCGGGTCCAGATCCGCGTCGCCTTGCACCCAGTTCACCACGTCGGCGAGACATCGTTCCAGGACGAACGCCAGCATGTCGAGACCGGCATCGTGGTCGTGCGCGACCGCAATGAGAACGCACGCGAGGTTGTAGCGCATGTTCAGGTTGTCCGGGTCGAGCAGCACCGCGCGCTCAATCCACTCCTTCATGCGTTCGTTTTCCCCGAGTACCGCGAGCGCCACTACGAGGAAAGCCATGGCCGAGCCGTTGTCCGGTTCGCTCGCGACAGCCCTCTCGCAGCGCTCGGCTGCACGCCGCGCCGCCACCCGGGCGCCTTCCGGGTCGCGCACCGCGCGGTAGCAGGTGATGAGCATTCCCGCTGCGTAGAAATCCGAGAGTGTCTCCGCGGCTACCTTCTCGAAGAACGAAATGGCCTGGCGGTGATTGCGCGTCGCGACGCACCAGCGTGCAGCGGCGAAATTGACCTCGTATGACTCCGCGTCTAGCTCTAGCGCCGTCTCGATCTCAGTCTTGGCTGCGGCGAACTGCGCGTCCGCGGTCAACGTGCGGGCCTTTGCGGCATGCGCTTCGGCGAGACGTGGGTTGAACCCCAGCGCGCGTTCGGCCGCAGCCAGGCCACCATCGCCTGCTGTTCCAGTCATGATCCGCAGCTGCCCCTGCGCCCAGGCCATGAGCGCCCAGGCGCGGGCGTAGTTCGGATCAATCTGGGTGGCGCGCTGACAGAGGCGGATGATGGCCTCGCTGCTGCGCGCAGCACCCACGTTGCCCATGAGACTGTGCCGCGCCATCAGATACAGCTTGTACGCCTCCGGATTCGTGGTATCACGCTGCTCGATCGCCTTCTTCTCCTCCGGGAGCAGCTTGAGTTTCAGGGCCGCCACGATCGCCTCGGAGATCTGGTCCTGCACGGCGAAAATGTCGTCGAGATCGCGGTCGTAGCGCTCGGCCCAGACATGCCCGCCGCTTGCCCCGTCGATCAGCTGGGCGGTTATGCGAACCCGGCGCCCGGCCTTACGTACGCTGCCCTCGAGCACGTGGCTCGCCTTGAGTTGCCGTGCCACTTGCAGCACGTCCACATTCTTGCCTTTGAACGCGAAGGCCGTGTTCCTGGCCGCGACCCAAAGCGCCGAGATCTTGCTGAGATCCGTAATGACGTCCTCGGTAATGCCGTCGGAGAAGTATTCCTGCTCCGCGTCGCCGCTCATGTTCGCAAACGGAAGAACGCATACGCCAAGTCGCTGCGACCTCGTTACCACCGGTTCGGCTGACCGCCCCGGAATCTTCAGCGCTGTCTGCGGCTGGTCTGTGGAGCCGGGCCTGGTGCTCCCGGTTGCCACAGACGCGGCGTTTGCGCTCGACAATGCAAGCAGGCGCACAAGTCGGTCGATGATTTCGGGCGGCAGCTGTCCGCGGTGCAGGCGCATCCACTGGCGCTCGCGAAACAGGTCGGGGACGCGCGCCGCTGCGTCGGGCGTATCGTCGATCACCAATGGCAGCAGAAACGGTTGGTCGTCTGCCATGAGGTGCGTACGGTCGACTGCGAGCTTCCATTCCAGCCGGAAGTAGCCCTCGCTGCGGGTGTTGGTGTTCGACGAAATGAGCGGGATGAAGAGCGCGCATTCGCGGATCTGGCGGCGGATCGAAGCGTCCCACGCGTCTCCGCCACGTAGCTCACTCTGGTCGATCCAGACTTCCATCCCGGCCTGCCGCAGGGTGGCACAGATGCGTTGCGCCGCCTCGGAGTCCTGTGAAGCGTAACTGATGAAAACAGCCGTGGAACCTGCGCTCATGTCATCACGCGAGCTGAGGAGTCAGCATCATAGCGGGCGCCTTGGCACACGTTTGTCGAAGAGCATTCGGGACGCGCGTCTGGTGGCGTGCCACGGCAGAAATCACACGAGATGAGCGCGAGAACGATTTGATAAATAATGAATTGGTTGCCTTTTCAAAATCGCTCGGACTGACAAACCCAATCGTCGAGTGCCGACGACGCGCATTGTAGAACCGTTCGATGTAATCGAGTACGTCAGCCTTGGCTTGATCACGATTGCTATAGACCTTGCGGTTGCACCGCTCGGTCTTCAGGCTCGAGTCTGACTCCCATCAGAGGCCGCAGGGCTCTCTGCAGCCGCATAGGAGGCGATATGGCACGGGCGCGAAAGTCCAACGCACTCATGCTCAGCTTAAGGCGCGATGCAGAAGGTCTGACCCATCCCAAATACCGCCCGGACATAGACGGCTTGCGTGCCGTTGCGGTGCTGTCGGTCGTTGGTTATCACGCCTTTCGAAGCGTGGCGAGGGGTGGTTTCATCGGAGTCGACATCTTTTTCGTCATATCGGGCTTCCTCATCTCCTCGATCATCTTCGGCGGGCTGGAAAGGGACAGTTTCAGTTTCATCGAGTTCTACCGTCGCCGTATAGCGCGCATATTTCCCGCGCTGCTGCTGCTGCTCCTTGCCTGCTATGCGTTCGGTTGGCTCACGCTTCTCCCGTCCGAATACAAGGAGCTCGGCAAGCAGATCGCCGGCGGCGCGGCCTACGTGTCGAACTTCGTCCTGTGGAACGAACACGGATACTTCGACCCAGCAGCCGACGCGAAGCCGCTGCTCCATCTGTGGTCACTGGGCGTAGAGGAGCAGTACTACATCTTCTGGCCGCTCCTGTCGTATGTCGCCTGGAAGCGTCGGTTGAACCTGTTGGCGATCACGCTCGCCATCGCGGCCGTATCCTTCGCCCTCAATGTGGTCGAAGCATCCACCGACAGCGTAGCCGACTTCTATTCTCCGCAGACGCGGTTTTGGGAGTTGCTGGTTGGCTCGGCTCTGGCGTACGGCGTGCTGCATCGAGAACGATGGGCGAGCAACGGCAACGCCGCTCTGACGCAGGCGCGGGCGCTCGTGGGGGCGGCGCTGATCGCAGTCGGTCTCGCGACCATAACGGTGGAGCGGGCGTTTCCCGGCTGGTGGGCTCTGCTGCCAACGGTCGGCACGGCGTTGATCATCTCGGCCGGCCCGACTGCGTGGCTCAATCGCACAGTGCTGTCGAATCGCGTGCTGGTATGGTTTGGCCTGATCAGTTACCCACTGTATCTGTGGCACTGGCCGTTGTTGTCGTTCGCGTACATCATAGAAAGCGGCTTGCCGTCGCGCCCCGTGAGAGTCGTGGCCGTAGCGGCGTCGATCGCATTGGCGTGGTTGACGTACGAGTTGGTCGAGAAGCCGCTCCGTTTCGGCCGATTCAAGCCCGTGAAGGCAGTTGGACTGTTCGCGTCCATGATCGTCGTCGGTGCTCTGGGCTTTGAGTGCTTCGCGACCGACGGCCTTACATCACGCGGTATCGCCAAGTCGACGCGGCAGCTCACGACGGCGATGGCAGACCGGGACAACTACGACCCGCCAAGCCTCAGGGGCCAGCCTGGGGATACCACTAACAGGTTCACCGGCCTCAGTCCGCAGAGCGTGCTGTTCATCGGCGACAGTCTCATGGCGCAGTACTATCCGCGGGTGGCGAAGCTGTACGCGGATCGAGACAAGCTGCCTCGCTACTCGGCGCTCTTCGCGGCGAAGCCGGGCTGCAGACCGATACCCCACGGAGAAGCCGTGAATACGAAGGACTATGGCTGCGATGCATACTATGTCGCGGTCATGCGCACCGCCAAAGACCCGATCTATCGCAAGATCGTCATTTCGGCAAACTGGCAGACCATGTTCTCGGATGAGGTCGGCACGGAGAACCTGTCCGAGTTCACCGCTGATATCAAGGCACTGAAGCGACTCGGAAAGGACATCGTGCTCGTATCGCTGCAACCGCACTCGAGTCTCGACGACCCGCTGCAGCTCGCGAAGCCTTTGAGATTGGCACTGTTTTCGCGCAACGCCCAGCGGATTCCGCAGGATCTGTGGCAGGACAGACCGCAGCTGGAGCGACAGGAGCAGGAGGTGGCAGCCCGGCTCGCAGATCTCGCACGCGCGGTGGGCGCGACGGTGGTCAATCCCGCCGACTACTTCTGCACCTCGGCCAAGTGTCCGGTCGTGGTGGCCGGGAAGCCGCTGTATAGGGACGCATGGCATTTCCGGGCAAGCGTGGCACGAGACTACGCTACCTTCATTGATGTGATCGTTGGTCTGTAGGGAGACGAGATCCTCCAGCGTGCGCCGCCACTCCGCAATGGAATGGAATTCGGACGACCGTGGCCGTCACGCTGTCTGCCCCTGCTCGGCCAGCTGGAGGTCTAGAATCGGCGCAACAAAGAGGTTTCGATGCGACGCTCAATCATCATTGCTGTGCTCGGCCTGGCCGGCTGTTCCTCGGAACGCGTCCAGCCAATCGCTCTGCATCAATACATGGTCACTGGGGAGGGGAGGCAGGTCTACGTTAAGGCCACTGAGACCTGCGCGAAGCTCGACAAGGATTTGATAGTGCTGGGTAAGCCACCCGGAAGCCCCGCAAATCAATTCAGGTTTGAGTGCGTCAACTCCTACGAAATCGTTCCGGCCGGCGGGGACGGCTACAGAATCAGGGTCCTCACCAGTGACATTCCGCTGAAGCACACCACAATCCCGGCGACCAAGGACATGACTGCTCAGACGGTGTGGGCCCCCGACATCGAACCCGCTGATAAAGAAGCCATGCAGCGCGCCACCGAGTACTGCGCGAAGATGAATCAGACAATGAAGATCACGGGTAGAGGGTTCGATATGGGTCCCGGACTCGATATCGTCTTCAAGTGCGTACCGCACGGAACTGCCGCCCCGTAACGGCTTGCCGTCGCGCCGGACTGTGGGTGCCAGCGATGACTGCCGCCTCATACGACAGTGAAAACGGCGCCCCCGTAGGGTACGGGGGCGCCATGCAATAGACCTACACGCCGCTAGAAGCCAGGACCGCGCAGCTCCTCTGCGAAGTTCCACACGTCCAGCGTGCCCAGGCATCGACGGGGGCATGTTCGCTGCCGTACGGACTACCTCGCGTGGGCCGAGTAACGTTAGCGCCTGAATCCAGAGTCCCCCCAATGAACGTCGCCCGCTCCCCGAGAGACTGTTCGATCAGATTCAGCATTGGTCCGCCTGGCGTGGACATCCACGCTGGCGGCCCTCCTTTTTTTGTCGCTGAGCGCACTCGGGCTTAGGGCAAGGAGACTCGAACATGAAATGGATGGTCTTGGCTTGTGCGACTCTGATCGCCGGGTGCGCAAACTTTGCGCCCGCGGACAACCGATCGTTTCCGGGAGCGGGTCAGCCCGCTGTAGACGAAAGGCGTGAATCTCGCGCGCTCGAGCTGGCAGAATCTGACTGCGTCAGTCAAGGCAAGGACGTTGACGCCGGGCGCGTCGAAGGCCAGACGGTGTACGACTGCGTTGAACGCTAGCCCCGACCCTCTCCATCGGGCATCACATCTTCAGCGACCGCGACGACAGGGAGCAGTTCATGGCACGCAAGAATCCGCCGATTGCAGCTTCCGACGCAGCCAGCGTGAGGCTGCCGGGCGCGGCGCTGCACATGGCGCGCGAGCACTCCGAGGTGTGGGAGGCCTTCCAACATCTGGGTGAAGAGGCGAGCCGCGCAGGCCCGCTCGATGGGCGCACGCGACGCCTGATTCACCTGGCACTCGCTATTGCCGTCGGCTCGGAGGGTGCGACGCATTCGCATGCACGGAGAGCTAGTTCCGAGGGAATCAATGCGGAGGAACTCGAGCACGTCGCCGTCCTCGCCATCACTGCTGTGGGTTGGTCACAAGCGATGCGGGGCCTGACATGGGTGCGCGATATAACTCGCGCGCGGCCTGGTGGGCCAGCTAGCGAGCCGCTCGAACCGTGATGGAGAACGCGGGTTTGGATTTACCTCGTGGGATGGGATTTCACCCCTCGCAGTCATAGCAGGTGCTTAAGTAGTTGCTTCTATGGCTCCCCGGGTCGCAGCGCAGACATCCGCAAAAGTACTTGCGGGCGGCGATCGTCAGAAGGGCTCTCGCCGCGCCTGACAAGCGCGTGGATAAAGGCCGCTTTCGACCCCTACGGATGCCCAAGCCTTAACGTGCTTTATTTTCCCTGTCGTCAAACGTCCCCTAATGCTGCGCTGGCTGCTCCGACACTTCCATTGGTTGTTGCATAATGACATCGAGCGCGATCACGAAGCCGAAAATGACCGTAAAGAAGTCGATCGTCAACGCCGTGATGTAGGCTGCGGCGCTGTATTGGAGGCCTTCTAAAACGTAACCAAGCATCGCCAGTGTCACAGCGGAGCCCAATACAACCAAAACCGCGAATATTGCCGGCGGCGGTAGTTTGCCGACCACCTTGAGGCGTCGGCGCGGATAGGTGACCTGAAGAGACAGCATCGGTAGTGCGAAAAGTACACCAGAGTCTCGCCAAGTCCACTTTTCCTGAATGTCGTAGAGCGCAAGTAGCGCCGGCAGCAGCGCTCCCGCCGTCAAGTCGTAGGCCAGTCATCGGGCCCAGGAGCAGACGTTCAGAGTAAGTGAGTCCACTCTGACTCCTTGCAATGAAAGCCGCGTATTCGAGGTTTCCCAGAGTAATCTTGAACGCCCCATCGTCAGGAGGTCGAA
>Ga0182015_10000226_pt1 | contig 81983 bp, 84 predicted proteins | sample 712P3MmetaG_FD_120478 | JGI IMG/M metagenome (GOLD analysis project Ga0182015, IMG submission 120478) | Permafrost microbial communities from Stordalen Mire, Sweden - 712P3M metaG | ecosystem: Environmental > Terrestrial > Soil > Wetlands > Permafrost | place: Sweden: Stordalen | collected...
ACGGGAGCGACTACGATGGGCCGCGGATCGGCATTCCCGCCCGGGTTGGCGAATCGGTACAGCCGGCGGTCTTAAAAACTGCTGCCCGCAAGGGCGTGCGGGTTCGAATCCCGCCCCGGGCACACCGATCTTGCGACCGGTCTGCCCGTTGCGAACAGCCGGCTCACGGCGGTGTCTCCTCGCCCAGCGCCTCGTCGGCTATCGCGAACGCACGGTTGGCAGCCGGCACGCCGGCGTAAACCGATGTGTGGAGCAGCACCTCGCCGATCTCCGCAGCCGTGAGACCGTTGCGCAACGCGCCATGGACGTGCATCGCGATCTCGTGCTCGCGCCCGAGCGCTGCCAATACCGCGAGCGTAACCGCGCTGCGCGTGCGCCGATCGAGTCCGTCGCGGGACCACACGGTTCCCCAGGCCGATCGCGTGATGAAGTCCTGAAACGGCGCCGTGAACTCGGTCGTGCCCGCCATCGCGCGATCGACGTGCGCATCGCCGAGCACAGCTCGGCGAACCTCCATGCCCTTGTCGTACTGCGGATCGCTCATCGTTCTTCCTCCAGGTGTCGCTCGATCAGCGCCGTCACCTCCGGCGCACATTCAACAGCGGCGAGATGAGCTCCGTGGGTCAGCAGCTCGAATCGTGCGCCCGCAACGCCCGCGACGATCGCCCGCGAGTGTTCGGGCGGGATCGCATGGTCTTCGGCAGCGGCGATCGCAAGTGTTGGAGTGGTGATCCGCGAGAGCTGATCACGCAGATCGAGGCGCTCGATCACCTCACAACAGGACGCGTATCCCTCGGCCGGGCACTCGCGGAGCGTCTTCCCGATCGGCTCGACGACGTCGCCGTGCGCTTCGGCGTAGCGGGCCGTGAACCAGCGTGCGAGCACCTCGTCGGCGACGGCGGCGACTGACCCGGCCTCGCGGACGCGCGCGGCGCGCGCCGTCCAGCCCTGCGCCGGCGGCAGGTATGCCGCACTACTGACGCAGACCAGCCGGTCAATCCGCTGCGGCGCATTTGCGGCCAGCCACAGGCCCACCATTCCTCCAAGCGAAGTACCGACGTAGGAGACGCGCTCGAGTTCGAGACGGTCGAGCAGCGCGAGCACATCGCCGCCCAGGTCCGCGATATCGCTCCGGCCGTCCGGCAGCGGCGAGCGACCATGGCCGCGATGGTCGTAGGAAACGACGCGTCGACTCCGGGCGAGGTTCACCGCCACCGGTTCCCACATTGCGTGCGTGGTTCCAAGCGACGATCCGAGCACGACAGCCGGCGATGACGCGGCGCCGTCCTCCTCGTAGTAGAGATCGGAAACGCTCACAGCGTCCGCGCCGACAGCGCCCGGTCGATCAGCGTCCCGACCGCATCGAGGTCGCCGTCGAGTCCGCGGGCGTTCTCGGTCATCCTCGCCACGTCTACCTCGAGGTTCGCGAGCAGGTCGGCCGACCACGCGGTGGCGGAGCCGACGAGCGTTAGCAGATCGCCGAGAGTGCCCCACTCGGCCTGCCAAGCCCCGGCAGCGCGTTCGTGTTCCTGGGTCATCGCGGCCAGCATCGTCGCGACGAGGCCGGGCACGCGGGTCGTGCAGGCAAGAACGGCGACACTTGCCACCGGGTTGCGTTTACCGGCGATCGCGGAGGAGCCGCCGCGACTGCGCCCACCGCCCTCGCGGAGCTCACCGACCTCGCTCTGTGCGAACAGCGTCACGTCTCGCGCGATCTTCGCCAGTACGCCGGCGAGTACGCCGAGGGCGCACGCCAGTTCGGCGGGCCGGACGCGGAGCGCAGCCCACGGGAGCGTCGGCTCGCCAAGGTCGAGTATCGCGGCCACGCGCGCGGCGACGGCCGGACCGCGTGTACCAACCGGTCCACCCATCTGTACGGCGAGTCGCGTTGTGTCGAGGATGCGCAGTGCCGCGCAGGCTTCGTCGAGCCCGACAAGCCAGCCGGCGGCGCGTAGGCCGAAGCTGCTCAACTGGGCCTGCTGCAGGAGCGTACGGCCGGCCATCGTTGTGGCTCGGTGCTCCTGCGCGAGCTGCGCCGCGGCAGCCATCGCCGCCGACGCGTCGGACAGCAGAGGTTCGAGCGCGCGGCGCGCGATCAGCATCATCGCGGTGTCGATGATGTCCTGGCTCGTGGCGGCGAAGTGGACGTATCGCTCGGTGCCCTCGCCGACCGCCGCGCGCAGTTGCGCGACGAGTTCGATCACCGGTGTCGCGGACTCGCCGGTCGCCCGCACGACCGCGCTGAAGTCGATGCGTTCGGCGTCACAGGCCAGCACGATCTCGCTTGCCGCCGACGCCGGGATCAGGCCCTCGTCTGCGCACGCGCGAGCCATCGCCGACTCCACGTCGAGCATCGCACGCAGCCAAGCTCGGCCATCGGTTTGCACAGCGACCTCGCCGCGTTCGTAGATCGCGTCGAAGAGGCCGTCAGATCGCAAAGAAAACCGTTTCCGCCGGACCCTGGAGGCGAATGTCGATCTCGTAGCCGTCCGCCGCTGCGCGCGCCAGAAGGGTATTGCGGCGCGCTTCGGGCACGCTCGCGAGCACCGGATCGGCGGCGTTCGCGGCCTCCTCGTCGGCGAAGTAGATTCGCGTCACGCAGCGCCCGAGCATGCCGCGGGCGAACAGCGAGACATCGATGTGCGGCGCCGCCACACCGCCACCCGCGAGCGCGACCGGTCCCGGCTTGACCGTCAGAAACTCAAACGTGCCGTCGCCGTCCTCATGCCCGACGCGGGCGAAGCCGCGGAACCCGGCGAGCTCGGACGGCCCGGCATGTGCCCACAGGTCCGCGAACCTCCCGCTCGGATCGGCCTGCCAAATCTCGAGTAGGTAGTCCGGGATCGGCGTGCCGGCGCCGTCGTAGATCGTGCCCCTGATCGTGAACGCGCCGTCGGTGCCGGGCGCCACGGCGTGGGGCCCGCTCGGCCACGGCAGGCCGATCGCGAAGTACGGTCCAACCGTCTGGGACGGCGTTAGCGCGAAGATCATGGCGACGCCTCGAACGGCGTCGCGCCGGGCCCGCGTAGGAAGATGTCGAACTCGAAGCACAACGCCCAGTCGGGGATCGAGCGCTCGATTGAAAAGCGCCCGACAAGGCGCTCGCGGGCAGCTTCGTCGGCGATCGAATTGAAGATCGGGTCGAACGCGAACAGTGGATCACCGGGAAAGTACAGCTGCGTCACGAGTCGCTGCGCAAACGCTCGTCCGAGCAGCGAGAAATGGATGTGCGACGGCCGCCAGGCGTTGTAGTGGTTCCCCCACGGATACGGTCCAGGCTTGACCGTCACGAAGCTGTAGCGGCCCTCGTCGTCGGTCGCGCAGCGTCCAGCACCGCTGAAGTTCGGATCAAGCGGCGCCGGAAAACGGTCCCAGCGGTGACGGTAGCGTCCGGCGGCGTTGGCCTGCCAGATCTCAACGAGGGTGTTGCGCAGCGGCTTGCCCTCCGTGTCGAGCACCCGACCGGTGACGATGATTCGCTCGCCGATCGGCTCGCCGTCGTACTGGCGTGTCAGGTCGTTGTCGAGCTTTCCGAGCACCTCGGCGGAGCTCAGCGCAGGTCCGGTCACCTCGGTCAGGCCCTGCGGCAGGTAGATCAGCGGCTGCTTCGGGTGGCGCAGCCGCGTCGACTTGTACGCCGGGAAGTCGAGCGGTGGGTGCAAGTCCTCGCCGTCGCGGTCATACGAGGTCGGCGTGTCGCCGACCGGAACATAGATCCTGCGTGGCTCGTCGTCGGAGTCAGCCAAGTCTCAACCCTCCAGGACCACGGCGAGGCCCTGGCCAACGCCGATGCAGAGCGCAGCAACCCCGTAGCCGCCGCCGCGAGCGTGCAGCTCGTAAGCCAGACGCCCGAGAATTCTTGCACCCGACGCGCCAAGTGGGTGGCCGATCGCGATCGCGCCGCCGCGCGGGTTGACGAGCTCGGGGTCCAGCTCGGGCCAGAGCTTGAGGCAGGCGAGCGACTGCGACGCATACGCCTCGTTCAGCTCGACGACGGCGACGTCAGTCCAGCCGATGCCGGCGCGCGCGAGTGCCTTGTTAACGGCCTCGACGGGAGCGATCCCGAACACGTCGGGGTCGACGCCGTGAGCGCCGGTCGCGACGATCCGGGCGAGCGGCGCGCGACCCAGTAGCGTACCGGCGCGCTCGTCGCCGATCAGCGTCATGCTCGCGCCGTCGTTGAGCGGCGAAGCGTTTCCGGCAGTCACCGTCCCGCCCTCGATGAATGCCGGCGGGAGCGCGGCGAGCTTTTCGAGCGATGTGTCGGTCCGGATGCCTTCGTCGCGGGTCAGCTCGACCCCCGGGACGGGTACCACTTCGATCAGTGCGCCGTCGGAGTAGGCCTTGTTCGCGAGCTGGTGGCTGCGCAGCGCAAAGGCATCCTGCGCCTGTCGTGAGATGTCGTAGATGTCGGCGAGCTTCTCTGTGCTTTCGCCAAGGCTGATCGTCCACTCCTTGGGCATCCGGGGGTTCACCATCCGCCACCCGAGCGTCGTCGAGTAAGCCGTCTCGTTGCCGACCGGGTAGGCCCTGGACGGCTTCGGCAGGACCCACGGTGCACGGCTCATCGACTCCACGCCGCCGGCAACGACAAGCGACATGTCGCCGCAGCGGATCGCCCGCGCCGCCTGAATCGCCGCCTCGAGACTCGAGCCGCATAGGCGGTTGACGGTCACGCCTGTAACCGAAGTCGGCAGCCCTGCCAGCAGCACCGCCATGCGTGCAACGTCGCGGTTGTCCTCGCCGGCGCCGTTCGCGTTGCCGAGGACCACATCGTCGAGCACGGCGCCGTCGCGGATGCCGCCACGATCGAGCAGCGCTTTCAGTGCGTGCGCGGCCAGATCGTCTGGTCGAACGCTCGCCAGAGCCCCGCCGAAGCGGCCAAACGGCGTCCGCACCGCCTCATAGATGAATGCCTCGCTCATCGTGCGAGCAACGCCTGCAGCGCCGCCACCTCGTGCGCGCTCGGCGGCTCCGTTACGCGCAGCTCGTCGGCGACGGCCAGGGGCCAGCCCGTTGCCTCGCGCACCCGGTCCACGCTGACCCCCTCGTGCACCTGAGTGAGCATCAGCTCAGCACCATCCGGTCCGGGTTCGAGCACGCCGAGATCGGTGATCACCGCCGTCGGACCCTTGCCGCGGAGGCCGAGGCGCGCGCGCGCGCCGGGGCCGTCGCCGTGCCCAACCGTGGTCAGGAAGTCCAGCCGCTCGACGAGCGTGCGCGGCGTGTGCTGCGCCACAATGACCACCTCGCCGCAGTTGGCGGCGATCTCGGGGGCACCGCCGGCTCCGGGAAGACGCACACTCGGATGTTCGTAGTCTCCGATCACCGTCGTGTTGAGGTTGGCGAAGCGGTCGAGCTGAGCCGCGCCCAAAAACGCTACGTCGACGCGTCCTGCGCAGATCCAGTAGTTGAACATCTCGGCAACACCGACGACGGCGTCCGCGGTCTCGGCGAGCTCGCCATCACCGATCGACAACGGGACTCGCGCGGGCTTCGCGCCAATCGTCCCCGACTCGTAGATCAGCACCAGTTTCGGGTTGTTGACGATCCGCGACAGGATTGCCGCCGTGCTCGGGCGCCCGACACCGATGAAAACGGTGCGTGTACTTGCGAGGCGTCGCGCGGCAACCACCGTCTGCACCTCGTCGCTGGTCGCGTTGGTCATGGCGCGGCCGCCGCTGCCAGCACGTGCTCGTCCATCCAGGCGCGGAACCGATCACGGTCACTGCTGATCTCCGCCCACGAGCGATAGAAGTCGTTGTCGCGCCGTGTTAGGCCCTGACTGTATGACGGCCACGAGCCGCCCGGCGCTTCGGCGACGAGGTCGATTGCCCAACCCGGGATCACGATCGAGCCTGGGCGCGCCTCGAGACGCTCCACGCTTCGCTCCACCGTCACGAGCGAACGCTTCGCGGCGAGCACCGCCTCCTTCTGCACGCCGGGAATGCCCCACAGCTGGACGTTTCCCTCACGATCGGCTTCCTGTGCGTGGACGATCGCCACGTCAGGCCGCAGCGCCGCAACCGCGGCGAGCCGCTCGCCGGTGAACGGACAGGCGACGAAGCGGACCTCCGTGTGCGCGACGAGATCGGTCCCGGCATAGCCCCGCAGCAAGGCGCATGGCAGATCCGATGCCCCCGCCGTGTAGCGGTTCGCCATGCCGGCGTGGCTGTGCTCCTCGATCTCGAGAGTGTTCGGCCAGCCGTTCTCGAGCGCGTCGCGGAATCGGTACAGCGAGCCGACGCCGGGATTTCCCCCGTAGGAGAACACCAGCCGGCGCGCTGCGCCCATGCCGATCATCTGGTCGTAGAGGATGTCGGGCGTCATCCGGATCAGCTCGAGCTCGCGCCGACCCTGGCGCAGCACTTCGTGGCCGGCTGCAAACGGAATCAGATGGGTGAAGCCCTCGAGTGCCACGGAGTCGCCGTCGCGCACGAGCTCCGCAACGGCGTCGCTCAGACTGACGATTCGAGCCATGGTCCCAGGCTACGTGAATGCACGGTGTCAGAACTCCTCGGTCGCGGGAAGACCGACGTAATTCTCGGCGAGGCTAGTTGCTGCGGCGCTTGAGCGAGCGAGATATTCGAGGCGCGCCAGCTGGAGCTTGCGCTCGAACGTGTCGCCCCCGAGACGGTGCAGCAACTGGGTCATGTAGTTGGAGAAGTCCTGGGCGCGCCAGACGCGTCTGAGCGCCGCGTTCGAGTAGTCGTCGAGGCCCTCGGTCGAGCCGCTCCGATACCAGCCGGCTAGCGCGGCGGCTAGCAGGCGCACGTCGTTGACCGCGAGGTTCAGGCCCTTGGCTCCGGTCGGTGGCACAATGTGCGCGGCGTCACCGGCCAGGAACAGGCGTCCATGGCGTAGCGGCTCGCAGACGTAGCTCCGCATCGGTGTGACGCCCTTCTCAAAAATCGGGCCTTCGGTCACCGACCAGTCGGCGCTTGCCAGCCGCGTTTGCAGCTCCGACCAGATCCGCTCATCCGGCCAATCGTCGAGCGGCTCGTCGTTGGGCACCTGCAGGTAGAGGCGACTGACGCTGGACGAGCGCATCGAGTAGAGCGCAAAGCCATGCTCGTGCCAGGCGTAGATCAACTCGTCTGTCGACGGCGGCGCCTCGGCGAGGATCCCGAGCCAGCTGAACGGGTAGACGTACTCGTGCTCGATCAGTGCCCCCGCGTCAATCGACGCCCTGCACACGCCGTGAAAGCCGTCGCAGCCCGCGATGAAATCGCACTCAAGCGTGTGCTGGACGCCACCGTTGCTGTACGTGATCCGCGCGAGATCCGCGTCGAGGTCGTGCACCGCGAGATCCGAGATCTCGAAATGGAGCGCTCCGCCCTGAGCCAGGCGCTCCGCCACGAGATCCTTGACGACCTCCTGCTGTCCGTAGATGGTGACCTGGCGACCCGTAAGCTCGAAAATCGGGATATGCAGCGTGTGTCCCTCGTGGCGCAGGTAGATGCCGTTGTGCAACAGGCCTTCGCGATCGAGCCGCTCGGCGACGCCGAGGCTGCGCAGCAAATCGACCGTGTTCTGCTCGAGCAGTCCGGCGCGCACGCGCCGCTCGATGTACTCGCGGCTGCGGCTCTCGAGGACCACCGACTCGATGCCGGCGCGCGCCAGCAGCAGGCCGAGCGTCAAGCCCGCGGGGCCGGCGCCGACTATCCCGACCTGCGTGCGCGTGACCGTCTCGCTGATCACGGTTCCCATACGGCCTTGTAGCGCAGCGCACGCAGTAGGTCGCGCGAGACGACCATCCGCTGGGTTTCGGTGGTGCCCTCGCCGATCCGCCGGATTCGCAGCTCGCGATACCAGCGTTCGAAAGGCAGCTCCTTGGCGACGCCGTAGCCGCCGAACAGCTGCATCGAGCGATCGACTACGCGGCCGGCGGCCTCGGTCGCGTAGATCTTCGCCATCGCCGTCTCCGTGCGGAACGGCAAGTCCTGGTCGGCGCGCGCCGCCGCATGCAGAACCAGGAATGTTGCGTTGCGGATCTCGATCTCGCTGTCGACGAGCATCCACTGCACGCCCTCGTGCTCGGCGAGGGTCTTGCCGAAAACCTCGCGCTGCTTGACGTAGTCGAGGGCCATCGCGTGGGCTTTGATCGCCACGCCGACGCAGCCGGCCGAGTAGGGGATCCGCGTCCGCACGAGCGCCGAGTTCGCGAGCGCGAAGCCGCCGCCGACTTCGCCGAGTAGATTTGCGCCCGGCACGCGCATCTCGGTGAAGCTCAGCTCGGTCGGGCTGACGCCGGCGCGTAGCGTCGCGATCACGCGCTCGACGCCGAAGCCGGGGGTTTCGGTGTCGACGATGAAGCACGAGATCCCTGCGCGTCCCGAGCCCGGCCCGCCGGTGCGCGCGAAGACGAGACCGAAGTCCGCTCTGTGCGCGTCGCTGATGAAGATCTTGCCACCGTTGAGGATCCAGTCATCGCCGTCGCGCACCGCGCTCGTCCGGATCGTCGTCGCGGGGTCGCTACCTCCCGCGCTCTCCGTCAGGCCGAAGAACGCGCGCTTCTCACCACGTAGGAGCGGCTCGTAGTATCGCTCCTTCTGCTCGGGACTTGCGGCGGAGAGCTGCGGGATGCCGGTGCCACCGAACGCGCCGTAGCAAGCGCTGTACAGGCCGGCGCGATGCTGGGACATCTCCATCGCGAGCATCGCCCATGTGACGGTGTCGACATCCGGTCCGCCGTCCTCCGTGGGTACGCCGAGGTTGTGGAGGCCGATCTGCTTGGCGGTCTCGACGAGCGGGGCGAGCTGCTCGGCGCTCAGCTCGCTCGCGTCGGGGTCGAGCGTCGTCTCGAGTGGCAGGATCTGCTCAGTCACGAACCGGCGCATCGTCAGGCACAGCTCGCGCTGCTCCTCGGCGGGCTCGAAGTACATCGGAAGAGGCGCGCCTCAGCGGACGCCGACGACGGCGGGTACCCGTGCGTCGGCGAGCAAGACGCTGGGTAGCTCGGCGCTGCGCGAGCGCAGGAATTCACCGAGACTTTTGGCCTGGGCGTCCGGGCGGGTCGTCGCCGCGACACCCTCTCCGAGGATGCCTTGGACGATGAAGTTGAGCGCCCGCAGATTGGGCAGTTCGTAGCGGTCGATCCGCAGCTCGGCGGTCTCTGGCAGCAGCTCGTGCAGTCGCTCGCTGGTCAGGAAGTAGGCCAGCCACTCGTACGCCTCATCCGAGCGTGCCCACACGCCCACGTTGGCGTTTCCACCCTTGTCGCCTGACCGTGCACCCAACAGCGCGCCGAGCGGAGCACGCTGCGTCGGCTCACTCGCCCATTCGCGCACGCTCTTCGGCGCCGGCGGACGCGGGGCGGTGTCCGGCGAGCCCCCGGCGGGCGTACACGACAGTTCGATCGGTTCCTCGCCTGCCACGACAATCCGCTGTGTCACAAGCGAGGCCGGCACCAGAGTAGGCCACATCACGCCGTACTCCGAGGCCTGCGGGATGACGATCTCGTTGTAATTGCCGGGGTAGATCGCAAGCCCGATTCCGTTGACAGCGGCCGCGAAGCGCCGCCCAACGGCTTCGGCATCCTGATCCTTGACTGTGATGATCAGCTTCGCCGTTGCCTCGTCGTTGCGGTCGGCGTCCGGGCGGTCGCTGCGAATCAAGCGCACATCGGTCGATTCGAAGCGCTCGCGGCCGCCGAGTGCGGCGAACACGGAGTCGATCGCGAACTGCGCCTTGGCCTCGATGTCGAGGCCTGTGAGCATGCATGTGTAACTGTTGCGAAAGCCGCCGTGGTAGTTGATGCAGACCTTCAGGGTGTCCGGCGCCGGCGAGCCCTTCTGTCCGCTCAGGCTGACACGGTCATCCCCGAGGTCGTCGATCGTCACGCTGTCAAAGTGCGCGGTGACGTCGGGGTTCAGGTATGCGGGGCTGCCAATCTCGTAGAGCAACTGGGCTGTCACCGTGCCGCGCGAGACCTGGCCTGGCGTATCGGGGTGCTTGGTGATGATCGACGACCCGTCAGGATGGATCTCGGCGAGCGGGAAGCCCGGGCGCACGGGATCAGGGATCTCCTGGAAGAAGGAGTAGTTGCCGCCGCAGACCTGCGGCCCGCATTCGATCGCATGTCCGGCCAGCACCGCACCGGCGAGCGCGTCCCAGTCGTCGCGCGCCCAGTCGAATGCCCACGCGGCCGGCCCGACGACCACTGACGCATCCGTCACGCGCGGGCAGATGACGACATCCGCGCCTGAGCGGAGGGCCTCGACGATCCCCCACGCGCCGAGGTAGACGTTCGCGGTGATCGGCTCCGATTCGAGGTCGGAAAGCTTGCGGCCGCTGTCCATGTTGCGCAGCTCGAGTCCTTCGGCGAGCCACTGACCGAGCTGCTCGGAGACGTCGTCACCCTCGATGTAGGCGATCTTCGACTTCAGTCCAAGCTTGTCCGCGACCTCCTCGAGCTGATGCGCGAGGCCTGCCGGGTTCAGCCCGCCGGCGTTTGCGACGACCTTGACGCCGCGATCGAGGCAGGTCCCGAGGACGCTCTCCATCTGCCCCAGAAACGTTCGCGCGTAGCCCTCGTCGGGGCGTCGCTGGCGCGTCTTCCAGAGGATCAGCATCGTTAGCTCGGCGAGGTAGTCACCGGTCAGGAAGTCGACCGGTCCGCCGTCGAGCATCTCGCGCGCTGCGCTCGTGCGGTCGCCGTAGTAGCCGGAGACGTTCGCCACGCGCAGTGGCTCGATGCGGCTCATGCCGCCGTTCTCCTCTGGTCGGCCGTGTCGTCCGTGGCCGCGCTCGCGAGCCAGTCGGGCGGGATCTCGATCCGCGCTGATGCGGTCGCGCAGATCTCGCCATCGGAGCCGCGCGTTTCGATCAGCTCGAGCGCGATGGCAGCGTGAGCGTCGTCGAGCCGTTCGACCGCCTTGACCGTTCCGAGGACAGTCAGCGTCTCGCCGGCGATCGCGAAGCGGCGAACGCGCAGTCCCAGCTCGAGCAGTCGCCCGTTCGCGCCGATCCAGTCGGTGCAATAGCGGGCGAGAAGCGCGCCGTGCAGGTGGCTCTGGACGAGCACGTCGGGATAGCCCTCCGCGACGGCGTAATCCTTGTCGTAGTGGATCCGGTGCGTGTTCCAGGTCGCCGCGCTGTAGCGAAAGATCTGCACAGTCGAGGTCGGATACTCCGTGGCGGGCAGCACGCTGCCGGCCCGCAGCGCCCCCTGCCGCGTCTCGGTCTCCTTGCCGACGCTCATCGCAGCAGCACGGTTCGTACCGTCTCCAGGAGTGACTCGCCCGCGGCGTCGCGATACTGGTCGCTGTAGTGCACGACGAGCATCGGGCCCTGGCTCGACTCGCGCTCGCTGACGTCCGCGAGCGTTGTCGTGCGTGTCACGACCGTGCCGGCGACGACCGGTCGCTTGAAGGTCATCTCCTCACCACCGCCCATCACCCGCACGCCCTTTGCCGGTACTCCCGGGAGGTGCGTGTCGGCCTCGGTGCCGTCCTCGCGCAGCCGCTCGTAGGGCGCGCCTGGTCCCCAGTTGATCACCGCCGCGATGAAGTTCGGCGGCGCGACGACGTCCGCGTGTCCTTGGGCACGCGCGTAGACCGAATCGCTGTACAGCGGGCTCGTCTCACCGATCGCCGCGGCGTAGCGCCTGATCAGCACAGCGGAGATCTCACCGAGCTCCTCGACATGTTCGACGCCACGCTCGGCTTCGAGCGCCTCGATGAGTGCTTCGTCAATCGCCATTGTCGTCCCGTCGGTCGGAGGCCACGAGCGCCGTGCTGAGGCCGTCGAGCACCGCCGAAGTGTGTTCGCCGAGGCTCGGGACCGGCCCGGCCGGGCGCGACGGATGGTTGGCAAGGCGGACCGGGGAGGCGAGCGTGTAACTGTCGGCACCGTCGGCGCCGCTGCGGTGCTGGATCATCGGCGCCGGCCGCTCGAGCTCCTCGGCGACGAGCTGGGCCACGGTCCTTACCGGCGACGCGGGAACGCCCGCGGCCTGCAGTGCTGCTGCCGCCTCCTCGCTCGTCAGCAGCGCGGTCCATGCGCCAACGACCTCATCGATCTCGGCGATCCTCGCGACGCGGCCCGGTGACGTTGCGAGGTCCGGGTCGTCGCGCAGGTCCTCGCGGCCGATGAGCTCACAGACGCTCCGCCAATGCGGTTCGCTGATGGCGAGGATCGCGACCCAGCCGTCGCTCGTCCGGTAAACGTTGTAGGGCGCCTCGCGCATCCCGCCGTGATGGTTGCCGGTGCGCTCGGGCGCGTGCTCGGGGTCTGTCAGCCAGCCGGAGATGTTCGAGGCCAGCGCGGGGATCACGGCGTCCTGGAGTGAGACGTCGAGTAGCTGCCCGAAGCCGGTGCGGTCGCGTTCGCGCAGCGCCGCCAGCACGCCGAGCGCGAGGTGAGTTCCGCCGAGGAAGTCGGCGAGCGATGGGCCGCAGCGCGTCGGTGGGCCGTCGGGGTAGCCGTTGACCGACATCGCGCCCGAGCTCGCCTGAACGGTCAGGTCCATGCCGCGCTCATCGCGCCTCGGGGTGTCGTCGCTGTAGGCCTTGAGCGAGGCGTAGATGATCCGCGGGTTGATCGCCGAGACCGCGGCGTAGTCGATCCCCAGCGCCGTCGTCGTTCCCGGTGCGAAGTTCTCGACGACGACGTCGGCGCTGCGGACGATCGAGAGGAACGCCGCGTGGTCGTCCGCTGACTTGAGGTCCAGCGTCACCGACTCCTTGCCGCCGTTCAGCAGCTGGAAGGCGTACGGATCGGCGGTCGCGGTCGCGCCTGCGCCGGAGCGCAGCGGCTCGCCGCGGCTCGGCGCCTCGATCTTCAACACGCGCGCGCCAAGGTGTCCGAGCAACAGGCCACAGTAGGGACCGCCGTAGACCTGCCCAAGGTCGAGCACGGTGATCCCTTCGAGTGGACGGGGCAGCGGCGCGCTCATGCCAGGTAGGTGCCGGCGACGTCGGTGTAGTCGATCTGATCGGTGGTGCCGGAGAGCACGATCTGGCCCCGACTGAGGACGTAGGCGTAGTCCGCGATCTCCAGCGCGCGGCTCACATACTGCTCGACCAGCAGCACCGATACTCCCTCGGCCGAGATCCTCGCGAGGATCTCGAAGACCTGGTCGACGAGCTTCGGAGCGAGCCCCATCGAAACCTCATCGAGGAGCACGACCTGGGCCTCGGACAGGAATGCGCGCGACAGCGCGAGCATCTGCTGCTCGCCGCCGGACAACGTTCCCGCGGTCTGGTTGAGACGGCCGCCGAGGATCGGGAAGATCTCGGCGATGCTCTCGACGCTCGACTTCTCGGCCCATCTCGGGCGAAACAACTGCAGGTTGTCGCGCACCGAAAGCGAGCGGAAGATCCCGCGCCCCTCCGGGATCAGGCAGATGCCGGACTTGGCGCGCTGCTGCGCCGAGCGCTCTGTCACATCCCTCAGATCGATCATCACGTGGCCGCCCTTGACCTTCAGGATGCCGGAGGCGATCCGCAACAGCGTCGTCTTGCCGGCTCCGTTCGCGCCGAGCAGCGTGACGATCGAGCCCCTGTTCACGGCGAGGTTGACGCCCCGAAGCACGTCGCCTTCGCCGTAGCCGGCGAAGACGTCACGCAGCTCAAGCACCGTCGTTGATTGTGGGGCCACTGCTGCTGTCATGCCTGTAGAGCCACGTCGCCGAGGTAGGCCGCCTGCACGGCTGCCGACTCGCGCGCCGATGCCGGCGTGCCCTCGTGGATCAGCTTGCCGAAGTCGAGCACGTAGAGCTCATCGCAGACGCGCATCGTCAGCGACAGGTCGTGCTCGATCAAGAGGATGCCGATGCCGCGCTCGTCGACCACGCGCCGCAGCAGCTCGCCAAACGCCTCGGTTTCAGCCGCGTCGAGTCCGGATGACGGCTCGTCGAGTAGCAGGATGGTGAACGCGCCGGCGAGGCAGCGCGCCAGCTCAACGAGGCGCCGCTGTCCGGTTGGCAGTGTGCTCACGATCTCTGAGGCGAGGTCGGTGATGCCGCACAGCGCGAAGGCCTCGGCCGTGCGGCCGTCGACGAGGCGGTTCTCAGCGGGCCGGCGAATCACGTGCCGGAAGGCGCTCGCGCCGACGATCCCGGCCTCGGCGCCAACGCGCACGTTCTCTTCAACGCTCAACGACTCGCAGAGTGTCACCTGCTGGAACGTCCGGCCGAGACCCATCCGTGCCCGGACCGAGGGACGCCGGCGTGCTAGGTCGCGGCCGTCGAGCGTGATCTCGCCGGCCGACGGTGTATTGAGCCCGGAGCATGCGTTGAAGAGCGTCGTCTTGCCGGCGCCGTTGGGCCCGATGACACCAGTTATCCGCCCGGTGCTGGCGGTGACGGTAACGCCGTCAACGGCGACCAGGCCGCCGAAGCGAACCGTCACGTCGTTGGCTCGCAACGTGCTCGCCGCCACGTGTTCCGCGGTCGCGGTCGCGACCGCCGGCTGTGCCGGTCGCCGCGCGATAGCGCGCGCTCGCGCGCGCTCGATCAGGCGCTCGAGCGGCGGCGGTACCTTCGGCGTCAGACCGAGTGAGAAGAGAACCGCGCCCGAGCCGAAGGCGATCTGGAGCACGTTTGTTGCGGTGTCCGAGGTGAGGTAGACCGGCAGCAGTCCGACCAGCAGCGCCGCGATCAGCGCGTACCACGGCTCGCCGCCGGCGACGATCGCGACGACCACCATCAACGTCAGCGACTGGATCGGATCGAAGCTTCCACCCGTTACCGATCCGAGTGAGCAGCCGCTGAGCGCGCCCGCGATCGCCGCGAGGAACGCTGACAGGCAGAACACGAGAATTCGGGTCACGGTGACGTTGACGCCGAACGCTTCGAGCGTCAGCGGGCTCTCTCCGAGGATCCGCAGCAAGCCGCCGAGTCGCCCGCGTATCAGCCAGATTACGAGCAGGCTCGTGAGGATCGTGAACGCGAGCAGCAGGAAGTAGAAACCGATGTCACTACGCAGCCAGCTCGTGTCCGGTCGTGGCATCGGCAGTCCCAGCTCCTCGATCCCGAAGCCGATCGACGTCTGGTAGAACATCGCCTGCACGAGCAGGCCGAAGCCGAACGTCGCGAGCGCCAGATAGAGACCCGACAGGCGCACCGCAGGGATCGCGAGCAGCGCTCCGATCGGGACCACGACGAGGCCCGCGATCAAGAGCGCCGGCAGCCACGGCACGCCGGCGCCGGCGAGCTTGGAGAACGCGACGGCGCCGATCGCCGCGAACGTCAGCTGGCAGAGCGAGATCTGGCGCGAGGACCGCACCAGCAGGCCGAGCGACAGGCACAGGATCACATCGGTGAGGACGCCCATCCACGCCGTGAGGTCGGACTTGAAGAGCCAGGGCACGGCGATCAGAACGCCGAGGACGACGATCGCGCCTGGCACCTGCAACGTGGCGGGCAGCCGGCGAGTGGGGTACTCCTGCCGCAGTAGGCGCTTCGCGCTCTCGAGGCCGCCGCGCTGGCGGACCAGGAGAAGCGAGACGAACAGGATTATGAATGGCAGCGCCGTCGGCAGTCCGCTGAGGATCGTTCGCGACGTGAGGTACTTTGTCGCGATGCTCGCGGCGACGCCGATGATCAGGCCGCCGACCCACGTCATCGGCAGGCTCCGGAAGCGCCCGATCGCCGCCGCGCCGAAAGCCTGCACGACGAGCAGCGTGAGCGCCGAGGCGTCGAGGCCGACGTTCGGCGCGAGCAGGACGCCGGACAGCGTGGCGAAGAAGCAGCCGATCACCCAGGCGGTCCGACGGATCGTGATTGGGCTCGTACCGGCGATTGCGAGTAGGTCGGGGTCGTCCACGACGGCTCGCATCGCCTTGCCGACGCGCGTCGCGCGCAGCATCAGGTAGAGCAGCACGGTGAGCACGAGCGAGACGCCGACGATGATGAATTCGGCAACGGTGACGTAGGCCCCGCCGACCTTGACCGTGTTCTGGGGCAGGAAGCTCGGGTAGAACGTTCCGTTCGATCCGTACCACTGGTTGCAGGCCGCTTCGATTATGAGCAGGACGCCGACGGTGCCGACGACCTGGAGCAGCAGGCTCGTGCGCGCGAGCACGCGCGCGTAGCGCTCGAAGCCGATCCCGAGCGCCGGCCCGAGCACGATCACGGAGACGATTGCAGCGATCGGCCAGGCGACGTGCGCTGTGTCGTGCAGCTCGTAGAAGAGGTATGCCGACAGCGTCGCGAGGGCGCCGTGGGCGAAGTTGAAGATGCCGGAGGTCCGGTAGCTGAGGACCAAGCCGACGGCCGCGAGGCCGTAGACCGCCCCGGACACGACCCCGATAATGATGAACGGAAGGAGCATTATTGCTCAGCTCCTACTCACTATCGGGGCCGCGTCGGCGGTCTGCATGGTGCTGGTGCTGCTGCCTTCTAGCCCACCGCTGGGCAGTACGTCTTGAGTCCCTGCGGCAGTGTGACGGAACCGCTCGTCACCTTGATGATGTAGATGCAGTTGATCGAGTTCGGCTTGCCCTTGTTGAACGACAGCGGTGGCGCGAGTCCACCGAGCGTGTCCTTGTGGAGCTTGTACAGGCCGGCCTTGACCTCCGCCGCTGTCGGGTGGTTACCGAGCTTCGCTGCCTTTGCTGCTGCCGCAAACAGCTGACCCGACGCCCACGTCGTCGCATCGTCCTGCGTGAACGTGTTCGCGTTCAGCACGCCCGGCTCGTACTTCTTGAGCGCAGCGCGGAACTCCTTGACCCCCGGGGCACCCGATGTCGCGGTGAACGGGAAGGCGTCGGCGCCGAAGATGCCGGTCAGCGACCCGAGCTGCGTGGCGAGCTGCGGCGTCAGGACGACGTCGCTCAGCAACAGCGTCGGGTTGTAGCCCTGCGAGCTGCAGCTCGCGGCGATCTTCGGAACGGTGAACGACGGCCCGATGATCTCCAGATCCTGCACGCCCGCCGACTGGGCCGCCAGGCATTGCGCGGCGTAGCTCGGCGCGCTGCTCGAGTACAGCGTGTTGTAGGCGAGGTTCCCGCCGATCGCCTTGTACGCGCCGGCGTAGACGGCCTCCAGTGCCGCGCAGACCGGTGCCTCCTCGCAACCGAGGTAGCCACCGACCGTCTGGTGCAGCACGCTCTTCGCGTACAGCAGCAGGTCCGGCACCGAGTTGTTGGCCGTCGCGCCGACCGGGAAGTAATCCGGGTTCGAGGCGAAGTCGGGGAGCGGCGTGCTGCCGCCGATCACCGGGATGCCGGTTGACTCGATGTAGCTGTCCCAGGTCGAATCCTCGCCGCTGTTCATCGCGACGATCGCGATGACATGATCGGCGACGAGCTGCTTGACGTCGTTCTCCGAGGTCGTCGCGTTGCCCGCGTCGTCCATCGAGATGACCCTAATGTGGTGGCCTCCGTCCAGCCCGCCGTGGGCATTGGTGTAGAGCGCCCATGCCTCGAGCGTCTGGCCGCCACCGACGAAGTTGCTGTCGTTGATACCGCTGTAGGTGCCGATGTTGCCGATCACCCACGTGGCCGGCTTGGCGGCGGCCTTGTGGGCGACGACCGCGCTTGAGCTGGCGGCGAACACGCTGACGAGCGACAGTACAGCCAGCGCCGCGATCACATATCTCGCGTGCGCCAATCTGGCTAATGCGTGCCTCATGAATCCCTCCCTCTTGGATCGATAGTTGCGACTGAATCAACGAACGCCGCGCCGAAGAGGCGCTGCGGCTCTGCCGGTTGGTGGCGCACCAGCCGAGCCATGGAGTCGTCCTCCACGACCGCTCGGTCCCCGCGCCCCGAGCGCCGACCCACGCAGCAGTCCGTTGCGACCACGTCGCGTGCCCTCGCCTGTCGGCCGCTGTTTCATTTGGTCCCGAACCGTCAACACTGACGCGCCGCAAAGCGCGATGCACCAGTCCAGCACATACGTATATACGTAGAAACGACTAGGTATCCGGATCGTAGCACGGGTCTACCGGTCACTGCGCAACTTGTGCGCGCGGCCAGCGCTCGGTCGGCTCGACGGGCCTAGGCTTTGCTCGAGCGCCGCTTGCGCGCCCATTGCCACTCACTGACGGCGTCGAGCAACGCGCGCCCGAGCTCCGGCAGCGTGTCCGCGACCTCCGGGCCGCCGACCGCGCAGATGGCTGCGAGTAGGGATCCCTCAGGGTCGATCAGCGGCGTCGCAACGGCGAAGCGTCCGGGAACGGTCGCGCCGCTGTTGTACGCGAGCCTGCTCGCGCGGATCTCTGGCAGCTCCTCGAGGAATGCGGCGACGCGCTCGGGCTGCTCTCGCTCCATCCGCACGAGAAAGTCGTTGCGCTCCGCGGTCGGCGCGAACGCCAGGAGGATCTTGCCCGTCGCGGTGATCAAGAGCGGCCGGCGCGGTCGCGTGGCCGAGACGAAGTCCATCAGCACGTCCTGTCCAGCTTGGTCGACGAAGACGTGGTCGTCGCCCACCCGGGCGCCGACGAAGAGAGTGTGACCCACGCGCTCGGCGGCCAGCGCGAGCTGCTCGTGCTCGACCTGCCGCAGCGAGAGGCCGACGGTACGGATCGACAGCACGAACGGTCCAGGGCCGAGCGTAAAGCGTCGATCGCGCTCAACGAGATACCCAGTTGCGAGAAGTCCGTTCGTGAGCTCCTGGATCGAGGACTTCGGAGCGTCTAGTCGCTCGGCCAGCTCGGCCAGAGAGAGGCCGCCGGTGACGCGCGAGGCCTCCTCCATGATCGCGATTACGCGGTCAACAGTCCGATGATGGCGAGCTGGCATGGATTCGTTTGCGCATGGCCGGGGTGCGAGCGCGCAGATTAGATCATCCACGGGCACCCGCCGGCCTGCCGTCGCCGGTGGAGTGGTCGCGCGCCCAGTGAACAGATCCGCTTGCGCTCGAGCCGCATCCGCCTCCGCCCGAGAGCGGAGGCGGATGCGACGCGCGGCGACCGATTACTTCGCCAGCCGTGCGACGAGTATGTTCGGATTCTGGCCCGTGAAGTACGCGCCGCTCGCCACGTACATCTTGTCGCCTCGCACGACGATCGAGGTCGGGCCCTCGAGCCCGTCACTGCCGTCGAGCACGGTCTTGTGACTACCGTTCGGTTGGACCAGGTCGACCTGGTCGTCGATGTCGAGCGCCGCGGCGATCTCGTTCCCCTTACCGACGAAGTTGAAGTCGTCGATCGTTGCCAGCCCGCTCGCGTAGGTTGAGACAGGACCGGCCGCGCCGCCCGACTCGATCGGAATCCGCAGGATCGTGCCGGCGTCCGTGTTGCTGACCCAGATCGCGTTGTTGTGAAACTTCAGTCCGTTCGCGCCGAGGAACGAAGTCGGCTGGAAGGCCGCGCCCGACGCCCACATCGTGGCCGTGCCGCCCTCCTCCGGGGCGGTCCAGATGATGCCCTCCGACGAATCGGCGACGTACAGCTCGTGCGTCTTCGGATCGATCGCGAGTCCGTTGGCCAGCGCCGCGGCCGGTAGCTGCACGATCAGCTGCGGACTGCCGCCCGGCTTGATCTCGTAGATCCCGGTCTGTCCGCTCGTGCCGGTCGAGTACTGCGTGTAGATCGTTCCGTTCGCAGCACGAACCATGCCCGCCGTAAACGCGGACTTGATGACCGGCGTATTGACGCCGCCGTCAGCCGGCGTCGGTAGCGTCGCGAGAACCTTCAGCTTGCCGGTCGCCGAGACCTGCGCGACCTCGCCAGCCCCGTTGAGAGCCACATCGAGCGCCCCGTGCGGCGCCGGCGCCATGTTTTCCGGCAGCTGACCCTCGGTGATGTTGAACAGCACGAACGTTCGGGCTGACTCAACCGGCGGCGCCGAAGCCTGTGTCGAGATCGGTAGAGCTGCAAGCACGCCAATCGTCACCGCCGCGCCCAGAGCGGCACGCGACGGCGCTCGAAATCGTCCCATCGTCAATCTCCCCTCCTCACGCCCAGCGACAGGCGGATCCGTATTTACGAATGTGCATCGAGATATACGAAACATAGCCATCCTGTAAACGGCTACGCAAACGGGTAAGCGGAAGCTTTGCTGCAATCCGCTGTCGCGCGCGGCTTTGCCCGGCGTACGCCACGAGCGTTCAGTTCGTCATCGCGCATCACGGAGCTCCGCGATGCGCGATGACGCAAGCGCGTGCGCCCTCGGAGTCCGCTCGTAGCCCGCCGCTCAGGCTGTGCTTGCCGCGCCTGCCCGCCGCAGCGCGGCTCCACGGAGGATGTCGTTCTCCGAGGCCTCGAATCCGTCGAGCCCGAACGCCTCGAGCACCTCGATCAGGATCAGCGCCCCGGCGACGATCGTCGGTGCGCGGTCGGGGTGAAGTCCGCGTGTCTTCCGGCGCTCCGCCAGCGGCATCGCAGCCAGTCGCGCGAGCAGGAGCCGGGTCGTGACGATGTCGAGTCTGTAGCCGTGCACCCGCTCGCGATCGTATGGCTCGAGCGCCTGGTCGATCGCGGCGAGCGACGTCGCGGTGCCGCCAACGGCGATCGCGCGTTGGACGCCGCGCTGCTCAGCCGCCGGAACGTCGCGTTCGATCAATGTCCGGACGTCGTGTCGCAGTGCGGCCAGCTCGCCCGGCGACGGCGGGTCGGCGTGCAGGTGGCGCTCCGTCTGTCGCACGACCCCGACCTGCAGCGAGACATGGAAGCTGACGATTCCGAGAGCTCCGACGACCAGTTCGGTCGAACCACCGCCGACGTCGATCACCAGCGTGGGCGTAGCGTCCTCCGCGTTGCGATCGCTCATGGCGCCAAGGAACGTGAGCTGCGCTTCCTCCTCGCCGGTGATGATCCGCGCGTCGAGTACGTAGCGCTCGCGCAACGACGCGACGAACGGCTCGCCGTTCGAGCTGTCGCGTACCGCGCTCGTGAGGACCGCGATTCGCGCGTCGGCGCCGAGCTCGTCGATCGCCTGCGCGTAGCCTTCGAGCGTTTTGTGCACTCGTGCCAGAGCCGAGCCGCTGAGCGAGCCGTTCGCATCGACGCCCTCCCCGAGACGCGTCACCTCGGTGCGCCGGTCGAGCTCGCGCAGGCGTCCCGCGCGGTCCACGTCGGCCACGAGCAAGCGGGTCGAGTTCGTGCCGATATCGACGACCGCCACGCGCATCAGCGAGCCGGGTTTGGCATCGGCCGGCCCGCCAGCGCGGCTAGGAGATTGTTGACGGCGAGCTCCGTCATGCGCGCGCGTGCGGTGTAGGTCGCCGAGCCGATGTGGGGCACGACGATCAGGTTCGGTGCGCCGCGGAGCGGATCATCGGGCGGCATCGGCTCCGGATCGGTTACGTCGAGCGCCGCGCCGCCGATCGTCCCCGCGCGCAGGGCTGCCCCGAGAGCAAGTTGGTCGACGATCGCCCCTCGCGCGGTGTTCACGAGGATCGCTGTCGGCTTCATCAACGAGAGCGCGCGGGCGTCGATGAGATGGCGAGTCGCCGGAGTGAGTGGGCAGTGCAGGGTCACGAAGTCGCTGCGGGCAAGGAGTTCTTCCAGTGGCGTCTCGTGCGTCGCCAGCACGGTCATGTCGAACCCCTCGGCGCGCCGCGCGACGGCCCGCCCGATGCGTCCAAAGCCCACTATCCCGAGCGTCGCGCCTTGAACGTCGCTACCAAGCCAGCGCGTCGGCTCCCATGTGGACCACTGGCCGGCCGCGACCACCGCGATCGCCTCCGGCAGGTTTCGCGCCGCCGCGAGCAGCAAGGCAAACGCGAGATCGGCCGTCGCATCAGTGAGCACGTCCGGCGTCACGCCCACGGCGATTCCGCGTGCGGTGGTTGCCGCGAGGTCGATGTTGTCGTAGCCAACCGCGTAATTTGCGATCGCCAGCAGCCGAGGCGCCGCATCGAGCAGCTCCTGGTCCACTCGGTCGGTCAGCATGCAGAGCAGCCCCTCGGCGTCCGAAACGGCCGCCCGCAACTCCTCCGGCTGGGCTGGTTCGGGCTTTCCCCGGACGACCACGTCATGCGCCGCGCGGAGTCGCCCCATCGCATCTCCGACGATCTCGCGCGTTACATAGACAAGCGCCATGTGACGATTCTCGCTAAAAGGTCGGCCACCATGCAGGCCGAATTGCGCCGGCCCGACCGCTTTTCCACGCCGGACGGTCCTTGCTAACGTGTAGTTGCGACGCGGGGTGGAGCAGTCTGGTAGCTCGTCGGGCTCATAACCCGAAGGTCGCGGGTTCGAATCCCGCCCCCGCTATCGAAAAGGCCCAGGAAATCTGGGCCTTTTCTTTGGGCGGGATCGGCTCGCCAGCGAAATCGGTCCCAAAAAGGTCCCAAGAGCGGAGTGGACTTCCGGTCATGAGTGGGGTCGAGATACGCGAGTTGAAGCGTCCATCAGGCCATGTGTTCCGCGTCGAAGGGGCGCGCGGAGCGGTCTGGTTCGCGAAGTACCGCCTCGCCACCGGCCGCCAGGTCAAGAAGCGACTCGGACCCGCCGCACCGGAGCGCGGGCGGCCGCCAGCCGGCTACTTCACGAAGCGCGTTGCGGAGGACTGGCTGCGTGACACGCTCGACCAGATCCGCCGCGACGCGCTGCCCGGCACGGTCATCACCGGTGCGACCTTCGCCGACGCGGCAGCCGAGTACCTCCGCTACGCGGAGCACGATCGCGGCTGCAAGCCATCGACGCTCCGCGACTACCGCGCCCGCATCCACGCGCATCTCAAGCCGGAGTTCGGCGAGCGCCGCATCGAGGAGATCACGACCCGCGACATCGAACGCTGGCGCGCCACTGTGGTCCGCTCAAACGGCGAGCCGCTCAGCAACAAGTCGAAGAACAACTTGATCGTGCTGCTCCACGGCATCTTCCGCCGCGCGATGACGATCTATGGCCTCCCGATCAACCCGGTCGCCAAGGTCGAGCGCCAGCGAATCAAGTCCGCCGGCGACATCGAGGTCTTCACGCCCGAAGAGGTTTGGAAGCTCGCCGCTGCGGCAACCTCCGATCAGGACAAGGCCATCTTCCTGACCGCCGCGTTCACCGGTCTGCGGCGTGGCGAGCTCCTCGCACTGCACTGGCGCGACGTCGACTTCGTCGGCCACACCATCCGCGTCCGCGGCAACTGGGCTGCCGGCCACTTGACCACACCGAAATCCGGCAAGGTCCGCTCGGTGCCGATGGCACCCGATGTCGCGAAGACTCTCACGAGCCTCAAGAAGCGGCCGCTCTTCACCGGCGAGGACCACGTCGTATTCGTCGGGGTCCACGGCGGCTACCTCGACGGCGACGCGCTGTCCAGCCGCTACCGGGCCACGATCAAGCGCGCGAAACTACGACCGCTGCGCTTCCACGACCTCCGCCACACCTTCGGCACGCGGATGATCGCTAAGGCCGACGTCCGTCGCGTCCAAGAGTGGATGGGCCACGCCGACATTCAGACGACGATGAAGTACCTCCACTATGCCCCCCGGGCGAACGACGCGGCGCTCGTGGCTCAGGCGTTCGCGCTTACCGATGCGGCAGGCTGATGGGGGATGCAGAATCTGCTCGCGCATTCCTAGTCCCGCGCCGAGGACGGCGGAACTGGGGGCGGGGCGCGGTCGCAGGTTCAGATCGTGTCTCCCCGATACAGAAAGGGCCGGCTAACGCGAGCCGCTCTACTGGTGATGGACACTCGGAAGTGGCGAATGTTCTGTTGGGGCCCCGTTTTACTGCTTGTGCGGTCGTCGGCTCGGCCTGCGTGCAAGGCGTCGACCGACCCTCAGGGATCAGGCCAGCGGTAGCAGGCCAAGCGTCTGCGCGAGCGATCTGCGTCGGGCGTATCGTCCGGCATGGCTGCTAGACGCAGGGGATGGTTTACGTCACCGCTTCCGTATGGCATCTGCCAGCGGCGGCTTGGTCAGCGCTGGCTGCGTGGACTGCCGTGCTCATCGCGTTGGCGGTTGGGTTCCTCGCTCGACGTCAGCTAGCGGAGGCGCGGCGGCTTCGTCTCGAGCGGTCGCAGCCGTACGTTGTCGTCTACGCCGACGAGAGTCCGGCCGGTCCAGCAAACATCGATCTGGTCATCAAGAACTTTGGGCTAACCGCCGCGACGGATGTACGCGTGACGTTCTCGCCTCCGCTCGACTCGGCGGCGTTGTCTCGCGAGCACTCGCCCATCCGCACACCCGAAGCGATACCCGTGCTCGTGCCGGGTCAGGAATGGCGGACGTTTTGGGACACGACCCACCACCGTCATCGCGCCTCCGGGCTGCCGACCACATACACCGCCGATGTTGCGTTCAAGGACTCCCACGGCAAGGGGGATCACCGTTTTCAATTCGACCTCGATTGGAACGTTCTGATCGATCGAGGCTTCGTCACCGTCTACAACGAGCACGATGCTGCAGCTGCCCTGCGCGAGATCAGCCAGGTGCTGCGACACGCGATGGCGCCGGGACGCGTCGGGCTTCAGGTGATTACGCGCGACGGCGATGCGATGGACAGGCGCACCAGCGATCGGCTGAGTGGCCAAGCAGAACGGCAGCGCACCGATGCATGACAATCCGCCACATGGTCACGGCCGACATCGGGGCCGGCCCGCCGCATCGATGCGCGGGTCTTCCAGTGCTCGCTCAGTCGCGTCGACGGCCACCTCGCGCGACACAATGTCTTCGCGTGGAGCTTGAGATCGAGATCCTGGATCACATCCGCGCCGCCTGCGAGCAGCACGCGGCCGAATGCGATCGACCGCCCAAGGCCATCCTGCTGAACCCCGGCAACTACCAGCTAGTCGGTTGGCACGAGGTCTTCGGGCTGCCCGTTCTGCCAGATCCACGGGTCGCCCCGAAGCGCTTCAAGCTCGTTTGCGGCGCTGGCCACGGTGGATACTGCAGTGAGGGCGTGGTGTACTGGGATGAGGTTGGCGGTGCCTACATCGCGGTGCCGCCAGCACACGAACCGGCCTAGCGGATTTCGTCTTCGAAATCTGCGTGAGAGAACAGCCCGCCGCTGTAAAGCGCGGCGAGCTTGTATTTGAGGTGCACCGCCGCTGTCTCCGAGAGTTGGGTGATTCGACGCTCCTCAAGGTAGTCGTGGTGCACCGTGATCGACGAGTAGAGGAGCGCGAGGCTTTCGGGTAGGCCGGAGTCAGCGATCGCTGGGATGTAGAAGTAGTTGACGAGGTGGTCATAGCGGCGTAGATCGTCGATCGCCCCGGACTTGACAACGCCCTCATCCACCAGTCGCTGGAGCGGCAGGACAGGAGCAAGCACGCGCACTGGGTGGGCGTAGCGTCCTGCGTCTCCCTGGGCGATCATGCTGCAGGTCGGCGTGAGCAGCATCCCGAACCCTGGCTCGAAGGGGCCTGAGAGGAACTTGCGCTTACCGGCGCTGTGCTCTACAGCTTCCGGCGGCCACGGGTAGCCAAGTGGGACGTCCTGAAATAGGTCGCCCTGCCGCACGTAGGAAGTGCGATCTTCGTAGTAGGAATCGTTGGGAGGTCGAGGTTCCCAGTCGGATAGCGCCACGCAGCCAACTTAGCTGCGTGGCGCGACAGAAGCTAGGCGCCGTAGTCCTCGTCGTCGAGCGTGTGGCGCTTGACTGGCCGTCGGCGTTCAACTGGGAGCGTGGTGTCTGGGGCGAATTGACTCCACATCTCCTTGCGCATGCGCTCGATGTCTTCCTTACGAAAACGCCGGAAGCCGGAGCCGGGCAGCCTTACCGCCTTTAGCTCGCCTCGCCGTTCGAGGTTGCGAACCGTGTTCTCGTGGAGGCCAAGCTGCTTGGCGGTTTCGCGCACGTTGAGGAATTCCGTCGTCGTCATCAGATCACCTCCGTCCGGGGGCGTATCGGGAAACAGGGCAAGAGTATATAGCGATGTTGTCGGCTATGTCCAGCGTGTCCAGATTGTGGACTATGGTATCATTGTCGACATGCTCGGCATATATCTTGAGCGCGCTCGAGAATCGCTTGTCGTCCCTGGGGTTCCACCTCGAGCCGACGCAGCCGCTCTGCCGGTGTCGCGATGAGCTCGTTCGATACCTACATCTCTGCCGATATCGAAGCCGACGGGCCGATCCCCGGCGTGTACTCGATGCTCTCATTCGGGTTCGCCGTGACCGCTACCTTCGACGGCGGCAAATTCGCCGCCGTCGATCCTGGCGACCGCAGCTTCTACCGGGAGCTCAAGCCGTTGACGGAGGAATACGACGCCGACGCCGTCGGGGCATCTGGTCTCGATCGCGACGCGCTTCGCCAGCACGGCGCCGACCCCGAGCTCGCGATGCGCGAGGCGGCGGAATGGGTCGCACGACAGAGTGCGGACTCTCAGCCTGTGCTCGTTGGTTACCCAGTCGTGTTCGACTGGATGTTCTTGCATTGGTACTTCGTTCGCTTCGTTGGAGCGTCACCGTTTGGTTTCTCGAGCGCCCTCGATATGAAGACGATCTACCAGCAGAAGGCGGGCGTGACGATCGACAATGCCGGTCGTACTGATCTTCCCGCCGAGCTCCGAGCGGACCGTCGCCACACGCACAATGCTCTCGACGACGCGCTGGAGCAGGGCGAGATCTTCAACAAGCTGTTCGTTTGGCCGGGGGAGCGATGAAGCTCTCGGACACGGACCTCGGCAACTACGTGGCAGGGAAGCTTGCGCTCCCCGGTGAGGAACGAAACGAGCATCGCGGGCAGGTCAACCGCCTGCTCGAGAAGCTCGAGGGCGAGCTCCACAGTGACGGCTCGTACCGCATCAAGAAGTTCCGGCGTGCTGGCTCGCTGGAGAAGGGCACGAGCAACCGGCCTCGCGCCGGTAAGCCCGTGGACGCGGACATCGGTGTCTATTTCGATGCCGATCCTGAGGATTTCGATACCAACGATTTACAGGCGCGGATCAAGCGGCTTCTCGTGGCTGCCTATCCCCAGAAGAGTCCGGAAGACTTCGAGGTGGGTGCACGCACGTTCAGCGTCGTGTTCAAGGGCAGTGGCCTTGAGGTCGATCTCGTTCCGATCGTCGCACTCGACGGCACGGCTGATTACGGCCTGCAGTACTCACGCTCCGGCGATTGCGTCAAGACCAGCGTCAAGACGCATCTGGACCACTATCGCGACCACGTGCGCCGCGATCCACTGTTGGCTTCCATGCTTCGCCTCGCAAAGCGTTGGCGCCACTGGCAAGAGCTCGACGGCATCCCGTCCTTCCACTTGGAGCTCGTGCTGAGCTATCTCGTCGACCGCGACGGCCCTGCGACCGGACTTGAGGAAGGCCTCAGGCGACTCTTCCTGTTCATCGCGCGTGACCTCCACGCCGGCGTTGACTTCGGCGGCACCGGTGGCACCGGTGCCGCCGGCTTAGACGCCCCGATCGTGATCGTCGACCCGGCGAACAACGAGAACAACGTCGCCGCGCGCGTCACTCACAGCGAGCGCGACGCGTTCATCGACGCCTCCAAGGAGGCGCTCGTAACGATCTCCGTCGCGCAGGGCCTGCCCTTCAAGGGCGAGACGATCAGCGCCTGGAAGGATCTCTTCGGCGACAACTTTTCTATCGATTAATGACAACCACCTTCACCGATACCTTCAATCGCGACGACATCCGCCGCGTATACGCGTCGTTCGCTGCCGACTACAAGATCGTCGCCGAGTGGACGCGCCTGCACGACGCGAAGTTCGTGGGGCGGACCATCGCCGAAGTCAAGGCAATCGCGGAGGAGCAGTACCTGGCAGCGGTTCATCTTCAGCTGCAGTCCTCGACCGGAAAGATGAAAAAGGCGGCCGTATACCGCGTGTCGACAGACGCTGGACGCTGGTCCTGCGACCGACCAGGTGATCTCTACTGGGATGCTGTCGACAGCGACAGGCTCCAGCTGATCGTCTACTTCACTTCGAAGTGGTTCGGCCTCACAGCGGCAGCACGCGAAGCGTTCGCCGCCGAGCACATGGCCGGCTGGGGGAAGAGCGGCTTCGACGGCAATTACGGCTCGATGGTCGCTGCGAGCGACCGGCGGTTCGCCAGTGGTGCCTACGGCATGGAGAGGACGCGCTACGAATGATCGACGGGCCGTCCCCGTTCGAGTCCAAGCGCGAGCTACCCGACGAAGCGCTCAAAGCGCAGGCACGACGGCTCGTCGGATTCGCGCGGAGGTTCGACCGGCTGCGCGGGCAGATGCGACTCTTGACGGACGTGGACGGCGTTCAGGCATGGGCAGATGCTCACCACGGTGGCGCCCCCGGGCTGGTCGCCGCCCTCGCTGACCGCTACCCGCTAGTCATCTTCGAGGGGGACGTCGGCAACGGGAAGACTGCCACGGCGGAGGCTGCCGCCGACGCGCTTGCCCGTGTGCTCGATGTCGACGGGCATCTCCTCAAGCTGTCGACGCGCGTTCGCGGCATCGGCCATGTGGGGGAGATGAGCAGTCTGATCGGTGACGCGTTCGATGAGGCGCTCACGTCGGCAGGCAGGAAGCGGTTCGTAGCGCTGATCGTCGACGAAGGCGACGCACTCGCCTTCAACCGCGCCGCCGAACGAGCCCATCACGAAGACCGCGTCGGCGTCAACACCATGATTCAGAAGATCGATGACGCTAGGAAGCTTCGCGGCCGGCTGCTCGTCATCCTCTGCACCAACCGCTTTCAAGCGCTTGACCCTGCCGTACTCAGGCGGGCGGCGCTAATCGAGACTTTCAAACGACCGTCCGACGACGAGCGCCGCGAGTTGCTCGACGCGACGCTCATCGGCATCGACTCCGACGTAGCGACGATCGAGAGCCTCGTCAACGCTACCGGCCCACATGATGGCCGGCCCGGGTTCACGTTCTCCGACATTCAGACGCGTCTGATTCCCCTCGCCGTTGCACGTGCGTTCCCCGACCGCCCGCTTACCACTGCCGACCTGCTCGCCGCCGTAGGGGAGCTCGAGCCTACGCCGGTGATGGGCGAGAACGACGCGTAGATGGCCGGGCTGCGCGTGCACGTGACCGGCAGTGCGGCGGCCGACTGCAACCGCGAACTCCTCGAGCAGGCCCACATTTGCGTGGCTAGGCTCACCGAGCAGTTGATCACTCGCGGCTACGGCCTCGTCGTTGGATTCGGCGGAGAGCCCACAGGCGACGCCGGGCTGCCCTGCGTCTTCGACTGGACGGCGCTGGCCGCCGTAGCCGACACTGCCGACCCCGCACCAGCTTGGCCGCCGCTCCGAGCACAGCGATTCGTTGCCGTCGGTAGTCAGCGGGGGCTGGAGAGGGTGCCGGACGTTCGAGCTGATGCGTTTACAAGATGTCGATCACGCACGGACTTCGAACTCGTCGTCGCGCCGCCAGGCTGGCGTATGGCGGAGATCATCCGCGAGCGACAGGCAACGCGTGGCGACGTGCTCGTGGTGATCGGCGGCGGTGCCGGCGGCGAACGTCTCGCCGAGAGCTACCGCGACGACGGTAAGCCAGTGATCGCCCTTAGCGCCGATCTCGGTGCGTACAGTCAGGATGGCCAAGGCGGTGGTAGTGCCCTGCATGCCGCCGCGCTCAGCGAGCCAGAGCGCTACTTCCGACTCCGTGATGGAGCCGGTGACGCCGCCGGCCGCCTCGCCGGACTGCGCCTCGATGCCGACACCAGCGTCCACACGCTCGCTGCGGCGATAGCAGACCTCATCGACGATCTGCGCCCTCCGACGGCGTTCTACGTACGTCTGCTCGACACCGCCCAGTCTGAGTACCCGGCAGTCGAACGGTTCTTTCGCGCGGTCGTAGATCCAGTCATCAGCGAACGCGGCTTCAGCCCCAGAGAGATAGGGCGGGAACGCCCGGAGGCAGCGTTCATGAACGTCGAGATCTTTGCCGCCATCCACCGGGCTGCGTTGGTCGTCGTCGACCTCACTGCAGTCAGACCGAACTGCACGATGGAACTGGGATACGCACTGGGTCGCCACCGACGCTTCGTCGTATCCGCTCGGTCCGGAACGAAGCTTCCGTTCGACGGAGACAAGCTCCCAACCTATGCTTGGGATGACGCGTTCGACATAGATCTCCAGCGGCAGACCTACCGAGATTGGCTTGATCGGTACAGCGAGCTGCCGCCGATCGTCAAATAGCCGACGCGCCCATTAAGCACTGAAGCCCGCGGTTAGACATTGGCTCGTACGCGCATGCCCTATCTGCGCCTGCAGCTACCAAAAGCTCGTGCAGACCAGACGCACCTGATCGGTGCCCTGAAGACCGCGAGCGTTTTCGGCTTCGTTAAGACGCGTGCTCTTAAGTGCTCTCAAGTGTTCTCAAGTGATGTGAGATTGCGGCCCTCTTGCGGGTTCTGGCACGTGTTTCTACGTTCGCTGGAATGGTTTCGACGCACAAGATCCCGGGGTCGGCGGCAGGGGGTTTCGCCGCGTATTTGACGGCGTCTGCCCAGCGCGGTGATTACTACGTGGGTGGCGAGATCGAGGGTGACGGCGGCGTGTGGCACGGCTCGCCGGAGGCGCTCGGCGAGCTAGGACTCGACCCGTCCGGGCGCGTCCGTCGCTCTGAGCTGTTGGCGTTGATGGATGGTCGCTCGCCGCGGAGCGGGGAGGTGATTCGCAGTGTCGGCGCTGGCGGTTCGCGGGTGGCGGGGATCGATGTGACGTTCTCGGCGCCGAAGTCGGTCTCCGGGTTGTGGGCGGTGTCGGGGTCGTATCGGCGCGCGCAGATCGAGGTCGCGCACCGCAAGGCAGTCGCGAGCGCGGTTGGGCGGATCGAGCGCGATGTGGAGCTGGTGCGCCGGCGGCGTGAGGGCGTGTTGCGTTGGGAGCGCGCGCGGAGTCTCGTCGCTGCGGAGTTCGTTCACACGTCGTCGCGGCTGACCCGTGATCAGGAGCGCGACGGGGTCCCTGATCCGCAGCTGCACTCGCACGTGCTCGTGCTCGCTGCGGAACGCAACGATGGTTCCTTCGGCGCGGTTGACTCGCGTGAGCTGTTCCGCTCTGCGCGGGTGAACGGCGCCTGGTACCGGGCGGAGCTCGCCCACCAGCTGGGCGAGCTTGGGGTGCATGTGCGCGGCCGCACTGGGCGTGACGGGAAGTACTTCGAAGTCGCTGGCGTCCCGGACGCTTTGGTCTCGCGTTGGTCGCGCCGCTCAGATGCGATCGAGCGCGCGGCCAGGCAGTTTCGGGAGCGTTATGGTCGCGCGCCCCGGCGCGGCGAGTTGGGGGCGCTGACGGTCGCGACGCGCGGCACCAAGACTGTCACCGCGGAGGTGGACGTGTCGGCGGCGTGGCGCGGCGTCGGGGAGGAGTACGGGCTGAACGGTGAGCGCGCTGAGGCGTTGTTCACGGACCGGGCGGTGCACGAGCAGCGCGACGTTCGCCAGGACCTGTTGGCGGATTTGACGCGGGAGCGGTCGATGGTCGCGGCGCGCGTGCTTGAGGCGCGCGCGCTCGAGCTGGTCGCTGGCGCGGAGCGTCCTGAGCGTGCCCGGGAGCATCTCGCGGAGCTGAAGGTGCGCGGCGAGCTGATCGAGCTCGAGGGCGGCCTCTTCACCACGCACGAGCTGCGCGAGCTTGAGCAGCGCACACTCGCGACCGCAACCGACCGCGCAACCGAGCGAGCAGCCTCCGTGTCCGGGCGCGCGCTTGAGGAGGCGATGGAGCGCACGGAGGCGCGCCTCGGCATCCAGCTCACCTCCGAGCAGCGCCAAGCGCTCGATGTGGTGACTGGGCCGGGCGGGGTGGTCGTGCTGGTGGGTGAGGCTGGGACGGGGAAGGGCGTGGTGCTCGGAGCGGCGCGCGAGGCGTGGGAGCAGGACGGCTACCGCGTGATCGGCACGGCGGTCGCCGGCGCGGCCGCGCAGCGGCTGGGCGTCGAGGCGGGGGTGGGGGAGACGTTGACCGCTGACGCGCTCACCCACCGTGTCGAACACCGCCAGCTCTCGCTCGACCACCGCTCGGTAGTTGTGTTCGATGAGGCGGGGATGGCTGATACGCGCCGTCTCGCCGCCATGGTCGAGCTGACCGGGGAGGCGGACGCGAAGCTCGTGCTCGCCGGGGACGCGGCGCAGCTGTCTGCGATCGGCGCGGGCGGCCTGTACAGCGAGATCCAGGATCGCGTGCCGACCGCGACCTTGAGCGAGGTGCATCGCGCGAACCACGAGTGGGAGCGCGACGCGTGGGCGAGTGTGCGCGCAGGCGATGCGCAGAGCGCGCTGACCGCCTACCAAGAGCACGACAGGCTGCATGTGGAGGACACGCGTGAGCAGGCCGGCGACCGCATGGTCAACGACTGGGCAGCCATCCGAGACGTGCATCCGGGCGAGCGCGTCGTCATGCTCACCGACGCCTCGAACCACGAGCTTGACCGGCTCAACGAGCACGCACAGCAGCACCGTGCCGACCGGGGCGATCTCGGCGAGCAGCGCGTCCATCTGCCCGACCGCCCCTATGGTCTCGCGACGAGCGACGAGGTGCTATTCGCTGCGCAGCATCATGTGCCCAGGGAGCGGCGCGTCGAGAACGGCACGCGCGGCCACGTCGTCAGCGTCGATGACCGGGCGAGCACGGTGCGAATCCGTATCGAAGAGCCGACCCCGCGCGAGGTGGACGTGGCCAAGCAGGAGCTCGCCGGGTTGCGGCTCTCCTACGCGCAGCACGTTTACAAGGCGCAGGGCCTGACCACGGACCGTGCGCTCGTCCTCACGGGTGGTTGGCAGACCGATCGTGAGCGCGCCTACGTCGCGTTAACACGCGCCCGCGAGCGGACCGACATCTACGTCGCGCGCGATGACCTTGGCCACCAAGGCATCGACACCGACGCGATCGACCGCCTCGCTGAGCGTATGAGTGAGAGCCACGCACAGGAAGCGAGTGTCACCCGCGCCCAGCTCGAGGAGCCCACGCAAGGCGAGCGGGCGGAGCCGAGCTTCGCTGAGCGCTTGCACGCCGCGCGCAACCACCAACCAGACCCGCAGGTCGACCGCGACGGCGAGCGCGACGGCGAGCCGCCCGGCTGGTTCGCCCAGCAGCTACACGAGATACATAGCCAGCAGGCCGAGCAGGCGCTCGACCGCGACAGAGGAGAAGGCATTGAGATCTAACCCGACCCCCACAACCGCAACCGCACGTCCCGTGCGCGGCGCCCTCCCGTGGCGCCGACGCGCCATAAGTCAGCCGCTCTCGTTCGCGGACCGCATGCTTGCGAGCACCAACATCGAGGTCGCGGTGCGCGAGCTTTGCGCCGTGCATGGCGGCGGAGCATTCCTCGGACTCGCGGGCGCCCGGCCGGTATGCGCCAACCAGGAGCACGCGGTCCTCGTTCTCGGAGCGCCCCGTTCAGGCAAGACGAGCTCGGTCGTGATCCCGTCGGTCCTCACGTGCCGGGGCGCGCTTGTGTCGACATCGACCAAGACCGATGTGCGCGACGCGACCGTTCGCTCGCGTGCACGGCTCGGCAGGGTGTGGGCGTTTGACCCGACCGGTGAAGCTGACGTCCCTGCGCACATGAACGAGTTGCGTTGGTCTCCGGTCGCCGCCGCCGCGAGATGGGATGACGCATTGCACACGGCGCGCGCGATGACGCTCACGGCACCCGCGGTTGGCCGCGGCACCGAAGGTCAGCATCACTGGGCCGAGCGCGCCGCCGCGCTCCTCGCACCGCTGCTTCACGCCGGTTACAAGAGCGGCGCGGGAATCGAGGAGGTGCTCACGTGGGTGCTACTCCACGATGTCGAGCGGCCCGGCGACATCCTCCAAACGGCGGGCGCCACGGTTGCGTGCAACGTCCTGCTCGGCATCGCCAGGACAGATGAACGTGAGCGCTCCTCAATCTTCTCCGCGACCGCCGGAGTCCTTGCGCTCTACAACACCGACGCCGCCCGCAAAGCAGCAAGCACGCCGAACTTCGACCCCGACCTGTTCGCCAACTCGACCGACACGATCTACATCACCGCACCGGCGCACCGCCAAGCCTTGTGTGCGCCACTCGTCGTCGGGCTCTTGGAGCAGATCCGCCACTCGACCTACCGGCGGGCCGCGAGCCACCCGGACGGACCACCCGTGTTCTTCTCTCTTGATGAGGTTGCGAACATCGCGCCGATCCACGACCTGCCCGCGCTCGTGAGTGAGGCGGGCGGTCAGGGTCTTCACGTGATGGCCTGCCTGCAGGACCTGAGCCAGGCGCGGACACGGTGGGGCGATCACGCAGCCGACGGGTTTCTCACCTTGTTCCAGACAAAGCTCGTGCTCCCGGGGATCAGCGACCCGCGCACCCTCGAAGCCTTGAGCCTCGTCCTCGGCGAGATCGACCGGCCAATGCCCAGCACCACGACCGCTGTCAGCGAGACGCGTACGTTCGCCTGGATGGCGCCACCAACCACGACGCGCAGCCACTCAGTTGGCTACAACACCGTCCGCCAACGCCGCGTCCCGCCCGGCGAGATCGCCGCCATCCCGAAAGGCCGCGGCATGCTCATCAGCGGCCCCAACCGCCAACGCCTGCGTCTCACGCCCTACCACGCGTGTGAGCCGTGGCGCACCCTGACGCAGGCAGCCGGCGCGCTTCCGGCTGCCGCCGGCTCGGCGAGCTACCCTGACCACGACGCGCCACCCGTCGCTTGACCCGGCAGACAGGAGGACACCATCACCGACCCTGCGCGCAGCACGATCCGCACCAGAACCGCGCCGACCAGCGGTGCGCGCGAGCGCCTACAACGAGCCCGCGCCGTCAGCGCCGGCAGCCCGCTCGTCGACGCGGAGGACGCCGCGAAGCTCCTCGGCGTGCCTTCCACGTGGCTGCTCGCGCAAGCGCGCGCACAGCGCATCCCCCACCAGAAGCTCGGCCACTACGTGCGCTTCGACATCGACCGGCTGATCGCGTGGCTGGAGGAGAACGAAACGCAGCCGCGCACGCGCTCTCGATAACGCGCCACCCCTGGTGGCCCAGCAGGAGGAGTGGCCCGCAGTGCCGTCACGGTTGGGCGCTACTGCTGCTCGCTCTGCGCTGGCTTTCCTGCGCCTCGTCCAGCCTGCTCTCGTAGCCGTTCGATTCGTAGCGCTACGGGCGGGTGGGTTTCGTCGCTGGTCCAGATGCGTTTGATCGGGATGTCGTAGAGGAGCGCGTGGTCCTGCAGGAAGGTTGCGAGTTGCTCGCCCTGGCCGAGGCGCGTGGCGTAGGTGTCGGCGACGTGTTCTCGTAGTCGCCACCACGCTGACCAGGCGGGCGTCATCGCGTCGGTCGCGAGCCCGCCGGCGCAGCCGCGGATGATGAGGATCGCGAGGTTCAGCGGGAACCAGAGCGGGCGGCCGGCGAGGAACGCGGTGATTTGCATGTTGCGTAGTGGCGCGGTCGCGCGGGCGGGTCCCGCGAGGCGGTTGACCGCGACCGAGACGCGCGCGTCCATGCTGTTGAGGTGGCCGAGTTCGTGCGCGAGCACCGCCTCGAGGAACCCGGAGTCGAACATGGAGCGGTTGAGAACAAGCGTGTCGCCGGCGACGCACGCGTTCAGCTCGTGCGAGTCGAGCACGTACATCCAGGCGGGGCGCTTCACGTCCGCAGGGAGGTGTAGCGCGGTGAGCGCGTCCTCGTAGGCTTGCTGCTCTTCGTGGGTTGGGCGTCTGGCGCCGACGCTGCTTGCAAAGTAGCCGCCGGTGCCGAGCGGGAAGACGAGCGCGCTCAGCACCCACCCGAGGAACCCCAGGGTCACGATCCACGGCAGCGTGTTCGCCAAGCCCTGATGCCCGTGCCCGGTCGTGATCCACGTGACCAGCAGCGTCAGCAGGAAGATCGTGAACAGCGCGAACACGAACGTCGGGATCAGCGCGAGCAGCGCGTAGTAGAGCAGCCTCCACCATCCGTGCTCAGCGAGATCCGGCGCCTCGACCGGCGCCCAGACCCTTGAATCAAGCTCCATCAACCACCCCCAACCGGAGCTGGCTTGCCCGAGCGACTTGCAGTGTTAGGAGCGTGGGCATGGTTCACGTGGCTAGCCTGCTGCCGGGGACCGTTGCCTTCAGGCGCCCGGATAGCGCGAGCGCGACCAACAGGCCGAACGCGAAGCCACCGATTTGCGCGTAGATCGCGAGGCCGGTCGCGCTACCGGTTGCTGTTGAGAGCCCGAGCGCTCCCAGTAGCACCGTTACCACGAGCCAGACGGCGAGCATCAGCCACGCTGGCTGTTCGACGAACGTGACCTTGACGATCAGCGGCAGCAACGTCAGGAACCGCCCGCGCGGGTAGAGCACGATGTAGGCGCCGAGCAGGCCGGCGATCGCACCGGAGGAGCCGAGCACCGCCACGGTCGATCCGGGCGCGAACAAGACCTGCACAGCGAGCCCGGCGAGCCCACCGAGCAGGTAGAAGGCGAGGAACGCGAGGTGCCCGAGCCGGTCCTCGACCCGGCATCCGAACGCCGCGAGGAACGCCATGTTCCACATCAGCGCCAACAGGTTCGCGTGCAAAAACATCCCGCTGAACGCCGTCTCCCACACCGGCCGCGCCGACCGCACGGTCCCGACCACGTCCGGCCAGCCGCTGCACAAAAGTCCCTGTTGACCGCTCGTCAAGTTGAGCACTCCGATCGCGCAGCGCTGGCCCCAATGGCTGAACGTGTAGGGGATCGCGCCGTAGCGCAGCCCTGTGCCCTCGCTCGGCCCAGTGAACAACCCCCAGCCGTGACGCGTCGCCAGCACGTACACAACGACGTTCGCGACGATCAACGCGATCGTCACGATCGGCGCGCGCCCCAGCCGCACGTTGTCCCGCAGCGGAATCATCCGCGCTCCGCGACCCATGCCGCGCCCGGGGATTGCGCGGATCGCGAGCCATCAGCCACCGCCGCGCCTAGCCCGAACCGCGCTCGCGCCGCTCCTCGGCATCCAGGGCCGTCTCGCACAGCAGCATCACGAGCTGCGCCAGATCGCGGTCATCGGCGAGGTCGTAGAGGTCGTCGTCGCCGCTCTGCGCGAGCCGCGTGTTCAGCCGCTCGCCGTACTCGCGCACACGCCGCTCCAACAACAGCTCAAGCTCGACAGTCAACGGGCGACTCGCCAGCAGTTCGCGCACGCGGGCTTCGGCACGCTCACCTTGGATTTTCACGGTGCGGTCACCGCCCACGTCCCATCGCTGTAGAAGTTGCCGGCGCCGGCACTATCGATTACGACCCCGGCTCCGTACTGGCTCGCCGTGCCACCCGGGTTGCCGAACGGGTCGTATGTCGCGATCTCGCCCACGTCGCTGCTATCACCGACGTAGACGCAAAGCGAGCCCGGCGCGGCGCTCGGCGCGTGCACCGATCCAGGGCAGTCGGTCGTCGTCCCGGAGCTGACGATCGTTGGAGTTGGACTCGACGCGAGCGCAAGCGTAAACGAGATCGGCGAGGAAGCCAGGTCGCCAACGGTCGTCGCCGTGCCCTCCGCCGAGTAGACGCCCGTCTCCGTAGCGCCGCTCGGCAGCACGGTGAGGAGCGGTCCCGGTGCCCCTGTTGCGCCCGTCGCACCGCTTTCGCCAATCGCTCCAACGAGGCCGCGCGGACCACGAGTGCCGCGCAGCGCCCTGCGCACCGACGGCTTGAGCTGCTTGGTCGAGGTGATCAGGTAATGGCTCGTGGCGTACGCCGTTCCGCCTGCGAGCGTCACAAACAACGCGACGTAGGCCACAACTGTCGCGTGAGCCGCACGACGGCGCCCGACGAACAAGCGACCACCCCACCTCTCCGGCAAGCGGCTCGGCATCGCTCTCAGACCTCGACTCCCGGCGGCAACCCATCCAACAGGCGACCCGCAGGAATCCCCAGCGCCTGGGCGAGCGTCACGATCGTCCGCAGTCGCGGATCCCGCGAACCTCGTTCGATCTTCGAGATCGCAGTCAGGTTCAAGCCACTACGCCGCGACAGATCCATCTGGGACCAGCCGTGCATGCCGCGCTCCCGCTTCAGGTTGACCGCGAACCGCTCACCTGGATGATCCACCCGGCCAGCTTCACCTGCGCGGGCCAAACAGCCAAGACCCAAAGCGTCAAGTCAGGCTTTTGGTTCTTGCGGCCCCACGCGCTCGCCGTAGTGCCTCAGACGCGGCCCGGTAGCCTCCGTCTCCCGTTTGTAAAGCTCGGGCTGCGCCCGCCTTCGGCGCCGCTGACGCGGCGAGCTTGACAAACGCTCCGTCTCCGGCTCATTCGTCGATCAAGTCGCCTCCGGCGACCTGCGGTAAACGGCCACCAGAGGGCATTGAAATGTTGGCGGCCCTTTCCCAGGCACCACGCTGGTTTACGTAGCTGTCGGCCGATCGCGACCGGCGCGAATCGGCATCGACATCCCCTAGCCCGAACTAGGCGACCCTCCGATAGTTGGACTAGCCCGTATCCAAACGCTAGCATGTTCCTGAAGCCATGGGCGAGGAGGATCATTGACTGACGTGTCGCGTGTCGGTGTCGTTGGTGCCGGTTTCATGGGGTCTGGGATCGCCGAGTCGGTGGCGGCGGCGGGTTTGCGCGTCCTCGTTTACGAGCCGGAGGAAGCAGCGCTCACGAAGTCTCGCGAAGCGCTCGCCGTCTCGCTGGAAAGGGCTTTAACCAAGGACAAGCTGACTCAGGCCGAGGCGGACGGCGTCAGTGGGCGCATCACCTACACGGCTCGCCTTGAGGATCTGAGCGGCGTGGACGCAGCGATCGAGGCGGTCGTTGAGGACGTTGGCGTAAAGCGCGGGCTGTTCGAGAGGCTGGATGCGTTGCTCCCGGACGCGCTGTTTCTCGCGTCCAACACGTCCTCGATTCCGATCGCAGAGCTGGCGTCCGCGACCGAGCGCCCGCAGCGCGTTCTTGGACTGCACTTCTTCTCGCCGGTCCCGGTGATGAAGCTGGTCGAGTTGGTTGTCGCGCTCGACAGTGGCGAGGAGGCGGTGACGGCGGCGGAGTCTTTCGCCCACCGTATCGGAAAGCACACGATCCGCACCAAGGATCGCTCCGGGTTTGTCGTCAACATCCTGCTCGTTCCTTACCTGATGGCTGCGGTCCGCCTCTACGAGCAGGGATTCGCGAGCCGCGAGGACATCGACGACGGCATGAAGCTCGGCTGCGGTCATCCGATGGGCCCACTGATGCTGTGTGATTTCATCGGACTCGACGTGCTCTACGCGGTCTCGGAGTGTTTGTACGAGGAGTTCCGCCAGCCCGAGTACGCGCCGCCGCCACTGCTAAAGCGCATGGTCGTCTCCGGTCACCACGGCAGAAAGACCGGGCGTGGGTTCTATGAGTATGAGCCGGCGATGCTGTCGGCGCGCGGTGGTCGATGACGACTGCCGCGGTCAACTCCTACGAGATCGCGCCGGAGCTTGAGGACCTTCGCCTTGTGATTCGCCAGATTGCGCAGGCGCGGATCGCTCCGCGGGCAGCCGAAAGTGACTGCACCGGCGAGTACCCGAGCGACATTCGCGAGCTCCTGGCTGAGAACGACATCTTCGCGCTCCCGTTCAGCGAGCAATACGGCGGGACTGGCACTGGCACGTTGATGTTGCAGATCGCCGTCGAGGAGATCGCCAAGGCCGACGCGTCTTGTGCGCTGATGCTGATGGTGCAAGAGCTCGGCACGCTCCCGATCGTGCTGTTCGGAACCGACGAGCTGAAGCAGCGGATCCTGCCCGTTGCGCGACCGGGGAGTGGCTCGCGGCATTTGCGCTCTCGGAGGCCGAGGCCGGTTCGAACGCGGCCGCCATGCGCACCACGGCGGTCCAAGACGGCGATGGGTGGGTGATCAACGGCACGAAGAACTGGATCACCAACGCGGGTGTGGCCGATTTCTACGTTGTCTTTGCCGTCACCGATCGCGCGCAAGCCCGCGTTACGGCCTTTGTGGTCGAGGCCAATCGCCCCGGTTTCTCGATCGGCGGCTACGAGCACAAGCTCGGCATCAAGGGTTCGCCGACCGGCTCGGCATTGTTTGAGGATGTGCGCGTGCCCGCCAGGAACGTGATCGGCGAGGTGGGGCGCGGGATGCGCGTCGCGCTCGCGACGCTCGAGCGTACGCGGCTCGGTGCGGCGGCACAGGCGGTCGGGATCGCCCAGGGTGCGACTGACTATGCGGTGCGCTACGCGAAGGAGCGAATCGCCTTCGGGTCGCGGATCATCGACCTGCAAGCGATCCAGTTCGAGCTCGCGGACATGCAAACTGGGACAGCCGCGGCCCGCGAGCTGCTCTACAAAGCCTGCACGCTCGCCGACCGCGATCCCAGGCCCGCCGACCTCGGCATGTGGACCTCGATGGCCAAGGTCTTTGCCTCAGACAACGCCATGCGGGTCACCATCGAGGCCGTCCAGGTGCTCGGCGGCTACGGCTACGTCAACGACTACCCTGTTGAACGCATGATGCGCGACGCCAAGATCACGCAGATCTATGAGGGCACCAACGAGATCCAGCGTGTGGTGATAGGCAAGCACCTCGCGCTCGACGCCGATCAGGATCGCGCGATCTAGTCCGGGGTGCGGACGTCGTAGTCGCCGGCACCGGCGCGCAGTGGAGTCAGCGCGTCATAGAGCGCGTCACACGCCGCGCCGTCGAGCGGCTTCATCCCGAACTGGGCGCTGTTGAGGCGTTTGGTCGCTGCCCGTGCCGCCTTCTTGCCGGCAGGGGTGATATGCGCGAGGATCGCACGCCGATCGTGCTGATGCAAATGGCGCTCGACGTAGCCGCTTTCGACGAGCTTGTCGATCACGTTCGTCACGCTGGCGCGATGAACCTGAAGCCGGTTGGAGATCTTGTTGAGCGGCAACTCTCCCTTGCGACTGTAGAGCAGCAACATGAGCGCTTCGTAGCGCGGGTACGTCAGGTCCAGCGGCGCAAGCAGCTCGTTGAGGCGCAGACTGATGATCTGCTGCGCGCGCATGATGGACAGGACCGCAGCCATCCTCGGCGTGGCATCGGTGCCCCAGTACGCATCCCACTGGCGCCGCGCCTCGGCGATCGGATCGAAGGACAATCGACGGGACAAGATCGATGAAGGCTATTCGGTTAAGTCAGCGCGGTCCGCGGCGAATACGCCGTCCCAGTGCCCGGTTACGTCAGTTGGTAGAGGGGGCCGTCGCCGCCTTCGGGTGTGGTGAGGCGTCCGCCTTTGGCGGTGATGGCGCCGCATTGGATGCAGTTGGTGTAGTTGACGGTGACCTGCACGTTGCCTTGCGATGGCTGGTCGTCGGGGATTTCGTAGACGCCGGCGGGGCACATCCAGCGCCATGTTTCGGCCAGTTCGCGCGGGACGTTTTGTTGGACGCGGATGTGGTTGGGCGCGTCGTCGCGTGTCGCGTTGCCGGCGAGGTAGACGGATGAGAGCTTGTCGAAGGTGTATTTGCCGTCGGGCTTGGGGTAGCGCCCGGCGGTTTTGCCGATGAACATCTCACGGGCGTCGTTGCGCTCCCAGCGCAGGCGGCCCGCCGGCAGCCGCCCGCGTGTGGCGATCGCGAGGTTGACGAGCGGTGCGCCGCGGATGAAGCCGTGCTGGAAGGGCTGGCGCGCGTTGCGTACGCGGTAGAGCTCGGTGGCGCTCGGCGAGGCATCGAGCGCGTCCTCGTAGGCGGCGAAAGAGTCCTCGCCCTGTTTGAGGGCCGTGTAGATCGCCTCGGCGGCAAGCGTGCCGGATCTGATCGCGTGATGAACGCCTTTCAGCGCGACGGTGTCGACGAGGCCCGCGCCGTCGCCGACCAGGACCGCTCCAGGCATTGTTAGGCGCGGCATCGACCACCAGCCTCCGCCGGGGAGCGCCTTGGCGCCCCAGCCGACGCGCTCGCCGCCGTCGAGGATCCGCTTGACCATGGGGTGCTCTTGAACAGTTGGAGCAGGTCGTGGACTGAGGTCGTCGCGTCGGCGTAGTCGAGGTCGATGACGAAGCCGATGCTGACGAGGTCCTCGCCTGTCCTGTGGTCTTTCATCGGGTAGATCCAGCTGCCGCCGATCTGGCCGTTGCGGGCGCGCAGGCTGACTGGCCACGGCCCGATCGTGTGGATCACGCGATCGAGCGGCCGCGGGACCTTCCAGACCTCCTTGACGCCGAGCTCCCAGACCTGCGGCTCGCGATCTTCGCCGAGTGCGAATTCGCGGATCGCCGCGCCGGTCAGCGAGCCCCAGGAGCCCTCGGCGAGCACCGTCGCCTGCGCCTTGATGTCACTGCCCGCGGCAAACCCGGGAAGTTCTTCGCCGTGCTTGCCGCGCCCCTTGTCCCCCGAGCGAACACCCTGGACGCGGCCGTCGGTGACGATCAGCTTGCTGGCCGCGGTCTCCGCGAGCACGATGGCGCCGGCGTCCTCCGCGCGGGTCTGCTGGTAGCGCGCGAGCGCCGCGACCGAGATCACCTCGTTGCCGTGATTGCGAAACGGCGGCGACGGCGGGATCCGCAGCCTCGTCCGGCCGTTCGGCAGCAGATAGACGGCCTCCTTCCTCACCTCGCCGAAAGCGAAGCCCGCCGTGCGCCAGTCCTCGCGCGAGAGCTCGAGGAACAGCTCCAAAAGCGGTCCCGGACGCATCACCGCCCCCGACAGGCTGTGCGCGCCGCAGGCCTTCGCCTTCTCGATCACACAGACCGGCACCTCACCCAAACGCTCCATCGTCTCCGGATCGCCGTCCAGCAACGCGAGCAGGCGGTTGGCACACGCCAGCCCGGCCGTGCCGCCGCCGACGATCGCGACCCCAACCTCGATCCGCTCGTCCTCCGAATCGAGCTCGCGCTTGATCAGCTCGCGCTGCGTGTCGATCGGCGGTGGGTAGTCCGCCGGCCGGGTGCCGGCCACCTAGCCGGCCTTTTTCGCGCGGACCGCGGCGGTCAGCTTCGGCAGGATCTTGTTGAGGTCGCCGACGATGCCGAGGTCGGAGAACTCGAAGATCGGCGCGTTCGCGTCCTTGTTGATCGCGACGATGTTCTCCGAGGCCTGCATCCCGACCTTGTGCTGGATTGCCCCCGAGATGCCGGCCGCGAGGTAGAGCTTCGGCGAGACCGTCTTGCCGGTCTGGCCGATCTGCGCCGAGTACGGGTACCAGCCGGCATCAACGACGGCACGGGTCGCGGCGACGGCGCTGCCGGGGCCGAATGCCTGCGCGAGCTCTCGGCACAGCTCGAAGCCCTCGGCGTTGCCGAGTCCGCGACCGCCGGCGACGAGGATGTCGGCGCCTTCGATGTCGACATCCGCGCCGCGCTGCTCGCCGCGCGTGAGCATCCGCGCGCGCGTCGAGAACGCGGAGAACTCGACGGCCCGCTCCGCAACCTCGGCGTCGGCGCCACCTGTCTCCTTGATCTCGAACGCGTTGAGGCGGGCGATGATGATCCCGATCTCGCTGCGATAGCTGATCTCAGAGATCTGCGAATCGCCGAGGATCGGGCGCTGCGCGATCAGCTTCCCTGCCTCGACGCGCACGCCGGTCACCTCCATCGCGACGCCGGCACCGAGCCGCGCTGAAAGGCCGGCACCGATCTCGAAGCCGAGCAGTCCGCCGCCGAACAGCGCGTAGCCGTAACCGCCGTCTGAGATCACGCTCGCCATCGCATCGACGACCGGCTGCGCCAGGCCCTCCGGGCCCGCCACCAGGAAGACCTTGCTCGCCCCGTAGCGCCCCAGCTGCCGGCAGAGCTCCGCGCTCGCCGAGTCGCCGACCACGATCGCGTGCGCTTCGCCGCCGAGCTCCGCGGCCAAACGCGCGCCTTCGCTGAGCGCGCCGAGCGAGTTCTTGTTGAAAGCGCCCCGGTAGTGCAGCGCGTAGGCGAGGATGTCGCTCATCAGATCAGCTTCCTTTGCTCGAGCCAGGCAACGATCTGCGCGACCGTCTGATCGGTGTCCTCGTCCTCGATGACCAGTCCCGCCGCCTTCCTCGGCGGCTCCTTCGCGGCAATCCACCGCGCCGCCGCATGATCGCCGCCGACACGCTCCGCATCGATCCCGACATCGGCGGTCGCGAGCAGCTCGAGCGGCTTCTTCTTCGCGCCCATGATCGCCTTCAGCGACGGGTAGCGCGGCTCGTTGATCGCGTCGCCGACCGCGATCACCGCCGGCAGCTCGACCTCGACAGTGTCGTATCCGTACTCGGCCTGTCGCTCGCAGCGCAGCTTGCCATCGACGATCTCGAGCTTGATCACCTGCGTCAACGAAGGCATCTCCAGGTGGTCCGCGACGACTGCGCCAACCGTGTAGCACTCGCCATCGTCCGACTGCTGGCCGAGCAGCACCAGATCCGGCTGCTCGCGCGCGAGCGTCTTTGCGAGCGCATAACCGGTGCCAGCGACATCCGATCCCGCGAGCGCGTCGTCGCACAAGTGAAGCGAGCGGTCAGCCCCGAGCGAAACGGCCTTGTGCAGAGCGCGCTGTGCGCTCGCCGGCCCCATCGTCACCGCGACGATCTCGTCGACTTCGATCGCGCCGCCCTCGCGGATCTGCATCGCGGCCTCGATCGCATGCGCGTCATACGGATTCAACGTCCGCTCACCACTGCGATCAAGACGACCAGTCGCAGGATCGGTGCGCTTACGCACCGCGGCGTCCGGCACCTCCTTCACAAGAACACAGATCTTCAACTCAACTCCTTCGGGGCGGGACAGGATTAGCCAGCAGGCATCGAGCCAACGTCAACGCGCAGCCGCCACGGCAGCACGGATGAACTTGACCGCCGTCTCAGTCGGCGTCCCGGGGGTAAACACTTCGGCTACGCCGAGCTCTTTGAGCGTGACGATGTCGTCGGAGGGGATCGTCCCACCGAGCATCAGCACGACCCCCTCAACCTCCTGCTCGCGCAGCAACTCGATGATCCGCGGCACCAGCGTCATGTGGGCGCCCGAAAGGATCGACAGGCCGACTGCGTCCGCGTCCTCCTGGATCACCGTCTCAACGATCTGCTCGGGCGTCTGATGAAGGCCCGTGTAGATCACCTCCATCCCCGCATCGCGCAACGCCCGCGCGATGATCTTCGCGCCGCGATCATGCCCGTCCAAACCAGGCTTGGCAACCACGACGCGGATCTTCCTGTCAGTGTCCGTCCCTGTCATTGGCATCTAGGCGGCGACCGACTGCCGGATTCCGATTATATTGGCTTCAACTATCTTGCCTCAAACTATCGCAAAGACCCTTGCATTGACTGGCCGCTTGCCGATCAGTTCAGTCGCAGCTAACGAAAATTTTGCTCGTTGGCCCTTGCCACGGCGGACGGCGGCTGGAATAATGGTGCCCCTCCGATAGTCGGAATATCTCGCATCTAGGGAGCACCATGAATCAGATCGCTTCGCTACAAGCAGTTCGGACGATCGGTCACTTTGTCGGTGGTCGCCACGTCGCCGGGACCTCGGACCGGAGCGCGGAGGTCTTCGATCCTGCAACAGGAGCGGTGCAGGCACACGTCGCGCTCGCGAACACTGACGACACCCGTGCTGCGATCGCGAGCGCGACTGCAGCGCAGCCGGCCTGGGCGGCGACGAACCCACAGCGGCGGGCTCGCGTGCTGATGCGTTTCCTTGAGCTCGCCAACGAGCAGCTCGACCAGCTTGCGGCCTTGCTTTCTAGCGAGCACGGCAAGACGCTTGCCGATGCGCGCGGGGACATCCAACGCGGCTTGGAGGTCGTTGAGTTCGCCATCGGCATCCCGCACCTGCTCAAGGGCGAGTACACCGACAGCGCCGGTACGGGAGTCGATGTCTACTCGATGCGCCAGCCGCTAGGCGTCGTGGCGGGCATCACGCCATTCAACTTCCCAGCGATGATTCCGCTGTGGAAGGCTGCGCCTGCGCTCGCGTGCGGCAACGCGTTCATCCTCAAGCCCTCCGAGCGCGACCCGTCGGTGCCGCTGCGGCTCGCCGAGCTGCTGATCGAGGCCGGTCTGCCGCCCGGTGTGCTCAACGTTGTCAATGGTGACAAGGAGGCCGTCGACGCGATCCTCACCGACGAGCGGGTCCGCGCCGTAGGGTTTGTTGGCTCCTCGGATATCGCGCAGTACATCTACGCTACCGCCGCGGCTCACGGCAAGCGCGCGCAGTGCTTCGGCGGCGCCAAGAACCACGCACTCGTCATGCCCGACGCGGACCTCGACCAGGTCGTCGACGCGCTGCTGGGCGCCGGCTACGGCTCGGCCGGCGAGCGTTGCATGGCGATCTCGGTCGCCGTCCCCGTCGGCGAGCAGACCGCCGACGCGCTGGTCGAGCGGCTCGCCCTCGAGGTTCCGCGACTGAAGGTCGGCTTGCCGACAGACGCGGACGTCGACTACGGGCCGTTGGTCACCGCCGACGCCCGCCGGCGCGTGGAGGACTACATTGCGATCGGCGTGGAGGAGGGCGCTGAGCTCGTCGTCGACGGCCGGGGCTTCACGCTGCCAGGTCACGAGGACGGCTTCTTCATGGGTCCGTCGCTGTTTGATCGCGTCACCCCGCTGATGCGCATCCACCGCGAGGAGATCTTTGGACCGGTGCTTTGCGTCGCGCGCGTCGCGGACTTCGAGCAGGGGCTTGCTTTGGCTAGCGAGCACCAGTACGGCAATGGCGCGGCGATCTTCACCCGGGACGGCGATGCGGCCCGCGAGTTTGCGCGGCGCATCGACACGGGCATGATCGGCGTCAACGTCCCGATCCCGGTGCCGATCGCCTACCACACGTTCGGCGGCTGGAAGCGGTCGGGCTTCGGCGACCTCAACCAGCATGGGCCCGACAGCGTCCGCTTCTACACGAAGACGAAGACCGTCACGTCGCGCTGGCCATCCGGCGTCCGTGAGGGCGCGAGCTTCGTCATCCCCACACTGGGCTGAGACGGTGAGCGCGATGACTGCCCCGCCTGCGTTCGCGCTCGGCGTCGAGCAGCAGGAGATCCGCGCGATGGCCGCCGCGTTCGGACGCGACCGTTTGGCCCCCGACGCGATCCGCTGGGATCACGACAAGGAGCTGCCCGTTGCCGTGCTGCGCGAAGCGGCTGCGCTCGGGCTCGCCGGCATCTGCGTCGCCGAGGATAGCGGTGGATCGGGGCTCTCGCGCCTCGACGCAGCGCTGATCTTCGAGGCGCTCGGCGCGGGATGCCCCACCGTCGCCGCCTACCTGTCGATTCACAATATGGTCGCCTGGATGGTCGATCGCTTCGGCGACGACTCACAGCGCGCCCGTTGGCTGCCTGGGCTGATCAGCGCGGACACGCTCAGCGCCTATTGCCTGACCGAGCCCGGCGCCGGCTCGGACGCGGCTGCCCTGTCGACGCGGGCGCGGCGCGACGGCGACGGCGACGGCTACGTGCTCAACGGCGTCAAGCAGTTCATCTCTGGAGCGGGTGTCGCTGATATCTACGTGGTTATGGCCCGCACCGGCGAGCCAGGGCCGCGCGGCATCAGCGCGTTCGTCGTCGAGCGCAGCGACGCGGGCCTGAGCTTCGGTCCGCCCGAGGCCAAGATGGGCTGGAACGCCCAGCCCACCTGTCAGGTGATCCTCGACGACGTGCACGTGGTCGAGGACCGGCGGCTCGGCGAGGAGGGCGCGGGATTTCGCATCGCGATGGGCGGCCTGGACGGCGGCCGGCTCAACATCGCCGCGTGCTCGCTTGGCGGAGCGCAAGCTGCGCTCGACAAGGCAATCGCCTATGTCGGTGAGCGCGAGGCGTTCGGCGGACCGCTGTCGGCGCTTCAGCACGTCCGTTTCCAGATCGCCGACATGGCGACCGAGATCGAAGCTGCGCGCACACTGCTGTGGCGCGCCGCCGCTGCCCTCGATGCACAGGCCCCTGACGCCATGGCGTTGTGCGCGATGGCCAAGCGCTTCGCGACCGATGTGTCGGTCGCCATCGCAGATCGCGCCCTGCAGCTGCACGGCGGCTACGGCTACCTCAGCGAGTACGGATTGGAGAAGCTTGTGCGCGATCTGCGCGTCCATCAGATCGTCGAAGGGACCAACGAGATCATGCGAGTCATTGTCGCGCGGGAGCTGCTCGGCTCATGACAGACGTTCTCGTCTCCTGCCGCGGCCAGGCCGCGATCATTACGCTGAACCGCCCGCAGGCGCTCAACGCGCTCACGCTCGACATGGTTCGCGCGATCGACGCCGCGCTCGACGACTTCGCCGCCGACGACGCGGTCGGGACCGTCGTGATCGACGGTGCCGGGACGCGCGGCCTGTGCTCGGGCGGTGACATTCGCGCGCTGTACGAGGCCGCGAAGAGCGGTGATCCGATGCCGCGTGACTTCTGGCGCGAGGAGTACGCGTTGAACGCGCGAATTGCCCGGTTCACCAAACCGGTCGTCGCGATCATGTACGGGATCGTGATGGGCGGCGGGATCGGCCTCGCTGCCCACGCGTCGCATCGCGTCGCAACACCATCGCTGCGGACGGCGATGCCGGAGGTCGGGATCGGCTTCGCCCCCGACGTCGGCGGCACCTGGTTGCTGTCACGCGCGCCCGGCGAGCTCGGCACCCACGCAGCCCTGACCGGCGGCAATCTCGGCGCTGGCGACGCGTTGCTGTGCGGACTTGCTGATGTAATCCTCGACGAGGACAACCGCGAAGCCCTGCTAACTGCGCTGGCAACGACGCCCGCCACAGAGGCGATCGCCCTGGTGAGCCGCGAGCCGCAGCGACAGCTCCCGGCTACGCTAGACGCCCAACGCGGGTGGATCGACAGCTGCTACGGAGCCGACGACGTCGAAACGATCGTCGCGCGACTCAGCGAACACTCAAACAGTGGCGCACAACAAGCCGCGGCGGCAATCGCGGGCAAGTCGCCGACGTCGCTGAAGGTGACGCTGCGGGAGCTGCGCACCGCGCGCCGCCTTCCCGACCTCGAAGCGTGCCTCGAGCAGGAGTACCGCGTCTCCTGCGCGTTCCTCGACCACCCCGACTTCGTTGAGGGGATCCGTGCAGCCGTCGTCGACAAGGACAGGACTCCACGCTGGTCGCCCGCAACACTCGCCGCGGTGACGACCGTCGACGTCGATCGCTTCTTCGCTGCCGTGGAGGCGGTGGCTTGAGCCCGCCGCGCATCGCATTTATCGGTCTCGGACGGATGGGACTGCCGATGGCCGCCAAGCTCGTTGCCGCCGGTCACACGGTCGCCGGTTTCGACGTCGTGTCCGACGCGCTGGTTGCAGCCGCCGAGCAGGGCGTGAGCCCGCGAGGATCGCTGGCCGAAGCGGTCGACGGCGCCGAGGTGATCGTCACGATGCTGCCCAGCGGCGAGCATCTGCGCGACGCCTATGTCGAGCTGCTACCCGCTGCGCGCGCCGGTGGCCTGGCGCTCGACTGCTCGACCGTCGACATCGCATCGGCGCGGTTTGCTCACGAGGCGGCGCAGGCTGCCGGCCTCGACTCGGTCGACGCACCGGTGTCTGGCGGCGTGATCGGCGCCGAGACGGGGTCGCTGACCTTCATGGCCGGCGGTGAGGACGCTGCGATCGACCGCGCCGAGCCGCTGCTTGCGCGGATGGGCAAGCGCGTGGTCCGTTGCGGGCCCGCGGGCTCAGGTCAGGTCGCCAAGCTCGCCAACAACATGATCCTCGGCGCGTCGATGCTTGCGGTCAGCGAGGCGTTCGTGCTCGCGGAGCGTCTCGGCGTCTCGCACGAGGCGTTGTTCGCCGTGGCCTCCACGTCGTCGGGGCAGTGCTGGGCGCTGACCACCAACTGCCCGGTCCCCGGTCCGGTTCCCACCAGTCCGGCCAACCGTGATTACACGCCAGGCTTCAGCGCCGAGTTGATGCTCAAGGACCTCACGCTCGCCCAGGAGGCGGCTCAGCAGGGCGGTGCCGCCTGCGAGGTCGGGGCACTCGCACTCGACGTCTACCACCGCTACGTCGAGGACGGCGGGGCGGGAACGGATTTCTCGGGCGTGGTCCGCTGGGTCCGCGAACGCAGCAGCACGGATGCCAAGGCATGACCGCGTACGAGACGATCCGGGTGGACGATCGCGGTGAAGGCGTCGCGATCGTGACCCTGCACCGGCCAGACGCGCTCAACGCGCTCAACGTCGAGTTGATGACCGAGCTCGCCCGCGCATTTGCCGCGCTCGAGGCCGACGCCACAGTCGGTTGCGTGGTTCTGACCGGCTCGGAGAAGGCGTTTGCCGCTGGCGCGGACATCAAGGAAATGGCATCGCGGAGCTACCTCGAGATGTACCGCACTGATTGGTTCGCCGGCTGGGACGCGGTTGCGGGCTTCCGCAAGCCGGTGATCGCCGCCGTGGCCGGTTACGCGCTTGGCGGGGGCTGCGAGCTGGCGATGATGTGCGACCTCCTGCTCGCCGCCGACAGCGCGAAATTCGGCCAGCCGGAGATCAAGCTGGGCGTCATGCCAGGCATGGGCGGCTCACAACGACTGACCCGCGCGATCGGCAAGGCCAAAGCGATGGATCTGATCCTCACCGGACGCACGATTGACGCCCACGAAGCCGAGCGCGCTGGCCTCGTCTCCCGCGTCGTTCCCGCGGAAGGGTTGCTCGATGAAGCAATCGCCACTGCAACGACGATCGCCGGCCTGTCAACGCCGATCGCGATGATGGCCAAGGAGACCGTCAACCGCGCGTTCGAGACCACGCTCGCCGAGGGCGTCCGCTTCGAGCGCCGTGTCTTCCACGCGATGTTCGCCACCGAGGATCAGAAGGAAGGCATGGCGGCGTTCGTCGACAAGCGCCCGCCGAAGTTTGCCGACCGTTGACGCGCGGTTCGCTCGTGCGCACCAGCTCCGCCGCCGAAGCGACGTCAGCCCGCCGGCGGCCCGCGGTCGGACCCAGGTGCGCAGCCCCTCAACGAGCATCAGGCGATCCAGTTCAAGCTCGCCGACATCGAGACCGCCTGCGCCGCCGCGCGAGAACTGCTCTACCGTGCGGCTGCCAAGGCCGATCGTTGCGAGCTCGGCCTCGGCAAGCACTCCGCGATGGCCAAGCCGTTCTGCTCGGACACGGCGATGGCGGTCGAGGCGGTGCAGATCCTCGGCGGCTGTGGCTACGTCACGGAGTACCCGGTCGAGCGCATGATGCGCGATGGGAAGTCGACTCAGATCTACGAGGGCACGAACGAGCCCATCGTGATCGCCCGAAGCGTGCGTTAGGCGTCAGGCGCGAAGTCCCCGGCGTCGAGCCGGATCCGACGCAGCGTCACGGTCAGCTGCTCCAGTTCCTCGGCCGACAGCGGCGCGGTGGCGAAGCGAGCCTCGTTGAGCACATCGGTGGCTGCGGCCGCGACCTCGCGACCCCTGGCTGTGATCGACGCGAGCGTCGCTCGACGGTCTCTTTCGTGCGCTTCGCGCGTGACCAGACCCATCTGCTCGAGCCCGTCGATGATGTGGGTAACGCTCGTCGGATGCACCTGGAGGCGCGCGCCCATCTTGCCGAGCGGCAGCGACCCGCGGCGGCTGTAGTAGAGCACCATCAATGCCTCGTAGCGCGCGAACGAGAGTCCCCACGGCTTGAGCATGGCTGTGAGGCGCGCCAGCAGGATCTGATGCACGCGCATGATCGAGGTGACCGCGGTCATCGATGGAGCGGCCGCCCCGTCCCAGTGGACGAGCCACTGACGCCGTGCCTCGGCAATCGGATCGAACGAAGTCGGCATGCCCGGGAAGGCTGGCACGGCCACCGGACCGACGACGTCCACGGCTCTGCTTGTGTCGGGCCGATCTCCGGTTACTCCACAACGCGAAACTTGACTACGTGTCGTGCTCGCCCTATCGGGTACCCGCGGCGCGGATTGCGGCCGCCCAGGCCGCTCTACAAGCGGCCGCGGATCCGGGTCGATTCACCATTGAGCGCGATCGAGCGCTGCTGGCGGCTGCGTGAGCCAGCGGCGATGGACGCGTGGGGGATGCCCGCAAGCCGCGTGCCGATAGCGCTCCGACGCCTACCGCGAGCCCGGCAAATGACTTGCCGCTTTCGCGATCGCGCTGTGGAGCGCGGCGTACAAGGGAGCGAGCGAGCTCGTAACGCCCCAGTTCGACCTAGCCGCCCGGCGGCGTACACCGTGCCTCGAACCGCGAAGGAGCCTCGCCACTGATGGAGACCACCGTGCCGACAGCCAATAAGCAATTGCTCGCCTGGGTCGATGATGTCGCCGCGCTGACCCAGCCCGCGGCGATCCACTGGTGCGACGGGTCGCAGGCGGAGTACGACGAGCTCTGCCGCACCCTGGTCGATGCCGGCACCTTCGAGCCGCTCGACCCCGAGCGTTTGCCGCGCTCGTTTCTCGCGCGTTCGGATCCCGGTGATGTCGCTCGCGTTGAGGACCGGACGTTCATCTGCTCGGAGCGCCGGGAGGATGCCGGTCCGACGAACAACTGGCGTGATCCGGCCGAGATGCGCGAGCTGTTGCGCGGTCTCTTCAGCGGTGCGATGCGTGGTCGCACGATGTACGTCGTGCCGTTCTCGATGGGCCCGCTCGGCTCTGCGATTTCGCAGCTCGGCGTTGAGATCACGGACTCGGCGTACGTCGCGCTCAGCATGTCGGTGATGACGCGCGTGGGCGACCCGGTGCTCGAGCTGCTCGGCGAGGACGGCCGCTTCGTGCAATGCCTGCACTCGGTCGGGGCGCCGCTCGCGGACGGCGCGGCGGATGTGCCGTGGCCCTGCAACGCCGAGAACAAGTACATCGTCCACTTCCCGCAGAGACGCGAGATCTGGTCGTTCGGCTCGGCGTACGGTGGCAACGCGCTGCTCGGGAAGAAGTGCTTTGCGCTGCGGATCGCCTCGGTGATGGCGCGCGAGGAGGGCTGGCTCGCCGAGCACATGCTGATCGTCAAAGTGACCTCGCCCGAGGGGCAGGTGAAGTACTTCGCCGGCGCGTTCCCGTCCGCGTGCGGCAAGACGAACCTCGCGATGATGGTGCCGGCACTTCCAGGCTGGAAGGTCGAGACGATCGGCGACGACATCGCCTGGATGAAACTGGGTGCGGACGGTCGTTTGTACGCGATCAACCCGGAGGCCGGGTTCTTCGGCGTCGCGCCTGGTACGAGCACGCGGACGAATCAGAACGCGATGGCGATGACGCGCTACAACGCGATCTTCACCAATTGCGCGCGAACCGACACCAGCGACGTCTGGTGGGAGGGGCTGAGCACAGAGCCCCCCGCACACCTGATCGACTGGCGCGGCAACGACTGGACACCCGACTCGCCCACGCCGGCAGCGCATCCGAACGCCCGCTTCACCGTTCCGGCGTCGCAGGATCCTGCGATCGCGCCGGAGTGGGATGACCCTGCCGGCGTGCCGATCGACGCGTTCCTGCTCGGCGGGCGCCGCTCGCACCTCGTCCCGCTCGTCTACGAGGCGTTCGACTGGGAGCACGGCGTCTTCCTCGGCGCGACGATGGCGTCAGAGACGACCGCCGCGGCAGCCGGTGCCGTCGGCAAGCTGCGCCGCGACCCGTTCGCGATGCTGCCGTTCTGTGGTTACAACATGGGCGACTATTTCGCCCATTGGCTAGAGATAGGCGGCCGCGCGGACGACGCTTCGAAGCTGCCGCAGTTCTTCTGCGTCAACTGGTTTCGCAAGGACAGCGAGGGCCGCTGGCTGTGGCCCGGATACGCCGAGAACAGCCGCGTGCTCGAGTGGATCTTCCGCCGCCTCGAAGGGACGGCGGACACCGTCTATGAGCCGATCGGTCTCGTGCCCCCGGCCGCTGCGCTGAACGTGCGAGGCCTCGACCTCTCGCCCGAGGCCGTCGCGGAACTCCTGCGCGTCGACACCCAGACCTGGGGCGAAGAGCTGCCGCTGCTGCGCGAGCACCTCGCGAAGTTCGGCGACCGCCTGCCGCCAGCCTTGACCAAGCAGCTCGACGCGCTAGGCCGGAGACTCGCCGCGTACCAGGCGCCATAATCGAAGCGAGCGCAATCACCCGTCGAGGCTCAGCGCGAGGTCTCGATCTGGCCGCCTGCACGACCGCTTAGAGATGCGCGTCGTTGTAGTTGATGAGTCTCCGGCGGACGCGTCTCTGAGCGCCTAGCTCCAGGGATCGGCCCCTCAAGGGCACCCCTTCGGGGCGGCCTGCGGCTGGTCCTGTCGGACTGCCCTGACCGGACCGATCCCTTCCGCTGGTTTGCTCTTATGTCGGCCCGGGGCCGACTCTTCTCATCTGTGTACGACCCGGGACGGACTGTGCGGCCACGCATAACATGCGCAGACAGTTCGCGGACTCCGCGCTCGGCGCTTTGGCCATTACAGGGGAGATGAGTTGATGAGCGACTTTCTGGACACGAAGCGCAGCGAGATCGCGGCCTGCCTGCGAGAGCTCGAGCCGCTTGTGGCGGAGTACCGCTAGCTCGAGGCTGCAGCGGACGCGCTCGCTGATCTACCGGGACACTCGCGAGGTGCAACCAAAACACGAGCTTGACTGGGCGCGGCCGAAAGCGTCGCACAAGGAAAGCCCAGCCAACCACTTCGCCGCGTCGCGGCCGAACGCGCGCCAGCGGTACGCGAGCGCTTCAGGTGATCGAGCTCGTCAAGTCTCGGCCCGACATCACGATCACAGAACTCGCCACAGCGATGGGGATGAACCAGAACTACCTCTACACGGTCCTGCCCCCGCTCGCCAAGGACAACCGTGCCGTCAAACGCGGCAAAGGCTGGCACGCCGGAGAGATCTGAGTCAGCGAGGGCTGACACAATCCTTCCGCACGCAAGAATCGGTCCCGAAATCGGTCCCCGACCACGCAAATATGAGCGCCTCATAACCCGAAGGTCGTGGGTTCGAATTCCGCCCCCGCTATCGAAATGGCCCAGGAAATCTCCGCCTTTTTGTTTTGGGCGGGTCGGCGAGCACGAGTTCCTGATCCCGGCTCGGTGCCGAGGCGCCGATCGAGGACATCGCGTTCGCCGGCGCCGAAGACGCGGCGCCTTCGCCGGCTGTGCTGCCGCTTGTGCCGCCTGACAGCAGGACGACGCTCACCAGGGCGCGTCGGGCAGGCCGGTGACGTGGAAGCCGGCCTGTGTCTTGTAGCGAACGTTGATCGAGATCAAGAGCGCTGTCAGTGATTCGGCGATCCGCGCCATCTCGAGCCTTCCGCAGTCAACGACGCGCAGGCCATCGACCCGTTCGATCAGTGCAGCGACCCGTGCCTTGTCCTCGCGGCGCTCGCCGCAGACGAGCACGTCCTCGTCCAGCGCATGCTCGAGGTCGCTCAGCAGACCGGCGCTCACGGTGTGGAGGCCCGCGACGACGTTGACGCCCTCTGGAACCATCTCCTGTGCCTGCTGCGCCGCCGAGCCCTGCCAGACGCCGAGCATCCGCGTCGCCTTGCCGCTGACCGCCGCGGCGAGAGGGACGGTCGTATCGAGCACCAGCTGCCCGGATCGCAGCGCGCCCTTCAGGTTGGTGAGCGTCTCCGAGTGGTTGCGGAAAGGCACGCTCAGCACGACCAGCTCGTTGGCGGCCGCGGCGGCGCCGTTCTCGAGGCCTTTGAAGCGTCCGCTGGCAACGAGCGCGTGTGCCTTCCGTGCGGCCTCCGCAGCGCGAGCAGCGTCGCGCGAGCCGATCGTCACCTCGGCGCCGGCGGCGCCGAGCCGCACAGCCAGGCCGAAGCCAAGCGCTCCGCTGGCGCCGATGATCGTCACCGATTCGTCGCGCACGGGCGCCGCGGCGGGTATAAGCCGCTGGATAGTCCGGTCGTAGGCGCCGAGGCCCGCGCGGACGACCTTCGAAGGAGCGTCAAGCCAATCTGAAGCACGCATGGCTGGCCTGCCCGACCTGCGCGTGTCCGACGCCGAGCGCGAAAAGCGCGGCGAGCTTGGCTCGATCCCGCCATCACGCTAGGCGCGAGCGACGATCTTGGCACCGCGGTCGCGCTCGCCGAGACTAGGGTTAACGGCCACGCGGATCTACGATCGGCGCCCGTTTGATTGATCCGGTGGCGCCAGCGGCCGCTACTTGATTGCATCTACGATGATTGTAGCTGCGAACGTTGGACGCCGTAGTGCATCCGACGACGGACGGCTGCGGGCGGCGGATCGTTCGTCTGGAGCCAGGGTCCGGCTGCGACAGCTCGACACTCCTGGGTGTCGATATTCGTGGGGGAGTGCGCGGTCACGCGCCCGATGAGCCGCAGCTAGGTGGCCATTGACTCACCCGCTAGGCACCGCCGCCCCCTCCGCTGAAATCGATCCGCGTCGTCGGTCAGACGGCGTAGAAGTTGATCACCGGTCCGTTGTCGTCTTCGACTACGACGCCTTGCTCAATCAGCAGATCGAGGTGTCCCAGCACCTCGGATAAGGTCAGGAACGCCTGCGAGAAGGCGACGTTTCCGTACAGCGCGGCGGCAAGTCCGTGCGCGGACAGCGGTCCGTCGGCAAGGAGCCCGTGTAGGCGCTCCGCCTTCCGTCGCTGAGCGTCGAGGCGTTTCTCGATCAGCGTTCGATGGTCATTGATCGTCTCGCCGTGGCCGCCGAGCACGACGTCGACGTCGAGCTCGCTGGTCGCAATTAGTGAACGCCGGTAGTCAAGCAGCGGACGCGTCCTGGCGTGCTCGTCGCCCTCAGTCGCGCGGGTCACAAGCGCGTTTGACGAGACCTCGCCGAGCAGGTGGTCGCCCACGAAGAGCACGCCAGCGTTCTCGTCGTGGAACAACGTGTCGCCTCGACTATGCCCGGGACGATGGAGAATGCGCAACGTCCGATCTCCAGCCTCGATCAGCTCGCCATCCGCGAGCCGGCGCGTGGCGCTCACCGATGACCCGAAGCCAACGAGCACCGAGGCTACCGACCCGAGCGCGTCGACGACGTGCGTCTCAGTCCCGTGGCGGAGCATCAGATCCTGCGCGAAACGATCGTCTCGCCGCTGGTTTTCATCGAAGGCCCTGACGTAGTCGGCAACTGCGTCGACACACGCCACCTCGGCGCCTGATCGTTCTGCAATCAGACCACTGAGTCCCTCGTGGTCGACATGCGCGTGCGTGATCAAGAGCAACTCGATCTCAGCGAGCCGGTGCCCGGCGGCTTCGATCAGCTGCTCGAGTTCGACCAGCCCAGTCGCGCGGTTCGGGCCACCATCGATGAGCGTTAGAGGGGTGCCTTCGAGCAGGTACGCGTTGACGTTGCCGATCGCGAACGGTGTCGAAACCTGGAGGCAGTAGGTGCCACGCGCCACCGGCAACACCCGAGCCGTGGAACCCTCGCTAGGACGCATCGCCAGCAACTATGCCGCACCTCGGAGACGACCGGGCGTCTCGAAGCGAGGCGGCAGGGTTCCGCGATGTGGCAGGTCACTTCCGCCGGATCGTGGCGGCAGTCTCGTCGCGGGCCGATTGATATGGCTTACGACTATCGGAGGTACGACTAAGGGTATGCTTCCCGTGGCCAACACGAGAGGAGCAGCGTGACCGAGGCATTCATCTGCGGTGCGGTCAGGACGCCCGTCGGCAAACGGGGGGGAGGGCTGAGCACGGTTCATCCGACAGATCTCGGCGCCCACGTGCTGGAGGCCTTGATATCGCGCACAGCCGTCGATCCGGCGGCGATCGACGACGTGATCTTCGGCTGCGTGACCCAGATCGGTGCGCAGGCATTTAACATTGCGCGGACGAGCTGGCTTGCCGCGAACCTCCCCGACACGGTGCCGGGGACCACGGTCGACCGTCAATGCGGCTCCTCGCTCCAAGCGCTGCACTTCGCGGCACAGGGGGTTATGTCGGGGACGGCCGAGCTCATCGTCGCCGGGGGTGTGGAGGCGATGAGCCAGGTGCCCATCTGGTCTGCGGTCAACGTAGGGAAGGAGCACGGCCTGGGTGACGCGGTCGGCGGCGAGGGCTTCCACCGACGCTATCCGAGCGGGCCTGACCAGTTTCGCGGCGCGCAGATGATCGCCGAGCGCTGGGGACTCGAGCGGGGGGTGCAGGAGGAGTTCGCGCTTCGCAGCCACCAACGCGCCGCGGCCGCGTGGTAGGCGGGCTACTTCGACGCGGAGGTCGCGCCACTCCACGGTGTCGCGCGCGACGAGGGCTTCCGCGCCGATACGACGCTCGAGCGAATGGCTGCGCTCGAGCCCCTGCCGGGCTATGACCGGTTGACGGCAGCGATCGCGAGCCAAGTGTCCGATGGAGCGGCCGCGATCCTCGTCGCCTCCGAGCACGCGATCGTCGAACACGGCCTGGAGCCGTTGGCGAGAATCGAGGCGCTCGCAGTCGTCGGCGTCGATCCCGTGATCATGTTGACCGGCCCGATACCGGCGACTGAGCTGGTCCTCGCCCGGGCCGGCGTCGAGATCGACGCAGTCGATCTTTTCGAGGTCAACGAAGCGTTCGCACCCGTGGTTCTCGCTTGGCTTTCTGAGACCGGCGCCGATCGTGAGCGCACAAACGTGAACGGCGGCGCGATCGCATTGGGGCACCCGCTCGGCGCCACCGGCGCGAAGCTCGTCACGACGCTCGTCCACGAGCTTGCGCGGCGCAAAGCGCGACGCGGCCTCGTGACGATCTGCGAGGGCGGCGGCACCGCAAACGCGATACTGATCAATCGCGTCTGACGACCGCGCGCTGCTGTCGCGCGTTGTCCTCAGAACGATCGTTCGAGGCCGAGGCTTTGAGCGACGATATTACGGACCATTTCGTTGGTGACGGGGCCGATCTGGTAGAGGCGAACGTCGCGCCAGTAGCGCTGCATGTCGAACTCTGCGGCGTAGCCCATGCCGCCGAGGATCTGGAGGCCGCGATCGGCCGCCCACGTCGCGTATTCGGCGGCGACCGCCTTCGCCGTGGATGACTCGATCGCAGCGTCCTTGCCGTTGTCGTAGAGCCAGGCCGCCTTGTAGGTGAGCAGCTCAGCCTGTGCGAGCTTCATCGCCATGTCCGCGATCCAGTGCTGGATCACCTGGAAGTTGCCGATCGGGCGACCAAAGGCGCGGCGCTCCTTGGCGTAGGCGAGCGAGTCCTCCAGGACGCCGCGGAGCACGCCGGTCCCGAGTGCGGCTGCCAGGATCCGTTCGTTGTTGAGCGTTGTCAGGATGTGCTGCCAGCCGCGATCGACTTCGCCGATCACATAGTCCTCAGGTACGTAGGCGTCATCGAGCTGGACTTCGCAGGAGGCAACGCAGCGCATCCCCAGCTTCGGGATTGGCGTCGAGACGACGCCCGGCTGATCCGTCGGGACGAGAAAGAGCGTCTTGCCCTGTGAAGACTTCTCGCCGTCCGAGGTCTTGGCGAGTACAAGCAGGTAGTCGGATACGTGCGCCATCGTCGACCAGATCTTTGCGCCGCTTATGTGGAAGCCGCCGTCGGCGGGGCGGGCTCTGGTCGTCATCGCGCCGAGCAGGTCGGTGCCGCCGCCGGGCTCCGTGATTGCGATCGCGACCTTCTTCGTACCCGCAACCATCTGCGGGACGAACTCCTCGCGGACTGCCTTGCTACCGAACTTCTCGATCGACTTGGCACAGAACGACGAAATCCCCCACACCCATACCAGGCCGGCGAGGTTGACCGCGAGCTCCTCCATCAGGATCGCCTGAATCGTGGCACCGCCGCCCTGCCCACCGAGCTCCTCAGAGACGCCGATGCCGAGATAGCCGGCAGCCACCAGATCGTCCCAATAGTCGGTGGGGAAGTTCGAACCGTCATGGTCTTCCCTGCGCTCCAGCTCGTTGGCCTTCGTCTTTGGGTACTTGGCGTTGACCCAGTCTCGTACGGAGCCGCGAAAGTCGTTCTCCTCGTCGCTGAAGCTGAAGTCCATGTAGTTACCTTTCTCGTGTGTTGGCTTGAGGTGTCAGATCGCGAGGCCGGCGTCGGCGCCGGCGTTGATCGCAGCGACAAAGTCGGCGGCGTGGGCCGCGTCTCCGAGAACGAGAGTCTCAACCTTGCCGAGTGTTGCCGCCAACGCGTCGCCCCGCGGGCGCCATCCGATCGCCAGGCCCACGCGATCGACGGCGACCTCGTGCGCGCTCCCATCAGGTCGCTCGAACACAACGCGCATCGGCTCGATCAGAACGACCTTGGCGTCGGTGAGGATGGTCACGCCGGAGTCGCGTAGGTCGCCGAGGAGCTTGCGGCGGGTGATCTGCTCGACCCCCTGCCCGACGCTCGGCAGCATTTCGAGGATCGTCACAGCGGTAGCAGCGTGACTGAGGAACTCTGCTGTCTCGCATCCAGTTGCGCTGCCGCCGATGACTGCGACGCGCTCGTCGGCTGCGATCGCGACATTGCCAAGGAGGATCTCCTGTGCGTCAACCACGTGAGGTAGGTGAATGCCAGGGATCGGTGGGATCATCGGTTCCGCGCCGACGGCGAGCACGACGACGTCGGGCCGCTCGGACGCGACATCGCTCGAGCCGACGTCGCACCCAGTGTGGATCTCGACGCCGAGCTCTTCAAGCTGATTCGCTTGGTAGTCACGGAAACGCAGTACTTCGCCCTTGCTCGGGGCACGCGAGGCAACATCAAGCTTTCCTCCCAAATCCGGCTCGCGCTCCCAGATCGAAACGTGATGTCCCCGCAGACGTGCGATGCGCGCCGCTTCCATCCCCGCCGGGCCGCTGCCGACAACCATCACCCGCCGTGGCGTCTGTGCCAGCTCGATCGCGAACGTGCCGTCGCGACCGACTGCCGGATTGACGGCGCAGCGGGCCTCCTCACCGCGTGCGACGAGGTCGACGCACGCGTTGCACGCGATGCACGGCCGGATCTCTTCCACGCGGCCCTCGCGCACCTTTCGCGGCCAGTCGGGATCGGCAATCAACGCACGTCCGAGACCGATCAGATCGGCCTGGCCAGCGCTCACTGCGCGTTCGGCGAGCTCGACGTCGTCCATCCGGCCGGCCGCGATCACCGGGATCGATACTGCCTCCTTGATCCGTGCGGCGAGCGGCAGCAGGCAGCCGTGCTCCATCGACATCGGCGGGATCGTCATATGCAGCGCGTACCAGTTGCCCGCCGATACCGAGATGCAGACGACTCCCGCCGCTTCGAGCCAGGCGGCGACGCGCACCGTGTCGTCGATCGTGAAGCCGCCGTCGGCACACTCGTCGCCGGAGATGCGGAAGAAGATCGGATAGTCGTCACCGGCGGCCGCGCGGATCGCGGCGACGATATCGAGCATGAACCTCGCCCGGTTCTCGAGGCTGCCGCCGTACTCGTCCTCCCGCTGGTTGGACAGCGGCGAGAGAAACTCGCAGGGGAGATAGCAGTGTGCACCGTGCACCTCGACGAAGTCGAGACCCGCTTCACGACAGTGCACGGCTGAGCTGGCGTAGAGGCCGATCAGTCGCGTGATGTCCTCGCGTGTCAAAGCATGCGGTACAGGCGTGCGCGGCGAGAGCGGAATCGGCGACGGCGCGACCGGCTCGGACCGCAGTGTCTGACGACCGGGATGCCAAAGCTGGATCCCGACCGGCACACCATGCTCATGGACGGCCTCGGCAATGCGTCGGAGGCCCGGTACGAACTCCGAGCCGTGTAGCCGTAGCTCTGGCCCGACGACTAAGCTCTCGGGTGCGATCAGGCTTGCCTCGAGTGAAATCAGACCAATGCCGCCGGCTGCGCGTCTCGCGTAGTAGGCGACGGTTTCATCGGTCGCGAAGCCGTCCTCGCTCGGCAAGCCGGTTCCCATCGGGAGCATCGCGAGTCGGTTGGCGAGCCTGAGGCCGGCAAGCTCGAGTGGCTCGAATAGTGCGCGTAGCGTCGACGACATTTACCAACCAATCATTTGGTAGAAACTCCTCCGTAACCTAACGCGTCTTGGCTGCGCGGCGGTCGCGCGCACCCGAGCTCGGGAGCCGTCGTGCGGTCCACTTACCGGTTAGCCAGCGGCAAACTCGCGCTTGCGCGCTGCTGTCGGGTCAAGCCTACGGATCAGATCGATCTCCTCGGCGCTCGGTGCCATCGTTTCGGGAATCTCCCCTTCGACGAGGAGATCAAAACCAGTCGCCTCCTGCACCTGCGCAACGGTCACGCCCGGGTGGACACTGCGCAGCCGCATCCGGTGGGATTGCGGGTGGAAGTCGAGCACGGCGAGGTTCGTAACGCAAAGCTCGGGACCGCCGGCGAGCCCAAGCTCCTCGCGGTGTCCGGGTCCGTCGCCCCAGCCGATCCCAGAGCGGAAGTCGAGTCGCTCGACGAACGTGCGCGGATTGTGCGTGGTCGACCAGATGAAGACACGCTCGCAAAGGCAACCGAGGTCGGCCATTCCGCCGCCGCCGGGTAGGCGGATCTTCGGCGCGGCGTACGGACCGATCACTGTGTTGTTGACGTTGCCGAAAGTGTCGATCTGGGCGCCGCGGAAGCAGAACGCGTTGAGGCGACCGTTCTGAGCATACGGCCAGAAGTCGAAGGCCGAGGATTGCAGCATCGTCGCGCCTTCCCACAGCGCGTCCGATAGCGTCGACTCGGGGATCGCAGGGGGGTACGGATCGACGGCTATCGAGCTCGCCACCCAGGTCAGGCCTGGGGCGTGGGTGGCCCGCGCCAGCATGAGTGCCGTCACCGGCACGAACGACACGGCACCGTTGAACGCGCGGATCTCATCGTCGAAGCCGCGGGCGAGGGCTGCGACGACGAGCTCGTCGATCGTCCAATCGCCGCCGCTCATGCTGCTGTCTCCGGCGCGCCGAGCCGCAGCGGGCCGACGTGCTCCGCGAACAGCTCGGCAAACGTTTGCTGGTCGCGCGCGGCGCGCTGGTAGGCGGTGTAGAACTCGCCGTCGTAGGGGTACTCCGGCCAGCAGGCGGTCGGCCACGCGCCGCGCGGGGCGTGGATCACGTGGTCTACGGCGAACGCCGGGAAAGCGGTCAGCTCGGGCGCCGCGCGGAAGCTCGCGGTGTCGACGATCCGCTCAGCGGTAACGATCACGCGCTTTGCAGCCTTCACCAGTTCGGTGTCGAACCAGATCATCTTCGGCAGCATTCGGGCGTTGCCGAGGATGTCGGCCTCGTGGACGTGGATGACGGCGATGTCGGGCTGCAGCGCGGCGCAGGCAACGAAGCGCTGCCCGCTGTGCTCATCGACCATCTCGCGCGTACGCTCGGGATGAAGCGCGATCATGTCGGTGCCCAGTCCGGCCCGCGTTGGCATAAACGGCACGCCCGCCGCCGCGGCTTGGAGGGCGCAGATCAACGTGTGCTCGCTGTACTCGTCGACCTCGATCCACCCGGCCTCGGCGGCTCGGCGAAAGTTCGGCGCGAGTCCAAAGCCCTCGAACGACGTGAGTCCCATGATGAGCCTCCGCACGCAGCCGCCCGCGATCAGCCAGTCGGTCGACATGCCCGAGACGACGGCTATCAACTCGAGGTCTCTTGCGCCGGCTCGGACGAGTTCGCGGCAGAACGCCATCGGAGCAACGTTGAGGGACAGCCCCCCGATGCCGACGCTCGCGCCGGCCGGCACGAGGCGCGCAGCGTCCTCAAGCGTTATTAGCTTACTGGCGCTCAAGGTTCAGTCGGATATCGGATGTCCATGGCCGCGGCGGAAACCGTATCATCAACCAAGCGTTTGGTAGAAGACTGATTAGGTCGAGGAGAGCTATGACCGTCACACTGGGTGTTCCGGGGCAGATCATGCCACCCGCGTCTCGGGCCATTGCGTACGCGCAGCGCGCCGAGGCCGACGGCTTCGAGTCTGTCTGGTGGCCCGACCATCTGATGGGCTGGCAGCCCGACGCTCTGTGGACGACAGAGTTCACACCGCTTGCCGCGGTGCAGAAGAGTCCTCACACGCATTTCGATCCGCTCAGCATGATGTCGGCCGTCGGCGCAGTGACCGAGCGAATCAAGGTCGGCGTAGCGGTGACAGACACGATCCGACGCCATCCGGCGATGCTCGCGATGGAGTCTCTCACCATCGACCATATCGCCGGCGGTCGCTCGATCCTGGGCCTGGGCTCGGGCGAGCGACTAAACCTTACGCCGTACGGTATCGAGTTCGAGAAGCCGGTCGCGCGTTTGGCTGAGGCGATTGAGGTGATCCGGCTGTTGTGGCGGAGCGATGGACCGGTCGATTTTGACGGGCGATTCTTCAAGCTGCGCTCGGCGGTGCTCGGGCTCGACCCATATGAAGGTCGCGCGCCGCCGATCTGGCTAGCCTCGCACGGGCCGCGGATGCTCGAGCTGTGCGGCACGAGCGCCGACGGCTGGATCCCGACCAAGTGCGAGCCCGAAGAATATGCGGCGCGTCTCGAGGCAATCCGCGCGGCCGCCGCAAAGGCGGGGCGCGACGGCGACGCAATCACACCGTCGATGCTCGGCTATGTGCTGTGCGCGCCCGACGAGGAAACGCTTCAGCGTATGTGCGAGCACCCACTCGTGCGGATGCTGTGCATCCTGTTGCCAGCAAAGGAGTATCGCGCGGTCGGGGCTGAGCCGCCGTTCGAAGGCGAGTCGGGCTTCCACGCATTCATCCCGACCGAGGCCCTGCGCGCCGAGGCGGAGCGTGTTGTTGCCGCGATCCCGCCGGCGCTCGTACGACGTGCGACCTTCCACGGTGATGCCACAATGATCGCCGAGCAGGTTCGTGCCTATCAGAAGGCCGGACTGCGCGACCTCGTGCTCTGGAACGTCACCGCGTTCGCTGATCCGTCGCTCGCCGGCTACTCGTTCAAGGTACTGCGCGAACTGCGCGAACTGCTCTAGATGGCGGCCGACCGCGCTGCGCATCCAGTGCTTGCGCCGACGCGTGGGGAAGGCTGGTCGCGGGTTGCGCGTTCGGCTTCTCAGGCGCGCGCAGCCGAGCTGTTCGCGGGGTTGTGGTCGCTCCGCCTGCCCCTGCCCTACAACGCGCCGGCGAGCGTCACGTGCTATCTCGTCGCGCTCAAAGAGGGCTGGTGGCTGATCGACTGCGGCAGTGACCAGCCTCCGGGGATCCTCGCGCTCGAGCACGTCCTCGCGCAGGCCGGCGTAGATATCCGCGAGATCCGACGGCTTCTCTGCACGCACTCGCATAGCGATCACGCTGGTCTTGCCGGCACCGTTGTGGCTCGTAGCGGTTGTCAATACCTGCGCGGTGAGGGGTCAGACGTGGCGATGGATATCCTCCGCGATCCATCGATACCGCTCGCGCAGCGGCGCGCCTGCGGGCTCACGGCAGGCATTCCCGTGGCGGAGCTCGACGGGTGGGTCGACAACCTGCTTCTGGGTGATTGTGTCCATCCGCGCCCTCGCGCCGACGAGCTTCTGAGGGGCGGCGAATGCCTCGACAGCGCGCTCGGCGAATGGACGGCGCTGATGGCTCGCGGCCATGCCTCGACGCAGATCGTGCTCCACAACGCCAGCAGGCAGTGGCTGCTCAGCGCAGACCTTTCCTTCGCTGACGTGCCGCCGTACCTCGAATGGGGTTGGACCGACGACCCCTACGGCGAGCACATCGATGCGCTAGCCCGCTGTGCCGCCCTTCCGGTCAGTCGGCTCTTCCCCGGGCACGGCAGGCCAGACGCCGCGCCCGCGGTGCGGCTGAACGCGACGCTCAGGCGCACTGAGCGGTTTGCGCAGGACGTCCTCGCGGCCCTCGGCGCGGCACACCGTACACCCTATGAGATCGCCGTCGAGGTGATCGACCCTGCTTCGGATACCGACAGCTGCCAGGCCGGCTTGTCGAGCGTCATCTGCGTACTCGAGCATTTCGAGCGCACCGGCGCACTCGACATAGAGTTCGACGCAAACGGGGTGCGTCGGTTCACCCGCCGCGCTCAGGGCGCCGACGCGCGCTCGTAAAGCTCGACGTCGTAGCCGTCGGGGCTCGTCGCGTAGAGCACCTTCGCACCGGCGTGCGACCCGCCCGTCAATGTCACCGGCGGCGTCCGCGAGTCATAGCCGCCGTCGCAGAGGCGTTGGTAGATCGCGTCGAGATCCTCGACATATAGGCACAGATGGCCGTAGCCGATGTCGCAGGGTCGACTCGCTAAGGAGGAGCGTTCGATGCCTTGGTACTCGAAGAGCTCGAGGCGCACGTCACTGCCTGGGACCGCCAGCCACGCCAAGATCACTTGCTCCGACTCGATCCCGACCACCCGCGCGACCACCCTCCCTGGTAGTTCATACCGTGACTCGAGCTCGAGGCCGAGAGTGTCGCGGTAGAAGCGCAGTGCCTCGTCCATCTCGCGGACGGTCAGGCCGACGTGAAAAACCCCGGTCACGCGGCCGGCCGTGGTCGGTTGAGCGAGCGGGTGCGTCACGGTCTCCTCTGCATTGTGTCAGGGCTGCGGTTGACGTAGCGCGCACTGTAAGACTAGTATCCGGAAGGCCAGTTTGTCAACCAATCGATTGGTAGAACTTGGGGCCTCCATAGTCCCCGGACAGAGGTCTGGAGAGGGTTCATGGCAAAGCTCGATGTCGCAGTGATCGGAGCCGGCGCGGCGGGACTCACGGCCGCTGCGTTGCTCGCCAAGGAGGGCAAGCGCGTAGCCGTGTTCGAGGCGGGGCCGTGGCTGGGCGGGCGCGGCATGGCGGTGCCCGACGAGGGCTTCAAGCTCAACCTCGGCGCCCACCTGCTCGAGGACACTGGCAGTGGCATCACCAAGGTCTTCGACTACGTCGGCAAGAAGCTCGAGCACGGCAAGGCTTCCTCGGACATGCTCGTGTGGAACCACGAGACCGACCGCTGGGGCTCGATTCGCGATCGCTATGCCGGCCAGAAGACCGAGCTGCGCAAGGTGATAGGGGCGTTGCTGGAGACTCCTTACGAGGAGCTCGATCGATGGGACGACCGGCCGATGCGCACGTGGCTTCATCAACACACCTCCGACCAGGGTGTGATTGACCTGTTCGAGTACATCACGCTGCTCGAGGCGATGACAGAGGAGTGGTACGACCACTCCGCCTCCGACAACCTGTACGTGCGCAAGATGCACTACGCGGAGACCAACCGGGCCGCGTACTCGTTCTGGCCGGGGCAGGGCTGGGATGGCATGTTTGCGGACCTGCGCGACGCGGTGATCGAGCATGGCGGAGAGGTGCACATGAGCTCACCTGTCGAGACCGTCCTGATCGAGAACGGCGAGGTCAAGGGGCTGATGCTCGGGCGCGACAAGATCTTGCCGAACGAGGTTCTCGAGGGCGAGGTGATCGAGGCCGACTGCGTGATCTCGACGCTGCCCGTCTGGCACGTCCTTCGCGTCGTGCCGGCGTCGCTGCTGCCGGATTGGTACGCGGCGCAGATCCGCTACCTCGCCGAGGATCGCTGGCGGATCGGCTGGGTCGGCCTGTACCTCGCGACGAAGGAGCCGATCTATACGGTCGACCCAGCCGAGCTCTCCACGTTCCTGCACGCACCCGTCTCTCACCAGTCGGGGTTCTTCTTCAACATGAGCGTGCTCGATCCTACGGTTTCGCCCGAGGGCACCAACCTCTACGTCGCCGGCGGCATGCTCCACGGCGAGGCTTTGCGGGACATCACGGTCGTCAAGCGCAAGCTGGAGGAGTTCGAGGAGGGCCTCAAGGTGATGCATCCCGGCCTCAAGGACGCATACTGGCGCCGCCGCCACCTCGTGCTCGACCCGACGTTCGGCGTGATCCAGAAGCCCGGGCTCGTCGGCGCGTTCCGCCCGCACTGGCGGGCACCGAACATCGATGGGCTGTACTTTGCCTCAGAGACGTTCCGCTCGCGCGGGATCGGCGTCGATCGCGCCGCGCGCGCCGCATTGACTGTGGTCGAGGACTATCTCGGCCGCCGTCTCGACGGCGGCTTCGGCTGGCGCTACTGAGGATGACGGGCAAGCCACTCGACGGCCAGGTCGCGCTGATCACCGGGGCCGCTCGTGGGATCGGGCTAGCGATCGCGGAGCGCCTGGCAGCCGACGGCGCGGCGGTCTGCATCACCGACCTGGACGAGGCGCCCGTGCTCGCCGCGGCCGCTGAGCTGGAGAGGACCGGCGTTCGCGTGCTGGCGCTGGCAGGCGACGTGACGGAGCCGGGCGATTGCGAGCGCTGGTGCGCCGCGGCGAGCGAGAAGTTTGGCGACCTGCACATCCTCGTCAACAACGCCGGCCTCACGAGCGACGCGATGGTGCACCGGATGACCGACGAGCAGTGGCAGCGCGTTCAGGACGTCGTGCTTCGCGGAGCGTTCAACTGCGTTCGTGCTGCGTCGCCCTGGCTGCGCGACAAGGACCGCCGCGCGCCGCGGCGCGTCGTCAACATCACATCGGTCTCGGGCATCTACGGCAGTCCCGGAAACCTCAACTACGCTGCGGCGAAGGCGGGGATCATCGGCCTGACGCGCTCGCTCGCCCGCGAGTGGGGCGCGTGCGGCGTGACGGTCAATGCCGTCGCGCCCGGCTTCATCGAGACGCGCATGACCGCAGCGCGCGGCAGTAGCGGCCTCGGGATCCCGCCCGCCGTGAGAGATCAGATCATCGCGAGCATCCCGGCCGGTCGGGCCGGCCGGCCGGCCGACGTCGCGCAAGCGGTCGCATTCTTCTGCGCACCGGAGTCGGACTTCATCACCGGTCAGGTGCTCGAAGTGCACGGGGGCAAGCCCGACATCGCGGTGACTAAATGACGTCGCCAAGTACGACAAGCAAAGTCGTGAGCGCTGCCGATGCGATCGCGTTGATCAACGACGGCGACCACGTCGCGATCCAGAGCATGGGCACCCAGGGGATCCCGATGGCGCTGGTGCGCGAGCTGATCCGCGCCGGCAAGCGCGACCTCACGATCACATCGGTCGTCGCCGGCATCGGGATCGACTGGCTCGCGTGGAAGGGGCAGATCAGCCGCTTCGTCGGCCCGATCGTCTCAATGGAGCGCTTCGGGCTCTGCCAGGGGTTTCGTGCCGGTGTGCAGAGCGGGCAGATCGTGTTCGAGGAGTACTCGGAGACCGGCATCCTCGCGCGTCTTGACGCCGGGGCACGCAGCCTTCCGTTCCAGATCACGCGCGGCATGATCGGCACCGACCTGCCGGCGCAGCTCGCCGACACCGTGCGCGAGATCGAGGATCCGTTCACCGGCCAGCGCGTCCTGGCCTGTCGCGCATTGAAGCCCGATGTCTGCCTGCTGCACGCCCATCGCGCCGACGCCAAAGGCAACGCGCAGTATGAGGGGGGGACGATCTGGCCGGACGTTCAGATCTACCCAAAGGCGTGCGGGCTCACGATCGTGACCGTCGAGCAGGTCGTGAGCGAGGACGTTGTGCGCGAGCGTCCGTTCGAGACGGTCATCCCCCACTTCGCTGTGGATGCCGTCGTCGAGGCTCCGTACGGCTGCCACCCGACCTCGTTCTTCCCCGGCTACGTCTACGACGAGGCGTTCCACGAGCGCTGGGTTGCCGTCTCGCGTGACCCGGTCGCGGCGCTCGCGATGATCGACGAGCACTGTGCAGCAGCCGACCAGGCGGCGTACCTGGAGATCGTCGGCCGCGAGGCTATTGCGACCGTGAGCGACTGGCGGGAGCAGGCGTGAGCCCGAACGCGGATCCCGGTTACAGCGTCGATGAGCTGATGGTCGCGGCGCTGGCGCGTCAGTTCGAGGACTCGGACCAGGCGTGCAACGGCGCCGCCTCGTTCCTACCCGTCTGCGCGATCCAGCTCGCGCGCGCGACGCATGCGCCGAACCTCGTCTGGCTCGCCGGCGCCGTCGGGCTCGACGCCCGTCCGCGACGCGTTCCCGCCTCCACGCTCGAGTCGCCTCTCTGGCATCGCTCGGCGATGTACATGCCCCAGTTCGAGGATTTCTGGTCCTATGTGCTCAACGGCCGCTGGCTCACCAAGTTCTGCGTTCGCGGCGCCCAGATCGACCGGTTCGGCAACGCCAACAACTCGGTGATCGGCAGCGACTACCACCATCCGAAGGTGCGCCTGCCGGGCTCCGCCGGGCTGGCAGACATGGGCTCGATCGGCAAGCGCCTGATCTTCTGGACGACGACGCACAACCAGCGGACGTTCGTTGAAAAGGTCGACTTCATAACCTGCGCGGGCTACCTAGGGGGCGGCGACGAGCGTGATCGGCTGGGACTCACCGGCGGGCCGGAGGTCGTCGTCAGCGACCTCTGCGTCATGGACTTCGAGCCACAATCGAAGGCAATGCGACTCGTCTCGGTGCATCCGGGAGTCAGCGTCGAGCAAGTCCAGGCAGCAACTGGGTTCGCACTGGTCGTGCCGGAGAACGGTGTCGGCGAGACTGAGCCTCCCGACGCGGAGATGCTACGGCTGATCCGTGAAGAGATCGACCCCGGCGCTGCGCGCCTGCGCGAGTTTGCCTAGCTGCGGCTGCGCCTTCCGCGCCCACCGGCTCATGTCCGTGGAGCGCCCGAACAACGATACGTTCGGCGTGAGCGTGCGACAGCAGCGTTTCGCTGGCGCGTCGATTCGTGCTAGCTACTTCGCCCGAATGCCGTCGAGGATAAAGCTCGCGATGGTGTCCGAGAGCGTTTCCGCGGACACTCGCCCGCCGGGCCTATACCAGGTGTAGATCCAGTTCGCGGCGCCGAACAGGCAATAGGCGAGGATTCTCGGATCGAAGGAGCTGTCGATCTCACCCAGTTCCTGGCCGTCGCGGATCAAGCCTTCGACGAAGTCCTCGTAGATCCGTCGCTGTTGGCGAATCCGCTCCCGCCGCTCGGGTGCCAGCTGATTGTGGTCGTGGTAGTAGACCGCGATCTTTGTGAGATTCTGGGTGTTGTACTCGACGTGGCGCCGTAGGTAGGCGTCGAGCTTCTCGATTGGCGTCAGCTCGCTCATCGCCGCGACGTCCTCGATGATCCCGACAGCCTCTCCGTGAACCTCTAGCAGTACGCGGTAGAGCAGGTCGTCCTTTGAGTCGATGTAGTAATAGAGGCTGCCCTTGAGGATGCCGACGGCGTCGGCGACGTTCTGCACCGAGGTGTCCGAATAACCTTGGCGGTGGAAGATCTCCGCCGCCGCGTCGAGGATCTCCTGCTCGCGCTTCTTCGGCGAGGTGCCGCGCCGGGTGCGTGGCGCGCTCGGCTGACGTGAGCCGCTTTGATCTTCTGCTTTTGGCCGGGTGGAGGACATCGTTCTGTTTCAGAAACTCCGCAGGCTCAGCATGAACAGTCCAGTGTGCCCTGCACGACTCTCACGGTGGCAGGCGTCACGGACGATACGGCCGACAGGTCGGCGCTGTAGTCCGGCAGGCTGGCGGTCGGCGCCGCGCCGCCGGGCGCCGCGACCACCGCGTGGATCTCGTAGGGGTGCAAGACGGTTCGCTCAGCGTGGGCGGAGACTTCACTGCTCGAGACGATGTGCTCGACGGTGACGATCACGTGGCGTGCTGCCCGGGCGAGTAGGACGTCGACGTCCCAGAGGTGCTCCGGGGGAAACGGGAACTGCACATGCCCAGCGGCGTCTGCCCGCCAGGCGTGGATGATCGCCACGTCGGGGCGCAGCGGCGGGATCGCTAGCAGTTCGTCGCCGCTGTAGGGGTCAACCACCGTTTCGATCCCCGCACCGTCCAGCAGCTCTGAGCCAAGCGCGGCGCGCGTTGGCAGGAAGGCGAGCCCGGCACTCGCCGCGCGCAGTCGGCCGAGGAGCATCCATTCGCTCTCCTCGCGATCGAGGATGGTGCCCGAAGCAACCGCGTCAGTGAACGCGCTGGCTCGACCAGCGGGGCCGAGCGAAACGTGCGACGAGCGAACGGAGGAAACACAACCGCCAGCGACGAGCAATTCGACGTCGAGCGAGCCGACGAATGTGACCAGCTCGAGGTCGCGGACTCCTCGCTCGACCAGCAGGCGCAGTGCGGCAACCGGCTTGCGCGACAGGCCGGCTCCTCCCGTCGCCAGCACGCAGCCGTCGGTCACCGCCTGGAGAGCCTGCTCGAGATCGGTGACGACTGTCGGCATCAGTGAAACTGCGGTTCCCGTTTCTCGATAAACGCGGCGATGCCCTCGCGTGCCTCAACGGACAGCACAGCCTCGACGGCCGCCTTCCGCTCGACCGCTAGGCCGCTCTCGAGATCGGCGTCGAAGCCGTCGTTGAGGGTCAGCTTGATTAAGCGCAGTGAGCTGCGCGGCATCGCGGCGAGTTGATCCGCAAGTGCGAATGCGGCCGGCCGTAGCGAAGCCGAATCACAGGCCGTATTAACCAGACCGATCGCTACGGCTTCATCGGCGTCCAGGCGGCGGGCGAGCAGCATTAGCTCGATCGCGCGCGCACGGCCGATTAGGCGTGTCAAACGTTGCGTGCCGCCGCCCCCAGGGATGAGCCCAAGCGCGGCCTCGGTGAGTCCGATTCGCGCCTTGCCGCGCGCCATCAAGCGGAAATCACACGTCAGCGCCAGCTCGCAGCCACCACCGAGCGCGTGCCCTTCGATTGCGGCAATTGTCGGCTTGCTTAGCCGTTGGAGCCGCAGGAAGCAGTCGTGTACGAGGCTCACCTTGCGTGTCACGGCAGCGCGGCTGAAGTCGTAGGTCGCCATTGCTTTGATGTCGGCGCCGGCCACAAACGTGCTTCGGTGAGCGCTCGCGATGATCACTGCTCGCGTCGACATGTCCCGCTCGAGCGCGACGACGGCCTTGTTGATTGCGGCGTAGAGTTCTTCGGTCAGCGCGTTGGCAGGCGGGTTGTCGATCTCGACGAGCGCCACCGCGATTGCCGGGCGGGTGATGCGGAGGATTGCTGGGGCAGACACGGTCTTGTCAAACAATCGGTTGGTAGAGTTTTGCACAGATGTGCGCGCAACGATCGAATTCGCCAGAGGATGTGCTGGACGGTAGCGCCGCGTTGTCGGAGATTACGGCGTTGAGCTTCTGTGGTTCGCGACGATGAGCGTGTCCCTCTTGCGCGGCGGGCTTGCACTTGCCCGCGACCGTGTCTCCGATCGCGACGGACGCCGCTGCGCGGCGCGGTTCGACGAGGACGCCGTCACACTGGCTGCCGAGGCGGCCCAAGCGGCAGTGGACGATCGCCGCCCTTCGCCGGATGCACTCGTGTTCGCCTCCGCAAGCTGCCCGTACGCCGAGGGCGGGAACGCTCAGCTGCTTGTCGAGCTTCTCGGAATGAACGAGCGAACGCTCGTTGTCGAGCTGAACGCGACGCTGCGTGACGGACTGTGCGCTCTGCGGCTTGCCGATGGCCTGCTCGCGACCGGATTTAGCTCGGTCCTAGTCGTCGCCTCCCACCGTGCCCGTCAGGCCGAGCCGGGCGCCGGCGACGGTGCCGTGGCCATGCTGCTCGCTCCCGACGGAGGTGTCGCGCGACTCACACCCCTTGTTGCACACAGCGAGGAGCTTCGCGATCGCTGGCGCCTGAATGGCGAGAGCCAGCTACGACTTGCCGATCCAAGTTTCGCGGACTCGCTAGGCGCGGCGCGTGTCGCGGGCGAACTTGCAGAGCACGCCCTCGCGGTGGCCACGCGCGGCGCCGATCGGAGACTGCCGAGGGTTGCCGTGTGCTGCCCGACACCAAGCGCGGCAGCCAGGGCCGAACGTGCGCTCGGCGGTAGTGGAGACTCGCTCGTCCAGCGAACGGGCGTCCTCGGCGCCGCCCATCCATTGTTGCGGCTGCTAGCCAGCCTCGACGAACCGACGGCTGTGATCGCTGCCTCGGGTGGGCTCGCCGAGTCGTTGCTCTGCGAGCCGGATCCCACGGCCGCCCCTCTAGCAGCACTCGCGCGCGACGCGGCCGCCGGCGGTCGCGACATTGACCACGGCGCCGTGGAGTTCGCGGCGCGCGATTTCCATCCCTACCAGTCCGCACCCCGCGCGTGGCGCGAGCGGTCGCAGGAGTTGCGGCTCGAGGGCCTGCGGTTCGGCGGAAAACTCCACTATCCGCCGCCCGCTGCGCCACCGCCCGGGCATGAGCATGAGACGGGCGAGCGAGTGCGGCTTGCGCGCAGCGGAACCGTGCTCACGCAGACGCGAGACCACGTCTACACCGGCGCCGAGCTGACGCAGATGGTCGTGCTCGATCTCGACGACGGCGCGCGCTTCTACTGCCAGGTCGCGGCCGGCGAAGACCTCGCGATCGGTGATCGCGCGAGGCTCGTGCCGCGCAGACTGCATGACGGAGGTAACGAGAGCGGCACGGGCTTCATCCAATACTTCTGGAAGGCGGTCCCATGCCAATAGCCGGTCAGGTTGCGATCATCGGCTCAGCCTCAACACAGTTTGGCGTGCTGCACGACAGGGGCTATCTCGAGCTGCTCGCAGAAGCCGCGCGCGGCGCGATAGGCGACGCCGGTGTTGAGCAGTCGCGGGTCGAGGCTGCGTGGCTCGGTACCGCAGAGCCGGGACTTGCGGCTCTGCTCGGTGACGCGGGCACGGCTGTGACCGAAGCGATCGGCTTTGCGCCGAAGCCCGTGACGCGAGTGTCGACGTTCTGTTGCACCGGCATGGAGGCGGTTCGTGCAGCGGCGATGGCGATCGCCGCTGGCGAGCACGAGATCGTTCTGGCAGTCGGTGCGGAGAAGATGCGAGACGTCAACGCGCGGGGTAGCCTCGTCGCACGCACCGCTAACCTCACCCATCCAACGTTGGCGAAAGGGCGCTCGGCGCCCGGACAATTCGCGCTCCTAGCCAACCGCTACCTGCACGTCTACGGCCACGAGCTCGCCGACCTCGCGGCCGTGGCGGTGAAGAACCACGAGCACGCTCAGCGAAACCCGATCGCCCACTTCCGCAAACCGGTGACGGCCGAGCAGGTGCTTGCGGCGCCCCGTGTCGCGGATCCGCTCGGAGTTCTCGACTGCACTCCGACGACCGACGGCGCCGCGGCGGTAATCCTGGCGCCGGTCGCGTGGGCCGAGCGCCACGCCGATCACTATGCGGTGATCGAGGCGATCACGCTCGCCGTGGTCGACGGCTATTACGCGGGCTTCTTTCACGACGACGCCGATTACCTCGGATTCCATGCCACGCGCGAGGCTGCGGCACAGGCCTACGCCCAAGCCGGTATCGAGGAGCCGCGCGGCCAGCTCGATGTCGTCGAATGTCACGACTGCTTCACGATCACCGAGCTCGTCAACTACGAGGATCTCGGTTTGTGCGCGCGCGGCGAGGGGGTCTCGCTGCTGCGCTCCGGTGCTACGACGGTTGGGGGCGACATACCGGTAAACCTCTCCGGTGGCCTCCAGGCATGCGGGCATCCGGTCGGCGCGACCGGCGTGCGGATGATCAAGGAGATCGCCGATCAGGTGACGGGCCGCGCCGGTGAGCGCCAGGTGCCAAACGCCAAGCGCGGGCTCGCGCACACGCTCGGCGGTCCCGGCGCCGCCTCGTGCGTGGCCATCATCGCGGCCAGTACGTGAAGGACGTCGAGCGACGCTCGAGTACTAACGGATCCCGGTCGCTGCTTCGCTGATGAGCGCTCGATGCAGCTGGTTGTTGCCTTCCACGATCTGGAAGACCTTTGCATCGCGCAGATAGCGCCCGACCGGATAATCCTCGGAGACTCCGTAGGCGCCGTGGATCTGGAACGCGGCGAGCGCGGCGCTCATTGCCGCATCGCTCGCGAACTGTTTGGCCATTGAGGCTTCCGCACGTGCTCGCGCACCACGGTCCTTGAGGTCGGCAAGCCGTAGGACGAGGAGTCTGGATGCCTCGGTTGCGGTGATCGAGTCGGCGATCATCTGCTGGACCATCTGGAAGCTCGCAAGCGGCGCCTTGAACACGACACGTTCCTTGGCGTAGTCGGTCATCGCGTTAACGGCGGCTTGCGCGAGGCCGGTCGCGCGGGCGGCAACGCCGAGCCGACCGTTCTCAACAGCGGTCATCGCGACGCCGAACCCACGTCCCTCCTCGCCGACAAGAGCCTCCTTCGGTACGCGGACGTCCTCGAGCACGAGTTCGCCGGTCTTGACCGGGCGAAATCCGAACTTGTTGACGGTCGGGTTGACAGACACGCCAGCGAGCTCGCGGTCGACGATGAAGGCGCAGATCCGCTTTCGTCCGGTCTTCTGATCGACCCCGAGGTGGGCAAAGGTAAGAAACCAGCTCGCGACGTCCAAGAAACTGATCCACATCTTCGCGCCGTTGATCACGTAGTCGCTACCGTCCTTACGACAAGCCGTGTCCATGTCGGAGACGTCGGTGCCCGAGCGCGCCTCGGTGACACCGGCGCCGCCGAACGCTTCGCCACGGGCGATTGGTGCGAGGTAGCGATGCTTCTGCGCTTCGCTGCCATGGGTGAGGACGGAACTGCCGACCAAGCCGCTAGGAACGGACATCGAGAGACCGATCACGTGGCAGACGCGCGATACCTCCTCGACGAGCAGCGCGTAGGTCTTATAGTCGAGCCCGGCCCCGCCGTACTCGGTGGGAACGATGCCACCGAGCAGACCGAGTGCCGCCGCCTTCTTGATCAGCTCGACGGGGTAGCGTTCGTCGCGGTCGTACTCAGCGACGTGCGGTGCAACCTCGCGACGCGCGAACTCACGCGCCAGCGCGATCAGATTCTCCTGCTCCGGCGTGAGCGAGAAGTCCATGGATGGTAATCCTACACTGTGGAAATCAACCAAACGGCCGTTTGGCCCAGGTTTGGAGGATCAATCCCGTGGCCGCGGGGCGTACGCCGTCGTCGCGCGGAATCGATCATCTAGCCCTCGCGTGACGCCAGCGCGTCGTGTCAACGTCGCGCGTCCATGTGCAGACGAACGAAGTCGAGGCGCAGCGGTTCGCCCGCCTCAGCGATAACGTCGGCGATGTAACGATCACGCAGCTCGGCGGGCAGCCAGCGGTATTGCGGACGCAGGCAGATCGTCCGTAGGAACTGCTCCTGCTCAGGAGGCGTTACGACCTCCCACGGCTGCAGCCACGTCTGAACGTCTGCGAACCCGGCACGTCTGAGACGCTCGGCAGTCTTTTCGGGAGCGGCGTAGTTCCACGGCCTCGTCCAGCCGACGAAGTGGTCCGCATAGGGAGCACGCGCTGCAACCACATCGGAGTGCCCGCGGAACACGCTCAGGTTGCCCTGGCCACCACATTGCGCGACCAGCCGCCCGCCCGGCCTCAGCGCTGCGAAGAGCCGCGCAAAGAGCGTGTCGTGGTCGGTGATCCAGTGGAAGACGGCGCTCGAGAAAACGACGTCGACCGGCTCGGCCAGCTCCAGGGAGAGGAGGTCTGAATGGATCACGGTGGCTCGCGCGCCCAGTACGGAGCGGGCCTCCGTGACCATCGCCGGATCACCGTCGGCGGCGACGACGCGCCCATTCGGAAGCTGTTCTAGCAGCTTAAGTGTGACCCGGCCCGAGCCGCATCCGGCGTCGAGTACGGTCTCGTCACCGCGCAGCGCGAGGCGAGCCAAGAGTGACTCAGCCCAATCCTGGTGCGGTGCTGACACCCGGTGGTAGGTCCGCGCGTCCCAATCGCCCGCGTTGCTGGTCATCGGGTCATCGACCGGCCCGCGTGTAGGCTAACGTCGCAACGGCCGCGTGCCATCACACACGCCCGTCCGTGCGACGTCCACTGGCCGACGCAGCGGTGTCCCCGATCGCCCGTCCGACCCAGAGCATCTAGGACCGCTGCGCCTGACGGGGCACTGACGCGCCTAGGACCCCCGGCGGGAAGATCGTGTCCAACTCGGCCAGATCCTCGAGGCTCGGGGACCAGCGCGCCCCGGCGGCGTTACTGCAGACCTGCTCTGCACTGGTCGCCCCGGCGATCACAGAAACCAGCGCGGGCTGTGCGAGCAAAGCCCCTATCGCTACGTCCGTGGGGGTGATTCGGCGGTCCTCGGCAAAAACGACGAGTGCTTCAAGCCGGTCCAGCGTCGCATCGTCGATGGGGGCGCCCCGCAGCGCGATCCGGCTACCAGCCGGCGCCGGCTGTCCGCGAAGGTGCTTTCCCGTGAGTAGCCCGCTGGCAAGAGGAAAGTACGGTAGGACGGCAACGCCGAGGCGCTCGCACTCGGGGAGCACCTCGTGTTCGATCTCGCGCTCGAGCAAGCTGTACTTGTTCTGAAGGCTCGCAAACGGTCGCCAGCCGTTAGTCGCCGCGACCGTCGCGGCTTCGCGCAGTTGGTCGGCGCTGAAGTTCGAGCTCCCGATCTCGCGGACGAGCCCTTCATCGAGCAATTCGTTGAGGGCGCCAAGCGTTTCCTCGATTGGCGTGAGCGGGTCAGGACGATGGAATTGGTAGAGGTCGATCCAGTCGGTATCCAGTCTACGCAGCGAAGCCTTGACCGCCTCGCGGATGTACTCGCGAGACCCGCGCGCCTCAGACTCCCCGCCACCCATGTCGCTGCCGAACTTGGTCGCCAGCACGACGTTGTTACGGCGTCCTCGTAAGACCTTTCCCAGCATGCTCTCGCTCCCGCCGCGATCGCCGTAGGTGTCTGCAGTGTCGAGCAGGGTGATCCCTGCTTCCAACGCAGCATCGACAACGGCCCCGGTGTGCCCTCGTCTACGTTCCAGCCGAAGTTGTTGCAGCCAAGGCCAAGGACGGAAACTTCGAGAGTACCTAGCCGCCGCGTTGCCATCGCGATGGTGCTCACCATTCGCATATTCGCAGAAGGCCGACCGTTTGGCGGGCGCCGCGCATGACGTCGCCCACAAGTGGGCGTGTTCCTAGCGTTCGCGGCCTGTTGCGGACGTCGTCGCCGGGCTGCCGCGTAGTCGAGTTGACGCCGTCGCATTCCTCGGCAGACCAGTCTCACCGCTCGGGTTCCTCGCGCTCGGGGGCTGCCCTGGCTGTGGTCGAGTGGCGCGAGGATCCTGATCGCCGCGCGTCGCACCGGGAGCCGCGACGCAACCGGCTTCCTTCCCTATTCCTACCGACCGATTGGTAGATCGGGTCACTCGTGTCGTATTCGACCTGCCCTGTGCGAGCAGGGACAAGGTTCTGCGTGTGCTCGACCGCTACGCCGTGCATCTCGACGAAATCAGTCGGCTTTGACCGGCGATCCATGCTCGCACTGCGGCCAGCCCGATATTGCGAGGACCGAGGGAGGTACTAGAAGATGACTACTGAACTGACGTGGACCGACATCGTGGAGATCCAGAGCCTCACGGCTCGCTACGGACTCTGCCTGGACAACGCTGATTTTGCAGCGTTCGGTGCATTATGGACGGACGACGGCGTTTTTCGCATGGTGAATAACGACGGTGGCGGCGTCATGCCAGACACCGTTGTTGGTCGTCCCGCCATCGTCGAGGCATTCAGCCATCTAGCCGAGTTCATCCAGGGGAAGCTCCGGATTCGGCATATCACCGGCAACCTCTGCCTCGAGCACTCGCGTGGCGAACCGGACGAAATCCTGGCGACATCAGCGATGGTCGCGCTATCTCACCCTGCAGGGACGGACGAGATAGTGGTAACTAACTTTGGCATGTATAACGACAGGCTCAGGCGTGTTAACGGCGAGTGGCGTTTTGTGGAGCGCATTTTTAGTAAGGACCCGCCCATCGGCGTCGGCAGTTAGGCCAGCATGCCGTCCGCGGGGTATAGGCATTTCAACACCTGAGCGAAGGAGTGGTGGACATGGTCTACATGCACAGCACAAAGAAGATTCGCCGCGGCAGCATGGCCGCGTTCACGGAGGCGCTCGAACACATAATTGCGTTGCATGATAATCACGGCGTCCGCTTCAAGGACGCATATGCCACCGTGTACGGACGCATAGGCGAGGTAATCACTGTCTGGGAGATGGACGATACGGATAGTTACCGGAGCATCATCGACGTCGGCTTGAACCGTGACGCGGGCAAGGAGCCGGAGTATTTCAAGTGGTACACGATTATGGTTGAGTTAATCGAGGAAGAAGTCGTTGCGCTCCTGCGGCCGATTGCGGTACGGTGAGGCGATGGCTACCGCCCCTGAGGTGAGGGCAGCTGTGCGTAGCGCCCCGCGCTGCGCCGCCCTGAGTCGGGTACTTTCAGTCGAGGTCGGCAAAGTTATGGCGGTCACGGCCCGCGGTCGAGTAGCCCAGAGACTCCGCCGAGCCGAGCTCCTGCAAACGGCCGCGCGTGTCTTTCAGGAGAATGGCTACGTCCCCGCCTCGGTGAAGGACCTCGCCGAGGCGATGGGGTTTCTCAGCACCAGCAGCCTGTACTACTACATGAGGTCAAAGGAAGACCTGCTTGTTGACATCTTATTCGGTGAGTACCAGCAGTCAGTAAGACAACTCGCAGGCGAGGACCATCGGCGGCAGCGCTCTTCAAACGATCCGGGCGTTTGTTACCATGCACGGCGCGCGCAGCAACGATGGCGAGCCGGGCAACGTCGTGACACTTCTGCACGAGATGCGCTTCCTAAGCCCAGAACGACAACGCCTCATCATCGATGCGCACGCCGCCTGCGCGCGCGGTCTGAGCGACGTCATAGCGAGCGGCCAGGCGGAGGGCGTAGTGTGCGTGGACCTCGACCCTGGGCTTACCGCAGCCACAGTCCTCGGGATGATGACCGTGACCTGTGGCTGGCGGTGGCAACAAGAGGCCGCGTCGACGTCCGAGGCAGTATGGGCGATCGCTGATTACGTTCTCGCTGGTCTCGCGTGCGACCCAGCAACACATACGCCGGAGCACCGTCGACGGCTCGGCGCAATGCTGGGTAGCCACGATGACGCCCCCAGGGCGCGCAGCCATCACGCGTCGCAGATCGGAGCTGTGCATGAGTGAATCAGGCTCGCAGGGGAAAACGAACGACGGGCGGTCTCGTCACGCGGACCGGTCGTCCGAGCAGCGTCGCGACCGCTTCGCCGGGAAGGTGCTGTTCGCCACCGGCGCCGGCTCTGGCATTGCAGCCGCGACGGCCCGCCGTTTCGCGGCAGAGGGTGGCTGTGTTGCCGTCGCGGACTTGAATCGCGATAACGCCGAAGCAGTCGCCGTCGAGTTCGACGGCTCGATCGCGACTGGATGCGACGTAGCAGACGAGAGGTCGGTGCGCGACGCCGTGCGGACAACATGTAAGCAGCTCGGCAGGATCGACTGCGTTTACAATGCTGCGGGTCACCACGTAAGCGGACGGATCGAAGAGTGCACACTCGAGGTCTGGAACCGCATGCTCGCCGTCCACGCGACCGGCACGTTCCTGGTGTGCCGGGAGACCCTGCCGGCGCTGCGCGCTGCTGGCGGCGGCGCGATCGTCAACACCACCTCGTCGGTTGCGCTGATCGGACGCCCTGGACTGGGCGCCTAGTGCGCGGCGAAAGGGGCAATTCTGGCGTTCTCGCGGCAGCTCGCCGTTGATCTCGAGGAGGACAATGTTCGTGTCAACGCGGTTGCGCCCGGGCTAGTTCGGACCGGTATGACCGAACCAATTCTCCAGCGGCTTGAGGCTGGCGACGCCGCGAGCGGAGCCGCCTCCCGGCCGATGAGCGCAATCCAGCAGCGCGCTGCTGCGCCCGCCGAGCTCGCGTCTGTGGTTTGCTTCCTGTTGTCTGACGAGGCCAGTTTCATGACCGGGTCGCTCGTCGTCGCGGACGGCGGTCAAACCGCGATCTAGCGCCCGGGCTTCGTGCGGCAATCGGCCGACGTCTACGCCCCGGTCGACGTGGAGATGGATATCGGATCGCCTGAGAATGCCGGCGGCTCTGCTTGCTCGAGCAGAGCGTCAAGCGTCTCGTGGTCGTGTGGATCGAGGCGGTCGCCGACAGTCGCGCGCAGTCGGACGAGCGATCTCTCGGCCAGGAGGAGAGCATCCGGAGGAAGCGGTGCCTCGAGGCGGACGGTGAGCGACTACGTCGCGAGCGGGTCAAGCGCGCACCGGCGGTAGCAGCGCTGGAATCGCCGCGTCGAGTTGACCATCAATCCGCTCAAGCGGAACGACGCGCTCGCTCGTGGCTCGCGCCGTCACGGCGGCGGTGAGCCGCCCCTGAAGGCCAAGCTCGATGTCCTCGGGAAGGAAGCTTGAGCGGGTGGCGGTCTCCACGATAACCAGTAAGCCGCCCGGATTGGGCGCGCCGCGGCACGTGAGGACGGCTTGCTCCTGGTCGTGTACGTGGTGCAGGACCATCGAAACCCAGACATGTCGGCCTGGCCGAGGACGTCGAGATCACTCGCCAGGTCCGCCACATGGACAGCGACCCGGTCGGCGACGCCCTGCTCGAGTGCCCGCTCGGCCAGGACCGTGAGCAGATCACCCAGGCCGATCGCCGTCGCATGCCTTGTGCGACCGACGCGTGTCGACGGCCTACGTTCGGTGCCGCGACGTGCATCTATCCGTGAGCGAGGTACATCATCGGACCTGCTTCCTGGTCGTTGCGTTCGTTGATGGGCGCTGTTATGCTCGGCCAACCAAACGATTGGTAGATCCCACACCGGGGTCCAGCGGCATTGTGCGGGTAACCCTTGGAACCCGCGCACCTGCGGCTGATGCATCAGGCAAGAGGCGAGGGAAAGGAGAGGTGGTAGTGGTGAAAGATGATTCTCGTAGGCGGATGGCCAGCAGTCGGCGATGGCTGAGGCTGGGGTTTGTGGGGTGTGGGGCGGCTGTTGCGTTGGCGGGCGGTCTGGCGGCCA
>Ga0182015_10000227_pt1 | contig 81765 bp, 70 predicted proteins | sample 712P3MmetaG_FD_120478 | JGI IMG/M metagenome (GOLD analysis project Ga0182015, IMG submission 120478) | Permafrost microbial communities from Stordalen Mire, Sweden - 712P3M metaG | ecosystem: Environmental > Terrestrial > Soil > Wetlands > Permafrost | place: Sweden: Stordalen | collected...
GCGGACCGGTGACTTTTAATCCCGCGTCACGCCGGATTTTTATCGGCAATGTCGCCGTACATTTCACCGCTCAGGTTGCAGGTAGTCCTTCCCCAAGCTTGATTATGAACTTCACCGCGCCGGTTAGTCCCATGATCGCGACCGAAGCCGACAAGTTACGCATGACCTTCACTCACGAGCCAATAGTTTCCTCGGGGACGCAGACGCTCAGTTTCGATAATCGAATCATTGTATCCGCGACCTATCAGGAAGGAAACGGCGCGGCCGAGATCACCATCGCTGGGAATGCCCCCCTGTTCGCCAATTTCAGCAATGGGGGCAAAACCATCACGATTTCTCCGGCACCGGGCGCGGTGCCAACAAGAGGGACACAGATTGTTCCGCCCGCCCCGAATGGTTCGCCAGCAATGGCAGTTCCGGTTCCAGTCGCAAAAGCCTATTTCGCCGTCATCGACGCCGGACATGGCGGCGATGATCGCGGCGCAATGCTAGCGGGACAACTTGTCGAAAAGGATCTCACACTGGCGTTTGCGCGCCGGATACAACAGGAAATCGAATCCCGCGGACTCCCGGTCCTGATGCTGCGCACCGCCGACACCACTCTGAGCCTCGACGATCGGGCCGGTACCACGAACTACGCTCATCCCTCTGTTTACATCTGCATCCATGTCACATCGCAGGGCAGCGGTGTCAATGTTTATACCGCGCTCCTGCCGAGCGGCGCGGCGGCGCCAGCCCCTCTGCTAAATTGGAACGCCGCCCAATCGTCATTGCTAACTCGAAGCAAAGTCGCGGCCGAGATTCTTTCCAGCGCATTCGAAAACTCTAGAATTCCTGTGCGGACTCTAACCGCTCCCTTGCGCCCGCTCAATAACATCACGGCGCCAGCGATAGCAGTCGAAATTGCTCCGCCCGCGGGGGGCCCATCCGGTCTGAACTCTACCGAATATCAACAAGCCGTCGCTTCCACGATCGCCACCGCCGTTGCGACTATGCACGCAAAATCGGAGGTCCCCCAATGATCCCGAGAAACTTGCTGTTCTCCGTCGCCATTATGTTTCTGGTATCGGTTGCCATGGGCGTATATGTCTGGCGCACGCGCAGTCATGACGTCGCATTGGGCACCGGCGCCGCAGCGAGCACGCACGTCACGCCTCCAGCCTCAGGTCCTGCCGAACAAGTTACTTTCTACGTCGCGTACGATGACCGTGACGTGTTGCGGAAGGAGAGTGTGGGTATGCCTCTTCCTTCACAGCGCCAGCAAAGGGCGGAAGAGTTGCTGCGTGCCCTGATATCGATCTACACGGTTAAGCCTTCACCCCATCCGTTAGGAGCGGGATCGGAATTGCGCAACATTTATTTTGTCGATCCGGATCTGGCTGTGATCGATGTGAATGAGACGTTTGCCGACGCTCATCCTTCCGGCGTGCTTGAGGAGGATTTGACGGTCGCATCGCTGATCGAAACCCTCGCCGCTAATACGCCGGGTGTTGCTCGCGTCAAGATACTAGTCGACGGAAAGCCCCGTGAGACATTAGCCGGACACGCGGATTTAACCGATTTCTACGATGTAGCGGCGATCCACGAGCTGGCAGGAGAATTACAGGCCACGCAATAAGCGCTTCGCAATCGCAGGTTTCCAGGATTTCACCTACGTTGTTGACCGCAACTCGCCGCACCCCATAAAATCGGATTGCGGATGCCTTCCGCTTCTTCCGCAACTCGTTGCCCCCTCGTTCAATGGTAGGACAGCAGATTCTGGATCTGCCTATCGGGGTTCGAATCCCTGGGGGGCAACCAACTTTGACTCCATGCGGCGACTTCGAAGTCTCGCGAGTGGACGCCTTTCACCGCGTCGCCACATCTAGGACCGGCGCAGGGTTCAGTGAGATACTCCCGTATGCCCGGTTCGCGCTCTCCCGCTTCAGGTCACAGTCCCCACACCGGAACACGACGTAAGTTGCAGGTTGGTATCGGACTTCTGTTTTTACTAGTTCTGATTGCCGGGTTAGTTCTTATATTCCACTGGCCGTTTCGGCAGGCTGCCATCATTAAGGACCTGGAAGACGCGGCCTCAGGCAAGGTTGAGATCAAAAGTTTTCGGGAGATTTACTTTCCATACCCCGGCTGCATTGTGGGTGGCATGACGTACCGGCTGAGTCCCAATGCGTCTCCATTCGTAACCGTAGAGAAATTGACGATTCAGAGCAATCCCATAGCTCTGTTCGTCGGTCATGTCCGCAAAGTTCAAATCGATGGCATGCACATATTTGTGCCCGTTGCAGGTTCACCGGAAAATTTTAAAGGATTAAAAGCCGGAGGCGCCAGCATTGACGAAATCAGCGTTGAAAATGCCATCCTCGACGTTCCACAAAAAGAACCGGGCAAGCCGCCCGTGGAATTTGCCATCCACCATCTTGATTTGGATCCGGTAACCGCGAGTCGCACCGCCCATTTCTCAGCGAAACTATCCAATCCTGAGCCGCCCGGAGAAATCAGCGTTTCCGGCAGGCTCGGTCCCTGGAAGGGAGCGCAGACGCCGCTTTCGGGTGACTACAAGTTCGAGAATGCAGATTTGGGAAGCTTTCAGGGGATTGCGGGAATGCTCTACGCGGAAGGATCGTTCAACGGCGCTTTGCAGAACATCGACGTGAGCGGAAAAATTAATATTCCCGGCTTTGAGGTTACGGCAAGCCAACATCCGGTCCCGTTGAATTCCGAGTTCAAGGCACATGTAAACGGAGTGAACGGAGATACCTTTCTGGACGCGGTATCCAGTCAGTTTTTAAATACCTCCGTCATCTCGCGAGGCAAAATAGCCGGTGCTCCGGGCCAGAGAGGAAAGACGGCGACAATTTTCCTCGAAGAGAACAAGGGCAGAATCGAAGACATCTTACGATTATTCGTCCAGTCCGCTCGCCCGCCAATGAAGGGAGAGGTCAGCTTTAAAGGGCAAGCCAAGCTGCCTCCCGGTAAAACGCCATTCTTAAAGAAAATAGTGCTGGAAGGCGATTTTGGAATCAACGACAGCAGTTTTACCAGTCAAGCTACGCAACAAAAGGTCGATCAGTTGAGCCAAATCGCGCAGACGGATCAACGCCAGAGTAAAAAACTGATTGAGAACAAAAAAGCGGAAGACAAGAACGACGGCGACAGTTCCGCTGCGCCGCCAGTAGTGTCCGGCCTACAGGGGCACGTTGTCGTGAACGAAGGTACGGCAACATTTTCCAGCCTGTCTTTCAGTATTCCCGGCGCACACGTACAGATGCACGGCACTTACAGTTTGATTAGCGACAAGATTGATCTGCACGGAACGCTGAAGATGGATTCGCAGCTCTCGGACGCAGCCCATGGAACGAAAGCTGCCGTTTTAAAAGTGCTCAACCCATTCTTCAAGAGGAAACACGGCGGCTCCGACGTGCCAGTCAAGATAAGCGGGGACTATCACCATCCCTCGTTCGGGCTGGATGTTAAGAACGCGGGCAAAGATGTCTTAAGTGGGAAAAAATAAAGTGCGAATGTCAATCGGGGAAAACCCGCAAATCGAAAAAAAATCATGACTATTCACTTGACACAAATGAGATACTAAATTTGCCGTGACAGGAGAGCAAAATGAAAGTTTTTTGGCTTAACGATTCGCTCGTTTTCCGTGCGGAAGATAATAAGGAAAGGCAGGCTCTGTCAGTTGTATTTCACGGATTAGGGCACAGCGAGCCTGCCGAACTAACGGGAGGCGAGGAAGAAACTATTACAGTTCCTTCAATAGCGTAATGGCATTTTTTGATTTGTAATCTGTGGCCTTGTCAAAAGGAACCACGAACAATCTGTCGTTTCCGCTGTGCATGTGCTGCCAGAGATAATCAAACACTACCGTTGCCGAGGACGTAGTATTGACGCCCCAAATTGAATCTTGGACGTGTTTCGCGTGGATTTTATTGAGCGCAGGCATAGAGCGGGTCATAATCGAAATCAGGCTTTCGAAGATCGTAGGCTACGAGGAATACGGACATTGGCGAACTGCCTTTCTGGGGAGGCACACGTTATATCACAATTAGGGAGAGGGCAATACGGGGGAGGGTGCGGGCAACGTCACCGCTCAGAGGGGGTCTCGGCCAGCGATGTTCCCGGACCCTGAGCCCTCGTTAACATAAAGGCTAGGCTCCACGCTCGAAATGGCAATGAGTCGTTCACGGTATATATCCATTGAGGACCTTATGTGCACGAGGATTAGTTAATTTGGGTCATAACGCCGCGTTTTATAGGGTTATTTATAGGAATTTGGGCGGTTTCATGGGTGTCCACTTGGTACCTTGACTTTGGGTTATTTTTTTGATTTTACCCCTTGAATCTTTGGGGATTTACTAGCATCATATCCCGTAGCAGATTGGTGAGCCGGACATGCAAGAAGTTACCCGGTCGAGTCTGCCGGAATTGAAATATGGACTGCGTTAGCGCGGTCCATATTTTTTAGTGTATCCCTGGGTTTGATCTTATCCCCCTTCGGAATCACAGACAATAGTTCTGCCTTAGGATATTTAGCAGAGCATTCAAAGACTGCCTCATCCAAAACTAAATTCCCATAACCATCGTCTCGCGGTGTGCAACTAATCAGGGAATTCATTTTAGGGTTAACTTTGAATATGCACGTTTCGTGCATGGCACTGATAATTTGTGCCACCACGTCTGCTACCGAGTATCCGTCACCTTCGATGCGGCTTTCATAAACGTGTAAACCCACAAACAAGACCTCCGGTCTCATTGGAGGAAAGTTCCGTCCTGCTCGCTCCTGATTCATCGCACTTAATTGGATGTCGGTGAAATGGCCGATCACAACGGTATGGGCTCTCCGCCCATTCCGTATATATTGCAAGTTCTTGCGAATTCGTTGTTCTGCACTCTCGTGAAGCGGCATGTAGATACCTAAGCAACCGCCCTAAACGGCCTTTGCGTGCACATTCACAGCTCGGAATGGCAATTGCCCATCTGAAAGTAATTCATATTCCCCATGTGCGACCCACTTAAATCGTTCGCTTCTTTTAATCACATTAAAAATGATGTTGTTTGCATTCTTGGGACTCTTGGTTACTCCAGCACGCAAGAGTAGATCCTTAGCGATGGAAAGCTTAAAACGATTGTTGTTTGCCTTCGCGATCTTCACCAGCGCCTGCAACTGGGTAAGGCCCTGCAATTCATTTGGTGAAATACTATTCAGCGATCTCAACGTTACGTCCGTTAATGACACGTAGTGGTCTTGGCGTTGTAGAAGCGCATCGGTTGTCGCCACTGACTCAAGTTGTTTCCTTGCTTCTGCCAGTTGTTCATTTAGCAGTTCGACACGCCGTTCTAATTTCAGTTTCAGTTCCACCAGCTCCGGAAATGGCTGCTTTGTTGAGTCCATAGGCACCCCCACACTGAAGTTACTAATTTCATAGTTGACAGACTGTAGCTCTATTTGTGCATCCTTAAAACTGCAATTGGCGGAAGGCAGGGGAATCAAACCCCGCCGTGCTGTAACACGGCTCCCCGCTTATAAGGCGGTTTCCACGCTCAACGGGTTGTGCCTTCCGACAAACAGAAACACAGAGGCCGGGACCAGAATCGAACTGGTATGGCAAACCTTGCGAGGGATGCGCCTAACCATTCGAGCCACCCGGCCTTGTTTTATTGTAGCATAGCCATTCTGAAGGATGTTTCATTGCAATACAACAAAGGTGAATATAGGGCGAATAGTGAAAACCGACAAAGGACAATTCGACGAAGTGCTTCGGCGCATGCTCGACAAAGAGCCGCAGAAAACGTCCGAGATAAGAGCAGAGAAAAAAGAGAAGAAGCCTAAGCCTTCTCAGCGGTAAGAGCTTCGAACGTCAAAGGCTTGAATCCAGCCAATCGCCGCACTGTCTCCATGAAAGCCTCATCATCTTCGCGACGATTGAAGCGATACGAAAACTCATTCAGATAACGTTGCAGATGCTTTATCGAAAGCTGATGGAAGCTGCCTATTACGCCGCGCTTGAACAATGAGAAGGCTGATTCAATCGTGTTCGTATGCACTTCGCCGCGCACGTAAACCTTGCTCTTGTGCTTGATGCGGCGATGCTTCGCACGATGATATTGCGTGAGTTTGAAATTGTAGATTGGGCTTTCGTCCGTCATGATCTTTTCAACGCCCTTGTCTACGTTTCCATAAATGATGTTTAGAACTGTTCCGGCTTTATTGTCCTCTGCCTGAACTAAGCGCAGCGGCCCACCACGTTGGCGCATGCCGATCACAACGTCTTTGTTGCGGAGCTTGCTACGGTGACCGCGTTGCTTGCCGCCAATGTACGTTTCGTCGATTTCGACAGTGCCACCTAGTTTGTTTATCGGGCCTTCGGCCATGACTTCACGAATGCGATGATTTAAGTACCACGCGGTTTTGTATCCGCCGATACCCAGGTCGCGCTGTAATTGCAGAGCGGAGATGCCCTTCTTCGCATTGAGCACTAGCGTGATGGCTTGGAACCACACTATTAAGGGCAGATGTGACTTATGGAAGATCGTGCCGGATGTCGGCGTGAACTGGTTATGACAGGTCTTCTCTAAGCAGAGATAAAACCAGTTGCGGCGATTCTTTGAGTCTGCTTTGCGATCTACGCGTTTTACTTCTTTGGCTCCGCACTTCGGGCAGCGCACTACGCCATCAGGCCAGCGCATTTGCTGGATGTACTGAAGGCATTGCTCGTCGGACGCGAACTTCTCATGGGCTTCTCGGATGTTCATGACTTCCTCACGATCCTAAGGAGAAGCACTGCCGCAACCACAATCACTAGCAGCAAAAACAGCTTCCCAATAAGCATGGGAAAATCATAGCCTCAAAGACCATTTGTGTCAAGTGAATAGTCGTGAAAAAAATCCTGTAGAACATTCTACGGTGCGTTATTATTTCGTTATGAATAGCCCTGTGCCCCCTCACAGTCTGCGTTTATCAAATCCCTGCGTTCGTATCGAAGCGGCCAATCATTGCGATGGTTCGATATGCCATCAGCCAATTTTCAATGAAGATGGCGGCCTGAACTATGTGGCTCCCCATTATCATTTGGTCGAATGGGACCTCGATCTGCTTGAGCCCCGTTTCTACGCTTTGTTTGGCGAACTAGCCCTTTAGCTGGTCAGCCGCATTGGCCCGGAATTGAGCTTGCGCGCGCGCCGGGAGCGCTCCGTTTAAGTTCAACCTGAATCCTCGCCCAAAAAATTAGGGCGGCCATTTACGGTCGCCCCAAACCGAATGCGGGAATTTCTAAGCAGCCCTTCCACTCTTGCGCTTGGCGGCCTTTGCGCGATCCGCGATTCCAGTCACTTCCTCTTCTGACTCTTTGCCCGACTCCACACCTTCATTCGCCTGCGAATTGATTTGTTTCGAAAGTTCGGTGAGCTTTTCGTCTGTTTCCTTTTCTTCTTCCAGAGTCTCGTTCAGCAACGATTGATGCTCCGACTCTCCCAACAATTCCGCGAAAGCCACAACCGTGCCATAGCCCGCGATCTCATAATGCTCAACTCGCTGAGCGGCTGAAATCAGGGCGGCATCCAGAACTGCGTCCTCGAACTCGTCCATCGCTTCAGAGCCTTCTTTTACGAGGCCTTCCATGCCGGAACATTTCTTTCCTTTCGGGCTTTCGTCCAGCGATTCAAAAATCTGCTCCAGGCGCTGTACATGTCCCTTGGTTTGTTCGAGGTGTTCTTCGAAACCGGAGCTCAGTTTTTCCGACGTGGCCGCTTTCGCCATTTTTGGAAGGGCTTTTACTAGTTGATTCTCGGCACTGTACAGATCCTTCAATTCATCAATGTAAAGTTCTCTCAAAGTTTCATTCGCCATCTTGTATCCCTCCGTTAATTTTCAAAATTCCCAAGGTTGATAAAACTAAAAAGGTCACCGCAAAATACCGGTTATTTCATTTTTGTTTTGCAAGCTGCGTTTTTGATTCAGAGTGCGGAGCATGAGATGGCCGCTCGAAAGATTAAAACTAAACTTTGTCCGAAACGGATGCGGTAACCATTTCTCTGCGGGTCGCGGGACAACTCAGCCAAGTACCTTCGTTACCCCCGATAGTTTGTATAGTCTTGCAGCGCAATTAGTTCAAAGTTAGTCTTGCCTCAATTGGGGTGGTTGAGGAGGCGGGATTCACCGGCGAAAAGCAGCCGGATAAAGTTTGAATCGGCCCGATTACGAGTCGCACAACACGAGGCGTAATCAGCTCAACTTCCGTTCGTCTCTCCTTTCTCGGTAGGAAGCCACGTCGCAAGTGCTGTTCCGGACAAAAGTTAACAAATCAAGCTGGATGTGTGCGCGGGCGCAAAAAAAGTTAGGGATTTCGCTTATGGGCAGAAATGGGAATTGTGAACTTTCTATACACGATTTTCAGCAGATCTTCGTTGACCTCATAAGTTCAAAACCTTAGCGTCGAATCATAGCCCAGGCCCTCAGAACGTCCTTTTTCCTGATTTTTAACTTAGAGCCGGCAGTGTTGCGGGCATCACGCAAGCGCCCAAAAATACCGGTTAAGCCCTTATAGGAGAATACGATGCGGTATGGAATTATATTCGTCGCCCTCATACTGGCGATCACCGCGAATGTTGCGGCGCAAAATCTTGAAATTATTCCCAGCACCACCTTGTCAGCCCAAACCGCCAATAACACCAGCGCGGCCGATTCGTTTCTAAAGCAAACCAATGGCAATAGCGGAGCGGGCAATGTAAGCAAAGTCGATATACACAGCTTGCTCTATCCCGGGGCGCGCACCAAAATATATGCGCACTTCATGCCGTGGTGGGGCGACAAGAGGCACATCAGCGTTGGCTACAGCTCACACGACCCAGCGCAGATTCACCGCCAGATAATGGACATGATCAGTCGTGGCGTGGATGGAACAATCATCGACTGGTATGGTCCGGCAGACTTCACCGATGAAACGGCGAAGCTGGTCATGGCGGAAGCCGAGCAGCATTTAGGATTTACGTTCGCAATAATGGTGGATAAGGGCGCGATTGCCAACAGTCCCTGCGCTGGGTGCAATCCCCAGCAGACCCTGGTTTCACTGGTGCAGTACGTCGAGCAGACTTATATTCCATCGCCTTCTTACATGCGAGTTAATGGAAAGCCGGTTATCACGAACTTTGATATCGATCTCTTCTACAAGATCGATTGGAATGCAGTGAACGCCGCGGCCACATCCAACCCCGACTTCATCTTCCAACACAAAGAAGGGTTCACCCACACGGTAAGCGGCGGCAGTTATTCCTGGGTGATTGTGAACGTAACCGATGAAGGCATGCAGTATCTCTCCCAATTTTATGCCGCTGGCCTGGCCGCGCCCGACGACGAAACCATCGGTGCAGTCTATAAGGGCTTTAACGATACGCTTGCCTCCTGGGGCGAAAATCGCATCATGAATCAAAACTGCGGCCAGACCTGGCTGCAAACCTTCAACAAGATTAATAGCGTTTATAACTCCACCAAGCAGCTTGACGCCTTACAACTTGTCACTTGGGACGATTATGAAGAGGGCACGGAACTTGAGACCGGCATCGATAATTGCGTTTCGTTGACCGCCGCGCTCTCAGGAAGCGCGTTGAGTTGGCGGATTACAGGCAACGAAAATACCGTCGATCATTATGTTATTTACATCAGCCCTGACGGCGAAAATTTGATGCCGCTGGAGTCGGTCGCGCCGGGTTCGTCGTCGATAGATCTGTGCAGCTATGCGTTGGCATCCGGGAACTACAGCGCCTTCGTGCAGGCGGTAGGCAAACCGACGATACGCAACCAGATGTCAGCCCAAGTGAAATACACGGCCCAGTGTTCGGCACCGGGTTCGGGATCAGGAAGTGGCTCGGGTTCCGGGGGCACGGGCAGTTCGGGAGGCGGGGGCACGGGGGGATCGGGTTCGGGTTCCGGGTCGGGTTCGGCTCCGGCCAGTCCTGGAATTGCGAGTTTGGGGGCCAATCCTTCATCGCTCACGCTCTATTGGGGACACTCTGGGACCGCAAGAATTACGATCAATGGTTCACTGCAAAGTCCAATCTTATTATCTTGCGCAAACGTTCCGTCGCGAGTGACTTGTTCGTTCTCGCCGCGCTCCATTCCAGCCGGCAACGCGACCGCAACCTCGATGCTCACGATCGCTACGCGGCCTCTTCCGGTGAGCCTGCCAGGAAGAACCGCCATGACGCTGGCATTCCTGTTTCCCAGCTTTGGGGTGGCGGGACTGGTACTTTCCGGAGGCCTTTTCAGCCGCAAAAAGTTATACAGATTAGTGACAATCTCATCGCTGGCGGTTGCCGTTTGCGTTTTTACATCTTGTGGCGGAGGCTCCTTAACTCCATCCGGCCAGACCACGCCCACGAGTAGTTCTGCAAAGTCCTACACCATCACCCTCAACGGCACTTACGGAAGTCAAGTTACCTCGACCCAAGTGAGGCTTATTCTGAACTAGAACGGTTCTTCAAAAAGCGCAGGCGGTCACGTCATTATTTAGGTGAACGGGGATGGATTTCGCCGCCATAAAGCAACTCCAGAGCGGAAATTTGCGTCGGAGTGCGAAGGGAACAACCGCTTTAAGCCCTTAAATGAAACCACCTGTCATTCCGCGAGTGAAGATTGCATTCCTATGCGCTGCCTTGGCAGCCTTTGCCATATCGCTTACCGGATGCGTTGGGCTGGCAGCAGCCCCGTCAATTCCCACGATCAATTCTTTTACCGCGAACCCCAGTACCAGCTCCACCGGCCAAAGCATCGCACTAGCGTGGAGTTCGACGAATGCGGATTACGCGAGTTTAGACAACAGCATAGGCCAGGTTAGCCCGAACGGCGGAATGACGGTCGCGCCCACGCAGACGACGGTTTACACTCTCACTGTCCAAGGGCCCGGTGGCCGCGTAACTTCGCAAGTGACGGTTACGGTCAAATCCGCCGCGACGGTGACGATAACGGCGAACCCCACCACCATTTTCATGGGTCAGTCCACGACCTTGACGGTCACCGCAACCCATGCGACCACGGTGGTGATTACCGACAACGTGGATTCAAATACCTACACCCTGTCCCCCACTGGCGGGACTCAATCCGTCACCCCCAGTGCCACGACGACTTACACTGCAACTGCCACGGACAGCAGCGGCAAAACAACGACGGCCACGGCCACCGTCACTGTGAATCCACCCCCCACGTTCCAAGGGTCGGTGAATCACATTCTGTTCATGATGCAGGAAAATCACACGTTCGATAATTATTTTGGGATGTTGAATCCTTATCGCGCGGCCAACGGCTGGAATGTCGGAGATGACGGCAACACGTATAACGTCGACGGCATAGACGATAAGCTTTCGAAAATCAGCAATACCGACGACGAGGGACAGAGTTTCAGCTTGTTCAAACTGAAGAGTACCTGCATCGACGACGATTCTTCAGCGTGGGTGCAAAGTTACGGCGACGTGAACACGTTTGACTTTTTGCTCACGCGGCCAATTTTGATGAACGGGTTTGTGCACACTGCGGAAAATTATGCGAAGGACATGTCCGGCGCGGGCGCCTTTACCGACACCGTAGGGGAACGCGCGATGGGCTATTACGATCAGGACACGCTGAATTACTACTACTACATGGCCTCGCAGTTTGCCCTGTCTGATCGATGGTTTTCTCCGCTATCCAGCGAAAGTATTCCGAACCGAATTGCGACTATGACCGGTGGCACCACCCAAGGTCTGGTGCACGACCCCGGTTCGAGCGAGGACAATCTTGGAGTGTTGCTGACTATTCCAACCATCTTCTCGGAATTAGATAGCGCGGGGGTGTCGTGGAAAATTTATTACAGCACGACTCAGGATCAATGTTTAGCGACCGAGACCGATGGCGACTGTGGGGTTACCACTCCATATCCCAAATTCCCCGCAACCACGTTTACTTATTTCAAGTATTCGGAAAACTATATTTACGGGAATCCGAGCCAGGCACCCTGTACGCCCCCCACACAAAATTCGGGAGTTGCGGTTGGGGATCCGAACAATAATTTCTGTATCGATACCGACAAAGTCGCGCCTATCAGCCAATACTTTACGGATTTACAAAATGGAACGCTTCCCAGCTTCGCCTTTATAGAGCCGGGATACAGCCACAACGACGAGCATCCGGGATCCGGCCAGTCAATTCAACTGGGGCAGGCGCAGGTCGCGAACGTCGTGAACAGCTTTATGAGCAGTTCATCCTACGCCGACTCAATATTCTTCTTGAGTTACGACGAGGGAGGTGGCCCGTACGACCACGTGCCACCCGTACCCGGACATACTAATGACAATACCGATGCGAGTCTCGGGGTTACGACCGATATCTCAAGCATTGCCGTAAACCCGGATGGATACAATCCGTGCGTGCCACCGGGCGGTTCTCCGTACACATTGCATTGCGATCTGCATCCCGGCGACCCAGGCACGAACTCGGGAGATGCGCCAGCCATTCAGGGATTCGCCGCCCAACTGGGCTTTCGATTGCCGAACATGATTATTTCTCCATTCAGCCGGAAGCACTACGTTTCCCATATCCCGATGGACCATACCGCCATAATCCGGCTAGTTGAAACGCGATTCATTGGAACGTCAGCGCACTTGACGGCTCGCGATAATACCCAGCCCGCGTTGATGGACTTTTTTGATTTCACAAATATGCCGTGGGCCATTCCGCCGACTCCACCCACGCCCAGCATGTCCGGAACGTGCAACGCCGCGAATATGGGACCGTAGTGTGGGATTTCCTCCAGCTATAAGTATGAATATCTGGAGAAGAAAACTTGCTTCGATCGAGGTAGAAGCGTCGCTTACCGGGCTGGCTTGAAATTGCCGAGCAGGGTTTGTTGTTTTGCGATTAGCGAGTGAGCGCCTTGCCGCGCTAATGAAATCATTGCGGCAAACTGAGTCTCATCGAACACTTGCTGCTCGGCGGTCGCTTGAACCTCGACAAACTTATTGGCAGCGGTCATGACGAAGTTCATATCCACGTCCGCGCGAGAATCTTCCTCGTAACATAGGTCAAGTAATATTTCTCCGTCTACCATTCCAACGCTGACCGCTGCAACAAAGTCTCGCAATGGAATAGTCCCCAGCGTTTTCGCCTGCACCAGCTTTTCCAGTGCCAAGCCCAGGGCGACGAACGCTCCCGTAATCGAGGCGGTGCGAGTTCCTCCGTCCGCCTGAATCACGTCGCAATCAATCCAGATGGTGCGCTCGCCCAGCTTTTGCAAATCGGTGACCGAGCGCAACGAGCGTCCAATCAGCCGCTGAATTTCATGAGTACGTCCGCTGGCCCGGCCTTTACTGACCTCGCGGGGTGTACGTGTTAGAGTCGACCGCGGCAACATACTGTATTCCGCGGTTATCCATCCCTTGCCGCGGCCGCGCATGAAGGCCGGGACAACTTCCTCGATGGATGCCGTGCAAATCACGCGAGTATTGCCCACGCTGATCAGGGCAGAGCCTTCAGCAGTACCTATATAGTCGGGAATAATTTCGACCGGACGCATTTGCCCGGGTGCACGGTTATCGGACCGATAACGCATAGGTCAAAAATTGTAACCGAAACGTGTTGCGAGACACTTTGAAGTTGTTTTTTGGCTCAGCCACTAAAAGGAATTATTCCTTCTGCTTAACTCTAACCACGGTGATTTTCGAGAATCCTTCTTCGAAGGTTGGAGGCTTTTGTTTCGCAGCCATGCGCCGCATTACATCCTCGGAAACGACACGCTCCCGTTTCCGATTTCGTTCGAGACAAACATCAAGCGGCACATCGAAAAAGACAGCCTGGACTTCGTATCCGTAATCCTGGGCCAGCTTGATCCAACCTCTGCGATCATGCGAAGTCAGATTTGTCGCATCCACATAATTCATGGGACGGCGCGCTATCAGCCGCGCCTTCAACATGGACCGCAAATTCGAAAACACCAAATCCTGAAATCGCTGTTCGGTGGGATCGTCAAACAGCAGCGCCCGCAATAAATCGCTCGATAGCGGACTGATGCTATGGCGCTTGAACCATGAGCTTTTCCCCGAGCCGGGAAGGCCGATCGCGAGAACCACTACTCCTTTAGAAACACGTGGTTTCGGAGATTGCTCCTGAGCGGCTGCGGTGACGGGTTGCGCCGCTCCTTCCCCAGCTTCTGAGATTCCGCTGGCCTCCGAATTCGCCGGAAAACTGCTGGCTCCAGCCACCGCCGAATCAACTCGGCGGCCGCCGCGACCGCGCCCGCCACGCCCTCTGCGCCGCCTGCTCTGGCCGGGATTGTTTATCGTCCGCCGGACTTGCGACGCGGCTGTCGGTTGACCAGGCTCGTTCGCATTTTCACTTTTCGCTTCCGGCGACCGCAATTCGTCAGCGGATATGTCACGAGAATCCCTCATCCTCGCGGATAGCTTCGATTCGGCCTCCGCTGGCTGGTTTTCACCAATGACCGGCCGGGCATCGTCGCTTCGTTGATGCTTCGCCGGTGATGCCGCCGCTTCGCTTTCGAAGTAGGCGGGCTGTAGTGGGGCCTGCGCCGGTTCAGCTTTGTTCCCGTCCGGCTCTTTTTTGCGCCGCTTGATGCGATCACTCATCCATTTACGCATGTCTGGCTTGTAACATATCCGCGCACACGCGGGCAATCTCTGTCAGGTCGGAGGTATCAAGGCCGCCAGCGTTACAGGAACAAAATGTGGTCTCGGGATGTAACCGCACTTCGACCCGTCTACAATAAGCCGTGCCCGTTCCCTCAGAAATCAGCGGAGCGAAATATATCAGTCTCACCACTTTCCGCAAGAGCGGCGCGGCAGTGCGCACGCCAGTATGGTTCGGCGAGGAGGCCTGCAAGCTGTACGTCAGGACGCGCGGCGACTCAGGAAAGTGCAAGCGCATCCGCAATAATTCCTCTGTCGGCGTCGCCCCGTGCACTTTTCGCGGAAAGATAGCTGGGCCTGAGTTCAATGCGACGGCAAGGATTTTACCTGCCGAAAGCTGGCCCACGGCAAAGGCCGCGGTGGAACGCAAATATTGGCTGGCTCGCCTCTCCCTTCCGAACAAAAAGAATGTTTACCTGGAAATTGAAATTGTCGGTGTAAATATGCCTGCGTAAATCGCTCTCCGGGCCCCCTCTCACGAACCATCCAGTATGATTTGATCTAAATGTTTTCAAAACGCACCGGCTGGCCTCTTACTCCCAATCGCTTCACGCTAGCGCACAGACAACTCCAGGCGGCGGGCGCTTCGATCCTCGATTTGACCGTCTCCAATCCAACAAACGCGGGGATTGTGTACGACACGAAAGCCATTTTGGAGTCGCTGCGCGATCAACGCGCGATGGATTACGATCCGCAACCGAAGGGATTGCTGAGCGCCCGCCAGGCTGTGGCGGCCTATTATCTCGAAGATCATGACGTGACCGTCGATCCAGAATCGCTTGTGCTCACCACGAGCACCAGCGAAGGCTACTCATACATCCTTCGATTATTGTGCAATCCCGGGGACGAGGTTCTGGTTCCAAAGCCCAGCTATCCTCTATTTGAATTTTTGGCTGACTTGAACGACGTCAAGTTGGTTCCTTATTCGCTGATATATGACCATGGCTGGCAAATTGATTTTGATTCCTTGACCGAAGCCGCTACTGGGAGAACGGAGGCCGTCGTGATGGTGCACCCAAATAATCCAGCGGGATCATTCGTGACTTCTTCCGAACGAACTGCAATCAATCAATTTTGCCGCGATCGGAAACTCGCGCTCATCGTCGACGAGGTGTTTCTGGATTATGCTCATGACGGAATTCATCGCGATACATTTGCGGGCACCCGGGATGCGCTGACCTTCACGTTAAGTGGGCTGTCGAAAATTTCCGGGCTCCCGCAAATGAAACTTGCGTGGATTGCCGCAACCGGACCACCCGACCAGGTTCACGCTGCAATAGAGCGGTTGGAAGTTATTGCGGATACTTATCTTTCCTTGAACGCGCCCATTCAACTGGCCTGCGGCGTGCTCCTGTCAGAGCGCAAGAAACTTCAGCCGCAATTGCTGGAGCGTGTCCGTAAAAACCTAGAAGAGCTTGATCTGCAACTGGCTGGTCAACGGAGTTGCACCAGGCTCCGAGGGGAAGGAGGATGGTACGTGGTATTACGCGTTCCTGTGACGCGCTCGGATGAGGATCTCGCCGTCGATTTACTGAAGGACCGGTCGCTGCTCGTTCATCCCGGACACTTTTACGATTTCGCGCAGGAGGGACATTTGATTTTGAGTCTGATCACCCCGCCAACTTTCTTCTGTGATGGAGTACGCCGCATGCTGCGGGAAATAAATCAGCCTTGAAGGAACGGATTATTTTCCCGTTCTTCCTCGATTGTCGTTGACGGCCCGTGGCCGGGAATCACGACAGTGTCGCCGGGCAGGGTGAGAACCTTCTCGTGGATTGAATTAATTATTTTCTCGAACGAGCCGCCGGGAAGATCCGTTCTTCCAATGCTGCCCGCGAATAATGTATCGCCAGCGATTAGTTTCTTTTCTGGAGCGAAATATAAGCAGATGCTGCCTTCCGTATGACCAGGAGTATGGAGCACGTCCGCGATTAGGGATCCCGCTTTCACCGTATCGGAGGGTCCGATCGTCTGGTCAATCTTCACTTCCCCGGGTGATGCCATTCCAATCCATGTGGCTTGAAGATCGAGCAATTTGAGCAGTGCGTAGTCATTTTGATTAAGCAAGATCGGAGCGCCAGTAGCCGCGCGAAGTTTCATAGCTCCGCCAACGTGATCAATGTGAGCGTGCGTAATTACGATTTGCTTGACTTGTAGATTATGCTTGCGGACAATTTCGAGAACATCTTCCACATCATCGCCGGGATCAATGACCATCGCCTCATGGCTGATCTCGTCCCCGATTACGGAACAGTTACATTGCAGCGGTCCAACGGGAAGGATTTCGTGGATCATGGAGTTTAGCCGTAGCGCTTAGCCTGAGCGAAACGCGGCTAATGCTGCGGCACCGGCGGTGGTGGCTGCGTTGGCGGCGTCTGACCCGGGTTGGCGGGGGCAGATTTGCTCTGCGAAGCTTTCGTATCCTGCAACACGGAGTGCGGACCCGAGTGTCGCGAAGCGGCGATCGAGAGAGTTACGGACGTCAATATGAATATGACTGTGGACCATGTAGTCGCCCTCGCCAGAGCGGTGGTTGCGCCACGAGGTCCGAAGGCGGTTTGGCTGCCCATGCCGCCGAATGCAGCGGCTACGTCCCCGCTTTGGCCACTTTGCAGCAGCACAACTATGATCAGAAAAAACGAAACAATAATATGGATAATCGTGATAAGTACAATCATTCGCTAAAGGTATCCTTCCAAAAAAGCTTTAGTTGGTGCGGAAGGGGGGATTTGAACCCCCACGCCTTTCGGCGCCACCCCCTCAAGATGGTGTGTCTCCCAGTTCCACCACTTCCGCAGCAGAGGTTCGATTATAACAAAGCGCAGATTCCGCTCTAAAACGTGGCCGCAGCAAACAAACTTTTTAACCGCTGGAGCATATCTCGAGAGGCGCAAGATCGGCCGCGCACAGACGATCCTGCGTAGTCGAGACTATTCCTCTGAGCGGAGATCGCAGTCCGACCGGTCAATCGACCGGCTCGACGTGGGTTTCTAATCGTGTGTCGAGCAACGGCTCGATCTGGAAGAGGGCGCGGCTTCCTGCAAGAGGCAAGATTATATTGTTCGGGAAAGGCGCGAGAGGATGGGGTGGGAGACGGGAATCGAACCCGCAACGTCCGGAGCCACAGTCCGGTGCTCTGCCAGTTGAGCTACTCCCACCGTAGGTTTTCGATTATAGCAACTCGGCACGGTAGGAAGCGGCGCACGGCGAACCCGGTTCGAGTCGACCTAGATTTGGACGAACCGAACGGCTGGTTTCCGAAGCAACGGAATCCGTACCTCGAGCAAAGCACTTGCGGCGGTTATTTTGCATCGGAATCGCTCGCGCCTGCACGCAAGCATTCCCAGAACAGCAACTTGGGTAACTTTTGAGTAGTCGTGGGACATGGTACGCTCATCGAAGGTGCAGGAGAATCAGTTACTTACGCGGAACTTGGGCAGCACTGCGGCAGCCGCCTAACCGATTACAAATGCCTAGAATTCCGATATTCCGAATTGGACAAGCGGCGGAAGAATTGGAGCCGCCGCGGCTAGCCAGCTACACGCCGGGACTGACCTTCCATGATCTGCGAATCGGAATCGATAATTTGCGGCATGATGTTTTTTTGAGTCCCCAATTTGTCGAAGATGCGCGTCTGCAAGTCGCCCGTCTGATCATTCATTACGGAAACGTCAAAAACCTTTTGGCTGCGCACACGGCGGAGGTCGCTGAACCGGCGCGCGGAAATTTATTTATCGGGGCGCATCTGGCTGCCAATAAGGTACGGGCAAAAGCGGAGCCGGCAGACTTGAAGCCGCTTTTAGTCGACATTCATCTAGCGGCGCTGAATCGAGCCAAGGCCGCTGGAAATATCTGGCTTGACGTGCTGGCGCGGGTGGCGATCATAAAATTTCTGCGGACCGAGCTGACTGCGCAATTCTCCCGGGTGCTCGACCGGTGCCGGGAGACCCTGAAGAGTTATGACGGTATCCGGCAACAGAAGGCTCTCGAATATCGCGAGCAGGTTGCCGCCTTCCAAGTGGGCAAGAAATTCATTCTGCGACAGACTGGCCAAGAATTGTTTCGCACGTTGCGGGAGGCCGAAAAAGAAATCATTGCGCGCACCCGGCGGTCGTTATTCGGAAATCAGAGTTACGCGGAATACCGGCTGTTTATGACGCCGCTGATTTTCAGCGAAGATGGGCGCGACATTTATTTGAATGCCGAGCATTATGTCATGATCGGAAATTTCGATCGCGATCCAGATCGTTTTTGGAACAGCCGGCGAATAGCATGCGACTTCCTGCAAATGTTGGGACTGGGACCCGAGGCCAGTGACGACGCCGTCCTCGAGGGTTGGCTGAATGTACCTGAGAACGCGGAGGTACTGGTGGGATCGGGAATTCCGGACGATTCGACGCCGGAAGGCGAATCGCAAAAAGTCCGTCTGATGGCCTGGCGGGAATTGCTGGAACGCGAAGAGGCGATGGACCACGTGGTCGCGTCCTACGAGGTAGTGCCGATCCTCAATGAATATTCTCCCACTATTAATGCGCAGCAATTGAAAAATGCACTTATCTCCAAGGAAGAACGAAACCGGGTGGAAAAAGTTATTGCCGAACATGGAAAACTTTCTGGCGGGAGTTTTGCGGGCGCAGTGGCGCGGGTAACGAATTGCCGCGGGGATGAGCGAGCGAAAATCGCAGGGCGTTTTCTGCGGGATTTTTTTCGGCACCATCGCGATGTGCGGCGGCTTGAAATTCTGAACGAGGCCGTGACGCAAGTAAACATTCTTTCCAGCGAGAAGATGCGCGAGCTTTCCGCGATGAATGGCACCCTGTATGACTATTTGCTGCCGGAGGAGCAGAAACCTGCCGAGGACCGGGTGTTGCGGCACGTTGTGGTGAAGGCTGACGTGCGGGATTCGTCGACGCTCACGAAATCTCTGCTGGCACGGCAGATGAATCCGGCGTCCTACTTCAGTCTTAATTTTTACGATCCGGTCAACAAGCTGTTGGATAAATACGGTGCGACCAAGGTTTTTCTGGAAGGTGACGCCATCATTCTGGCGATTCTGGAACGCGAGGGCGAGCCGGAACTCGCGGTGAGCAAGGCGTGCGTATTAGCCCGGGAGATGATTGAAATTGTGCGCGGGTATAACCAGTTGCTGGAGCGCGCGGGACTTCCAACCCTGGAATTGGGCCTGGGCATTTCGTATCAGAATTCTGCCCCGGTATATCTGGCGGATGGTCCGCAGCAGATCATGATTTCTGACGCATTGAACGAGAGTGACCGGCTATCGTCATGCGACAAACGTATTCGGAAGCTCATGCAGACGGCGAAGGTTCCATTTAATGTTTACGGATTTCAAACTATAGGCGACAAAGATGACGAGGAGAATTTCGAAGATGTCCTGCTGAAATACAATTTGGGAGGCATTCGCATCAGCGAGGCGGCTTTTAAAAAGCTGGGCGAAGAAATTTCGCTTGAATCTGTCCAGGGGAATTTTTCGAGGTTGTGGGACGTGGAAGAACTGCGATTGCTGAGTGGCCTGGTTCCGCTGGGCGGCGGGATTTTCCGCAAGATTGTGGTTAGGGCGAGCAGGATTCCGGTAATTGATGCGCGCAGTTTTACGTGGAAGGGTTGGACCGACCGGTGGTGTTACGAAATGTGCGCGAATCCCGCGGTGTACTCCGAGATTGAGAGTAAGGCTGCGGCTGGGAAGTGAACCCGGATTTATTGATTGGCACGGATTGGGTTGATCAGCAGGCGGCCGACGGCTTTCTTCTTTGGATCCTGTTTATCGTGCTGATAGGCGAGGTCCAGCGAACCTTCGATCGTCGAGGACGCTTCCGCCAACGTCGCGGCGAGTGCGCGGAAAGCGCGGCTGATGTCCTGGTTATCCTGAAAAGTGACGGGCACGCCTTTATCAATCGCGGGCGACACTAACTGATAATTATTGGGCAGCTTCCAAAGTAGTTTGCAGTTGGTGGCCTTTTCCACGTCTTCGTCGTTAAAGCCGGGAATTTTCTTGTAACGATTGAGCACCAAACGAACGCGGTCGCGTCCTGCGCCCTCTTCGAGAAAAGTGCGGATGCGATTCGCGCTCCAAAGCGAAACGACGTCAGCCTGAGCGACCATCAAAACGGCATTCGACAAATCACAGAGCAGGCGTTCGGTTTGATCCTTGCGTCCCGAGCAATCGACGATAACGTATTTGAAATGAGTTACCAATAAATCAAAGAGGCGGGCAAGTTCGGCCGCGCTCGGTGAAAGCGTGGTCGGTTGTTGCGGGCCGGCGAGCAATTGGAGACCGCCCTTGCATGCGGTCATCAAACCCTCAAGCAGGGACGAATCGAGGCGATGCAGATTCTGCAACGCATCAATCACGCCGAAGCTGGGACGCACGTTCAAATGAAGCGAGGCGTGGCCGAGAGCGGCGAAGTCGACCAGGAGAACTCCACCATGGGTTTCCTGAAGTGCGATTGCGGTATTCACAGCCACGGTGGTGGCGCCGGCGCCGCCCTTGGCGTTGGTCACGACGAAAACGCGGGCGCGTCCGGAAGAACTGCGAGTCTTGCTGCGGGAAGATGCGAGACGGTCGAAGGCCTCGACTACGGCTTCCGCGTTTGCGTTGCGCTCGAGATATTCCCGCGCGCCGGCACGCATAGCAGCGACGATGGTTCCGGGATCGTTCATGGAACCGACGGCGAAAATAGCAATGTCAGTGGTATTGGCGTGGATCAGTTCGATGGCATCGATGGCTCGCTTTATGTTGGCGGGGTCGATGTCGACGATGACGACCTCGCTGCGAACATCCTGAAGCTGGCGCAGAATCGGATCGGTAGCGGTGACGGGAAAACCGACATGACTAAAGACATTCCGTCCGCTTTGAGTGCTCTCAATGCGGTGCTGCAAAGAGGCCTGGCGTTCTTTGTCTTCGGTTAGAAATGTGACAGCTACGCCTTGCATTTAGAAAGCCTCAATATTGCCACTGCATGAATGGTATGAAGGGAGGGCACCAATGCCAAGTGACTTTTGTAATCGCGGATCAGACGAACCCCCATTTATTTCATAAGCTTCGTCGCTCAGTCAGGAATTAAGTGGACAGCTATGACAGCGAGGTTTCCGCCACGAAGTAATGTCCAAGAGTCCCTATTCTATGCAAAAGTTGAGAGGTTGAAAAGGACGATATAAAGAAAGGTGGCCGTCAAATGAATCAAAAGGACATATCCGTGAGATGGTAAATACAACTCGACTAAGGCTTTGTAAGTTAGCATCATAAAAGCGCCATGCATGTGATCCCTTCAGGAACATCAGAAATGAACGCGAAAGCGGGCGCAGTGGCGACGGACCATAGTTCGCAGGGATCCCTGGCAGCGACCTTCCGCGCCCTGCGTCATCGCAATTTCCAACTTTTTTTTGGCGGACAACTGATCTCGCTGATTGGCACATGGATGCAGAATGTCGCGCAGGCATGGCTGGTCTACCGTTTCACCGGGTCTTCTCTGCTGCTGGGCGCGGTCGGTTTTGCCGGCCAAATTCCAGTGTTTCTGGTGGCACCGATCGGGGGGATTGTTGCGGACCGCTTCAATCGTCACCGGATCGTAATTGGAACCCAAATCGCGTCGATGATTCTGGCTTTAATTCTTGCTGGTTTGACGCTCACCCACGTGGTTCAGGTCTGGCACATTTTTGTGCTGGCGGCGCTGTTGGGCGTGGTGAACGCGTTTGATATTCCGGGACGGCAATCGTTTCTGGTGGATATGGTTGGCAAAGGGGATTTGATGAATGCGATTGCGTTGAACTCGTCCATGTTCAACGGGGCGCGAATCATCGGTCCGGCGATTGCCGGCATTCTGGTGGCTAAGATTGGCGAGGGATGGTGTTTCTTCGCGAACGGCGTCAGCTACATCGCGGTGATTATTGGACTGCTCTTGATGCAATTGGAGCGGCCAGTCTACCGGCCAGCCAAGGGGTCGCCGCTGGCGAACATTATTGAAGGCTTTCAGTTTGCCCGCCAGGAGTCGCCGATTCGCGCGTTGCTGCTTTTGTTGGGGCTGGTGAGTCTAGTATCGATGCCGTATACGGTGCTGATGCCGATATTTGCCGACAAAGTGCTGCATGGTGGAGCGCGCGGACTCGGCATATTGATGGGGGCGACGGGCGTGGGCGCGCTGCTCGGCGCGTTAACGTTGGCGACTCGGACTGGAGTGCGCGGGCTGGGGCGCTGGGTAGCTTTTTCGTGCGGCGGCTTCGGAGCGACTTTGATGTTGTTTTCGTTTTCGCGCAGCTTCTATCTGTCGACCGCGCTGCTGGTTCCGGTGGGATTCTGCATGATGCTGCAAATGTCGTCATCGAATACTTTGATTCAGGCCATGGTTCCGGATCAGCTGCGCGGCAGAGTTATGGCCCTTTATTCCATGATGTTTATGGGGATGGCGCCGTTTGGGGCATTGTTGGGAGGCGCGCTGGCCGACAGTTTGGGCGCGCCGTTGACGGTTGGGATGGGATCGGTGGCGTGCATCGGGGGCGCGGTGATTTTTGGAATCAATCTGCCGAAGATCCGAGTGGAAGCGCAACGGCTCATCGTTGCTCAAACTATGGCGGGTGGGGATCCGTCGGTGGAGATGTCGGCGAGAGCGGTAGAGGATTGAGCGGCGTGGTTCTGTGCGAAATTTGATTGGGCGAGCAGCGCTCGCGAAGGCGTGGACGCCGTACTGTTATTTTTTCAGAATCACCATGATTAATAAAACCACAGGCAGGTAAATTACCGACGCATGAACCAGTTTTCTGGCGAACACCGTCGAACTGGAAGTCGAGAGTTTTAGTGAGTGGTACAGCAGGAATGTTCCCGCAACGAACATGCCAACGACGTAATATGCGCCTCCGCGATCAATCAGCGGCAGCATGGTGGTGACAATCACCGCGATGGTAAAAAATAAGATTTCAGTCCTGGTAAAACGGCTGTCGAGGTCAAACTTGGGCAGCATTCTGTATCCCGCCCGCGCATAGTCATCGCGATACATCAAGGCGATAGCCAAAAAATGCGGAAACTGCCAAAGAAATAGGATGGCGAAGAGAAACCAGGCTTGCCCGTCTATATTACCTGCGCCTCCCGCCCACCCGATCAAAGTCGGCATAGCGCCGGGAATCGCTCCCAGCAGCGTGCAGAGCGGCGTTACGCGCTTTAAAGGCGTGTATACGAGCAGGTAAGACAGTAAAGTGGAGATCGCTAGGATGGCGGATAAGCGGTTAACCGTCGCCACCAAATAGAGCCCTCCGCCGACGCTCAGCAGGATCCCAAAAATGAGTGCATGCATGGCGGGCATCCGGCCCGATGGCATGGGGCGGTTCGCTGTGCGGCGCATCCGTTTATCCCAGACTCGCTCCATCCACTGATTCAAGGTCGCGGTGCCGCTGGCGACGAGCAGCGTGCCAATCAGGGTATTAATGAGTCCAGCAAACCGGAATCCGCCACGAGAAGCCAGGTAATAGCCGGCGGAGGTGGTCATCAAAATCAGCAGATTCACTTCCGGCTTGGTCAGCGTGTAGTAATCCCGCAGCCTGGATGACGATTTCTGAGTCGGGACCGGTGCGGCTAATACCTGACTTGTGGACATGCTCTCCTATTACCAGCGGTCGTTCGGGCGCGATTGATCAGTATACTCGTCGGGCTTGAACTGATTGCGCCGGCGGTATGCCAGAACTGAAATACCAACTGACATGCAAGCCGGGGGAATCATAAGAACGATAATCCCGCCGCGCAAGGCTTCTATCATCCTGTGTCCCGCCGAAGCGGCCTGCGTGTAGCACAAAGCGCAGCTCTGAGAAAAAGCCGGAGCTGATATAAGCAGGATCGCAAGTCCGCCTAACACCACCCGCCCGATTTGGAGTTTTTTTGACATTGCCTGATTCAATGGTAGTTCGAATACGGCGCGCCCACCAGTATGCGAAAGCTGTCAGGCCAAATATAGTTCATGGCGGCCAGCACAAATAAAACAAACACAGCCACGAAAAGCAAAAATTTGCGGCTCTCGGACCACAGATGCATAAAGAACATCACTCCCAGCCCGGCCTCGAACATTGCCAAAAACAACATCCGCGCGACTCTCTGAGTGTCGTCGATCTGCTGATAGGCGATGACAAACTGGAGCGCGGCAATGATCAATATCACCACATACACGATGAGGTCTCGGGTTAGAGATCCCGGATTTTCGGTTGCGATATTTTCGTTTGGCTTCATAGCCATCTCCGCTGCGTTTCTCCCAGTCTTAATGCGCCGGGGCGATATTGAGAAGATAAACAAATGGAACAACGAACATCCAAACCAGATCCACGAAGTGCCAGTACAGGCCCAGTATTTCGATATCGTCCGAGTTATAGCGGCCGCCCCTGTAGCGCAGTCCGACGACAATTAGCGCAACCACTCCTCCAGTTACGTGCAGCAAGTGCAGACCGGTGATCGCGAAAAAACTGGCGCCGAATACGGCCGTACCCCAGGGATTGTGAAACAGCGTCGCCCCTTCCGAAATCATTCCCAGCCATTCTCGAATATGCAGTATCGCAAACAGGATGCCGGCCGCGGCTGTGATCAACATCCAGTTAAACGCGGATGATTTGTCCCCCATCTTCGATGCCCGCACCGCGATCAACATGGTTAAACTGCTGGTGATCAGGATGAATGTCATAACCATCGCATTGATCACGGTTGGCGAGAATTCGAATGGTTTGGGCCAATTGGCGGTGGCATTCCGCAGGAATCCATAAGCCATCAGGCACGCCGCAAATGTAGCGGCGTCGGAAATGATGAATAACCACATCACCAGCTTTTTTGTGGGAATCGAAAATGGCGATCCCTCGGTAAAAGCCTCAGAATGGGCTTCTGGATGCGCGCCCATAACCGGATTCGGTTGGCTCACAATGCCTCCTCGTATTTCAGCCATCACATCTTGCTCCAGAGAAGCATAAGCAGGTACAGCCAAAGAACATCCATGAAGTGCCAGTAATATGAAGTGGCATCAAGCGTGCTTCGACGCAGATCGGACCTGCGGAGTTTTCTAATCACGCGAACAAGACCGCCCAAGCCTCCACAAACATGCAAAGCGTGGGCCGCGGTCAGCACATAAAAAAACGAACTGCTCGGATTAGTGGCCAGATAAAGGCCTTCCGATTTCAGCTTCAACCAGGCCACATATTGTCCGGCTACGAAAAGCACGCCCAAGGCTAACGTCACATAAAACCAGAGCGGCGGGGCTTTGGCCTGATCCTGGGAACGGCTCATAACCCTGGCAACACTGCGGCGGCCCAATTCCAAGGTGAAGCTGCTGATGAGAAGCAGAACGGTATTGATGTAGAGAATGGAAGGCAGAGAGAAGTGCTGCCAGTCGCTGGATGCTCCCTCACGAACAATGAGCGCGCTGGTGAATGCGGCGAATGACATGGTGATCGCTGCCATCCCGACCCACACTCCCACGCTTGCAGGAGGCGGCGAGCCGCGTTCGCCGACCCGCAAATCGCCATCCGCCGGAACTAAATTCCAGCCGCCATTGCCGCGCGCAGTTTTTGCACCCCGCACGGGGCCGATCTTTGGCGGTTCGTGTACGGTGGTTGCCATCGCTATCCCCTAAACCTTCCCGCTCGCGAGAGAGATCACTTTTCGTCCCTTTCAGTATGGATCTGTTCCGGAGAATTCTGCATCACGTAGTCGTTCGTCGAACCCTCAATTCCATACTGATAAGGATCGTGGAAAACCTCGATGTGCTTGCCGCCAAAATTATCGAAGGGCGGTGGCGAAGTCGTAATCCACTCGAGTGACGTCGCTTCCCAAGGATTCTCTGGAGCGATAGGTCCCCAAAAACGGCTGTGAATGAGGTTGTAAAGGAAGATAAGTTGGGCCGCGCCGGTGACCAGGGCAGCGACCGTTATGTACCGGTGCACCGGAATTAATGGCTGCAAGTAATCGTCGACAAAAGCCTGATAGCGGCGGACGTTTCCGGCAAATCCGAGGTAATGGAACGGCATGAAAATGGCATAGGTCCCGACAAAAGTCAGCCAGAAGTGGATCTTGCCGAGAGTCTCATTCATCATCCTGCCAAACATCTTGCCAAACCAGAAATAGGTTCCGGTGAAGATGCCGAACAGGGCTGCGACCGCCATGACCATATGGAAATGGCCGACGACGAAGTAGGTTCCGTGCAAATAGATATCGAGGGAGGGTTGCGCCAGGAAAAATCCGCTTACCCCGCCACTCACGAACATGGAAATGAAACCGAGCGCGAAAAGAGACGCGCTATTGATACGGATTTTCGAACCGTAGAGGCTACCAATCCAGATCAACACGATGATCGTCGCCGGGATCGTAATGATGAGAGTGGGGAATGAAAATACCAATCCGGAGAACGGGTTCATTCCACTGACGAACATGTGGTGTCCGTACACCACATAGCTCAGAAAGGCCAGCGTGGCCATGCAGCCAATGAGGACCTTGGAGCTCAAAAGGGGGCGCCGCATATTTGTTATCAGGACGTGCGAGACAATCCCGACGCCGGGGACGATCGCGATATAGACCTCAGGGTGTCCGAAGAACCAGAACAAGTGCTGCCAGAGCAAAGTCGATCCACCGGAATGGGGCACGAGGGCGCCGTTGACCACGAGTCCGGATGCAATGAAGAAACTGGTTCCGGCCACATGGTCGAGGATAAGCAAAATACACGCCGGCAGAAGCACCGCAAAAGCCGTCAACCCCATGCAGGAAGTGATGAACCACGCCCACACGGTAAGCGGCATACGCATCAGGGTCATTCCCCTGGTGCGCAAATCGAGCGTTGTGGTTATAAAGTTCAGTGAGCCCAGCAATTGTCCGATACAGAATGTAGCGATCGATGCCGCCCACAATATCTGGCCGAGACCTTGCCCCGGTCCGGCGGCCGCACCGATGGCGCTGAGCGGAACGTAGGCAGTCCATCCCGAAAGCGGGGGACCGTCGCCTACAAAAAACGCCGTCATCAAAATGATGAACGCCACAAACGTTATCCAGAACGACATCATGTTGAAGCGCGGGAATGGCATATCTTCCGCCCCTACCTGGATCGGTAGGAAGAAGTTTCCAAACCCCGCGAATGGGGCGGTCGTAAGCACGAAGAAGACCATGATCGTGCCATGCATGGTCATGAGTTGAAGATAATATTCCGGCGTCATAACACCGCCAGGAGCCCCGGTTTTCGAGAGCCATTGCAGTCCGGGGATGGCTAAATTGGTCCAGCCGAGATGAAGTCTCATGAGCCAGGAAAGAGCCATCCCGATGTACACCGCGATCAACGCCAGCCCGTAATACTGTTTGCCGATCACCTTGTGATCCAGGCTAAAAACGTGCTTGCGTATAAAGCTGGTGGGCGCGGTGTGGTGATGCTGCGCCGGGTGGGTAGACATATCGTGCATAGTCACCTCAAATTTGCACTTCTATGAAACGATGCGCTTCGCGCCGCGATAATCGGCGGCTACTGATTCGCCGCCTGCTGCTTTAGCCAGGTATTGAAATCATCCTGCGACATTACTTCCAAATAAGCTTTCATGTTGTAGTGACCCAGCCCGCAAAGTTGGGTGCATACGATCTCGTACTTGCCAATTTTGTTCGCCGTGAAATGAAGGGAGAGATCAAGTCCAGGCACAAAATCCTGCTGCACGCGCAATTCCCTCACATAGAAGGAATGCCCAAGGTCTTTGGTATGCATCAGCAAATGAATTTCTTTATTGACCGGAATGGCCATTTCGGCGGCAACAATATCGTCCTTTGCGGCGGGATCATTCGTAAGGTCCAAACCAAAAAAGTTTTCGTTGGCTTCATCGATCTTGTCAGGATGGATGGTCCCGAACTTTCCATCCGGTCCCGGATAACGGAAGTAAAACGCGAACTGCCCGGCTTGCACTTGAATGGGCATCGCGTCGGCTGAGGGAGGCGTAAAGTACACAGCCGCCCAAGCCTTCGTGCCGAACACTCCCAGGGCCAAGACTTCGGTTCCCACGAGGAGTACAGCCGCAATCACCAATCCCATGGCCCCGCCAGGAAAGCGGCGAATCTTGGCTTCTCTGCTGCGATTGGAAAACATCCAAATGAAGGCGGCGAGGATAAATTGCGCCGCCAGAAACGAGATGCCAGCCTCGGCCATGGTGTCCGCCATTTGCTCGTCGATCAGCGGTCCGTGTACCGAAATGTCCTGCGGCATAGGCCACATGTGCATCACGATGGGTATTGCCGAAGCGATTGCGATTACGACGATGGTGATCGCGAAAAATTTTGCCATGGCGTTGCTCCTGCCCAACCAAAACTGCCACCCCAAACAATAAGGCCGTCAAAATCGCACAAAGTGACGATGACGGCCTTTGGGAGGATATCTCCAGCCTTACTTGGCCTTAAACGTGAAGTCCGCAGTTGCCGGCGTTCCCGCTGCAACCGTCACTTTTGACGTTTGGGTACCATAGGTTTCCTGCCACGCGGTCACGGTGTAGTTCCCAGGCGGCACGTTCTCAATCGTGTACTTGCCCGAATCATCCGTGGTCGCGTACGGCCCTTTCACCACCACAAACCAGCCGTGCATCCAGGGATGGATGTTGCACTGCACCGGAATCGCCACTTCCTCGGCCTTCCAGCTTTTCGTGATGGGCGCGGATCCCGGCGGCTGAGACACGTTCCACGGAATATTGCCGGTCATCGGATTAGGATTTGGATGGATGTTGTGGGTAGTTTGATCGCTGGTTGTGACCTTGTAAGACTGGTTCACATCCATTGCCAGCACGTGAGGCGTGTACATGCAATTCTTCTGGTCGAACACCGGGACCGTCTTAGGAGTCTCACTCGCGGCGCTACCACTCAGACCTTCGGAAATGTACAGAACTACATTTTCCAAGCCGTTATCCTGTCCAACCACAACGCCTTCCAAATGAGCCGGATTGTTTTCATGCTGTTTCACGCAGAAAGGGTCTTTTGACATGTCGATGCCCCTCATATGAGGAGCGGTTCCGGTCAATTTAACTGTTCCGGTAATCGTGCCTTCTCCGGCAGCATTAACATCGCGGCTCAAGAACAATGCTCCGCAACAGATCAAAACAACAACCGATAGTGTCACAACGAAATGGTGTCGCTTTCTCATAAGCTGTCTTTCTCCTGGAACTACAATCCTGAAATCGTTACTCCGATGCTGCCACTATCTCTACTGTTGGCCCGCTGGCGCATTTGGATTGACCGGTTCCAGTTTGATTTGTTTCGCGAGCTCTTTCTCTTTGCTGTGTTGCGGCATGAATGTCCGCAGATAGAACACTAAGTCCCACGCTTCCTCTGGTTTGAGATTATCGGCAAACGACGGCATGGGTGTTCCATCCAGGCCAGTCATAAAGATCCGGTAAATATCTCGATCTGTATCACCGCACTTGGGCCGCGCGCCCTCGGTGAAGTTGTAAGCCGCGATCGGGCGATTCTGATCATCGGTAAGGGTTGGAGCGGAAGGGCCATTGGCCATGCCCTGCACGCCATGACACTTCCAGCACTGCACCCGGGCAAACACGTCGCGACCGGCTTTGATGCGGTCCGCCGTGACTTCGGGCTCCGGAGGAATCTGAATTGGCGTGCCCGCTTTCTCATTCTGCCAACGCGGAGAGAAGTGCTTAATCCACGCCACCAGATTCGCGCGCTCGTCTTTCGTCAACGTATTCCAGGGCGGCATGTTCGAGCGATCTAAACCACGCGCAATCGTGTCGTACAAGTCTTCGTCAGTGGGCAGAGTTCCGCTTGGCGTGGAGCGGCATTTAAATTCCGCCAACTGGAAGTCCCGCGGCTTCGGATCAAGCCACTGCGCATTCTCGCCGTTGCCATCACCGAGATCGCCATGGCAACCGACGCAATAGCGGCGGTAATTCGTCTTGGCCGCCGCCGCATTGCCGGTGATGTTGCCGATGTGGCTAGTCGCCGCCGGGGAATGGAGCCATTGATCCAGTTGATAGCTTGTGACTTGAGCCCCGGCTGACAAGGATAGTGCGAGAACGGCTGCGCCCGCTCCTGCAATCATCGAACACTTCAAGAGAACATCCCGCATAGATATCCCTTCCTAGAAGTCGAAGTCAAATCCGAGTAGAAGACTGCTGCTGGTTAAGTCCGAGCCATCTGGCGCTGTGCCACGTTGCCGTATCCACGAATATTCGTTATGCCAGGCAAAGCCCGCGCGGCTGGTCATGATTGGATAGTAGCGATACCCGATCGTGTACATGTCGAGATTGCCGAAATTCGATGGATTCGCCGGGTTTGCCTGTTGGGACATTCGCTCAAACTCCGACCGCTGGATGAAGATAAGCTGCGGACTATAGACGTAGTGCGTTTCCACCATGTAGCCATTCCATGTCGGTGATCGGGCCCCTACGGGCAGGGTTGTGCCCGGCGTGGCGTTCGTTCCGCCGTCGGGAGCGTCGCCGTAACCCGCCCCGAACCACGCATTGTCTTGTCCGTGCTGGGTGAGGGCAAGGAAGTCAAGTTTTCCAAAATAGAACAAGCCCACAAAGCCCTCGCGGCTGAAGGAATGATCGCCCATCCCCGAACCGTTTCCAAAAGGCGTCGCGAGCGGACCACCACCGTTGCTCGTCAGGTAATACGTGGGCGCCTGTCCGACCATGGCATAGGCGCCAATTCGATCTACCCCAAATTTGCCTACGTCGAAGGCTTGGCTGGCGGTGAAGAAACCGCTATAGCCGCTGCCGTAAGGAAGATTCACATTGCCGTCGCTGGAGCTAATCAGGGCTGCCGAGACGCGCGTGCGATCATTGACCGAGTGACCCAACCATTCCACGCCAAGTTGGTTGTCTCCAATTTGACCGAAAATATTTCCATCCCCTTGAGGAATGAAATGGTAAGTCTGATAAACGCCCGAAATATTCGTCAGAGTGAGAATCCGCTTTTCGGAAATCAGGTTATCCAACTCAAATTTCCCCAGCTTTACGTTTAACCACGAGCTCCCGAACAGGTTATCGAGACGGGCCATGACGGTTTCGAAGTGGAACGATGCAGTCGGATCGGATGAGGGAAGCACATAGAACGAGAGGTTCTTCTCCAGCGTGCCGCCCGTATGGAAATCGAGACCGCTCAGATCGAAACCGTCCGAAGTGATCTGCATCTGGCCGGTGTTGGGACCTGCGGGAGTGTCGACCAACACTTTATCGGTACTCTCCCGGTGCCAGAAGGGGGTAATGCGAAATGTCACCGGCCAATAAGACGGATTCTGCCAGATCGGGGCATCCCGGTCATTCATCAACTGATAGCCGTTGTCTTTGAATTTCTGCCCGAAGTAATTGAGCATCGGCCATGCCTCATGACAGGCCGAACATCGCAGGCCATATTTGCGGGCAAAAGCCGGAAGGGCGTAGGAACTGGAATCTGATCCAAGAAGTATAAAAACAAAAAGCAACGCACCCGCGAGACTTCTCCGGGACGAAGTCATTCAGCCCTCCTGACAGGCAATCAAACTGCAAAGCTCAAAAACTCAACGCGCACCCCACAAAGTGCGTGTGCACGCACTAATTATCACGGTGGTCAGACCACTGTCAAGAAAAAATCGGAAAAACTAATCAGTTCCATCAATAAAGCTGCTGCATTGGCGTCAGATGCCGCGCAATAAAATCTTCGCGACTGCATGGGCCATTATTTTGGCTCGCACACGGTCTTGACCGAGCGCAACCGGACGCAGAAATCCGAAACTGAATCCCAGCAACCCGATAAATCTCGCCAGCGCCTCCAATTCGCCCGCGCTCAATGACCTGCATTCTTTGAACCGCTTAAACCGCTGCACAAATACTTTCGCGTGCCGGGATGTACCGATCCGGCTAAGGACCTTGCCCACCTCGGGATCCAGCAAGGCCCGCGGAATAATCACGCGCAGAAAATCGCGATCTTCCCACATGCGCACCAGTTCCCATTCCACCAACTGAAGGAACTCATCCTCAAACCTCCGCGCCAATGGAACATGCGCATTCAGATCGACAACCTCGCTCGAAACCCGTGTTTGAATAAGGGATAGGAGCAGCCCGGCTTTCCCGGAAAAATAGCGGTGAATCAAGCCCTCGGCGCACCCCGCACAGGCCGCAATATCGCGGGTGGTGGTAACGTCGTACCCCTGGCTGGCGAAGAGTTTTGTGGCTGCCGCGAGAAGCGCCTCCTGCTTGGCGGAGCGGTCCCGGCGGCGGTTTGGACTGGTTCTGGATCTCGCGTTTGAGTTCGGGAAATCCCGCGGCCCCCTCTTGATCTTGCTCTGGCGAGCGGGTCCGGCAGTTTTCATATCTACCCCACACAGTGATATGTTTTCCCAGACGGTATCCCACCATGAAGCACCGGAAGTCAAGCATTAACTTCGCGGGTTTGAAAATTTCGCGCGGCAATTATTTCAAAATTTCACTATCGGTTGTCGCATTGCTGGCTTTAACGCCGCCTTTACACTCTCGCGATAAGGCGGCGAAGATAAGCTATGGAGCGGGACTCAACGTCGAAGTGGAATCGCCCGAGAGCGAAGTTTTGCAGGCCGTAGAAGACGTCGTTGACGATGGAATTATTCAGGGTTCGAAGGAATACAACAAAGATCAGAACATTAGCGGTGCGTCAGCGGTTACTTCCACCCCGGTGTTCCCTCCATGGACAGGCCCTGGCAAGGTTTTCTACAAAGTCCGGACAGATGCTCTCGATCCGCGCAATTTCAAAGAATCAGGCGATCAAGGAACAGTGGCTGTGCGCTATGTCGTACAGCCGGTCAGTCCGGGCAAAACCAATTTGCGCATTGACGCCACGTTCGTGGAGAATTTCAAACGTACTGTCCATCCTTCCAACGGTATTGTGGAATCCAGCGAGTACAAAGACATTACCGACCATCTCGACGAGATACACCTGCGGCAGAAGGAAACCGAGGAGTCTGCGAAAAAACGCGGGCAAGATGTGGCCGCGCGAGAATTATTGCGCAGCAGCCCCGCCAGCAACAACGAAGCCTCGCGTCTGGCGGCGGCACAATCTTCGAATCAAACTCTGGAACAGCATCTCGAGGACTTGCGCCGTCAAGTTGAGCGCCGCGTTACCGCGTCGGGAGCAGCGCTGAAATCGGCGCCTTTTCACACCGCCAGCACCTTGAAACCGCTCACCCCTGGAACGAAAGTCGTAATCGTCGTCGTCACCCCCTACTGGTACGGAATCGAAACCCAGGAGGGGCAGCATGGTTGGGTTTTCCACGATCAACTGGAGGTCTTGCCCTGAAAGCTGTCATGCGGAAACGATTGTTGATCGTAATGGTATGCGGACTGTGGACGTTCGCGTTGTCCGGGGAAAACCAGAACGCTACCGAGAAAACATTTCCAAAATCTAAAGCTGCCGTGGAAAAAGTTCTCAAAGCGTTGCAGTCTTCCGTCGCCGGCCGGCTTCCATCGCTGGAAGGATTTGCGCAGCCGAGTGAACATCCGCTAGACCGTTTTCAACGCGGCTATTATCAATGCGACATTCAAGTCATTCCCGCGGGCGCGGGATCGAAGGTACGCGTGAATGCAAAAATCACCGCCTGGTATTCAGACCCAACTTCTGGTCATTCCGGATATCAGACTCTCGCCTCGAACGGAAGAATAGAGGCCGATCTGCTGGATCAGATTGCCGACGCGCTGGGGGTCATCCCCCAGCCGGTTGCAACTGAAGCGCCAAGAGCCTTGCCTACCGCTCCATCGCATTCTGCGGAGGCCGGAATTTCCGCTCCCATGCCGCAGATTCCTAATAGTGGGTTGCACTCCTCGCCGCCTCTTTCGGTGGACCGCAATGCAGACAGTTCGTTGAAGGCCGAAACCGATGCAGCCGAAAAGCACGAACAGGAATTATCGGCTGAAGCGAAAGGCCTGGAAGAGATTTTGCAAAACCAGGCTCACCCTAACAATTTGGTCGCGGTAAAAAAAACCGGCACGCCAGTGGTGCAAACTCCCAACGCCGATTCCAAAATTCTTTTCCCAGCCACCGCAGGTGATGAATTCGAGCTTCTGGACGTTAATTCCAATTGGGTTCACGTGCGAATCTCGGGAATTTCGCGAGGGTGGCTTCGCCGCTCCGAAGTGGAAATGCCGAAAGATTTCGCGGGACCGGAACAACCGGGCACATCGTCTAAGAACACCTCAAGTAATCCCGACGAATTTCGCGTCACTAATGAGCAGATCGCACCCTTTCCTGCCGATTGGGAACCGCTTCGCGGAAAAATCGTGAAGATCGTTACGGTTCAGAAAGTGAAAGATAGCGCGACAGAAACCGGAGCGCAGGCGAAATTGCAGTTCGCCAAGGCATTATTTATGCAGCAATATAACGAAGTTGCCGCCGCTCCCGGGACGGAAGGAATAGTAATCATTTTTGATTCGGAAGATGGAGGCATGATCGCAGTCAACCTACCGACTTTGAAACAATGGCAGGCAGGTTCGGTGTCCGACGAATTAGCCTGGAAACAATGTTTCTTCGACCCTCCAGAATTATCAGGCGCGGGACAATCTCAGTGAGGTGACGTAGGAAAGGCTGCCCTCGGCTGTCCAATCGAGCAAAGCTCGATAGATTCTCGCCAGGGACCACAGAAATTATTTCCAGAAAAAGCCGGCGACGAGCAGTGCGATTTGCGCTGTTACGATCGCAAGCCACATTCTCTGCCGCATGCGCGAGCGCCGCAAATCTCTTTTCAAATCGCTTTCAAGACCCTGTATAAACTCTAATTCACCCGGATCGATGCGCGGTTTCGCATCTGGCGCAGGCGTCCGGGAGAGCGGGGTGTAAGCCAGCTTCGGCTTTAATGGCAGAAGAGACTTGGGCCCACTAATCACCGAGGACCAGTGCACCAGCAAAAGAAATCCCGGAGAAAAATCTGGATCCCCCGGCGCTGAAGTCAACTGTAATGGGGCCTGGCGTTCGGGCGCGGCAGCATCCGCAAGACTACGCAAGAGCGTAGTCCACCACATGTGATTCAGTTGGTCGCCAATCAATTCGCCGACGTCGACAGGACGCGATTCCAGTTGCAGCGGCGGCAACGTTTCCGGCGAAATCACATCCCCAAGATTGGTAAATATCGTGCGGTACCAGGGCAGGCTGACCAGATCCCCGGCCAATATTCCGGTATCTACCGGACGAGAAGTAAGTATTAGCGGAGGAAGCCTCTCCGGCGAAAACGTGTCGCGCAAATTTCCCAGCAGCGACCTCCACAGAGGGCGAGTTAAAGCCGCCGGCGGAGAAAAATCCGGCTCGTAGTCCTGATGAAGCTCGTCAGCAGTTTGCGACATATGCAATTAAGAAATCTTACTACTACTTATCGCGATTATTCCCACTTCGATTCGTCTAGCGCTTACTAGTGTAACAGTCCCGATGTACCTAATGTCATATGCGCGAAGCTCCCACCGTTCTCTGTCATGTTGAGCGAAGCCCAGCTTCCGCTCGCGGAAGCTGGGAGAGTCGAAACATCCCTACCCTCACTACCTGGCGGTAGAGGAATACATATTCGATTCAATCCTCTTCGTGCGAACCCGACTCGCAGGACAACTCTTTCGAATTTGGTTATTCTCGTAAGGACCTATGATCAAAGCCGTCCGCGGAACCCGCGATCTGCTGCCGCCCGAAACAGCACTATGGAATTTCGCGGAAGCGACCGTCCGCGAAGTATTTCGCGCTTACAACTTCCACGAAATCCGCACACCGATATTCGAAGAGACACAGTTGTTCGCCCGCGCGGTCGGCGAGGAAACCGACGTGGTAGCAAAAGAAATGTACACATGGGAGGATAAAGGCTCCGTACCGAAAATAATTGCGGATGCTGCGATCCCGGAAGACAGGGACAGGTACTCTCATCAATCGTTGACCTTGCGTCCGGAAAATACAGCAGGAGTAGTGCGGGCTTACATTGAACACAGCCTCTGGCAGCGCGGCCTCAACAAGCTCTACTACATCGGCCCGCAATTCCGCCGCGAACGCCCGCAGAAGGGACGCTACCGCCAGTTTTATCAGATTGGCGCAGAGATCATCGGACCCGCAAGCGCAGGCAGCGATTCTCCCGCGCGCGATGCCGAACTTCTCGAACTGCTCGCCACATTACTCAATCGCCTCGGAATTAAGGGCTGGACTCTACATCTCAATTCCATTGGTTGCGCCAATGATCGCGCGGCTTATAACGAAGCTCTACGTAAAGCACTCGAACCCATCGCGGCGAAAATGTGCTCCGATTGCCGGCGGCGCGCCGTTACGAATCCGCTGCGCGTTTTCGACTGCAAGGTTCCCGAAGATCAGCCCATTATCGAAACGCTTCCCCGCATCAGTCAATTTCTCGACGAGCCATGCCGAAAACATTTTCAACAGGTGCAGGAAATTCTGATGGCCGTGGGTGTCGAGTTTCAACTAAATGACCGTCTGGTTCGCGGCCTTGATTACTACACGCGCACCGCCTTCGAGTTTACGCACGGCGCGTTGGGAGCGCAGAACGCAATTCTCGGCGGGGGCCGTTACGACGGGCTTTCCGAGTCGCTTGGTGGACCACCAGCGCCTGGTATAGGTTTCGCGATCGGCGAAGACCGGTTGATTCTCGCGTTAAAGGAATCCTCCGGCGAAATACAAACCAAGCCTGACGTATACATCGCTCCACTTGGGCTGGGCATGGATCGCGAAGCCGCTCAACTGGCCCGCGATTTGCGCGCCCAAAAACTTGTCGTCGAATTGGGAGATGAAAACTTCCGCCTAAAAAAATCCTTCGAAGCCGCGGGCAAGCTGGGGTCGCGCTACGTTCTCATCGTGGGAGAAAATGAAGTCAAAGCTGGATCATTCGCACTAAAAAATCAGGAAACTGGCGAGCAAATTTCCGTTCCCCGCGCGGAACTTGCGGGAAGAATTCAACGTAGTCGATAGACCTTCCAATCTCTTGACCGGAGTGACTCGCGCGTTCTACTATCGGCGCGATCAAAAAGTTTAACTCAGGGAGAATCCAATGAAACGCATTGCCGCGACCGTATTGTTATCTGCACTCTGCCTTTTCTGCATGCCCAGCTTTGCGCAAATGCCAACGCCGGCGCCCGAACTGAAAAAACTCGATTATTCGTCGGGACCTGGACCGACGATGCCGACATGAAGCCTGGACCCATGGGTCCTGGCGGAAAAATGACCATGAGCGATAAAAATGAATGGATGCCCGGTGGCTTCTTTCTAACCATGCACTCCAGTTTCAATAGCGATATGGCGAGCGGCAGCGGCATCGCATTCATGGGTTACGATCCCGACAGTAAGCAATACACCTACGACGAATTTAACAGCATGGGCGAGCGCACTCATTCCACCGGCACAGTGAATGGTGACACGTGGACCTGGGTGGGCGATCAGAAAATGGGCGACCAGACAATGAAAGGCCGGTTCACCACTAAAATTCTTTCCCCAACTTCTTATTCCTTCAAGTTCGAGATGTCACAAGATGGCACGACCTGGAGCACGATCATGGACGGCAAATCCACGAAAAAATAGGGGGGACAGGGACCGCTTCCTTAGTCCGCCTTGTTGGGTTACGTCTTTTGTGCAGTTGCCATTTCCAGCGCAAAGAGGAATCTGGAGTACATGGCTGCGCTCAAAATCATCATCCTTACCGAAGCGCGGTTATAATCTCTAGTTCGGCTTCCAGCCAAATTCTAATTTCAAAAGGGAAAACTTGTTCGATTTTTTAGGCGATTTACAGCGTACTCATATGTGCGGCGCATTGCGCTCGACGGATGCCGGCAAGAAAGCTGTTCTTATGGGATGGGTCAACCGGCGGCGCGACTTCGGCAACCTGCTGTTCATCGATCTCCGCGACCGCAGTGGTGTTACCCAGATTGTCGTTAATAAAGAACTGAATGCGGCGGTGCATCAGAAGGCTGAAACCTTAAAAAGCGAATATGTCATCGCCGTAATCGGAACCGTTAAACAACGCGATCCAAATACGGTGAACAAAAATATTCCGACAGGCGAAGTTGAGCTAGTCGCCGACGAATTGCGCATCCTCAACGAATCGAAACAACCGCCATTTCTTCCCGGCGAAACAGTTTTACCGAATGAAGAAATGCGATTGAAATATCGTTACATTGATTTGCGCCGCGATGCCATGCAACGCAACATCGAGCTTCGCCACAAGGTTTCGATTGCTATTCGCGAATATCTTTCGGCGCATGGATTTTTCGAAATCGAAACTCCGTTCATGACTCGTTCTACTCCGGAAGGCGCGCGCGATTACCTGGTTCCCAGCCGCGTGCAGCCGGGAAGTTTCTACGCGCTGCCCCAATCTCCGCAATTGTTCAAGCAAATTTTGATGATCTCCGGATTCGACCGCTATTTTCAAATCGTACGCTGCTTCCGCGACGAAGATTTGCGCGCCGACCGCCAGCCAGAATTCACCCAGGTTGATTTGGAAATGTCTTATCCGCAACCCGAGCGAGTCTGGGAAGTTGTCGAAGGCTTTCTCACCGCCGCGTTCAAGGCCGCCGGACACGAAATCAAAACCCCGTTTCCGCGCATGAGCTACGACGATGCTATGCGACAGTACGGCAGCGATAAGCCTGACATGCGACTACCCGCAATGGCCGATATGCGCGAAGTATTTTCTGCCGAACAATTGACCGAGTTCGCCGCAAAATTCAAGATTCGCAAAGATTTACCGTTGCAGCTCATCCGAATTCCGAAGGCTGGCGACATCTCCGGAACCGAGCGCCGCACACTTGGCTCCTATGGCGCATTTCAACATGTGCGCGGAGTCGAGTTTGTGCAGTTGATGACCGATCCCAAGCGCTTTGCCAAAGATTATCCAGAACTTTCAGAACGCGTTGTGAAGTTCGCAAACGTCGCCTCCGACGATCTTTGGCTGCTTGCCGGAGCCGTCGATAAGGCAGACGCGCCTGGCGCTGGGCAAACTATCCAACACTTCTGCGAGAAATGTGGATTTCTGCGTCTCGACCTGGCGCAAAAATATGCCGCGAAGCATGGCGCCTTCGAAAAGACTGGCGATCCCGCTCAAGATTTTAAATTTCTGTGGGTTACAGATTTCCCCATGTTCGAGTGGGATCGCGAGAGCAGGCGCTGGAACGCCGCCCACCACCCCTTCACCTCCCCGCATGATCAGGATATGGCGAAGCTGGACGCCAGCGCTGAATCAGTAACGAATCCGCAATCGCAGCTTGGCGAAATCCGCGCGCTCGCTTACGACGTGGTACTGAATGGAACGGAGCTGGGTTCCGGCTCGATCCGGATTCACCGCCAGGACATTCAACGCAAAATCTTTCATGCGCTTGGCATGACCGATGAAGAAGCCAAATCGCGTTTCGGATTTTTCCTGGAAGCTCTGGAATACGGCACTCCCCCACACGGCGGCATCGCGCTGGGTCTGGACCGGATCGTAATGATTCTCGCGGGAGCTGACAGTCTGCGCGAGGTGATCCCATTTCCCAAAACTGCCCGCGCGGTAGACCTGATGGTGGACGCGCCAACTCCAGTCAGCGACGCACAATTAAAAGAATTAGGCATTGCCGTGCGTGAGCACGAGAACTAATTCCCCTTCCCACTGTCATCTTGAGCGCAGCACGATTGCTCGCTTGCGAGCAATCGTACGGAGTCGAAAGATCCCTATTCCCTGGCAAATGCTTGGCCTTTGGCGCTGCGCCTGTTCGCAATGACGTCGCGGAAGAACGATTCGTGAGCCAGCTACGCACGAGGCTAAGAGCTAAAGGGCCGGCTCTTCACAATTCATACTTCTTCATCAAGTGTCGGAACGACCGGTAGGAAATCTTCAACAAATCCGCCGCCCGCGTCTGCACTCCGTTCGATTGCGCAAGCGCGGTAAGCAGCAGAGATCGCTCGACGTCAGCCACGTATTTTTCCATTTCAATTCCTTCCGGCAACGTCGATCCATTTCCCGCGTGCAATGCGCCATTGGCGCCAACTCCAGCGGCAGCCGCTTTAACTTTAGACCGCTCAACAGGCAACTCAACTCGCAGCTCTTCGCCGGTTTCGAGGGCCACAGCACGTTCAATCGTGTTTTCGAGCTGCCGCACGTTGCCCGGCCAATCGTATCCGCATAAAGATTCGAGCGACTGACTGTTCACCCGCACAATACTTCTGCCCGCGGCGGGCGCATACTTTTTCAGGAAGTGATTCACCAGCAGCGGCACGTCTTCGCGCCGCTGTCGCAGCGGTGGAACTGATATCGGGATCACGCTCAACCGGTAATAAAGATCTTCGCGGAAGGTATTTTCAGCCACCTGCTTATCCAGATCGCGGTTCGTGGCGGCGATCACGCGCACATCGATCGCAATCTCCGCGGTTCCACCTACCGGACGCACACACCGCTCCTGTAGCACTCGCAGCAGCTTGACTTGCATGGTCAAACTCATCTCGCTGATTTCGTCCAGAAAAATGGTGCCCTGAGTCGCGACTTCAAACAATCCGCGCTTGTTCTGATTCGCCCCGGTGAACGCGCCTTTCACATATCCAAAAAGCTCGCTCTCTAAAAGCGTTTCCGGGAACGCGCCGCAATTGATGGAGACAAATGGTTCCGTCGCCCGCGGCGAGCAGACGTGAACCGCCCGCGCGACTAATTCTTTGCCGGTGCCGCTTTCGCCGTAAATCAAAACCGTACTCTGCGTGGACGCCACCGTGCGGATGGTCTGTTTCAACTTCTCCATGGCCGCGCTCACGCCGACGATGTTGTCCAGTGAATTGCGGGTTGCCGCGTCGCGCTTGAACGCGAAATTCTGCCGGCTCAACGCTATTTTTTCGAGAGCCCGATTAATCGCGAGCTTGATTTCGTCAACCAGTCCCGGGGATTTTCGGATGTAATCGGTCGCACCCCCCGCTTTGACTGCCTCCACTGCCGCCGCATAGTCGTCAACCGCCGTAATAAGAATCACTGCGGATTCAGGCGAAACCTGATGAGCGTGTCGCAACACTTCAATGCCATCGGTATTCGGCATTTTGATATCTGTAACCACAACGTCGTATAAGGCCGCATCCAGCTTCCGTTTAGCCTCATCACCCGATTTCACCGTTTCCACCTTGTGACCATCGCGACGCAACGCAATGTCGAGCATCTCGCATATGGAACGCTCATCATCACAAACCAGAATGTTACCCACGAACCCCTCCCGCGGAGGCGGCGGCTGCACCCGTCAGCGTATGCGAGACCGCCAACTGTGCCGCGCTCAAGACTTTGTCGGCTGGCACTTCACCCTCGCCTGCAATCCATTGCCGTAAACGCAACACAAAAACGCATCCTTCGCCAAGTTTGGATCTGGCCCAGACCTTACCTTCGTGAGCTTGGACGATTTGGTACACGATCGCCAGTCCCAAGCCTGTCCCGCCCTCAAATTGCGATTGGAACGGCTCAAAAACCTTTTCCGTTAGCTGTGGACTCATTCCCGGCCCGGTATCGGCGAAATTCAGCTGCCAATCGTTCCCCGCAGTTTCAATCGAAACCGTCAGAGTTCCACCGTCGTTCATCGCCCGTACCGCGTTCTGGCAAAAATTCCAAAATACTTGCTTGAGCTTGTCGCCGTCGCCCAAAACCAGGGCTTTATCAACTTCGTAGCGCCGCTCAATCTTAATGTTGGTGTTTTGCGCGATGAAGCGGTTCTCCAGCAACGTCAAAGTATCTTCTAATAGTGGAATCAGGTCGGTCGGCGCGAACCGGTACTGCTTGCCCCGCGAATAAGCCAGAAAGTCGGTGATGATGTCGTTCAGCCGCTCAGATTCTCGCGTGACAATTTCCAGCAATTGCCGGTGATCATCGCGCAGATCGGGAATGCTCGACAGCATGTACACGGAGCCGGCAATCGAAGTCAGTGGATTGCGGATTTCGTGCGCAATCGCCGAAGCCAGCCTCCCCACCGCGGCCAGCCGGTCCTGCAATCGCACTTCCCGCTCAAGGCGCCTTATTTCCGTCAGATCGTCGAACGTGTACACGTATCCCATGGTGCCGCGATCGGCAATACTTAATGCCGAAACCATCACCCGGAAAGTTTTGCGGAAAGTATTCGGCATCACCACGCGGACTTCGGCATGTACGCTTTCGGAACCGATTTGCGGCAGCGAATCCAGAAAAATGTTACTCACGGGCTGATTGAGTAGCTCGTCCTCAGATCGTTCTAATAACTTCTGGGCCGCCACATTCACCAGCGTGATATGCCCGTCCAATCCAGTCGTGATCAACCCGCAGCTGATGGCCTGCACAATATTTTCGTGGAGCGCCTGTAAATTTCTAAGTTCGCCGCTGGTGTGCTTGAGCTTTACGTCGACTTGGCGCAATTTCGCCGCCAGCAGGCTCGCCAGATAAGCGATGGCGAGATAAGCAAAAAGATTGACCAGAATTATCGCTTGGAGCGCCCGCAGCTCAGGATGACTTGTCGAATAAGGCTGGATAACCCCGTAGTACGACAATTCCAGCATGATTCCATACAGAATGAACGCGAGCGCAGCCGTCAGGTAGGTCCACCAGCGCGGAAGCAACACGCTGGCCACAATCACCACCAGCGGATACAGAAAGTTCAGCGAGCTGTCTTCTCCTCCGGTCGCATACACCACCATCGAAACCAGGGCGAGATCAGTGAGCACCTGCAAAATAGATTGAACGCGATGCTCGCGCCAGAATGAAAGTAACAGCAGATAGAAAACTGAGATGGCGTACCAGAGAACAATTGTTTCAACAAACAATCGCAGCGGAAGAGGATTGGGCGTGAGCCGGGCGATCGCCAGCTCAATTCCCAATAGAAAGGTCAAAATTATTATGCGAACCTTGACCAGCCATGCCAGCCACAGCCGTTCATCAAACATCGATTGCATGGTGACCTAGCATTCCGGGGGATCGCGGCTGCACGTTGCAGCATGTCGCACAGAAGTTGCTTAATGAGAGGCGGCTCCTGCACGACGCAGGAGCCACTCCTGAAGACGAGCGCTTATCCCGCCAACTTTCCGATCATTGCGAACAGCGGCATGTAGAGAGAAATGACGATGCCTCCGACGACCACGCCGAGCACTCCAATAATCATCGGCTCCAGCATGGCCATCATGTCTTTGGTGGCGTTGTCGACTTCATCCTCGTAGAAGTCGGCAATCTTTTGCAGCATGGCGTCCATGGCGCCAGTGGCCTCGCCGACTCCAATCATCTGCGTAACCATGTTGGGAAATACACCGGATTCACGCAAAGGATCGACAATCGTGCGCCCTTCTTCGATCGCCTTGCGCACACGCATTAGTGCTTCTTCGAGCACGGCGTTTCCCGAGGTTCTGGCAGTGATGCTCAAACCTTCCAGAATCGGCACGCCGGATGTAATCAGCGTACCCAGGGTGCGGGTGAAGCGTGCGACGGCAATCTTGCGCAGCAGGATTCCAAGCACAGGTAATTTCAACAAAACTAGATCGAAATAATATCGTCCCCGCGGATGCTTCCTGATCTGCTTCACTCCAAAGACCAATCCCACTATGCCCAGAATGAAGAACCACCAGAACTCGCCGACAAATGCGCTTAGGCCCATAACAATTCGTGTAGGCAGCGGGAGGGCGACGCCCAATCCAAGAAAAAGATTGGCAAAAATCGGCACCACCCATTTGAGCAGTGCGCCCACAATTAACCCGGCTAATGAAACGACCGCGACGGGATAAATCAAGGCTGACTTCACCGCTGACTTTAACTTGACCGCTTTCTCCACATAAATTGCAAGACGCTGAAGAATTAAATCCAAAATACCGCCGGTCTCGCCGGCTTCGATCATGTTAGTGGTGAGATCGTCGAACACCTTGGGATATTGCCGCATCGCATTGGCCAGCGTTGCGCCGCCTTCCACCGTGGTGCGCACTCCGGTCAGTGTCTTCTGGAATGACATGTTTTCCTGGTTGGCGGCCAGAATTTCCAGGCACTGCACCAACGGCAAACCGGCGTCGATCATCACCGAAAACTGACGGAAGAAAACGGCTATTTCTTTGACCTTCACCTTTCCCGATCCGAAGGTTGGCAATGCAAATTCCTTGCCTTTTTCTCGTATCGATCCAGCGGTGATTTGTTCCCGGCGCAACTGGACGCTTAACATCTGCTTGTTAGGCGCAGTTCGCTCGCCGTTAATTTTTTCGCCCGACGCCGTCTTTCCAGAGAATGTAAAAACTGGCATGTGAACCTCTCCTGGCTGCTACTTTTGATTTCGTACGCGTTGCATTGTCGATCTGTCGTCTATCGTTTGGCTTGCGCTGCGCCTTTTGCCAACGGGGCGGGCGGTTGGTTTCGATTTAATCCCGCTCCCCGATTGATCATTTCCTGCAATTCATCCGGCATGCTGGAACGTGCCATCGCTACATCCAGCGTGATTTGTTTTTGCAAATACAGCGTCGCCAGCGACTGGTTGAATGTCTGCATTCCAAACTTGTCCTGCCCTGATTGCATGGAAGAATAAATTTGGTGGACTTTGTCCTCTCGAATCAGGTTTCGGATCGCGGCATTGGGCACCAAAATTTCCATGCACATCGCCCGGCCTTTGCCGTCGGCTTTCGCCAGCAGGCTTTGGCACATGATTCCTTCTAAAACGAGGGACAGTTGCGCCCGAATCTGCGGCTGCTGGTGCGCCGGAAAAACGTCGATGATTCTGTTGATGGTCGAGATGGCGGAGTTCGTATGCAAGGTGCCGAACGTCAAGTGTCCGGTCTCAGCAATTCTTAAGGCTGATTCGATGGTTTCCAGATCGCGCATTTCGCCGATCAGCACCACATCAGGATCTTCTCGGAGTGCGGCGCGCAATGCGTCGGTAAAACTTTTCGTATCGGCATGCAACTCGCGCTGATTCACCACACAATTTTTATTCATGTGCACGAATTCGATGGGATCTTCAATGGTCAGAATGTGCTCATGCCGCTCGGTGTTGATTTTGTCGATCATGGCCGCGAGAGTCGTCGATTTTCCCGAGCCCGTAGGGCCCGTAACCAGCACCAGCCCCCTTGGCTTTTCGCACATCTTGGTGACGACTGCCGGAAGTCCAAGCTGATTGAAAGATTTGATCTCGAATGGAATCAGACGAAATACGGCGGAAGTAGCTCCGCGCTGATTAAACGTGTTGGCACGGAATCGGGCGAGTCCCTTTAATCCGAATGAAAAGTCCAACTCGAAGCTTTCCTCGAAACGATGCTTTTGCGCATCGGTCATTACGCTGTAGGCAAGCTGCTTGGTCTCCGCCGGGGTCATTTGCGGAAGATCGAGTGGCACCAGATGCCCGTGCACGCGAATTTGCGGAGGAGAATTCGTTGTGATGTGGAGATCGCTGCCTCCCATTTCCAACATTCTTTTCAGGAGATCGCTTAATGCCAGCGCCATGACTTTTATTCCCTTTCTTCCTTCAACAACTTAGTGAATGGTTTCGCGTGCTACTTCTTCCAGAGTGGTCATGCCGGCCGCAACTTTAATCAGGCCGCTGCGTCGCAACGTAATCATTCCCCGCTCGATCGCCTTCTTCTTTAGTTCCACGGCTGAAGCCCCCACCAACACCAGTTCCCGGATTTCGTCGTCCACTTCCATGACTTCATACAAACCGGTCCGGCCCTTATAGCCGGTGTTGTTGCAAACTCCGCAGCCTTTGCCTTTTTGAATTTTGATAGTCTTCGCTTCTTCCGCTCCGTACCCTTCCTCGAGCAACGTTTGATAAGGGACATCTACGACTTCCGCGCACTCCTTGCAGATGCGCCGCACCAGACGTTGCGCGCAAATCAGGTGTACGGAGGTCGCGACCAGAAACGGCTCAATGCCCATATTCATGAGCCGGGTAATGGTTTCGGGAGCGCCGTTGGTATGCAACGTTGAGAGCACGAGGTGACCTGTCAAAGCAGCCTTGATGGCAATTTCAGCGGTTTCAAAGTCGCGGATTTCGCCGACCAGAATAATGTTCGGATCCTGACGTAGGAACGCGCGCAGCGCCGCGGCAAAGTTCAGTCCAATCTGCTCTTTCATCTGGACCTGGTTCACACCGCCCAGCTGAAATTCCACCGGATCTTCCGCCGTCATGATGTTCGTGTCCGGCTGATTCAACCGCGCGATCGAGGAATACAAAGTATTCGTTTTGCCCGATCCGGTCGGTCCAGTCACCAGCACCATTCCGTAAGGCTTCAGAATCGCCTTTTCAAATTTCACCAGGGACTCCTGCTCGAATCCCAGTTTCGTCATGTCCAGGCGCAGGTTCTCTTTGTCGAGCAACCGCAGCACAATCTTCTCGCCCCACAGCGTTGGCAGCGTGCTGACACGGAAGTCGAGTTGTTTTTTCCGGCCGTTCAGCGCCATCTTCAGCATGATGCGGCCGTCTTGCGGCAAACGCTTTTCGCTGATATCCAGCTTCGCCATAATTTTCAAGCGCGAAGTGATAGCGTCTTTCAATTTCAGCGGCGGAGACATGATGCTTTGCAGCACGCCGTCTATGCGGAAGCGCACGCGGAATTCTTTTTCGTAGGGCTCCATGTGGATGTCGCTGGCTCCGCGCTTCACCGCATCCGTCAATACAAGGTTCACCAGTTTTACAATCGGAGCTTCATCGGCGGCCTTTTCCAGATCCGCGAGCCCCAGTTCCGTTTCTTCCGACTGCAATTCGACGTCGGCTTCATCCATGTCCGTCATCGACTGCATGACCTGCTCAAGGTCTTCTTCTTTAGTATTGCCGTATGCTTTTTCGATTCCCTCGAGGATTGAACTTTCCGACGCCACTACCGGCTCGATATTGAATCCGGTCATGAACTTGATATCGTCCATGGCGAAAACGTTGGTGGGATCCACCATGGCAATGGTGAGCGACGCGCCGACGCGGCTGAGCGGCAGAATTTGATAGCGCTTCGCGGTCTCGAATGGAATCAGCTTTACGACCGAAGGATCGATTTCGAAATATGAAAGATTGATCGCCGGAACGCCGTATTGGCGCGACAAGAAATTCGTGACGTCTTCGTCCGTCAGAAAGCCGAGCTTCACCAAAGCGGAACCCAGGCGGGAGTTAGACTCCTTCTGGGCCTTGGTTGCCTGCTGCAACTGCTCTGGAGTTATAACCTTCTCTTTAACGAGAAGATCGCCCAGCCGTTGTGACATACGTCAATCTCCTGTGAGTGTCGAATAATGCTTGTTGCAATCTCAGTTGCTGCTTTTCACGGGGAGGAAAGGCGGCACGCTTCGTTGACACAAATTGTCACAGCAGACGCGTTACTTCACCAGTAACTTTGGTACTTGTACTGATCGTTAGGATTCTTAGCGAGGTATGTTTTCCGGCGTAATACGCCACAAACGGGAGTTTGGAAGAAAAATCGCGTCCTCGTGGACATGAACGTCGGTAACAACGCAGCGCAGGATTCCGGAGGACGCAGATTCTGCGGACCGCGCCAGCGCTCTATGAATTACTCTAAGATGGCAATCCGAGTGGAATTCACAAATAGAGAAGATCAACTCCGCGACTTCTATCGCGCTCTGCACGCTGCATGGGGAGCGCGGCACTGGTGGCCGGCGCGCACGCGGTTCGAAGTCATCGTTGGTTCTTATTTAACGCAGAATACTGCGTGGACAAACGTGGAAATCGCGTTGCGGCGTCTGCGATCCGCCCGCGTTCTGACTCTCAATGGAATCCGTACTACTCCTTTGCCTGAACTCGAAGCCTTAATTCGTTCGTCCGGTTATTTCCGCCAGAAAGCCGCCAGATTAAAAACCTTCGTCGCATTTGTGGACGCCAGCTATGGCGGATCGCTGACGCGAATGTTTTCTCAGCCAACTGAAAAGCTTCGTCAGGAATTATTGGGCCTCAACGGTGTTGGCCCCGAGACAGCGGATTCAATTCTTCTCTATGCCGGCCAGCATCCCGTCTTTGTAGTGGACACATATACTCGCCGGATTCTCGAACGCCACAAAATTGTCCCACCGAACGCGTCGTATGAAGAAATTCGCGCCCTATTCGAAACTTCGTTGGGCAAAGCGGATTTAGATACAGATCGTGTGGAACGGACGCCCTCGTCCGCCGCTTCTGACTCTGGCCCTCTACTCCTGGCGCATTCGCCTTCGGTCATGAGCTTGCGGAAACGCTCCGCCCTAGCACAAACCTACAACGACATGCATGGATTGATCGTCAACGTCGGAAAGCATTTCTGCTTAAAGTCGATTGCTCTCTGTGAAAAATGCCCGCTTCAAAACTTCTTGCCAAACCCTAATGTGGGTACTCCATCCTTCGCGCACTTTGCGAAGGGTGGGAGGCAGACTGCCAGGAACCATCGTTCTTAATCTAACTCTAGAGAGGCAAAAAATCGCAGGATGGGCGAACACAGGTTTCGGTCGTAAGAACGGGACGTCCTCTGTTCTAAGACCGCCGTTAGGACGATTTATATTTATAGAGGAACGGTAGAGATCGGGTTAGGTGGATACTCAAAGCGGCTTAGGCCCTCGCGCCCACAGCCACAAACCTGAAGTTATGAGCACAGCCAACCAGTACCAGGCATTGTAGACAGTGAACAGTAAGTAGACGCGGGGATTAATAAAGACCCCGGGGTCCTGTCGCGCGGTCCTGAGCACAATCCACACCATTACTGCACCAAACCAAAGGGCTGCGGATGAGAGAACTGCCAGCGCGATTCTAACCAGCACGTTTCTTTTTCGCCGCCGCCGCACCCTTTTTACCCAAAGCAGTGCGCGTGGATTTGGAAAGGTGCGAAATAGTTTTTTTCTTCTTCGCGGCGCATGCGGCCATCTTGATATTTTTCTCCGCCGCAGTTTGTTTCGCGCTTGCCATATTCAATGCCTCGAAAGTTAATTTACGAACGAACTTGGATATGACTATGGCGCGTGGAAGTTGTTCGGCAAGCGCTATGCGGTAACGGTCTGATATTCCTCGTACGCGCCCTTGAAGTCGGTAATGTGATGATCGGTTTCGAAATGCCAGATGCGCGTTGCAACTTCGTCGATTAAATCATGATCGTGAGTGACTAGAAGAACAGTTCCCTGGAAACGCTGCAAGGCAATGTTCAAAGCGTTAATCGATTCCAAGTCCAAATGGTTTGTAGGTTCGTCGAATACCAGAATGTTCGGCTTTTGCAGCATCAACTTGCAAAAAAGCAAACGCGCAGCCTCTCCGCCGGAAAGAACCGTAGTAGATTTCGTCGCTTCTTCTTTGGCAAACAACATCTGCCCGAGTAAGCCGCGAAGCTCTTCGTTTGACGCCGCCGGGTCCCATTGACCAAGCCATTCCAACGCCGTGCTGCCCTTTTCGATTAGCGTTCGGTGATCCTGCGCGAAATATCCAATCGACGCTTCGTGACCCCAAGCTACTTTGCCGTCATCCAAAAATGGCCCGTCATAGCCGCTCGTCTTGCGGAGTTCAGCTTCCGGCGTGGTCGGAGAATTAGCCAGCAAAGCATTCAGCAGCGTAGTCTTGCCCGCGCCATTCCGCCCCATCAACGCAATCTTCTCGCCGCGCGTGACACTAGCGGTGAAACCCGAAATGACTTCGTGATCGTCGTATGACTTGCTTATCGCTTCAACTTCCAGAATGTGCTTGCCGGAAGGCCGTTTCATCTCGAACTTTATAAATGGACGCTGAATATTCGACCGCGCCAGCTCCGTCACCTGCAAGCGCTCCACTTCCTTGCGCCGCGACTGCACCTGGCTCGATCTTGTGCCCGCCGAAAAGCGCGCGATAAATTCATTTAACTGCGAAATCTTCTTTTCCCGTTGCGCATTTTGCGATTCGATCTGCGACCGCACTTGCGTCTTCGCCACCACCATGTCGTCATACGATCCGGTATAAGTAATGATGGTCTCGTAATCGATGTCGGCGATATGCGTGCAAACGCTATTCAGAAAATGGCGATCGTGCGAAATCACAATCAACACGCCGTCATACTGGTTCAAAAATCCTTGCAGCCAGTGAATGGAATCCAAATCCAGGTTATTAGTGGGTTCGTCGAGCAACAACGCTTGCGGATGTCCGAACAGCGCCTGCGCTAAAAGCACACGCACTTTCTGTCCGCCTTGCAATTCGCCCATCGCACGACTGTGCACTTCGTCCGGGATGTCGAGGCCTTGCAGCAACAATGCCGCATCGGTCTCCGCGGTGTATCCGTCTTCTTCCCCGACTACGCCTTCCAGTTCGCCCAGCTTCATTCCATCTTCGTCGGTAATTTCCGGCTGCTCATAAATCTTTTCGCGCTGCTGCATGGCGCCCCACAGCCGCTTGTTTCCCATGATCACTGTATCGGTCACGGTATAGGCGTCGAAGGCAAATTGATCCTGGCTCAACACTCCGAGCTTTCGGGGACGCACCACGGTCCCCTTCTGCGGCTCCATCTCTCCCGACAGAATTTTCATCAGCGTAGACTTGCCCGACCCGTTGGGACCAGTCAATCCATAACGCCGCCCGGGCGTAAATGCCGTGGAGACCTCGTCGAACAGTACTTTAGCGCCGTAGCGCATTGACACATTGCTTACTGAAAGCATGATTTATTTTGTGAAACTGCGGGGAAATTCCGCCAAGATCGAGGTAAAGACGGTGCGCAGCTGGTATCTCTAGAATAACACGGACGAAGACGTGTTAATGCCGGCGCGGGCGCCATCGTCCGCAAACAACTCATGCTCGTTGAACTCAGACGTTAGACCGATAAGGGCTTATCGCTTGCCACTTCGCGGGCGAGGGCGCCAACGCCGAGGTTTATTCCGATCCACGCTCCGGCGCAACGTCTTCCGGCCGCCGATACTCGTCGTGCGTGTGCACGGGCCGCTCAGGATGGTTGGCAGCGTCCTCAACGCCATCCACAATTCCGGCCTCGAGCGCCTGATCTTCCTCAGCGAGTTCATCGACGCTCAGATCGCTCGCGTCTTCGGTATCCGACAATCCTTGCGTATCCCCCGACTGCCCGCCGCTCGCCGGCCCTACCTGTCCGGGATCGTTCCCAATTTCATCAAGTCTGGCCTGATTTCCTCTTCGTGCCATAATCCCCCCGCGCTGACATATTTCGAACCAATCATTGGATGCGGATTTTGTGCCACAAGGCTCTGCGCGATGTTCTAAAGGCCAGAGAATCTGCGAATGCGGCTTAGGGCGGGCCCTTGCGGGATACGGCTATGTAATCGGGCGGGGTGCGATTCGGAGGAGACTTCGGAAAGCCGCTACAGGCCGCTGGCCTGGCTTGCGGTCTTATCTTTTTCTTTTTTCGATTCGACAGCTTTGAATACGCGATTTCGCCCCGCTTGTTTCGCAAGATAAAGCGCGGCGTCGGCGGCTTTAACTAACTCATCCCGGGTGGAACCATTATCCGAATAGCTCGCAGCCCCCGCGCTAATCGTAACCGGCCGCGGCACGCCAGGAAATTGCCACTCTTCAACCATGGCACGCAACTTCTCCGCCACCATCAAGGCATGTTCCGGATTGGTTTGCGAAAGCAGGATGGCGAATTCCTCGCCGCCGTAGCGGCACACCACATCAATCTTTCTGAGCTGCTGATGGAAGATTGACGAGACCTGGCGCAGAACTTCATCCCCGATCAGGTGCCCGAATTCGTCGTTCAGGCGCTTGAAGTGATCGATATCCACCATAATCACCGCCATGCCTGCGCCGAATCGTCGCGCGCGCTCCAGTTCTTCCGCCATGCGAAGCTCGAAGAAGCGGCGATTGAAAATTCCGGTCAGTCCATCCAGATACGCAAGCTGCTTCATGCGTTCGACGTAGTGCGCATTCTGAATCGCAGTGGCGCAGATGTCGGCAACGGATTCCAGAGGTTGTTTGTCCTGCTCATTAAAGGCTCCGATTTCGGAGCTATCGAGTACGAGCACCCCGAGCGTCTGCCCGAATGAAACCAAAGGGATGCACATTCTCGACGCCGTCTCCAAATAGAAACCCATCGAGCCGGGGTTATTGCATACGTCATTTTCGATCAAGGTTGTGGCCGCCGCCAGCGTCCTGCCCCAGAATCCTTCGCCCGCCAATACCCGACCATCCTGCGGAATGCATGGCGTCAAATTGCCGTGGTGCGCTCTTACCACCATGTCGTCCTCATCTTTCAAGAGCACTGAAACATGAGAGACATGGAAAGCTTTCTGCACCAGAATGCAAACCTTAGAGAGCAGTTCTTTGAGGTCCAGGACAGCAGTGGTTTGTTGAGCAATTGCGTTGATCGCTTCAAGTTGCAATGCGCGGCGTCTTTCAAGCGAATAGAGACGCGCGTTTTGCAATGCCATGGAAGCCTGTGTAGAAAACAGAGTCAATAGATCGATGGTTTCGGGGTCGAAGTGATCCAGATTCTCGCTTTGGCAATCAAGCACGCCGACGACTTCTTCCCGCACCAGGAGCGGAACTGCCAGTTGCGATTTGGAATTCCTGGCCGACATCTGGTAGCGGCTATCTTGCGTAACATCCGGCACATATACAGGCCGGCGCTGTTGAGCCGCTGCGCCCGTAATGCCGGATCCGATCGGCACCCGGATATCTTTGCTTTCGCTATCCCAACCGATTTGTGAACGCAGGCATAATTCCTCTGTCTCCTTGTCGTACAAAAGGATTGCGACATTCTGCAAGTGGAAGTAGTCGCGGGCGATAGCCAGGATCTGGCTTAATACTTCATCCAAATCAAACGTCGACAGAACCGTTTGGCTGGCATCGTAAAGGATGGCGATTTTCTGCATATTTCTAACCGGATTTTATATCGTTTGTGAAAGTTACCTATATATCGAAAGTAACGTCCGCCGGTTATGCGGCATTCATCCCTTCGCGCATCGTTTTGGAAATTAAGCCGAACGCCGCCTCCCTGCTAACATCCTAAAATGCTCGATCTCTCCACATCGATCCAATACGTGAAGGGCATTGGCCCGCGGATCGCGGAGATCCTCGCCGAAAAAGACATTCGAACTGTGGACGATTTGCTCCATTACCTGCCTTTCCGCTACGAAGACCGGTTGAATCCTCGCGGGATCGCGGAATTAAGAGCAGGAGAGATGGCTACGGTCATCGCAGAAGTTCGCACCTCTGGCTTATTTCGCACCCGCCGTATGCCGATTTTTGAAATGACTGCTGGCCAGGGTAGGACGCGGCTTAAATGCATTTGGTTCAACGCCCGGTACCTGGACGGAAAATTTAAGCCCGGACAACTCGTCGCCCTCTACGGCAAGGTCGAAACCGACAGCCGCAGCGGCGAATTACAATTAATGCAACCGCAATTCGAAATTATTTCTGATCCTGATGACGCGCCTCAAACAACCGCTCAGACGGACGACAAGGTCGCCACTTCCCTCGAAATTGGCCGCATTGTGCCAATCTATGAATCCGCCGGGCACGGCAAGCTGACTCCGCGCTGGTTTCGGCGAGTGATTCACGCCGCGCTCCAGGACCTTTCGCCTGAAGTTGCGGATTCCATCCCCGAGCCGGTGCGCCGTCGCATGCAACTGATCAGCGCGCGCGAAGCGCTGTGGAAGGTACATTGGCCAGATCCCGGCGAAAGCTTTCACGACCTTCAGTCATGGCGCACTCCAGCTCATGTCCGGCTGATCTTCGAGGAGCTCTTTTTTGTCGAGCTGGGACTGGAGATGAAACGACGGCAGCAGCGGGCGCAGAGCGGAATCGCGTTTCAGCTCGATGAAAGAGTAAGACATGCGATCAAGAAAATATTGCCATTTCATCCTACATCCGCTCAGAAGCGGGTTTTGAAGGATATTGCAACGGCTATGGCCGAACCTTTTCCCATGCGCAGGCTGTTGCAGGGCGACGTGGGATCGGGCAAAACTATCGTGGCATTCGAAGCGGCAATCGTCGCCATCGAAAATGGATATCAGGTTGCCCTCATGGCGCCCACTGAAATTTTGGCGCAGCAACATTTTTTTTCCGCGCGAAGAATTCTCGAGCCCGCCGGCTATCGCATCGTACTGCTGACCGGATCGTTGGACGACGATCGCAAGCGCCAGGTTCGCCGCCATATCGCCCAAGGCAATGCGCAACTCATCATTGGAACTCACGCTCTCATCGAGCAAAAAGTGGAGTTCGCCAAGCTGGGATTGGTAATCGTGGACGAACAACATCGCTTCGGTGTATTGCAGCGTTTCCGCCTGATGAAAAAGAGTGGCGACGACAATCCCCCGGCGGCACGGGGCCTAAACCAACAACCGCCGCCAGAACCCGACGTCCTGGTGATGACCGCGACCCCGATTCCTCGCACTCTCGCGCTCACGCTATACGGAGACCTGGATGTCAGCGTGCTGGACGAAATGCCTCCGGGCCGGACCCCAATTGTCACCCGACGTACCTCCGACGCACGTGCGGCCGAGGTATGGGAGTTTGTCCGCAAGCAAGTGGCGGCGAAGCACCAGGCTTATGTCGTCTATCCGGTGATCGAAGAGAATGAGGAGACTGAACTCAAAGCCGCCATCAAGATGTACAACGAGCTGAGCACTCGCATCTTCCCGGATTTGCGCGTAGGACTGTTGCACGGCAGGCTGGATTCCACCTTAAAAGAACAGGTGATGAAACTTTTTCAGGATGGCGGATTCGACATTCTTGTCGCCACGACTGTCGTCGAAGTTGGCGTCGACGTGACTAACGCGACCGTTATGGTGATTGAGCACGCGGAGCGATTCGGGCTGGCTCAACTGCATCAATTGCGCGGTAGAATTGGCCGCGGATCCGCAAAGTCATACTGCATTCTCATGACCGGAGGCAAAGTCTCTGAAGACGGCGAACGACGGTTGGATGCATTGGTCCGTACCAATGACGGTTTTCAACTTGCCGAACTGGATCTCGAACTGCGTGGGCCGGGAGAGTTTTTCGGCACGCGCCAAGCCGGGATGCCAAGCTTTCGAGTCGCGAGTTTAACCCGCGATCGAGACTTGCTCCAATCTGCCCGCCGGGAAGCCGCGGCGATGCTCGATGGCGTCGAAGTTTCCACCGATGATATGAATCGCGCCCAACAGCACATGAAAAAACATTGGCAAAAAAGTTATGGACTTGCCGAAGTTGGCTAAACCATGAAGCTTGATTTGAAGTCTGATCTTTACCGCAGGCTACCCTCCGTTGACGAATTAGCGCGTGCCGAGGAAACCTCGCCGCTGATCAAACGAGAGGGTGAAGTTGCGGTCCTGAATGCTGCCCGTACCGTGTTGGCACGCTTACGCTCCGAAATTAGTGCCGGGATTATTGATGAATCTGGGATCGATATCGCGCTGACCAGTCTTACTCTCGCCTTGGAAATTGAGCTCCAGCAGTTAACCAAATTCTCCCTGCGATCGGTCATCAATGCCACCGGCGTGATATTGCATACGAATCTGGGCCGGGCCCCACTGTCCGCGTCCGCGTTGGAACATATTCGAAATACGGCGGGAGGCTATTCGAATTTAGAATTCGATATCGAGAGCGGAAGTCGCGGTAAGCGCGATGTGCACGTAGATCGCCTATTCCGAAAGCTTTTCGATGCTCACGTAGGGAAAGCCACCCCCGGCTTGCCAGGCGAGCAACGCTCGCCAGACGTTTCGACCATAGTCGTCAACAACAATGCCGCCGCCGTGCTTCTTGCCCTGAACACTCTCGCGGAAAGCTCCGAGGTAATTGTCTCGCGCGGCGAGTTGGTCGAAATCGGTGGATCATTTCGCATCCCCGATATCATGGCGAAATCGGGCGCAATTCTTCGCGAAATCGGAACCACAAATCGCACTAACCTCAGCGACTATGAATCGGCGATCAACGAAAAGACAAAGTTATTGCTGCGGGTCCATCGCTCGAATTTTGAAATCTCCGGATTCACCGAACGTCCATCGCTCGACGAACTGGTCGCCCTGGCGCGCCTGCGCAACTTGCCTCTCATGGAAGATTTGGGCAGTGGCGCGCTGTTCGATATGAGCGCGGCAGGTATTAAAAATGAGCCGACGGTTTTCGATAGTCTGCACGCGGGCGTCGACGTGGTCGCTTATAGTGGAGACAAGCTACTCGGCGGCCCCCAAGCCGGCATCTTGAGCGGTTCGCCGGAACTTATCTCGAAGATGCGCGCGAATTCGCTCTTCCGCGCGCTACGAGTGGACAAGCTAACTTTCGCGGCATTGGAAGCTACATTGCTGGCATATGTAAAGCGAGATTACGATGCGATCCCGGCGCTGCGCATGATGCGGCTGGCGAAGGAAGAAATCAAAACGCGCGCGGATAGACTTGTATTCCAGATTCGCTCTTCCAGGATTGCGGCCGAAATAATTGACGGCGAGTCGATCATCGGCGGGGGCGCAGCCCCGTCGGCCATACTGCCCACTTCCCTGCTGGCCTTAACTTGCAGCGGATTCGATGCAGACGAACTGGCAGAACGCCTGCGGAGCGGCAATCCGGCTATCATCTCGCGCGTGCAAGAGAGCCGCGTTCTGCTTGATTTGCGAACAGTTCTGCCAGAACAGGACGCATCAATCGCGCAGGAACTCGCCAAATTCGGCTAATCCACGACGACTGCCATCTCGACCGCGCCCCAGCAAAACATTGTCATCTCGACCGCAGCGAAGCGAAGTGGAGAGAGACCCGCTTCCCTGAATATCAGGACGACGCCATCCGCGATCATTCTGATAGGCTTCTATTTCTGCCACGAATAAAATCCATCTTCGCACTGCTCCTATATTTCCTGTCTGCCTTTCTGTTCACCAGTTGCGGCACGCCTGGCATCCCGCTGCCTCCGTCCCTCGATCTGCCGAAACCAGTCAGCGACCTGCGCGCCCTGCGCAAAGGAAACAAGGTTTACGTGACTTGGACTGCACCAGTCGAAACTACGGATCGCCGTACCATTCGGCATCCGGGACCGACGCGCATCTGCCGAACCACCGCCTCTTCGTTTAATGGGAAATGTGAAAATGCGATGAGCACCATGCCGCCATTGCAAGCCGTGCCCGGAAAGCCCACATCCAAAATTACGCAAAGATTTGTCGACCAACTGCCCCCTGATCGGAATGACCCCTCGGGAGAATTTACCTACGCCGTCGAAAGTCTGAATGACCGCGGGCAAAGCGCCGGCCTCTCTTCACAAGTGCAAATATCCGCCGCTCCAACGCTACCCCCGCCGTCGAATTTCGCTGCGACAGTTACCGCGGATGGCATCGTGTTGAAATGGGATGCTGTCACCCCACCCACCCCCCTCTCGGGACTTGACTACCTCTATCGCATTTGCCGCCGCGCCGACAACAACGAAGCACAAGTAGTCGCAGGAGAATTGCCGCTGACCGGGGCCAACTCGCAATTCACCGATCACAATTTTCAGTGGGAGAAAACATATTCATATCACCTGGCCGTGGTGACGGTGATCAAGTCAAAGTCGGGCGCCGAAACGCAAGTCGAAGGCGATGACATGCCGGACATAACCGTTTTCGCCCACGATGTCTTTCCTCCGGCGGCGCCGTCCGGCCTGCAAGCCGTGTTCACCAGCGAGAATCATCAGAATTTCATCGATTTGATATGGAATCCCAACACAGAAAGTGATCTGGCGGGTTACAACATTTTCCGGCGCGTCGCAGGTGGGCCGCTGGTAAAGCTGAACTCAGAGATAATCAAGCCGTCGGCCTATCGCGATCTGAAAATTTCTTCCGGGAACAAATATTACTATTCGGTCTCTGCCATAGATACTCGTGGAAACGAAAGCCCCCGCTCCGAGGAAACCACTGAAACTGCACCGTAGCCGTCCACGATGTGTTTAGATAATTCCATATGAAATATTGCCGCTTCGAACATGAAGGAAAAGCCAGCTACGGACTGGTCGAATCCTTCGCCGGACGCGAAGACATTACCCGGCTATTCCTCGCCGCACCCGAAGACAATGATGGCGATCTTGAGGATTTGCCCACCCGGCGCATCGATCGCGTAACGCTAGCCGAAGCTTCTTTGTTACCTCCAGTTCGTCCGTCGAAAATCGTTTGCGTGGGACGCAATTATCGCGAACATGCCGCTGAATTAGGCAATGAAATTCCCCTCGAGCCGCTGATTTTTCTGAAGCCGCCGTCATCTTTGTTGGCACCGGGTGGAAATATTATTCGTCCGAAAATGTCGCAACGGGTGGATTACGAAGGCGAACTTGGCGTCGTAATCGGCAAGACATGCCGCCAGTTGACCAGGGATCAGGATGTCCATCCTTATATTCTTGGATATACCTGCGTCAACGATGTCACCGCGCGCGACCTGCAAAATAAAGACGGTCAATGGACTCGCGCCAAAGGCTTCGATACGTTTTGTCCCGTCGGACCATTGGTGACGAATGAAATCGACCCCTGGGCGGGCGTGAGCGTCGAAACCCGGGTCAACGGAGACATTCGCCAGCAGGGCAACACCCGCGATTTCATTTTCGCGCTGGACGTCGTCATCCGCTATATCTCGCAAGTGATGACGCTTCTCCCCGGCGACCTGATTTCTACCGGCACGCCCAGCGGCGTAGGCCCGCTGATCGCCGGAGACTCAGCGGAGGTGACGGTCGAGGCCGTGGGGAGTTTGAGCAATTTAGTTGTGGACTAGTGATTATCGCTTTACCCGCACCTGCACCTGGGTTCCGTCCGGGATATGGCCGTCCGCTAATTCGATCTTTCCGGCGCGAACCACGCCGTTGAATTCCTGCCGCGGAATACTCGACGGACTCGCGGGCGAGGCCGCGCGCGCCACACCACCCGTTCCTTTGTCCATGGCCGCGTTTGCCAGATCGTCGGCTTCCTGATTGTGTCCGCGCAGAACATGGCCGACGGAGAACCAATCCAGTTGCGCGATTAAATCCTTCGCGCGGCCATGCAATTCCTGCAACGTCGAATTTTTAACTTTGTAAATGCCTTTGATCTGCCGGACTAGAAGTTCAGAATCGCTGATCACCTTCAACGCTTTATGATTGTGAGCGACCGCGTACTCGAGCGCTGCGATTAATCCCTGATACTCGGCTACGTTGTTGGTTTGATGTCCGAGGTATTCGCTTAACGCGGCAACTTTTTTGCCCGCCGCATCCTGGATTACAACTCCGTATCCCGCCGGGCCGGGATTGCCGCGTGCCCCGCCGTCGCTGAACGCGACCAGGTAATTTTCAGGAGCATGGTTCTCGCGAGATGCGAAACTCATCTTCCAGCCGCCAGCCTGGTGGCGAGACGCAAAGGCAAATTCGCCGCGATAATGCGGTCTTGCGCGCTTTTCAAGTTATAAGGCACCCGGCAAAACGTCACCATCCGGTAATCAGTGTCGAACACTGCAAACGCTGCTCGCCAATTTCCGTCGCGCGGCTGCCCGACCGAACCGGGATTGATCAGATAGCGAACTCCCTCCTTCAACGGAAACGCGACCGTTTCGATTTGTCCCACGGTTTTGTATTCGGGATAAGTGACATCGCCTTTGTCCTCCGAGGTCGTCGAAAAACTGCCTTGAAGATGGGTGTGACCAAAGAATGTCAGGTTACTCGACGAGACCATCAAAGGTTCAATTGCATCGTGCAAAGTTACCAGGTATTCGTCTTCATCGAGTGGCGAGCCATGTACAAACTGAACATTATCGAGACCCGCCATCTTGCGCGGTCCTGCGGGAAGCGACCGGAGCCATTCCAGATTTTCCGGCGGCAGGTGCTCCCGGGTCCACAGCGCCGCGATTCCCGCCACCGGATTGAAATCTTTCAAGTCAGAGACTCCGCAAACCGCTTTGTCATGATTTCCTCGCACAAAAAATTCGCCCAGCTCCCGAACCCGCTTAATTACCTCGTTGGGACTGGCGCCGTATCCCACAACGTCGCCCAGATTGGCGACCATATCGTGGGCGGGGGCGGCGGCGAGGCACGCCTCCAAGGCTTCAAGATTGCTGTGGATGTCGCTTAGAATTAGGATACGCACTGGGCTCCGGCAAAATGGCGATTATAGACCTGCGCGGCATCCGCCGTGAAAGCCGTTTTCAAACAGATCGCTTTCAAAGACGATACGCGGAAGCGATATTCGTCCCGACTTTCCGTACCCAATGCCGGGAGGTAATCTCCACCAGTGGGGAATCTTGTGAAGTCTCGGAAAGATAACTTGCCTCAATTGTCGGCAACGCCGCACCGCGATCGGTAGACAACGAGGGGACGGAATCCAACAGTCCCCGCGTATAAGGATGTGCCGGAGCCCGAAAAATATCCTGCTTTGGGCCCATTTCAACCAGGCTTCCGGCATACATGACCGCGACCTCGTCCGCCACCTGCGACACCACAGCCAAATCATGAGAAATGAAAAGCATCGCCAATCCAAATTTGTTTCGAAGCAGCGCCAGCAACTCCAGAATTTGCGCTTGAATGGTGACGTCGAGGGCGGTGGTCGGCTCATCCGCAATCAGCAACTGCGGACGATTCACAATTGCCATGGCAATCATGACACGCTGCCGCATTCCTCCCGAGAGCTGATGTGGGTAATCGCGGGCGCGGCGGGCGGCATCGGTGATTGCGACTTCGGCCATTGCCTCCACGGCGCGATCCCATGCTTCTTTTTTTGTAACCTTATTATGAGCGGCAACCGCCTCGGCAATCTGATCCCCGACGCGCATCACGGGATTCAGCGCCGTCATCGGCTCCTGAAAGATCATTGCGATCTTCGTGCCCCGTACGTGCCGCATTCCATTTTCACTTAGCTGAAGCAAGTCGCACTTGGGCAGGTTCGCCCCGCGGAAAAAAACCTCGCCCCTCACTTGCGCCTGTAAAGGAAGCAATCGAATTAATGCCAGCGACGTTGCCGATTTGCCGGAGCCGGATTCGCCTACCAGGCCAAGAACCTGGCCGGGAGCAATCTCAAAGCTCACATCTCGAACCGCAATGGTTCGCCCCCCCGATGTTGCCCGGGCCGGGAACTCAACCGTTAAATTTCGCACTTCCAGCAACGCATCCACCTCAGCATCGTAGCAGGAACAAATTCCCTCCCCCGAATCAGGAGAATGATTCTGTAAACTCCGCTCCTCTGCTAGAAATAAATGACCCCTGATGCCCCGCCCTCGACATTCAAAATTGCGCGTCCTCATTCCAGGCCTTTTCGTACTGGCATGTTTCGCATTAACGGTGATCGGCTGCGGATCGGGCAAATCTTCCGACACGAATCCCCCATCGAACAATATTCAGAGCGTCACTCTAACCAGGCTTAGCCAGGATACGTTTACCAACTCCACCAGCCAGCACGCTACGGAAGTTGAGCCGAGTTCGTTTTCCTTTGGCTCGACCATCGTCAGCGCCTTTCAAGTCGGACGCATCTCGAGCGGCGGCGCCGACATAGGCTTCGCCACCTCGACCGACGCGGGCACCACCTGGAGCAGCGGTTACCTTTCTGGAATTACCACATTTCAGGGTGCGGGAACATTCAGCGCGGCAAGTGATGCGGTAGTCGCTTTTGACGCGGCCCATGCCGGGTGGATCATTTCATCTCTTGCCCTGGGCGCCACTACCCAGGTTGTGGTCAGCCGGTCTCCCGATGCGATCAACTGGGGCAATCCGGTTGCGGTAAGCACAAGCGGCGATCCCGATAAGAATTGGATCGTGTGCGACGACACTGCGACCAGTCCCTTCTATGGCCACTGTTACGTGGAATGGGATGATCCCTCAAATCAGGACGTCATCGAGATGAGCACTTCTACGGATGGCGGCTTGACCTGGGGGCCGGCGCAAAATACTGCGAATTTAGCGGATGGAATCGGCGGTGTTCCGTTGGTACAGCCGAATGGAACGGTAATTGTTCCAATCCTCGAAATCTCTGGCAGCACCGATAATATGGCGGCATTCAGTTCACCCGACGGAGGAAAAACCTGGAGCGCCCCAGTCACTATTTCACCGGTTTCTGACCATCAAGTCGCAGGTAATTTGCGAACTTCTACGCTGCCCTCAGCTCAAATCGACGCGGCCGGTACCGTTTATGCGGTGTGGCAGGATTGCCGCTTCCGAACCAACTGCTCCTCGAATGATCTCGTGCTGAGCGCTTCGAGCGACGGAATAAATTGGACGGCTCCGTCCCGCATCCCAATTGACCCAACGTCCAGCACGGTCGACCATTTTATTCCGGGGTTGGGTGTCGATCCGGCTACCTCTGGTACTGGCGCCCATCTCACTTTGACCTATTACTTCTATCCAATATCGAATTGTGGCACTGCTTGCAGTCTTGGCATTGGATACGTTAGTTCACCGGATGGAGGACAAACTTGGACGGCTTCGACGCAATTGGCTGAAGGAATGGCGCTGAATTGGCTACCAAATACGTTTTCCGGACTGATGGTAGCCGATTACATTTCCACCTCTTACGTGCAGGGCAACGCCTTCGGAGTATTCGCCGTGGCCAATCCGCCGGTGGGAAGTTTGCTGAATGAGGCGATTTATACGACGCCCGCTCCCCTAGCCATGCAAAAGTCGGCCCGAATGTTTAGTTCCATGCAAGACAGGCCTGTGCCCAACGCGAAGTCCGACCACGGCCCGCGACGCTTCTACGATGAGGATCACGAATATCCCATTCCGCCTCCCAAGAGCAATTTCAAGCGCTCGGCAAGAGGATAATGTGTTGAATTCGCTTTAACAAAACGCCCGCAAATATGGTATTTGAGCGCATTTTCCACACTTCATTTGCGCGCCGTTCGTGCAGTTGGTTTGCAAATATCCTGATTAATTCACTACGAGCGAAACCCAGTATCCAGTTTGCCGCGCGATTGCACTGAATGCTGTCACCCTCTTGTGGAGGGCCTGCACTCCATTGAATTTAAGCAAGATACAAGCGCAGATTTTTTGTTGACTGCAAAAATAGAAGGAGTAAAACAAACTCGTTCTTTGACACGTTCTAAGTTTACCCGGTTGGTGCGATGTCCGGGACTCAAGCGAGATCACCCACCCATCGCAAGATGAAGCTGAGAGGGTCAGCGAGGGTCTATAGCTGAACGCTGGTTGAGGCGAACAGGAACATCATGTCAAAGGCAAGATAGAGTCCCGAGGCGTTGATCTGGTTTATCCGGTTGGCGGTAAGCCCGGAGCCCGAGCGACGATCGCCTGGCGCAGCCGTAAGGCAGCACAGCAGCAGGTCGGCAAGGGTCTAACGCGAGCTACTGGCCGAGACGAATAAGATCAACACCACCTCGGGACTCTTATTTTTGTAGCGTGCGCTCTGCTTTGCGGAACCTGCGTCTTCGCCGTTAGCGTGACTGACGGAACCCCTTCTACTCTCGGCTTAACGTCGAAAAAAACTGTTCCTCTTTGGATCACTTTTCCGTGTTCCCTGGACCTCCCACGGCATAGATGCGCGGAATCCTTTCTTCCAGTGACGGCAACGGCGGAAACGCAGCGTGAGGCTCGCTTTGGTACCAATAGGCGACCGAGAAATAATTGTCGGAGCGATGATTAGCATGGCCATGTTCGATGGTCGCTCGCAAGGATTTGGCGAAGGTAATCGGCGAATCCAGATGAAATCGATAAACCGACGACCGGCAACCGGCAAATTCTTCGCCCTTTACTGGCGCACCGAATAAGGCATAAGAGAACGGATGGCTGCCGAAATCCCATGCCCCCAGGAAATAGTCCTCTGAGCCCGTGCCGTTGATGGAAGGTAGAATTTCGCCATCCACAAAAAACATGTCATCTCCCTCTCCCCACCATCCGTCCTGATTTTGTAACACCGACATGGTAACGCCGACGAAGTGTCCCCGCCCCGTAGCTTCCATCCAGATATAGTTGCCGTCACCGTTGAGATTCTTCTTGTCATTTACTAGCTGGTCGCCATTGGATCGCCATTGATTCGTCCACCCTTTGTTCGGGGCTGCCTGCCGATACTGCGCATGGAAGTACAGAGCATCGGTGGGCAAAGGTTTGGAATATGCGCGATAGTCAATGTTGAAATAAAAGGCGTTCACTTTTTGCGTGCCCTCGTTAGTTACGGTAATGCGGGCATGTTTCTGGAAAGGCATGGGGAAGAAGCAATTCAATGCCTTATCCGGGCCGACCGCCAGTGGAGTGGATTGATAAAGAAAATATTCGCCGAGGCCGAGCCCAAAAAAGTCGCCGATGGGAGTCTCAACACTTGGCGTGGCCTCGCGGTCCCAATACATGCGCAGCACCAATGCTTTCAGGTGATGCGGATCGTTACTCGCGATCGTTACCCAGATGTGGCTAATGAGCCCAGGACCGGCTTCGTCGAGCAGGGTTAAAGTTTCTCCGGCAGCAATCTGCCGCATGTCGGCATTGCCGCCCGTGCGGTCGTAACTGGAGGACCGGTGCTGCACGTAATCTTTGGCTTGCGGAATTGAGGAAAGCCATCCCGCTGGGTCCTGCGCGACAGTTGCGGCGGGCAGGATCAGGGCAGAAAAGATAGCAAGAAGAAAATATCGTTTCATGAGAGGCCTCAAAGATGACGGGGCATTTTACCGCAGGCGCGAGATGAGTATTCCAGCGATTCTTCTTTTAAGTCACTCGCATCGCCCCACTTTGACGCATCATATCAGATGCTTATAACGTGCTATAGTAGCATCATGATTGATGTGACTCAAGACATCCATTCGCTAACCACGTTTAAGAGGAATTCCTCCGGGCTGATGAAACGCATGCGGAAAACGGGGCGTCCCCTGATCCTCACCGTCAATGGCAAGGCCGAAGTTGTGCTGCTCGACGCCAAGGACTACCAGCAAGTGGCCGATCATCTCGACGCGATTGCTAACATCCGTCAGGGACTTCTTGAGGCCGAGCGGGGCCAGGGTCAACCCGCCAAACAGGTCTTCGACGAGATAAGGCGAGAGACCCGATCGAGGAAATGACCTACCTCGTCGTTCTCACTCCCAGAGCAACGCACAATCTCAGAACAATTCATGCGCACATCTTTAAGCAGGCACCGCACGCAGCCGATGATTGGCTCAATCGCGCCGAACGAGCGGTTAATAGTCTGGACCGCCATCCAGAGCGTTGCCCGTTGGCGCCGGAGAGCCTTTCATTTAGCAAACCCGTCCGTCATTTGCTTTTCGGCAAAGGAAATCGCGGCACATATCGTCTCCTCTTCATAGTTGCCGATCAGTCGGTTTATGTGCTTCACGTCCGCCATGGATCTCGGCTTCCGCTATCGCCGCCGGACGAATAGCATCTCAGGGACAGTACGTCTTGCCTAAAACGGGGTGGTTTATGTGGGGCGGACACTCCTGTCCACCGCTCTTGGTTTTGACCTCATCCGACCGAAAAACAAAATCAAGGGCGGCGGACAGGAGTGTCCGCCCCACATGGGAAACCTCACGCTTACAGCGGGATGTTTCCGTGCTTTTTTGGGGGTAGCTTCTCTCGCTTTGTTGCCAGCATCGCTAGGGCTTGGATTAGCTTTTTACGCGTATCTCTGGGCTGGATGACCGCGTCCACATATCCGCGCTCGGCGGCTACGTAGGGGTTGGCGAAGCGCTCGCGGAACTCTTCGATTTTTTCGCGCCGTAAATCGTCGCGGTTTGAGGCTGCATCTAGATCGCGTTTATAGACGATATCCACCGCGCCTTCTGGTCCCATCACCGCAATTTCGGCAGTCGGCCACGCATAATTAACGTCGGTGCGGATATGTTTCGACGCCATCACGCAATATGCTCCGCCATACGCTTTGCGGGTAATCACCGTGATCTTTGGAACCGTCGCTTCCGCAAATGCAAACAGAAGTTTTGCCCCGTGCTTGATAATCCCGCCGTACTCCTGATTCGTGCCGGGCAGAAATCCTGGAACATCTTCAAACGTGATCAGAGGAATATTGAAGCAGTCACAAAACCGGACGAAGCGCGCGCCCTTAACCGACGCGTTAATGTCCAAAGTTCCCGCGAGTATTGCCGGCTGATTGGCCACGATGCCGACGGATTGTCCATTCATCCGCGCGAATCCAACGACGATGTTCTTCGCGTAGTGTTCGTGGACCTCGAAGAAATATCCATCATCCACGATATGGTTGATCACATCTTTGATGTCATACGGAAGATTCGATTGCTCGGGAATGATGCTGTCCAGCGCGGCATCGGCGCGGTCGGTGGGATCGGTGCAACTTTTTCGTGACGCATCATCCAGATTATTCGACGGTAGAAAGCTCAACAGTTCGCGCACCATGGCCAGGCACTCCTGATCGTCATGCGCCATAAAATGTGCCACGCCCGAAATCTCGTTATGCGTACTCGCCCCGCCCAGTTGATCTTTGGTGACTTCTTCATGCGTGACGGTCTTGATCACATCCGGCCCGGTGATGAACATGTAGGAGGTTTTATCGACCATCAGAATAAAATCGGTGATCGCGGGAGAATAAACCGCGCCGCCCGCGCACGGGCCCATAATTGCCGAAATTTGCGGAATCACTCCGCTGTATAACGTATTGCGTAGAAAAATATCCGCGTACCCGGCCAGCGACACTACACCTTCCTGAATTCTCGCTCCGCCGGAATCGTTCAACCCTATGAGCGGAGCGCCCATCTTTGCGGCTAGATCCATGATCTTCACAATTTTTGCCGCGTTCGATTCCGACAACGAACCGCCGAATACCGTAAAGTCTTGCGCGAAAATAAAAACCAGGCGGCCATCGATGCGTCCGTATCCGGTGATAAATCCGTCGCCATAATATTTTAGCTCGGCCATCCCGAAATCGTTAGAGCGGTGGGTGACCAATTTATCGGTCTCTTCAAATGTTCCGGGATCAAGCAGGAAATCGATTCGGTCGCGCGCAGACATCTTGCCTTCCTGATGTTGGCGCTCCTGTCGTTTAGCGCCTCCGCCTTCTTCGGCAAGACGCTCGCGTTTTTTTAATTCTTCAGCCTTGGAATCGAGACTCATCGGCGGGACGATTATATGATGCGGAAGCTGCGCTCCGCTGGACAGCCGAGGGCGGCTTCCCTACGCAGACCGATTTACTCCATGGTCGAGCCCATTGGCTCGTAGCGATATTTCTTGCCATCCCAAAACAGCGCGGCGGTCATTTGGTCGGACCCTTTTTCTTCGATAAAAATGGCCATCACTTTTTTCTTTCTGATTTGAAATCGCTTCACGGTGACTTCTTTAAACGGCAGGTTCACAATCACAAATTTCGCCAGGGGAGTCGCAGTCCGCCAGCCCTCCGGGCCCGAGCCGTGGATTACAAGCAGAGCGAGAGCGCGGTCCTCTGGGATGTCGGTGGGAAACTGCGTCGTGACTTTCGGATTTCCGTAACCGAAAAATGTGTAATACGGATCCAAAACCGTAAAGTTATTTTCCGTCTGGTCGGTCATCGGATTGGTGCATCTCGCCGGAATCACCACGTCCTCGACGCCATCGCCGTTAAAATCCGCCACTAGCGGAGCGATTCCCATCAGCTTGCAACTCAAGCCAAACTGCTTTTGGACAAAATCATTATCGATGGCGGAAGCAGCGGTAACCGGTTTCGAGGGTGCCTGCTGGGATATGAGGAATCCCGGCAGCCCTGCGACCAATAGAATCGTAAGAAATGCGGCGTGACGGAGAGACATGATTAACACTTTAATCTTCATCCGTCCGCGCTGAAAGAAAAAAACGTTTTAAGGAAATCCAAAGTGTTCGAGGAGCGAATGCGATTCAGCAGCGACTTACTTTGCGTAAACGAATGGGAAGGCTTAGCAGAACCAGCCAATTGAGCGATAGCAAGGCACTGAGTGGCCTTGCGGCCACTCAAGATGGTCAAAAGTTAGACTGACACCAGTTCGGGTTTTGGAACGGACGCGATTTGCTGAAGCTCCTGATCGCGGGTATTCAGTTCGTCGAGCTTTACCCGATACACATGCCGCGCCAATCCTAACTTCTTCAGCGTCCAAATGCCGTACCAGTTCATATCAACTTCATACCACTTCAAACCATGTCGGGCGGAAACCGGATGCGCGTGATGATTGTTGTGCCAGCCCTCTCCGAACGACAGAATTGCGACCCACCAGTTGTTGGTGGAATCGTCGCGCGTCTTGAAGCGCCGCGATCCCCAGGTATGGGTCGCCGAATTCACCAACCATGTGGCATGCAAACCAACCACCGTCCGCATAAATATTCCCCACATCACGAAGGGCAGTCCACCAATCGCCAGCAGGATCAAGCCAAGAACAATCATCGGCACGTAGTGATATTTGGTAATCCAACCATGAAATTTGTCTTTGGCTAGGTCGGGAACGTACTTTGCGAGCGTGGTCGTGTCGTGGTGCATCGACTTGCCGGTTAGAATCCAGCCCATGTGCGCCCACCACTTGCCTTCGCGCGGCGAGTGCGGATCGCCTTCCTGATCCGAAAATTTATGATGAATGCGGTGCGTGGCTACCCAGAAAATCGGCCCGCCTTCCAGAGCGAGCGTAGCGCAGGTGGTAAGAAAGTACTCAACCCATTTGGGAGTCTTGTATCCGCGATGCGTCAATAAACGGTGATAGCCCATTCCGATTCCGAGGCTTCCGGAAACCCACCACAGAAACATCGAAACGAAGAGCGCTTTCCAGGTAAAAAAGAATAGGGCGGCAACCGCGCCTATGTGAAACAGCGCCATAAAAGTTGCCGTAACCCAATTGACTTCATCGTCCGCCGCTGATTTGCGATGTAACGCTTCGAGTTCCATGTTCAATCCTTTTCCTGCTGGTCTCTATCAACTAAATTATCAGGAGGCTGAGAAGGCGGGTGTAATAGTTCTGTAATAGCGGAGGAGACTGATGATTACCGCGGTAACTTGAGCGCAGTTTTCGGAACAATCCAGCAACGACAGGATATTCGCCCCAGAGCCCTTCGACGAGGCGTGCCCAGGAACGCCAAACCTACGTCTAACTAACCCGAATAAGCAGCCGAATAAGCATTTGACGTCATCCTGCGCACACCGAGGGATCTGGCGCGCACCCTAAGGTCCGACTGTGACCTCCATCACTTACTCGGAAAGCCAGAAATTATATGATTTTGAACTTGACGTCATCCTCGAGCGGACGAAGTCCGCGAAGGATCTCGCGCGCACCTTATTCTCCGGCTGTGACATCCATCACTGCTCCTGGCACGGCTACCTTCTTTTGACGTCATCCTGAGCACCGCGAAGGATCTGGCGCGAACAGTCCGTTTAGTCCACGCCCGTCCGGCTTATAAGCGTTTTGCCATTCCGCCGCCAAATCTTTCCAGTGCGGGTTCATGCTTTCAATCAATTCCAATTTCTTTTTTCTTAACCATCCCTTGATCTGTTTTTCGCGCGCAATCGCGTCGGTCGGATAACAGAACATTTCGTAATAAACGAGGTGGGTGAGGCCGTATTTGGTGGTGAAAGGAGACCCCATCTTATTCTTGTGATCGAAGACGCGATGAGGGAGATTTCCAGTGATTCCCGTGTAGAGCACGTGATGGCGCGGGCCGTTCGTCATGATGTAGACGAAAAACTGTTTGGGCTTACGCATGGACTCTGTGCCGCCAGATCCGTTCGCGGACTGTGCCTGCTCAAGGATGACTTCGAGTTCAAAACGATAGTATCTTTGGCTTTCCGGGTATGTGATGGATGTCACAGGGCCTCTACGCTCGCACCGCGAATCCTCGACGCGCTACGCGGTCTGCCCTTTAACTTGAATCCCCGCCCACTTTTCCAGCAGGGTCACGGTTGCGGCGAAATCCAAATCCTGCTGCCCATCTTCAGTAGCCACATCATAGATTTCTTCCACTACTTTCAGCGCAGGCAATTTCACGCGAGCCTCTTTAGCGGCCGCCAGTGCCAGGCGAATGTCTTTATGCATAAGCCGCATCGGAAAATTAGGCGTGAAGTCATGTTTCAGGACAAATGGCGCTTTGTATTCGACCACGCCCGACCGAACCATGGACGCATTGATCAACGGCATCAGCGTTTCCGCGTTTACTCCCAGCTTCGCCGCCAGGGTCAAAGCCTCGATAAATCCTTCATAGATCACTGCGATTTGCAGATTCATCACCAGCTTCGCGGCATGGCCTTTGCCAACTTCTCCTATACGAAAAAACTGTTTGCCCATCGCCGCTAAACAGGGCTTTAACTTTTCAATGACGGCCTCTTCCCCGCCGATAATAAAAATGAGGGTGCCGTTTTCCGCGCCGGTCTTTGACCCCGTAACTGGCGCGTCGACATATTCAGCCCCTCGGGCGCGGATTCGCTCCGCAAATTTAAGGGTTGCGGATGGAGCGATCGTGCTGGAATCGACCACGATCATGTCGGCGGTCAACGACTCTTCGACTCCATGCTCGCCAAACAACACGCTCTCCACCGCATCCGTGTCGGAAACGCACATCCATACCACGTCCGCTCCCCGGGCGGCATCCGCCGGAGAATCAGCCGTGCGTGCGCCCTCTACATTTTTCCCGGGTGTCCGGTTCCATACCGTCACTTCATGCCCGGCTTTAACCAGATTCGACGCCATTGAGCGCCCCATAATTCCTAATCCTAAAAAAGCGACCCGCATCCTTCGACTCCAGAATTCATCCAATGAACAGATGAATTGATGAATTTAATTTAGAAAATAAAGAATGAAAGATTAGAACTGACAGCCACCTCGCGGTCAAGTAATCAGCAGGTGATTTCAAAGAAAAAACAGGATCCGCGACACTGGCCCCCCTTCTCTTGACGTCATCCTCGAGCGGATGAAGGTCCGCGAAGGATCTGGAACGCACCTTAACCTCCGACATCCATCACTTACCCGGAAAACTAAAGATACTATCGTTTTGAACTTGACGTCATCCTCGAGCGGACGAAGTCCGCGAAGGATCTGGCGCGCACCTTAACCTCCGACTGAGGCGTGAGCGCGGAACGGCGCACGCGAGCCCGCCGGCAAACGGTAGAAGTTTGAATCATCAATTGCAACGTACTTAGGCGCTCTAAGCGTTTATTCGTTCTGGAAGAGGTCGTGACGAAATTCGAGTTATGCGGAGTTTCGCAGTCGTTGAGCTTTGTGTTGTTCGACAAGCAGGCGATCGATCTGCTCGATCAGCCGGTTTAGTTTTTTGGAATCTAGTTCGTTGGAGGCCTGTCTGCACAGCTGTTCCAAAGTAATTTGAAGCGGATCGATTTGGCAATCGTCCATATTCTCCTCCAACACGCGCAGGAGAAAGGGTCCCCATTAACATAGCGGTTTACCATATCGCTTATATTGCCTAGGCATTAAAGGTGACTGTTCGATATCGAACCATGGCTGGATTTGTGGAAATTAATTAATCCGCCCGTTATACACTAGTCTTTAGCATTGGCCAGAACTGTCATGTCCACGCAACCAGTCTCGAACAATCCAACCGACCCCGCTCATGGCTTGCCGGCGTGCCTCGACGAAGTTCTCATTACCAAGGAATTGCTTTCCCGGCCTCATCGCCTGCCGCGATCCGCAAGCGAAAATCTGGCCTTGCGGCGGCTCGCGACTGTCATGGCGAATTCTCCCGAAGAATTGCCGGATATGCTTCTGCAAACTGCGCTGGAACTTTGCAATGCGGGTTCGGCCGGACTCAGTTTGCTCGAAACCACTGCCAATGGAGAGGTGATCTTCCGCTGGACCAATCTGGCGGGAGCGCTACAGAAGAGCGTCGGTAGCTGTACTCCACACGAATTCAGCCCCTGCGGCATTACTCTCGACCGAAAATCTCCGCAGTTGTTTTCCTATCCGGATCGCCGATTCCAATATTTAAAATCTGCCGTTCCCATTGTTGAGGCATTGGTCATACCTCTGGCGGGCGACAATCCTCTCGGAACAATTTGGATTGTGGCGCACGATGAACACACTCGTTTTGACGCCGAAGATGCCAGAATCCTCACCAGCCTGGGCGAGTTTACGAGTTCGGCGCTGCACATCATCCACCTTTTGAAATCGGAAAAGCGCGCCCGCGAGGAGGCTGAAAAAGAACTCGCGAAGCGGAAAGAAGTTGAAAGCGTGCTGCGCGAAAGCGAAGAGTTCAATCGCCGGATTCTTGAAAGCAACTCCGATTGCATAAAAGTCCTGGATCTGAATTTCCGCATTAAGTACATGAGCCCGGTCGCGATGAAGCTCATGGAAGTAGATAATTTTAGCCAATGCAATGACGTCACCTGGGTGGAATTCTGGCAGGCCGCCGATCGCGCGCAAGTTCTGAATGCGCTCGATAAAGCCTGCGCCGGAGGAGTGGGCGTTTTTTATGGAGCCTGCGCAACCCTAAAAGGAACGCCTAAGTGGTGGGACGTTACAATTACCCCAATTCGAGACGGTGACGGCCGCGTCGTGAAGCTGCTCTCCACCTCCCGTGACGTCACCGAGCGCAGGTCGTCTGAAGAGGCCCTCAAAAAGGCTCATACCCACCTGGAACAGCAGGTGCGCGCGCGAACCACGGAATTAGAGGAACAAATTGCGGAACGCAACCACGCCGAGGCCAGCCTGCGCGAATTAACCGGCAGGCTGCTTCGTTTACGGGATGACGAACAACGTCGCCTCGCGCGAGAATTGCACGACAGCGTGGGACAGATACTGGCCGCAATCAGCATGAATATCGCGGTGGTCGCCGCGGAGAAAAATCTTAGCTCTCAAGCCACCAGGGCGGTCGCTCAGAACGCCACTTTAATAGCGGAAATAACCAGTGAAATTCGGACGATCTCTCACTTACTGCACCCACCGCTGCTCGACGAGGTTGGCCTCGCCTCGGGTGTGCGCTGGTATTTGGAGGGATTCGCCGAACGCAGCAAAATGAAGATCGAGTTGGACCTCGATGAGAATTTTGGCAGGCTGCCCAGCGAGTTGGAAACTGCGCTTTTCCGGCTGGTGCAGGAATCTTTGACCAACGTGCACCGGCACTCCGAAAGTGCAACCGCGAAGGTGAGTGTCATCCGTTCCGCGGATAGCATAGTGCTGGAAGTCTCCGACGAAGGAAAGGGAATTCCGCAGGAAAAGATCTGGGAGATAGAGACCGGCAGCGCGTCTGGAGTCGGCCTTAGCGGGATGCGGGAACGCGTGCGGCAACTCGGCGGGAAATTTGAGATCCGTTCCGGCGGCAAAGGCACAGTCGTTTCGGCGAAATTCCCGATAGTTCCCGGCGTTTGAGCGTCCAGAATTTCACGTTCGCCTGTTAACCTCTTTACCTGTCGTGGATGAATTTCAATACGCGAGCAGGATGCGCAAGTCGCGTAGATTATTTCCCGTGGGCCCGGTAACGATCGTTTCGCCCGTCCGGCTCAAGAAAGTATGCGCGTCGAAGTTGTTGATGTAGGCTTCCACATCCATTTGATTATCCGTGCCATGCGGCACCGTATTTCCGTCCACCACGGCGCCCGCGGCTGGGCTATTTCCGTCAATACCGTCGCTTCCGGCGCTCAAGACCGTAATGTTCTCTCCGGCGATCTTAGTCGCGCACGATAGAGCGAACTGTTGATTGCGGCCACCCGCGCCGCCGTTCGATACCTGGACGGTTACTTCGCCGCCGCTGATCAAACAAACTTTTTCGAATTCCTGCCGCAAGCGGCGCAACCGCTCAAGCAGGTAATCGCGAGCCCGAACGTAGTCCCAGTCATCGCAAGTGTTGTCCACCTCCGCATGAAATCCCAGACGTTCGGCTTCCTCCTGGACATATTCGACCAGCCCGGAATTCGACAGAACAGTCCACCACCGGCAACGATTGAATTCGATATCTCCGGGCTTCGGAGTTTCATCCAAAGCGCGCCGCAAAAATAATTCGCGCACCGAAGGCGGAACTTTTTCGAGCAGTCCGTATTTTGAAGTCACCGCATAGCAATCTTCGATGGAGGTCGTGTCGGGCATAGTCGGTCCGGATGCCAGAGCGTCGGGCGCGTCTTCGGGAACGTCGGATACCAGAAGCGACACCTGCTGCGCGGGATATGCGGCACACGCAAGCCGGCCTCCCTTTACCGCCGACAGATGTTTCCGTATGGCATTGATCTCGGCGATTGGAGCACCCGAGTGCACCAGAATGCGATAAGTCGCGACCAAATCATCGAGCGAAATCTCTTCGTCGATCGGCTTCTCCACCATCGAAGATCCGCCACCGCTAAGCAAGTAGATAACCAGCGAGCCCGCATTCTGGGAATTTAGCGATTTCAAAATCGCATCGGCGGCGCGAATCGACTCCGGGCTTGGCATCGGATGTCCGCCTTCGAAATACCGGAATCCTCGCCGCTGTGATGTCTCATTTTTTGGTCCCGCAATGATGCCCTCAAAGCGGTCGCCGGCCTGATTTTGCAGCGCTTCCACCATCGCGTGCGCGGCTTTACCGATGGAAATTACAAATACGCGGCTGTAAGCATTTAAGTCGTAAAGATCGTCACAAATCCGCAACACTCCGCGTTCGCAACTCGTATTCCGTTGAAAAGCGGAATTCACGTTGCTGGCCCGCAGCGCATCGTGAAATAGTGTCTGTGCAATTGCGCGCATTTCGGAGGCCACGCGCTCACGATTTCCCCCAGCATCACGTGGCATGGCAGAATTATAACTATGGCGACGATTTAGAATTCAGCGATAGCCTGATGCCCAACTTTAAACTCTCGCTTCCATGCAGTACCTATATCGCCATCATCGCGATAGCCCTCTCTTTTGCTTGTACGTCCAAGGGACAACCGGCGAACCTTGCTTCGAACCATTCCGTCATCCTGAATTGGCAGGCCACTCCCGGCGCAAAATATTATTGCATCTACCGCAGCACCGTCAGCAAGTCCGGATATCAAAAAATTGGTACCAGCGCGACCCCCACCTTCAAGGACGCGCCCGTGCCGGGCAAAGCCACATATTATTACGTGGTAACAGCGATGGGAGATAAAGGAGAGAGCAAATATTCCAGCGAAATAAAAGCAGTCGTTCCCTGAACCCGCGATTTCAGCGGTTAAGCAAGCAGATCACCCACCCAGGCCTCGATGGATTCCCGCAATTCCCGCAGACGCCCCTCGAAAAAATGATCCGCGCCCGGCACAATTACCAAATTTTTCGGCGCCGGAATCGATTCGACCAATTTTTCTAATTTAGCGCGTGGTCCATATTGATCGCATTCACCGCTAACAAATAATTTCGGCTTGCTACAGTCGCCAAGAAAGCTGAAATCGTAATTTCGGCTTTCCACTGCCGATAGTGGAGCGCCCACGCCTATGACGGCCTCAACCCGCTCGTCGGAACATGCGGCTTTCAATCCCACTGCCGCGCCAAATGAAAATCCCGCAAATATTAACGGCAAATGGAATTGCTCATTTAACCATTCCAACCCGGCGCGCACGTCGTCAACTTCTCCTCGCCCATCATCGTGCTTTCCCTGACTCAAGCCGGCGCCCCGAAAATTAAATCGCAGCACGGGGAATCCAAAACTGTTCAAAGCCTTCATGGTATGAAACACGACTTTGTTGTGCAAAGTTCCACCGTATAGCGGATGCGGATGGCAGACTAGAGCCGCGTGCGTGGCATTCTCCCCGCCTTGATTCAGTAGAGCTTCGAGCCTGCCCGCGGGGCCATCCAGAAAAAGCGATTGAATCGAGCTGGCGACGGTCATCCGTTACTCTCTGCCAGCAGGATAGCAGTCAAGCGACGCACAGACTCAAAATGTGAGGCGCACTCCGAATTCCAGTTCTCTCGCGGAGCCCAGCGAAAAAACTCCCGAACCAGGACCGACTCTGGTCGAGGATTGGCACGAAGTCGCCGTGCCACAGCCGAGGCCCAGGCCACCATTTGGGGGGGATGCCGCGGCTGGCGCCAGGACGCCCGCGTAAGGATTCAGCGAGCTATTGAAATTCGCAAAGTTGAATAGGTTGAAAGCGGAAACGCTGGGCTCGATCGTGTACCGGTCTTTGAACACATAGGGCCATGACAGTTTCACGTCGACGGTCTTCAACCAGGCCGGCTCGGAATTTTCCGGGACGCTCGCCAGTGAAGGCGTGACCCCGCCCAACTGCAACAATTGTGTTTGCGCGAAAAGCCCATTGTTTACCAACGCACTGCCGGCGGCCGTCAAATGGCCGGCAAAGTTCGCGTTATAACTGGTGACGAACGTATTGAGAGTAGCCGCCGACGCTCCACTGCGAAAAGCGCCGATATTCGAGCCGGGAGCAATATCCCCTATGGAGCCGTCACCGGACACGTCGCTCCGAAAAATTTCTCCCGGCTGCCCTCCGCCGTTGAGTTGCGGAAGAAACAATGTCAGCGGCATCGGTGAATCTATATTTCCAAGAATGCTTAACCGGAATCCCCGTCGAAGTCCAAAAATCGGTCCAAAGCTGATTTGGTGCGTCCGGTCCTGACCCGTCGGCCCGAAAAAGAAGTTCGGATTGTCCGAGTCAACCGCATTCGGCAAACCATTAGGATTATTCGATAATCCCCCGCCCTCCGGCACGTTGCTTTGGTATTTCGACCACGAATATGAGGCTTGCAAATCCATGGTTTGAATATCGCGCACCGGGTGATCCACGGTTGAATGTATGGAAACATCTACCGCGCGATAACGAGAATCCCCAATCGGAGAAAAGACAATCGCCTGTCCAAGATTCGGATTGTCTCCCGGAAAGGCGGCCGTAGGATTCGCGAATTCTCCTGAGCTGTCAAGCCCGTTCACCGCGAAATCGGAAATGCTGGCATTATGCACCTGGTGCAGATAACAATTAATGCCAGAAATGGAAGTTGAGGCATTCACCTGCCCGCACGAGGGAGCATTCGCCGCCAGTGTGCGATTGATTGCCGCGACGGCGTTATTAAGATTAAAGTTATTTGCGTCTCCAGCGTGGTTTCGATCCACTCCCAAAAGAAAATGAGTGCCGGAATTTCGCACGTAATCAAGCGAAACCACCGTAGCGCGTCCAAATTGATGTTGCGCGCCTACGTTCATGTTCACCGAACGGGGACTCACATAGTTCGGCGAAATCATCGATCCCAGCGTACTTCCGCTCGTGCCCGCATAAAATCCATTTGCGCCCGAAGTCGCGCTCGCAGTTTGAAAAACGCTCTGCAAATCTGTGATCGCCTTCGCAACCGATACTCCATTTACCACGCTGCTTAATGGATGCCCGCAAATTTGCGTCGCTATATTCAATCCATCGGAACTGGTGATCGCCGGTCCATTGGGCACATAGACTGAATACTCTCCCGGCCCGCACAGGGATTCTTGGGCATAGTACTGTCCCTGTTGCAGACGCAAAGCGCGATCCGCCAGAAAATTCCCTGAGAGATTGCTGTCGTAATAAAGCCCTATGCCGGCCCGGACCACCGTTTTCTCCCCGCCTCGCGGCGCCCACGCAATTCCCAGCTTTGGAGAAAAATTGAGATTCGGTTGGTGAACGGCATTGCCCAACGTGGGAGCCACACCATTCAACGCCGGGATACCCGGAAGGTCAGAATTGACCAAACCTCCATCGCGCAAGTAATGAACTCCGTAATTGATCGTCAGTCGCGGTCTTAGTTTCCATGCGTCACCCGCATAAAACTCGAGACGGTTGTCGTTCAACCCGCCATGGGGAAATCCAAAGCCTGCGTTTTCGGTAAAGAACCTCTGCCCATTACTCAGCGTGATGGAGGCCACCGGATAGTTGATCGGATTATCCAACGCTCCCGCCGGATCGCTCGCAATCAACGCCGGCGCATAAGCGTTCAGATTGCCGAGAATCGACTGTTCATTCGCAAAAGTGGGCGAACCGGTCACGACCGGCCCCATACTGCCAAACGCCTCATAACCGCCCGTGCTAATGCGGTTATAAGAAGCTCCAAAGCGCAGCACATGGGCGTTCCATACTCGCGTTCCGTCGTAGCGAAACTGTTTGCTGCTTTGGAGCATCGACTGTAGCGCGAATGCATTTGGGCCGGCGTCAATACTCGAATTTTGAATGCTTAATAATGGATCGGGATCGACCAATCCGGCCTCGTTGGAGGGGTTCAAATGGCTGGCATATCGCGTGTATCCCAAACGGATGCTATGAGTGAAACTCCCCCGGTAGAAATCCAAGCCCAAAGCCTGGCCGGGAGCATCGTCATGCGCCAGGAAGGGCGAATAATTGTTTCCCGGCCCGACCGCGCTGTCTTCATCGTAAGTGGCGCGATAAAACGCGCGCATGTTTTCGCCTACCCAGTCCAGGCGTCCCAGCGCTGAATTGTCGCGAAATGGCGCGCTATAAATTACGCCGAGGCCGTTGAAGGGATATTGCAACGACGGAACATCGTTCCAGTCCTGCTTGGTGCGCTCGGCGCTCACGAAGAAAAACAGCTTGTTCTGAATCAGCGCGCCGCCCAGGTTTCCGCCAAATTGATTCCGCTGGAAATACGAATCCTGGCCACCGGGAAACGCGGCAAAGCCCAAATCATTATCGCGGAAATTATAAAAACCTCCTCCATGGTACGCATTGCCGCCGGTTCGCGTGATCACGTCAATCGTCCCTGAAGACGTCATCGGCGAAGAAAGATTCAGCGCAGACAGCGCGATTTGAAATTCGTGAATCGAGCTCAACGAAATATTTTGGGTCGTGGTCCCCAGGCGTTCGTCCGTGATATCGATCCCATCGAGGATGGTTCGGGTCATACTCGCAGATTGCCCGTCCAGCGAAACACCGAAGAACCCGCTCTTGGCCATATTCAACTGAGCGGCGTCGAGTACTTGCGCCCCTGGTTCGAGGGGCGACACGCTCAGATAATTCCTGCCATTGACCGGAAGACCTTCCAATCGTTGGGATGTGATGATTCCCTGGACTGTGGTTTCGTCCAAATCGGCCTGCGCCGCCTCACTTTCCTTTTTCGCGGCGCGAGCCGGTTGTAGGCGGATATTTCCAGAAACCGTCGTGCCTACATGAACACTTAGCTGAAACTGAACGCTCGCAAATCCCGTTACATCAAGATTGATTCTGTAAGTGCCCGGAACGATCGGCCCTGAGCTGTACAAGCCATTCGCGGTGGTCATTAAAGTAAGGCTGTGATGGGAATTGAGGTCGGTCGCGATGACTGGAACTCCGCCCGCGGCTGCCCCATTCGGGTCGGTGACGACGCCAGTTATTGAACCTGTGGCGCTAGTCGATTGCGCCAGACTTACCGGTACAGTTATGAACAGAACCACCAACGTCATGATCGCCGCTTGGGTCCGGCGACCCGACACACAATTCAGCCTCATCGTTTGCGTCCTTCCTTTCAGTTTCCAGCGCACCACGTTAGCCATGAGGCCCTTGGCCGGACAGGGGCAAGCGCCGGTTCGTGACTTCGCTAAGGGCTATATTTCTTATGACGGCTTTTAGTTTTTACTTTTGTGTGAGTTTACAGCACCTAACGCGCCCCGTGGGGTGGAAACCATTTCCCAATGCTTCTAGTGTGATTTCGACGTGTAATAGCCGCTACGATGGCGGACTTTGTAGTCCGCGCCGGAAGGCACGCCGCTGACTGCGACTTCGATTTTACGGAAATCAGAATCTGACAATTTTTGAGATGGATAATAGGCGAGCAAATATTGCGTGCGCAGCTCGTCGCTGATTTTTTGGAAGGCTTCGTCGAGTTGCGTGTTTGACATGGCGTAGAAATATTTTCCGCCAGTGTCTTCGGAAAGCTGAATCAGGGCGTGTTCACCGCCCGTGTCGCGTCCCGCGCTCGATTCGATGGGCACGACAATGATGCTGTAGACGATGGCTTCCGCCTGTTGCGCTTCTCGCACGGCTTGTTTGTAATCCACTTTGCTCATCGTGTCGCCGCCGTCGGTGATTACTACCATGACTTTCCTTCCCTGTCGCGGCTCGAGCGCTTCGGCGCCGAGATATAGGGCGTCGTAGAGCGCGGTGGCCGCCCCAAGCTGAAGTCGGTCGATACCGCGGTCAATCGTGCGGAGGTCGGGCGTGAAAGGAACAACCTCTGTTACTACCTCATTAAATCCGTACAGGGACAAACCGTCTACCGGCCGCAGAATGGCGTGAGCAAACCGCTTTGCCGAAGCCAATTCAAACGCAAGATCTTTGCGGGTGCTCAGGCTGGTGTCGATGTCGAGCACAATCGACAGCGGAAGAGCCGACTCTTTGGAGAAGACTGCTATCTTCTGCGGATTGCCATCTTCCAGCAAATTGAAGTTATCTTTTGTCAGGTCCGCAATGGGCGCGCCTTGGCCGTCGGTTACCGTTACGAACACGTTGACCAGCTTTACGTCAACTTTGAAGGTGCTATCGGTTGGATCTGGTGCTTTCGACCCCGCGTCGCCGGATGACGTATGCGATGCCGTTTTTGAAGTACTGCCGGTGTCAGTTGCCCAAGGCGGCTTCGGAACCTGGGCGCGGCAGATCAGTCCGGACAGCGCGAGAAAAACAATCAGCCGCGGCACGCATATCGCGATTGATAGTCGTTTTTCTTTTTGGCAGGAGTCTGTAATCAAGCTCTGCGGTTAGATGCGGCCATGTTTCATTTAGTGCCTTTGCCCGGCGTAATTTCGTCGGGAAAAGGCTCCCCGTCGGCCCAGACGGCGCCTTCCTCGAAGTATTCTTTCTTCCAGATAGGCACGGTTTTCTTCAGCGTATCAATCAGCCACCGGCAGGCGTCGAATGCCGCGGCACGGTGCTCGGAAGCGACCACGGTCAGAACGCTGGTTTCACCAATTTCAAGGCGTCCAAGGCGATGAACGATCCTGGCCTCGCGGATTTTGAAGTCTGCGCGGGCCTGCGCGCGCAAGGACTCCATCTGCTTTAGTGCCATCTCTTCGTAGGCCTCGTATTCGAGATATAGTGTGCTGCGACCCCGAGTGTGGCCGCGCACGATGCCTTCGAAGATAACAACGGCGCCGTCGGAGCGGTTCTTCATATTCGAGAGGACTTCTTGAGTATCTATTTTTCCCCGGACGATCGCAGCTAACTTTGTGCTTTGGGAACCGCCACTCACTGGCGGCAGCAACCCGACCTCATCGCCATCTTTAAGAGGAGTATCAGCGGCGGCATATTCCTGATTCACCGAAATTGCGATCGACCGGAAAAACTGCTTTAACTCAGGATTCACAGACTCGTAGTGATGGATGACATCCTGTAGTGAGGAATTTGCGGGCAGGTTCAGCAAGTCTGACGCCCGCTGGACGCAATCCTTCAACCGTCCGAAAAATAGTACTTTTATTTGCATATAAGATACTTTCTCTATCGTATTCGAAAATGGAAATGGAAATGATCAATAAGCAAACCGCCCGACATTATGTCTGGGGAAACGGGTGCGACGGATGGCATCTTGTCTGTACCGGGTCATTGAGCATTATCGAGGAGCGCATGCCGCCGGGAACCGCCGAAGTCCGCC